>Ga0256832_1001222_pt1 | contig 17222 bp, 15 predicted proteins | sample 134614metaG_FD_190534 | JGI IMG/M metagenome (GOLD analysis project Ga0256832, IMG submission 190534) | Hydrothermal vent microbial communities from Lau Basin, Pacific Ocean - 134-614 | ecosystem: Environmental > Aquatic > Marine > Hydrothermal vents | place: Pacific Ocean: Lau Basin | collected...
CGTCGAGTGCGAGACCAACGGCTTCTGCATCGACTCGTGGCCGAGCGGCGGCTACTGCAGCAAGTTCCGCTGCGACCTCGGCGGCGGCGACGACGCCTGCGCGGGGGACGGCAAGTGCCAGGAGCGTGGCCTGGGCATCGCGCTGTGCATGCAGGGCTGCACCGTCGGCACCGGCACGGGCGTCGACGCGACGGACCCGACCACCTGGCTCGTCGCCGAGGGCGGCTGTCGGGACGGCTACACCTGCTTCTGGGACGGCGAGTCCGGCGCGGGCGTCGCCAACAACGGCTCCTGCGTCTCGGGCGAGTTCAACGAGGTGACGACGCCGAACGTGGGTGGCCCCTGCATGGAGGACGTCGACTGCTGGTCTCCCTTCGGCCGCGGCGCGTGCATCAAGGCTGTCTCCGAGGACGGGAGCCCGTCGGGCTTCGAGGGCGGTTACTGCATCATCCGGGACTGCCTCGCGCCCGGGCTGCCGGACGGCATCTGCGGCGACGGGGCCACCTGCGTCGGAGGCTTCGACCGGGACGATCCGACGTTTGCACTCTGCCTCGGCGAGTGCACGACACCCGAGGACTGCCGCGACGGCTACGGCTGCATCGAGGTCGCGGCGGGCACCAAGGCGTGCTTCCCATCCTGCGGGAGCGACGACGACTGCAAGGCGAGCCAGCGGTGCGAGATCCCGGACGGCGCGATGTTCGGCAACTGCGTCGACCGCTGAGGAGACGCCCCGACTGAAGACGGCCTCGACCCTTGTGGGTCGGGGCCGTTTTCGTGGGGCGTCGTGCCTTGCCTGAGAAGTCGCGATCGCCTAGAGCAAGGGCCTTCCCTGGGAGATCGCTATGTTTCTCTTCATCAAGTCGAATTCGCGTATCGTCAGCCGCAGCAAGACCAACCGCCTGAAGGCCAAGAAGAAGGCGAAGAACCGCCGCCGCGTCAACGGCATGCGACGGCGCGCTCTCGGGCGGCGGCTCGGCAAGGCCTGAGCCTCAGGCTCCCTCATGGAGCACAAACAGATCTTCGTCGTCAGCGACTCGACCGGCGAGACGGCCGAGCGCGTCGTGCGTGCGGCGCTGCTGCAGTTCCCGGACCATCGCGTCCGAGTGCGCCTCTACACGCGTGTCCGCGACCGGGAGGCCGTCGGCGGCGTCATGGACCGGGCGCAGGAATGCGGCGCGATGGTGGTGTTCACCTTGGTCCGCCCGGAGCTGCGGGACTACATGTTCGAGCAGGGCCGCGAGCGTGGGGTCGAGACCGTGGACGTCATCGGATCGCTGATCCACAAGGTCGGCAACTTCCTGGAGGCGGACCCCCTCAACATCCCGACGGCGCAGATGTCGCTGAGCGAGGAGTACTTCCGACGGGTCGAAGCGATCGAGTTCGCGGTCAAGAGCGACGACGGCAAGGAGCCGCGCAACCTGCGCAAGGCCGACCTCGTGCTCACGGGGGTGAGCCGGACGAGCAAGACGCCCCTGTCGACCTACCTCGCGGGTCGAGGCCTCAAGGTCGCCAATGTGCCGCTGGTGCTCGGCGTCGAGCCTCCGAAGGAGCTCTACGAGGTGCCGCCGCAGAAGGTCGTCGCGCTGACCATCGAGGTCGACCTGCTGCTCGAGATCCGCAAGCAACGGTTGGTGCAGCTCGGCATGCCGCCGGACGCCAACTACGGGCTGCGCGAGCACGTCCGCGCGGAGCTCGAGTTCGCGCACGAGATCTTCCGCGCGCACCCCGAGTGGATGATCGTCAACGTCAGCAACCGCGCGATCGAGGAGACGGCCACGATCATTCTCGAGGCCTACAAGGAGCGGCAGGAGAACGAGAGCATGCTGCCCCCGCGCGTGCTCTGAGTCGGTCCGGTCCTCATCCCCGCCCCTTGCTGCGAGCCGCCCAAGGCAGCGAGCGGTCCGCTTCGCGGATCGATGGCTCGGCTCGGTGGCTGCGCCGACCCATGGCGGACGCTGCCGAGGGCCGCGCTTGGCGAAACCGCACGGAGGGTTCGTGGGGTCGATGTGCCGGGCGTGAGGCGCGGGCTCAGTCTCGATTGGTGTAGGTGTCCGAGACGGTCGTGACGAACTGGCCAAGGATGCCGTCGGCCACCCGCAGCCGGCGGCTCAGCTCACGGGCAATGTTCATCAGGAGCAGCGAGTAGGCCTTCAGGTCTCGCCGATACAGGAGCTTTTCGACGTGCTCCGCCGTAATGCGCACGAGCATGGTCGGGGCCACAGCCCGGACCGTGGCCGAGCGCGGCTGAACGTCGAGGATCGACATCTCGCCGAACCAGTCCCCCGGACCGAAGAGAGCGACGCGAAATTCTCCGCCTTTGGGACCGCGCTTGACCACCTCGAGTTCGCCGCCAATGACGACGAACATCTCCGCCGAGGTGTCGCCTTCCTCGACCACGGTCGCGCCGATCGGCACCGTGGCGGTCGGTAGCTCGCGGGCCAGCAGGGCGAGGGTCTCCTCGTCGAGGCCCCCGAAGAGGCCGATGTCTCGGAGCATGGCGGCGCTGATTCGAGGCCCTGGGCGTTCGTCGCTCATGGTCCTGTGCTACCACAATCGGCGCCTGCGGGCGCTCCCAGCGGTTGCGGGCCCGTGGAAATGCACGAGGGAGGCCGGTATCCTGGCAGGGCGGTCGCCACCGAGCGTCGCCTGCCTCGCCTGGAGAACCTCGTGCCCCTACGTGGGCCAGCCCTCGATCTGCCGCGGCCTTTTGGGCCCTACACGTTGCTTCGGCGCCTCGCGGTGGGCGGCATGGCGGAGGTCTACGTGGCCAAGACTCGGGGCATCGGCGGCTTCGAGAAGCTGGTGGCGATCAAGCTGATCCATCCGCGCTTCTCGGAGGACGAGCACTTCGTGCAGATGCTCGTCGAGGAGGCCAAGCTCTCGGTCCTGCTCACCCACGCGAACATCGGCCAGACCTTCGACCTGGGCCGTATCGAAGGCGGCCCCTACTTCATCGTCATGGAGTACATCGAGGGGGCCGACGCCTACAAGCTGCAACAGCGCCTCGCCAAGGAGGGCGGGCAGCTTCCCCTCGACATCGCTGCTTTCATCGTGGCCGAGGTCTGTCAGGGGCTCGACTACGCGCACCGCAAGAGCGACGTGAGGGGCGCGCCGCTCCACATCGTTCACCGGGACATCTCGCCGCAGAACGTGCTCATCAGTTTTTCCGGCGAGGTGAAGATCGTCGACTTCGGGATCGCGAAGGCGGCGATGCGGGGGGGCGAGACGGACGTCGGCGTCATCAAAGGCAAGTACTACTACATGTCCCCGGAGCAGGCGTGGGCCGACCCCGTCGATCATCGGAGCGACATTTTCAGCACCGGCGTCGTGCTCCACGAATTGCTGACGGGCGAGATGCTCTACCAGGGCAGCAACCTCCCCGAGCTTCTGGACCGCGTGCGCAAAGCGGACATCGCGCCGCCGTCGCGGCGACGCCCCGAGGTCCCCCCGGAGCTGGACGCCATCGTCATGAAGGCCCTGGCGAGGCACCCTTCGGAGCGGTACCGCTCGGCCCACGCCTTCGCGCAGGCGCTGACGCAGTTCCTTCACAAGACGAGCCCGGGGTTCACGCCCGCGCGCCTCGCCACGCTGATGAGCCGGCTCTTCGCCGGCGAGCTGTTGGAGACACGAGGCGAGCAGCCTCTGGCTGCGTCGAAGAAGGTTCCGTCGGGCCCCAGGGCCCGCGAGGCGACGGGTTCCCTCGAGGCGATGAGGCCTGAAGAGTATCGCCCGGACGTGACCAAGAGCGTGATCTTCGACCTGCGGGAGTTTGACGACGAGCGTACCCGCGACGAGAAGAGGAGGCGGCGGCCCGCGGCCATCGAGGTCGACGAGGCGGACGCGACCGACGAGGATCAGACCATCGTTCAAGCATCGCATGCGAGCTGGGCGGACGAGGCCACGGAGGTTACGCCGGAGGTGCTTCGGGCGACGCCGCACGGGGAGGCGGCCGCGCCCTCGGGGACGGAGGAGGAGCCGTGGGGCGACGCCACCATGGTCGACGATGCGGAGAACCTCATGGGTCGGATGCGCGAGGCCCTCGCGCGGGAGGTTGCCGTCCGCAACAAGAGCCGGGCTGCGATCGGGTCCGCCGGCGTGGCGCCTCCGGCTGCGATGGGGTCGGCGCCGCCCACCGCCGGCGCTGGGCGGGCTGCCCCGCCGGCCCGCCGGCCTCCTCCGCCGCCGGCTGGGGCCGAACCCCGGGCCGCCTGGGAGGAGCTTGACCTCGTACCGCTGGACGGTCCCGGGGCGCCGCGCGGCCTCGCGGCGGCCGAGCTCCTCTCCGGCGGACGGGACGATCGATGGGCAGGTGTTCCGTCCTGGGCCCGGTGGGTGGCTCTGGGCTTGGCCCTCACGGCCTTGGGGCTGCTCGTGCTCCTGCTGCGGGCGCTCTGACCGGCGGTGGATCGACGCCGAGCTCGAGGTTGTCGATGAGGCGCGTTGCACCCAGGTGTGCGGCGACCAGCACAGTCGCGCGTTCGAGGAGGCCCTCCCCGGGAGCGAGGCTTTCCGGGTGCACCACCTCGACGTAGTCGATGCGGTCGAAGGCCTCGGCGACCGGGGCGCGAGCGACGCGGCGCAGGGTGTCGGCGTCCCGCTCCCCCGCGCGCCAGGCCTCGTCGGCGGCAGCGAGGCCCCGCGCGATGCCGAGGGCGCGGCGCCGCTCGTCGGGCCCGAGGTACCGGTTCCGAGAGGAGAGAGCGAGGCCGTCGGCTTCTCGGACCACGGGGTGACCGATCACCTCGACCGGGAAGCCGAGATCCTCCACCATCCGCTGGATCGTCAGCAGTTGCTGGTAGTCCTTTCGTCCGAAGATGGCGACGCAGGGGCCGGCGAGGAGAAAGAGCTTGGCCACCACCGTGGTGACACCTCGGAAGTGGCCCGGACGAAAGTGGCCTTCGAGGGTCTCGGTGAGGGAGGTCACCTCGACGTGGGACTGAAAGCCCGGCGGGTACATCGCACCCGGCTCGGGCACGAAGACCGCGTCCGCGCCGCGTTCGCGGCAGGCGATGAGATCGGCTTCGAGGGTGCGTGGGTAGCGGTCCAGGTCCTCGCCCTCGCCGAACTGGAGCGGGTTGACGAAGATCGTCACGACCCGAAACGAGGCCCCCTCCGCCGCTGCGCGATCGACGAGGGCCAAGTGGCCCTCGTGGAGGGCGCCCATGGTTGGGATCAGCCCGACCCGAGCCCCGTGCCGGCGGGCCTCGTCGCAGGCGCTCCGTAGGCCTGCGACGTTGCGCAGGACCTCCATCTCAGCTCTGAGGCCCGTAGCTGCGGGCGGCCTGGATGGGGACGACCGCGCCGGCATCTTCAGGGGGGCCGCCGGGGCGTCGCTCGCCGCCGCCGAAGGAGTGCTCTTGGGATGGGAAGACGCCGGCCCGAACCTCCTCGCAGTAGCGGGAGATGGCAGCGACGCCGTCCTCGAAGAACTCCGCGTAGCGCTTGACGAACTTGGGCCGCAGATCCGGCGTGAGGCCGAGGAGATCGTAGCCGACGAGGACTTGTCCATCGCAGGCGGGACCGGCGCCGATGCCGATGGTGGGGATGTCGACGGCTTCGGTGATGCGGGCGGCGAGGGGCGAGGGGATCCCTTCGAGGACGAGGGCGAAAGCGCCGGCCTGGGCGACGGCCCGGGCGTCGGCGAGCACCCGTTCGGCGGCGTCCGCGCTCTTGCCCTGGACGCGGAACCCACCCATGGCGTGGACGCTTTGAGGTGTCAGCCCGACGTGGCCGACCACCGGGATGCCGGCGTCCACGATGCGTCGGATCGTCGGCGCCGCCTGGATGCCTCCCTCCAGCTTGACCGAGTGGGCGCCGCCTTCGGCGAGGAAACGGCCGGCGTTGCGCAAGGCCTCCTCGGGGCTGACCTGGTGACTGAGGAAGGGCATGTCACCGACCACGTGAGCGCGGCGCCTGCCGCGCGCGACGGCTCGGCAGTGGTAGATCACCTCGTCGACGGTGACCGGCAGGGTCGTGTCGAGCCCCTGGACGACCATGCCCAAGGAGTCGCCGACGAGGATCATGTCGACCCCCGCGTCGTCCAGCATGCGCGCGAAGGTCGCGTCGTAGGCTGTGACCATGGTGATGCGTTCGCCGCGGGTCTTCATGCGGCGAAGGCGCGGAACGGTGACGGGGCGGGCGCGGCCGCCAGGAGTATGGGCCATGGGCTGTCTCGCCTTCGAGTCGCGGCCGAGCTCACTCTCGGTCCACGCCGTCCAGCTCGACCGGAGCCTACCATGGCCGCGGCCCGAACGCAGCCCGCGGCGCGTCACTCCTCTTCGGCTTCGCCCCCCGCCTTGCCGACCTCGCCGACGTCTTCTTCGCTGCCTTCGGTGGCGCGCAGGAGCGCGTCGACGGTTCGGCTCAGCTCCGCGTCCGGTTCGTCCGAGTTCGACAGAAGCGTCTGGGCACGCTTGAGCAAGCGCCTCGCTTCGCTGTCCAGCCCCAGCTCGTGCAGAAGCCGTCCGGCCTCCTTGTAGTAGAGCGGATGATTGGCCCGGTCCGAGCCTCGGGCGAGCTGGGCGTAGAGGTCGGCGGCGCGTTCGAGCTTCCCTTGTTGCTCGTGGAGCTCGGCGAGCTTGCGGGCGCTCCGGGGCGGGAAGTCGAGGATCTGGCGCGCGGTCATGAACGAGATCACCGCTTCGAGCTGAGCGATTGCTTCTTTGTCCCGCCCCGCGAGCGCGTACGCATGGCCGAGCTCCTGCATCAGCATCCAGTCCGGGCGCATCTCGTCCATGAGGCTCGCGCCGGCTTCCAGCACGCCGATGGCTTCGTCCACGTGCCCGGTGTCGCGCAGGAAGATCCCCATCGCGAGGTACGGTCGGTGATCTTCGTCGAACTCTTCGACGGCGCGCTCATAGAAGGCCATCGCCTCCTCGAATTCCTCGTCCTCGTGCGCGATGCGTGCGAGCTCGATGTACGCCGCCAGCAGGGGCTGGCCCACCTCGTCTTCGGCGAGGCTCTCGACGAACTCGATCAGCGCCTCGCGGCCGCCTTCGCGGTCGTCGGTGAGGAGCCGAGCGCGGCCGACCTCGAGCCAGAGGTAGCGCGGTGCCTCGGCCTCCTCCAGGACGCTCTCGAGGAGCGGTCGCGCCTCTTCTGGGCGCCCGTCATGGAGGGCGAGGAGCGCTCGTTCGAAGGCCTCGCCGTAGGCCTCGTACTCTTCGGCTTGCGGCCGCTCCCAGCTGCCGCTGATCAGCACCCAGCGCTCTTCGTCGCTCACCTCGCTGGAATCGGCCGCGCGCTCCACGGCGTCCTCCGCTTCGAGCCCATCGATCACGGCCTGGACCGCCGCCTGCGCCGCAGCTCCGCGGGCCACCTCGAGGGCTCCGTCGAGTTCTTGCCTGGCGAGCTCCGTGTCCCCTTGCGCCAGGAGGCGCTTGGCCTCCTCCAAGCGCTCGAGGGCCATGGCGTCGCAGCACTCGGCGATGCGGTCGGAGATGGTGTCGCGAAGAGCGCCGTCGGCGCGATCCAGGGCCTTGTCGAGCTCGAGCTTTGCGCTCCCAAAGTCCCCGGCCTCCATGAGCGCTGTGGCGCGGTCCACGCGCTCTTGCGGCGAGCGTCCCCCGAAGAGCTTGCCCAGCAGTCCCATCAGCTTTGGCCTTTCTTTTGAAGTCGCTGTTTGGCGGCGGTCTTGAGCGCGTTGGGGATGCCGCGGCTGCGCGATAGGGCCTTGAGATCGTTGGCCCGGAGGTGTCCCAAGAACTTGAGCGCGATGCCGACGGGGGTTTTGGGGTTGAACAGGAGCGCGCGCTTGATCTCGTAGCTGCGCACCCACTCCTTGCGGTTGCCAATGTAGCGAAGGATGTCTTCGCCGACTTCCTTGCTGTGGGCGATGCCTGCCGCCTCGGCCATGGTCATCGAAGGTGAGGAGATGGCGGCGAACGACACGAGCTTGTTCGGGTCCCGCACGAGGATCGAGCGTGCCGCGGCGTCGCCGACGATCGTGAGGCGCAGCTTCTCGGCGGTGTTCATCTCGCGGATCCGGAAGCTCAGCGGCTTGAACTTGGCCTTGATCTCTTCGCTCTTGTCGACCTTGTCGATCTCGACGGCGAGCTCGTCGTGGTCTTCGTTGAGCGCCTCGGTGAAAGCCAGATCGCTCGGGAGCGGCTCCTCCGTCGGCTCCGCGATGAGCTGCCCCATGATCGCCTCGACGTGCGCCTGAAAAGCTGGGATGCCATGCAGCTCGACGCCGTTGCGGGCGCAGAGCTCGACCAGCCGGTCCGCCGTCGACATGCGCGTGTTCTTATTTTTGTAGAGGGCCTCGACGATCGCCGGCGCCGCCAAGAGTCGCTGCTGGTTGACCGCGATGATCTCCGACAGCCGCTCGCTGCAGGTCCGGGCGATCCGCACGATGGTCTCGTCGGGGGTGGCCGCCGACTGGACGAGGCGCTCGAGGACGTCCTCGCGGTCCTCGAAGTGCACCGCGAGCGCCGCCGCCACCGAGGGGTGCAGCTTCCCCTCGACGGCGGGCAGGAGCACGGCATCGGGTAGCGCGCTCAGGGCATCGCGCGCTGTCTGGGCCACGTCCGGATCCGCGTCCGCCGCGAGCTGGGCGAGCAAGGTCACCAAGTCCGCTCCCTTGACAGGGACCAGCCCCTTGGCGGCCATCGCCTTGGCGGGTTTGGGCGCGGCCGGGTTCGCGAACCGACGGATGCTCTCGGGGAGCTCCTCGACGGGGAGCGGCAGCGGCGGCGGCGATTCCATGCCGATGACCTATCGACCTGAGCGCGCGGGCGTCAAGCGCCCCGGAAGGTCGGCTCGCGCTTCTCGAGCAGGGCGGCCATCCCTTCGCGGGCGTCGTCGGTCATCAAGGTCTCGGCCTGGATAGGGGCTTCGAGGCGCGCCGCTCGTGCCGGTGCCCAGTCCAGAGCTCGGTACATCCCCTCTTTGATGGCCCGGACGGCCAAGGGCGCGCACCGGGCGATCTCGTCGGCGAGGGCGCGAGCCCGAGGGAGCACCTCGCCGGCGGCCACCGCCTCGCTGACCAGGCCGATCCGCTCGGCCTCCGCTCCGTCGATCAGCCGCCCCGTGAACAGGAGCTCGGCGGCGCGTGAAACCCCCACGAGGCGCGGGAGCAGGTAGGTGATGCCCATGCCTGCGCCCAGCCCGAGGCGGGCGAAGTTGGCTCCGTACTTCGCCTCGCGGTTCGCGATCCGGAGATCGGTCATGAGCGCCAGGCCAAAGCCCCCGCCGACGGCGTGGCCGTTGAGCGCGCCGATCACCGGCACGGGGATTTCCGCGACAGCGAGGAAGGGGCGGTACATCGCGAACGAGCGTTCGTGAGGGAGGGCCGCGTCGCCGTGCTGAACGGCGGCCTTGAAGTCCGCGCCGGCGCTGAAGCAGCGCCCCTCACCCCGGATCAGTACGCAGCGCGCCTCCCGGTCCTCCCGCGCCGACGCCACGGCCGTGGCGAAGGCCGTGAGCAGCTCCGGGGTCATGCTGTTCCGGTTGTCGGGCCGGTCGAGGACGATCTCGCCGACCCATCCGTGCCGCTCGTAGCGCACCGCGGGCAGTTCGTTCATGTCCGCTGCCATGCCTTCGGGGGAGGGCGAGCGCAAGCCTGAGCGCTGTGAGTTGGCTCACCTATTCCGGCTCGCTCCGTCGACTCCCGTCGGCTACCGGAGGTGGGCTCGGGGGGGCTGTGTCATACTTTTTCCTTCACGGCGGGTCCGCCCGCAGCGGGGAGCTAGGTGAAGACTTCTTGGCTTGGAATTGGGGCCGTCGCCTTCGTGGCGCTCGGCTGCGGCGACGACACGACGCCGGCGCGGGACGGGGGGCTGGACAGCGCGATGCGCGACACGGCCATGCCCGATACCTTCGTCGAGCCCGAGTGCGAGACGGCGAGCGATTGCGACGACGGCGTCGCGTGCACCCGCGAGATCTGCGACGATCGCGGCATCTGCCAGTTCATCGTGGACCGCGCGAGCTGCGATGACGGCATCTTCTGCAATGGGCTCGAGATCTGCGATCCGATCGAAGGATGCCGTCCGGGTCCCATCGAGACGTGCAGTGACGGCGATGTATGCACCATCGACGCCTGCGATGAGGAGGCGAAGCTGTGCCGGCGCTCGCCCCGCGATTTCGACGAAGACGGGGAAGCCGACTGGTTCTGTGAGGGCGGCACCGATTGCGACGACCGAGACCCGGGGCGCGGGAGCACCATCGCCGAGGTTTGCGACGACGAGATCGACAACGACTGCGACGAGCAGGTCGACGAGGCGGACTGCGGCCGGCCGCGCCACGACGTCTGCGAGGACGCGCTGGACGTGAGCGGAGGTGGCTTCTTCGAGCTCTCCAGCGAGGGGGCCTCGCCGGACTACGCGATCGAGTGCGCGCCCTCCGGCCGGCGGGACCTGGTGCTCACGTTCACCCTCGACGAGCCCAAGAGCGTCACCGTGCGGGCGGAGGGGCGCTCGCTCACCTACGTGGCGTTGCGGACCGCCTGCGACGACAGGAGCTCGGAGCAGCAATGCGCCGGGGGGTTCCCCGGGCAGATCCGGGCGCGTTCCCTCGATCCGGGCACCTACTTCGTTCTGGTGGCGGACATCGGCGGTGATCTGGGGATCGAGGTCCTCATCGACGATCCGGTGCCCCCGCCGGCGAACGAGCGCTGCGACGCGCCCCTCGATGTGAGCGCCGGCGGCTCCTTCGCCGGGACGTTCGTGGATGTGGCCGACGATTTGTCGACGAGCTGCGGCTCTGGGGGGGCGCCCGACCTGACCTACGTGTTCACGACCACCGAGGAGCGGGACGTGCTCTTGTCGGCGCTGACGGCCTCGGGGGATTCGCTCGGTTTGTCCGTGGGCACCGCTTGCGGCGACCCGGCGACCGAGCTGCGGTGTGTTCGGGGTGCGCCCGCGGGGCTACGTCTGCACCAGCTTCCGGCAGGGACCTACTACGTCGTGGTCGAGGGCTCTTCGTCTCGGGAGGCGGACTTCACCCTGGACGTCTCCTTCGAGGCTCCCACGCCCGCGCCGATGGGCGACAACTGCGCCAACCCCATCCCCATCGCGCCGGGGGACGAGGTGACGGGGTCCCTGGCCGACAAACAGGACGACCTGGCCATCAGCTGCGGCTTCTTCTTCCGCGACGTCGTTTACGAATTGAACTTGAGCGAGCGGAGCGATGTGACCGTCGAGGCGGACGCGGGCGGCGACTTCATGTACGCCTCGATCCGCTCCGCCTGCACCGATGAGGCGACCCAGCTGCGCTGCGTGTCGGGAAACCCCGCACGCGCTCGTCTGCGCAGCTTGGCGGCTGGGACGTACTACATCATCGCTGAGAGCTTCAGCGGTACGGGCTACACGCTTCGGGTGGACGCCTCGCCCCCGACGGTGCCTGTCGAGGTGAGCGGCAACTCCACCTGCGCTACGGCTCACCGGATCCCCGCCACTGGAGGGCTCTTCCACGGCGACACGGGGCCGCTGCTCAACGACTACGAGACGCGCAGCTGCGGCGCCATGGCGCGTTCGCACGATGCGGCGTTCGAGCTCACGCTCACCGAGCGCAAGCGCGTCGTCGCCAGCACGGAGGGTTCGGCGTACGACACCGTGCTGCATCGGCACGCGGGGGCGTGCGCTTCCGGGGGCGAGGCGGCGTGCGACGACGACGGCGGAGAGCTGTCCTCGAGCCTGCTCGACGAGGAGCTCGACCCGGGGACCTACTATTACATCGTGGATGGCTGGGGCGCCTCCAACAACGGAGAGTACTTCTTCGAAGTGCTCGTGACCGATCCCTGACACACTCGGAGTCTCTCGATGAGAAGCGCGCTCGTTTTTCTCTTGGCGGCTGGGGCTTGCACCGTCGGCGAGCCTCGCCCGCTGCCCATGTCGGGTTTCGACGCGGGGGGGCGTGACGCCGGCCTCGACGCGCTCGTCGACGCCGGGTCGCTGGGATGCGTCGAGGGTTCCACGCTCGACATGCCCTGCGCCAGCGACGAGCAGTGTCAGGACGGTTGCTTCTGCAACGGGACCGAGTCTTGCGGCGACGACGGCTTCTGCAAGCCGGGGTCGCGAACCTGCGATGACGGTGTCGATTGCACCATGGACTCCTGCGACGAAGAGATGGACCGCTGCGTCGCCATGCCCGACGACGAGGTCTGCAGCGATGGGGACGCCTGCAATGGCGCCGAGTTCTGCGATCTGGCGCTTGGGTGCAGGGCCGCTTCGCCGCTTTACTGCAACGACGAGGACTCCTGCACCGTCGACTCCTGCGACCCTGCCGTCGGCTGCGTCTTCTCGCCTCGGGATCTCGACGGAGACGGTTTTGCCTCTGGAGCATGCGGCGGCGACGACTGCGACGACGACCCGCGTTTCGGTCGCGACATCTACCCGGGGGCACCGGAGGATTGTCACAACCGTCGCGACGACAACTGCGACGGCGCGCGGGACTTCAACGATCGGAGCTGTACGCCGGACAACGACGACTGCGGGACCGCGGAGATCATCGAAGGGCCCGGCACCTACTCCGGCGCGACCCGGAGTTTGAGCGACGACTACGCGCTGGGCTGCAAGGCGACAGGTTACGACGCCGTCTTCCGTTTCACCCTCGCCGAGACACAGGACGTGCGCGTGACGGCGAGCGGTGGCCCGGGGACCGCCGTGGCGATTCGTCGTTTCAGTGAGTGTGCCGCGGGGCCCGATTTGGCCTGCAACGACTTCTCCCCAGCGACCGTGCTCAGCCGCAGCCTGCCTCCCGGCGACTACGCGATCGTCGTCAAGCAGACCACGATGGGCGTCTTCGACCTCAACGTGCGCTTCGAGCCCCCGACGGTGGCGCCGCCGGTCGATCGCTGCGATGGGACGACCCTCGACGCGAGCGCGGGCGGCACGTTCACGGGCATGTTCCTCGAGGTCGAGGACGACTACGAGCTGTCCTGTCAGAGTCAGGCGCGCCGGGACGCGGCCTACCGGCTCGTGCTCACGGAGCCCAAGGACGTGCTGATCAACGCGCGTACGACCGGGAGCGGCTTCACCTCGACCTACGTCTCCCTCGTGACGGATTGCGCGGACGACGCGACGACCGTCCAGTGTCGTTCGGGCTCCAGCTCCGGGGCCGAGATCCGGCGTCGGGAGCTCGCCCCCGGCACGTACTACATCCTCATCGAAAGCAGCCGGTCGGACGCCGCGAGCTGGACCATGGACGTCAGCCTTAGCGATCCGGCGCCGCGAGAGCCCGGCGATGCTTGCAGCACTGCCCTCGACATCACGGGTGGACCGCAGACAGCCACGATTCAGCCGGTGGCCGAGCTCGACGCGGGCGCTTCGTGCGGGAGCAGCTCGAGCTTTGCCCGGGACCTCCTGTTCACCTTCACCCTCGCCGAGACTCGGGATGTGGATCTGACGGTGACCAGCCCGAGCTCCTTCAGCACGGCGGTGGCTCTGGCCACGGAGTGTGGCGTGAGCGGTACGGAGCTGCGCTGCCGCAGCGGCTCGTCGTCGGCGATGCAGACCTTCCGTAGCCTTCCACCGGGGACTTACTTCGTCGTCGTGCAGACGACCCTGAGCAGTGGCACCGTCACCGCCCAAATCGAGACGCGGCCGCCCACTCCGATCCCGCCCAACGACATTTGCTCGGGCGCTATCGATATTTCCGGGGGTTATTTCAATCGCGACACCCTCTCGGGTTTCGAGGATGACACGACGACCTGCCGCACCGGCTACCCGGACGCCTTCTACACGTTCACCCTCTCGCGTCGAAGCCGGGCGAGCATCACGGTGACCCCTGCGACGGGGTTCGCCAGCTATGTCGTGGCGCTCCGCGACGGCTGTGGCGCGTCCCGGGACCTGGAGTGTCGCTCCGGGAACCCGGCGGCCATCGCCACCGACCTCGACCCTGGGACGTATGTCCTCGTCGTCGAGGCGCCCGCGGGTTCGGCGGGGGACTTCGACCTGGCGGCTTCCTTCTTCCCGCTCTGAGCTTCCTTCTTCCGCTCTGAAGCCGCCGGTCCTCGGGGCGACCTTGCCGATTTGTTGCCGAGTTCGGGGGCATCCCGTTATCCGGGAGGTATGCCTTCGGACGACGACAAGGTGGTGCGACCCTTCCCGTTCTTCCGCGCCGGCGCCCAGTCGAGCGGCGTGAGCCGTCCGATCCTCGTCTTCGAGGACGTGTACAAGTACTTCCGCCGCGACCGGCCCACGCTGCGGGGCGTGAACCTGACGATCGAGCGGGGGGAATTCGCGTTCGTCACGGGGCCGAGCGGGGCCGGCAAGAGCACCCTGCTACAGCTCGTGTATCGAAAGCACACCGTGGACGGTGGCCGGATCCTCTTCTGCGGGCGGGACATCGCGCGGCTCAAGGAACGGAGCATCCCGTTTCTTCGACGCAACCTGGGCATCGTGTTCCAGGACTTCAAGATCGTGAAGCACTGGACCGTCTTCGAGAACGTCGCCGTTGCTCTGGAGATCTTGTCGATGCCCAAGCGTCTCGTCCGTTCGCGCGTCGCGGAGGCGCTCGAGAGGGTGGGGCTGGCCGGCCGCGGTGAGGACCGGACCGAGGCCCTGTCGGGAGGCGAGCAGCAGCGCGTGGCGGTGGCGCGCGCGATCGTCACCGAGCCGGCCTTGATCCTTGCAGACGAGCCGACCGGGAACCTGGATCCGCACCTCGCCATCGACATCCTCACGCTCTTCGAAGAGATCAACGCGACAGGCACCACGGTGCTCTTCGCGACGCACGACCACTCGCTCATCTCCAAGCGCGACCATCGCATCATCGGGATCGACGATGGGCGGGTGGTTGAAGCACGGACGGGGCTTCGGAGCTGGGCGGATGCCGTGGGGCCCGAAGGAGGTCGCGGGACCTCGGGGTCCAGCGGTCTGCACGTGGTCGCGGGCTGAGGCGGGCGCGCCTGTACGGGAGGAGACGAATGGATCTGAAGACGCTGGTAGCGCGAGCGAAACGAGGGCTCCGGGAGGAGCTCCGCCTCTATTTGGTGGCGGTGTCGAGCCTCAGCGTGGCCTTTCTTTGTGTGGGAGGCGCGCTCCTCGCTGTCTCCAACCTCGATCAGATGGCGGCCCGCTGGGGTCAGAGCGGTCGGATCAGCGTTTACCTGCGCGACTCCGTGGCTGCCGCCGACGTGCGGCAGCTTCGGACTGTGCTGGAGGGGCTCCCCGAGGTCGCCCAGGTCGAGGAGCTGAGCTCGGAGGACGCGCGGGCGCTCTTCCTGGAGCAGGCGGACGTGTCGGCGGACCTCGGCCGGCTCCCCGTCGAGGTTTTCCCGGCCTCTCTCGAGGTAAGTCTCCGCGCCGGCACGCCCGTGCAGCGCATCGACGCGATCGGCGAGCGTCTTGCTCGCTTGCGGGCCGTCGAGGATGTCGAGACCTACCGCGGATGGTTCGGGCGCCTCGACGCACTCATCGGCGCCGGTCGGACGGTCGCGGGGCTGCTGACGCTGCTCGTCGGCCTCTGCGTCTTGGCCGTCATCGGGAACACCATCCGGCTGGCGGTGGCGAGGCGCCGTGAGGAGATCGAGGTGATGAAGCTCTGTGGCGCGACCGACGGATTCGTGCGCGGTCCCTTCGTTCTGGAGGGGATGTTCCAGGGCTTCGCATCGGCCCTCGTCGCGGTCGTGGTGCTGTTTTTCGCGTACCTGGCGCTCCGTGGACACGTGGACTCGTCCATCGCGTCCCTGACGGGCATGCGCACGGTGTTCCTGCGCCCGTGGGCGCTCGTCTCCTTGGTCGTGGGCGGTGCCATCGTCGGAGCGCTCGGCAGTGCCCTCTCCTTGCGACGCTACCTGGCGGTGTGACCGTGCGGACTGCGTCTTTCGCCGTGCTCCTCGTCGCGCTGGTGGCGCCCGTGGCCGCGCAGCCGGGTGTCTTCCTCGGGCAGCCTGCGGGCCTCGGCCAATCCGCGGGCCTCGGCCAGCCCGTCGCCGGCCCCCTCGAGGATCTGAGCCGGCAGATCGCGGCTCGCGAGGAAAAGATCCGTCAGGCCGGCGAGGAGAAGGCGCGTCTCGAGATCGAGATCGCCGAGCTCGTTGCGCGTACCGAAGCTGCCCAGGAGGAGCTGCGCCGGCGCGCGCGAGCCCTCTACCGGATGCGGCGGGCGGGCATGCTCCCCATCGCCGGTGGGTTCGATGCCCTGCTGAGCCACCTCAGTCGGCTCGAGCGCCTCGAACGCATGGTGCGCAGCGACCTCTCGGCGATCGCGTTTCTGCGGAGCCGGCGGCAGGCCCTGCGCGGTGAGGTGGCCCGCAAAGAAGAGGAGGCGAGCGAGGCGCGCCGCGAGCTGGCTCAGCTGCAGCAGCGCAAGCAAACGCTCGAGCAGCAGCTCTGGGCCCAGCGCACCTACGCTGGTCTCTTCGACCCGGCGTATGCGCCGCGGCTGCCGGTGACGGTGCCCGGCGGGCGTCCCGCGCCGGCCCCGGCGGTGCCGTCCTACGGCCTCACGGTGCGGGGCGCCGAGCCGACTTCGGGGTTTGCGCAGCTCCGAGGGCGGCTGCGGCTACCCGTAGCCGGGGGCGCCGTCCGCGAAGCCCAGCGCGAGGATGGCCGGGGCCTCGAGTTCGTCAGCCCGGGGGCGTCGGTCGTTGCCGCCGCGGATGGGCGGGTGGCGTTCAGTCAGCGCTACGGCGGTTACGGGACCCTCGTGATCCTCGACCACGGCGACGACTACTACACGCTCTACGGCGGGCTGGTGCAGACCCCGCTCGTGCCCGGCGAGTGGGTGGGGGAGGGCGCCCGCGTCGGCGTTCTCGGCAGCCAGCCGCTCTTTTTTGCTGTGAAGCGAGGCACCCGAAGCCTCGACGCCCGGAGCTGGGTCGGTCTGTAGAGGCAGGCCGCCCGGAGGCGGCCCGGCCTGCTCACTGGAACATCCCGTAGCTGCGCAGGTGCGCCAGCACGTTTTCGAGATCCTCGTCGCTGATCTGGTCGGGCCCGAAGGCGGGCATCCGGTCCTCGCCGTGGCGGATGAGCGCGCGGATCTCCGCCGGCGAGTCGGTTCGGCCGTGCAGGTCCGGCCCGACCCCTGCGCTCCCGCCAGGGTGGCAGCCTGCGCAGAAGTTGGCGAAGACCTCGGCGCCTGCTGCAGGGTCCCCGGTGATGGGGCCCTCGAAAGTCGAGAGGTCCTCCCCGCCGGCGCTTCCCTCTCCTTCAGTGCCGCTCTCCGAGCCGCCACAAGCGACCGCGAGGCCGAAGAGGCCCAGCAGGATCGAGCCAAAGATGCGTCGCATTCGTCTTCCTCCGTTGGATGTCGAGCGCCGACGGGCGCTCAAGCGCGGG
>Ga0256832_1001223_pt1 | contig 17215 bp, 10 predicted proteins | sample 134614metaG_FD_190534 | JGI IMG/M metagenome (GOLD analysis project Ga0256832, IMG submission 190534) | Hydrothermal vent microbial communities from Lau Basin, Pacific Ocean - 134-614 | ecosystem: Environmental > Aquatic > Marine > Hydrothermal vents | place: Pacific Ocean: Lau Basin | collected...
TTCTAACAAAATTAGCGGGTGGCTAAATAGTTACAAACAATGGGCGTTAGATCATTCTTCATGTACTAAAAGAAAACAAAAATGATTGGATTAGAATTGGATAGAGACTTGGTCTTTTTTGATATAGAATCGACCGGTTTGAATATTATTCGAGACCGGATATTGCAGATTGCCCTGATTAAATATACCAAAGGGAAGCAAGAACCGGAAGAAAAAATGCTGCTCATTAATCCGGGAGTCCCTATTTCGGAAGAAGCTTATGCGGTGCATGGAATCGGGCCGGAGCAATTGCGCAACAAACCGACTTTTGCGCAAGTGGCGCAGGAGTTATATGATTTTATCGGAGATGCGGATTTGGCAGGTTACAATTCTAATCGCTTTGATGTGCCGATGTTGATGGAAGAATTTGCCAGGGCGGGATTTGATTTTGATATTAGTGAGCGCCGGTTATTGGATATGCAGCGGATATTTTATAAGATGGAGCCGCGTACCTTGCGGGCAGCCTTGCGCTTCTATACGGGTAAGGAAATCGAAAATGCGCATGATGCTTTGGCAGATGTACGAGCCACGATTGAAGTGTTTAATGGGCAATTGGATAGGTATGAAGGTAAGGAGTGGATAGATGCCGATGGACACCGTTTGCCGAATCCAATCGTGCGAGATGCGGAAGCGTTGCATCAATTTACCAATGATTTGAGCACCGCCGACGCTACACAGCGCCTAAAATATGACAAGGATGGAAATCTAGTGTTTAATTTTGGCGTGAATGCCGGGAAATTGGTGGGGAAGACCTTATATCATGACCGGAATTATCTGAATTGGATGCTCAATAAAGATTTTTCCACGCAAGTGAAGCAGCTAATCAAAAAGGAAACCAAAAAGTATCAAGCAGAATATAAAGCCAAAAATAAAAACTAGGGCTTTGTAGTTGCAGCTAATAAAATGGGAATGAATAAAGTTCAGTGGGTCGTATTATTGATTGTGTTATCCCTTGTGGGATGTTATGATGATAAGGAAGGGTGCTTAGATCCCAATGCCGTCAATTTTGATGTATCTGCGGATAAGGATTGCTGTTGTCAATATCCGGCGCTTACGCTAAATGTGAGTTGGAAGGAGAATGATACGACCTTTTTGTCCCTGAATAAGGTGTTTTTGGACGATGCTCAGCAGCCGTATAAGCTTTTGGGTGTACGTTTTTACTTGTCTCACTTAGAAGTCGTCGATGTCGATCAAAATGCTGTCGATGTGAACGGGGAGTCCGAAAAGTGGGTGTATGGTGCCGGGAATGTGCCGGAAAAGGCGAAAGTTTCTGACAATGTTTTGTTGATTAAGCAAACTCAGGCGGATTATAAGCTGGGTACTTTTAAGCGGCCGGGCACTTATCAGGGGATTCGATTGGATATAGGCTTGGATGCGCAGCAGAATGCAGTGATTCCGGATTCCCTTTCGGGAGAAAATGTATTGGGATTTAAGCCGGATTCAATGTGGGTGGCTCCCAAAATGTACATCCAACAGCAGTGGATAGTTATGACAGATACGTCGTCATCCATGCCCCAAGTGGATACATTTCAGGTTTTGTCCGTTCAAGGCGGGGTGGAATTGGCTTACAATCCGTTGTTAGTAGTACCGCAAGGAGCAAACTATGAGCTAAAAATAGCGGTTGATATGAGCCAATGGCTTCATAATATCAAATGGGGAGCGAATAAGATGGAAATTTTGCAAAAATTGGCAGATAACAGTAAAGATGCGCTTAGTTTGGTACAATAATCGCTACCAAGTATTTACTAATTCGGAAAAACGGGCTAAATGCGTCGGCTATTCATTTTATTCTTTGTATTAAGTGTCTTAATGCCTTGCACGTCGTGCAGGAAAGAAGCACCTATCGGACCATCTACGACCGTAGTGGTATCCTTTAAAGCCGTCTATGGGGATAAGCCGTTTAGTGCAGAAGGCTTGTATGCTTATCCAAGCACCGGTAGCTCTACAGAAATTATACAGTTCGATGATGTCTCTCTCTTTTTAACGGATATTTCCTTGGTGACGGCTAATGGCGAAGATGAAGTCAGCTTAGATGATTTGGAGTATTGGGATATAACCGCTTTGCAAGATAATAGCTCACACACCGAAAAAGCTTTGGAGAAGGCCTATTATTCGGTGCCTTTGGGAGATTATACAGGAATTTCGTTTGGAGTCGGTGTCGGACATGAAGCCAATAGTCAAAAGCCTAGTGACTTTGCTGCCGGAAGTCCACTAGGTGCTGCTGAAAGGTATTCTTCGGAATTTGGGAGTTATGTCTTTGATAAAACCAAGGGACAATATAGTGCAAATGGAACTACAACGCCTTTTGAAATCAATATTCTCAAGGATGAACACTATAAGAAGGTTGTCCTACAAAAGGATTTTACGATTACTTCATCCGGTGGGTCTCTAAATGTGATATTGGACTTGAAAAAAGTATTTCAGCGCAATGATTCTATTATGGACTTGCCCGCTCACCCAATAGTAACCAATCCCGGTTCGCCATATATGGACTGGGTGTCTGAAAATCTCCAACATAGCTTCTCTTTTTAGGGCTTGTAGCTCTTGATTTGTTGTCTTTTAAGCCTGATGGGCTTTTTTTTTCTTTTTTTTGATTATTTTTACTTCACAATCTTTGTTGTGTAACTATCTGATTTACAGTAGGTTGTGATTTTATTTTATTATTTGTTTGGTTGTTTATTCTTCACAAAAAATATATTATGTAATTTTTCTAAGAGAAGTATTCCCCCATATTTGTAATGTAAAAAGAAACAAACACAGTTCAAAAGTGAAATCAGCAGTTTGTTTTTGGATATGTTCATGGGATATTTAGCGAGATAGTTATTTTAGAAGGGAAGTAACTATCTCCTAAATACATTTCAAGAGTTCATGCGATAGTTGGGTAGGGATGTAGAGATTAAGACAGCATTAACAAAAAGTTAGACAAATAGTCGCCGGATTAGTAATAATTTTTTACGGGAAACCGTTTTTTAGGCGAACTTAAGATATGTTCATGGGATTATAATTTGTTGTTAATGTCGCATCTAAAGAGATGCGACATTTTTTCACAAAATTTGCCCTTAAGAAGTTGATTTAGAATTAGTTGCGCTAGAGAAAGTAGAGAAAAAACTTCACAATACAAAATCATTGTTATTTGCCAATGTAGGTTTTGACATTATCTTTGTATCATCAAAAAGGAAATACACATTCTTTTCAAAAGTGATAGGAATTGTTTTTTGGATATGTTCATGGGATTTAAAAACCCCTTTCAGGAGTAAGCTATTTAAGAAGGGATTTAGCTTACTCCTAATTTAAAAAGAATTCCCGCAAGGGATCGACGATATATGTTCATGGGATTATAATTTGTTGTTTGGGTCGCGTCAAAAGAGATGCGACCTTTTTTCGTTGGGACGCACGGCCGTGCGTCCCGACGAAAAAAGACTGTGCGTCCCAACAGACCGTCTAGTCCCCATCTCACCTGCCACAAAACACCAAAAACCCACCCATCGCCTTCCGCCAAGTCGCATAATCATGCTTTCCGCCCTTGATTTCTACGTAAGTAATCCTTTGCTGCGGTACTTTTTTCTTTTTTAGCTCTTGGATGGTGCGCAAGCTATCATCTATTACGTCAATTACGCCGTTGTTGTCCCGGTCACTGGTTTCTTCGAGTGTGCCTGCTTGAAACCAGAATTTTTGTTTGGGTGTGTCTTTGAGCGATTGGATTTTTCTGGGGATGATTAAATTGGCGTTGGGTTGACTAGGTATAAAAGGATAGTCCCTCCACCACAAAGCACCACTAAAAACGCCTACTCCGGCAAAGCTGTCGGGATGATTGAGCACTAAGTCCAAAGCACTCAATCCGCCAAGCGAAAAGCCCGCCATAAAAAAGGGAGAACGCTCACCAAATTGGTCTTTAAGATAGGGGATTAGTTGGTGGATGATAAAATCCTGGTAGGCGGCTGCGTCTTTGCCGTACCCGTTAGATTCGAGAAATTGGGTCGTGCCCAACTCGTGATTGCGGTTGGCATTGCTGTGAATACCGACGATAATGCATGGTTTTATGTGCCGGTTAGTCAGTAATTTTCGGAAGATGGGTTTGATTTGGATTTTTTCAAGGTCTTGACCGTCGTTAAAGAGTAGAATGGGGATGTTAGGGGCAAGTTTTCGGATTTTGGGTTGATAGATATCCATGGTGACCACTCTTTCCAGGATGTCCGCAAGAAAATGAACCCGTTTCTCCTGAATAGGCGTATAAAGATATTTACGAAAATAATGTTTGGTGGACATAAAGCCTGGTGATGTGTCTAATGAGTACTCATCAAAACCGATATTTCTCACACTTTGTTGAGTAGAAAGGCATTTAAAATTAGGAAAACGCTGATGGTAGTAGCCAAATTTATTTGGCTATGTAGCAAATAAGCGAAGCAAATTTGCGCCACGGGCAATGGAAAGGAGCATGGAGTTAGTAAGGCTGAGTTGGCTCCGAAAAGTCCACGCTGTTAGAAATTAAAGCGATGAACAAAATTTTATTCTGTTTACCGCATCCCGATAATTATCGAGACCTTTTAAAAAGGGAGATTTAGAGGGTTAACCATAAAAAAGCAAACAGAATAAAATTTTGTGGCCACAAGAACCAACCACCATGCCCGACTTTTCGGAGTGAACTCAAGATTTAATCCCCGTTGGCTCCAACGATGAAGAGCCTGCGCCCCAACAGGGATTTTTAGTTTTGTGCAATCTATCGGGAATGTCGGTCAAAAACAACGCTTTTTGGGAAAAAAGGATTAATAAGAAGTTGAGTTACTTGCTTTCTGCAAAGAAAAAAAGCTACCTTTACCGCTTCCATGAAAATAAACTGAAGTATGAAAACCAATTTGTCCCCCGTTGAGCAGAAATTTTTGGAGAAGTCTCCCCAATGGCAAGAGATGACCACCAAGTTGCCTTATCTGATTGTAGATAATTTCCCTAAACTAGGTTTTTTGTCTGCGCTTCGATTTTTGGAATGGGTGGCGGCTCATCCAAAAGGAGTGATTAGTTTGCCGACCGGAAAGACACCGGAGTATTTTATTAAGTGGACAAAGTACATTATTGACCATTTTGAAGAAGAAGGTGTGCAGAAGTTGCTTGCGCAAAATGGGCTGGCGTTGAAGGAGAAACCTTACTTAGGGGACTTGAAGTTTGTGCAGATAGATGAGTTTTTTCCCATAGATTCGAGTCAGAAGAATAGCTTTTATCACTATGTGAAGGAGTATTACATCAAAGGCTTTGGCCTGAATCCCGATAATGCCTTATTGATTAATGTCAATGAAATCCCCTTAACCGCTGATGGGTCTAAGGTGGAGATGAGTGAAGTCTTTCCTGACTTGAAGGTGGATTTGACTTTGCGTTTTCGTTCTCCGCAAACTCGTTTGGAAGCTAGGCAGCAGGAAGCCATCTTTGAAATTGACAAGTGGTGCGCCGATTATGAGCAGCAAATCAGAGATTTAGGTGGAATTGGCTTTTTTCTAGGAGGTATCGGTCCGGATGGGCACATTGCTTTTAATACAAGGGGATCCGACCATTTTTCGACTACCCGGTTGACCGAAACTAATTTTGAGACCCAAGCCGTTGCTGCCGGGGACTTGGGCGGGATAGAGATTTCTAAAAACCGCCTAGTGATTACGATAGGTCTGGGTACGATTACCTACAAGCCGGATGCCACGGCGATTATTTTTGCGGCAGGAGAAGCAAAAGCGAAGATTGTGAAGCAGTCTTTGGAGTCAGCCCCCTCTAATATTTTTCCGGCAACGGTCTTGCAACGCCTAAAAATGGCTAGATTCTATATTACGGAAGGAGCGGCTTCCATGCTGGAAGATGAAGTGAACCGGTATTATCAGGAAGGAGCGTGGACGCAAGAGAAGACAGAGCGAGCCGTTATCGGTTTGTGCCAAAAGCTGGATAAATTTGGAAGCCGGTTGACTCTGGATGACCTAAAAAATGACCCCTACTGCCGTCAAATCCCTAATCTTTCAGAAAATACAGTCAAATCGGTTCAGCAAGCCATCATTGATAAGATTGATAAAGGGATGAAGCCGGAGTCCGGTCAGCGTTATTATCACACCGGCCCCCATCATGATGATGTGATGTTGGGATTATTGCCGCACGTGCACCGGTTATTGAGAGATGAGACGAATCAGGCGCAATTTTCGGTGTTGACTTCCGGATTTACGGCAGTGACCAATACATTTGTGATTAAGACGCTGGAATTTACCAAGCGGTTGCTGGAAAAGGGCTTGATACAGATGGTACAATTTCCGGATTTTTTCTCATCCGGATATAAATATAAGTGGGACAAGGATGTTTATCACTTTTTGTCGGCAGTTGCGGCTGAAGATGAATTTGAGCAAAACCGGGGCTTATCTCACCGAGTTGTTCGCTCGATAGTGGCGATATATGGCAGTCGGAGTGAAGAGGAGTTGTTTTTTAAGATAAATGGCATCTTGGCGATTTTACGAAATAGCTACGACGGGCAAAAGAATCCGGGGGATATTCAGAAGTTGAAGGGGATGATTCGGGAGTTTGAAGAGGAGTTGGTATGGGCGCATTTTGGGATACGGGTCAAGGATGTGCATCATCTGCGCTTGGGTTTTTATACCGGCGATATTTTTACGGAGCAGCCGGAGAAAAACCGGGATGTACTGCCTATTTTGGAGCAGTTGCGGGCGATAAAGCCTACGGTGCTGAGTTTGGCGCTGGATCCGGAAGGAAGCGGGCCGGATACGCACTATAAGGTGTTGCAAGCCATAGCGGCGGCCGTACGACAGTGGGATAAAGAAGAGGATTTGTCTAATTTTAGGATATGGGGCTATCGAAATGTGTGGTATCGCTTTAAGCCATCGGAAGCCAATGTGATGGTGCCTGTGTCGCTCAATGGGATGGCTACGTTAGACGCTTCTTTTGAGCATTGTTATTTGACGCAAGTCGAAGCATCGTTTCCGAGTTATATGTATGACGGTAAGTTTAGTAAGCTTGCGCAAAAAATATGGGTAGATCAGATGGAAATCCTCTACTTACTACTGGGAAAAGACTATTTTTATCAAAATCCAAGTCCGAGATTACGGGCGAGTCACGGCATGCTGTTTTTTAGAGAAATGGACGTCGAAACCTTCTTGAAGGAGGCTAGGCAGTTGGAGAAAAGCATGGAGGGGTTGGTGGAATAGCTTTTAAAGATTTTTGGGTAGCATTGCGGCTGAAAATACGTGTTTGCGTTGTTGTTAAAACGAAAGTGACAGAAATTAAGTGATTTTTGTCACTTTGTAATTTGTGACATTTTTTCAAGGAGAAAAACAAGGAGAATGAGCCTTTTGAAGGCCTTTTTTAGGATAAAAATGAAAAATATCATCAATAATGAAACATAAATGTTAGTAATATACTAAAATAATATAATTTATAAGGCGGTAGGTATGTGTTGTAAAGATACTGTTTTGTGGCGGATATATGATAAAGTGGGCTTTGTTAGAGCAGTATCGGTGATCAAACAATCAAATCGATGAAATGTGACGCAGGTGAAAAGGTAAATGAAAAAACAAGCCATACAAAACCTGTCTAGTGACATGAAAAATTGCCAAATAGAGAAAAAGATAGTATCTTTGTCGTGTTGATAAGTGGTTCCCTTAAGCCAGATACAATGAACAGATCCAAGATTACATACACACCTTTTGAAGGAAAGGTACGTCGATACCCCAATAGTAGCAATCGCCCAGATTCTTTTTTAACACTAAATACTATTTGTATCGTGAAAAAAAATATACTTCTTCCTTTACTCTTTTTTGCCTTATTGTTCGCCGTGCGAGTAGAAGCGCAAGATATTCATTTCTCCCAATATTATAATGCTCAGATGAACCTGAATCCGGCCTTGGTTGGCTTGATTGATGGGGATATGAGATACGCCGGAGCTTATCGAAGCCAGTGGACTTCAGTTCCGGTCTCCTATAAGGTCGTTTCCGGGGCATTTGATATGAAGCTAAGCCATAATCCTAATGGCTTTTTTGGGGCAGGTGTGCACTTGTACCATGATCAGGCCGGTGATTCCCGTTTGAGCTCTACGAGAGTGAGTTTGGTGGGGAGCTATACTAGGAGGTTATTTACCAATCAATATCTGACTTTTGGCGTCATGGCCGGTGTCACTCAGCGAGCCTTTGATACAGAAGATTTACATTTTGATGGACAATGGGATGGGGTCAAGTTTAATCCTACCTTGAATAACAATGAGAACTTTATGTCCAAGAGTAAGTTCTTCCCTAATTTTACAGCAGGTCTAAATTATAACGTCGCTAAATCCGGCCGGACACGCCTCAATATAGGCGGTGCATACTTTAATTTAAACAAACCCAATTCCAGCTTTGAAGATTTGGATAAGGTGGATCTTTACGGTCGGATTTCCTTGTATGCACATGGCGCAGCGAAGTTGTCGAAGCATTTTGACTTAGTACTCGCTGCCAATCAACAAATGCAATATCCACATACCGAGACGGTCTTATCTGCTTCGACAAGAATACACTTGAGTGATAAGCCGGGTCATAAAGTAATACTAGAGCCCGGATTCGCTGCACGAATAGGAGATGCACTAATCCCAACTTGTTACCTGATGTATAATCAATGGCAGTTTGGCTTGAGTTATGACGCCAATGTATCTGCCTTTACGAATGCTTCGACAAGTAATGGTGGTCCTGAGTTTACTGTGATATATGTTGTGAAAAAACCTGAACCCGTAGAAAGTAAGATTTGCCCACCTTACCTATAAACATTGAGCAAATAGATATGAAAACGAAACACTCGATTACACTCCTTCTTGCTTTTATTTTGGTACCCATGTTGACTTTTGGTCAAACAAGACGTGCCTACGAAAAGGCTGCGGCCAAGTACATGAAAGCAAAAGATTATTTTGGAGCCATGCGTAACTACCAAAAGGCAGTCAGCACGGATAGCACCAAGCTTTCTAACATCATAGGCGCTGCCGATGCAGCTAGAAAATTTACCGCTTTTGCTATTGCTGAAAAGTACTACCAATTGGCTGTTGATTTGGACTCAACTGCTCAGTCAGAAGCATTGTTTTGGTTGGCTTATGTAGAAAATAGTCAAGGCAAATATGACGAAGCCGAAATGCATTACCGAAAGTGGCTAACCAAACGAACGCCCGCTGATTCGCTCTATTCTATTGCAAGTATGTATTTAGAACATAATCAATGGGCTAAAGCCAATCCTGATTCTCAAGAATCAGTTATTGTGACTAATCTCGGCGATAAGATTAATTCTCCCGCGTCCGATTTTGGCTATGCCAGAGATGGTGATAAGCTATACTACTCGTCTTTAAGATTCCTTTTTGAAAAAGATAAAGAAAATCCCAAACGCTACTTTAGTAAGCTAATGGTGGCCGAAGGAGATGGCGAAGGGGTCAAGCTGGAAGCTCCTTTTAACTTAGACCCTAGTGTTCATGTAGGAAACTTTGCATTGAATAAAGATGCTACAGTGGCTTACTTTACCATCTGTAATTCGGAGAAGTCAGGGAATATCAAGTGTCAGATTTACCTTTCGGAAAAACAAAGTGATGGCAGTTGGGGAAAAGAAGAAAAACTACCTGATGATGTGAATTTGCCTTTCGCTAATACCACTCATCCCATGGTCGCTACCGATAAAGGAAAATCTGTGCTTTATTTTGCTTCTGATCGGGAAGGTGGAAAAGGAAAAATGGATATTTGGAGAGCGGAGATGACCGGTAAAAATAGTTTTGGGAAAGTTGAGAACTTGAGCAGTGTCAATACGCCCATGAATGAAGTCACTCCTTTTTATCATGTGCCGACGCATACTCTCTACTTTAGCTCTGATGGCTACGCCGGATATGGGTTGTTTGATGTCTTTAAATCTGTAGAAAAAAAGGGGAATTGGTCGGAAGTTCAAAATATGCAAAAACCGACCAACACCAGTTATAATGATACTTATTATGTCCTTACGGAAGATGGTCGAAAGGGGTGGTTAGCTTCTAATCGTCCGACATCTGCTAAGATTGATGACGAAACCGGTACTTGCTGCAACGATATCTATGAATTGGATATCCCTGTTGCTGTAAAATTAATCGTCAATACCTTGAATAAATTGAGTAATGATGTCTTAAATGGTGTGACTGTTCAGCTCATTAATTTAACTGACGGTACGATTGATACCGCTGAATTATTGGTAGATGGCAGTCGTTATTTCTTCCCACTGGAATTGGGCAAAGAGTACAAGGTGGTTGGACTAAAAGATGAATATGTCGGGGATACGGTGCTAGTTTCGACCTTGAATGCCAAACAATCTGATGTAATTGAGAAGGATTTACTGCTTTCGCCAAAATTAGAGCTTCTTGCTTTGACCTTTGATAAGATTACGGTTACCCCATTACCCAAGGCGGGAGTCCGTTTGATCGACTTGTCTGACAATAGCAAAGAGCAGATTGTCAATGACATGAGCAATAAGTTTGAATTTGCCATTGATTATGGAAAGGATTATATGCTTATCGGCTATCGAGAAGACTTTTCAACCGATACGGTAAGATTTACGACAAAAGGTTTACCTTTTGTGAGCAAAAAGATTGAAAAGAAGCTGTACCTTGAGAAGGACGAAGGTATTTACGCCACTTTACCCGTGTATTTTCATAATGATGAACCCAACCCGCGGACAACCAGTGAAGTGGCCACTACAAGCTATGAACAGTCCTATCGTCGCTATATTGGGATGAAGGACGAGTATATGTCCATCTATGCGTCCGGTTTCCCTCTAGACAAACAAGAAGCCGCTAAAAAGGAGGTCGCTCGGTTCTTTGACCAAGAAGTAACCCGGGGGTATGAGAGTTTGCAGCGTTTTGCCAAAAGGCTAAAAAAATACATGGCTAGAGACAAAGATGTGAAAATTGTTATCAAAGGCTTTGCCAGCCCACTGGCACCGGCAAATTATAATGTGAGTTTGACCAAGCGAAGAATTGATAATGTCGAGAGATTTTTAAAAGAACAAGATAACGGATATTTGAGATCCTATTTCAATAGTGGAAGAATCAAAGTGGTGATTGAGCCTTATGGTGAATCCAAAGCCGCTGCTGATGTAAGTGATTCAGCTATAGACAGACATGATTCGGTATATAATCCGAAAGCGGCAAGAGAAAGACGCGTAGAAATTTTACAATTAAAGTCATCTCCCAAAAAGACACTTTAAGAACAAACTAAACACAGTATTATGAACAATTTTACTTTTCATCCTAACAAGCTTCCCGCACTACTTTTAGTAGCAGTCTTGGCTTTCTCGGGAGTAAAATTAACTGCCCAAATCCAAATTAATTTAGATTTACAAAAGCCGACTTGTAATGGCTATACCAATGGTAGTGCTACGGCTTCGGCAACCGGAGGACAAGAGCCTTATTCCTATCAGTGGAGTGTGGCTACCGCCGGTGGTGCAGGGGCTTGGAGTTTGACAGGGGGAGACTATTCCGTAACGGTGACCGATGCAAATGGGCAAACCGCAACGAAGTCTTTTACCCTACAACAACCGGATCCCATTGTGACCAATGTTCAGTTACTTGGGGATGCCTGTACATCTAATACTTACGCTGCTTATACTGTGGGGGGGACGCCCGGTTATTCGTATGCTTGGAATACCGGAGAGACCACTCAGATTATTCAAAATCCAAGTACGACCGGTTTGTCAGTGACGGTTACAGATGTCTTTGGTTGCCAAGCGAATGCTTCCGGTAGTCTGAATGTTCCTTTGGGAGTAGATTTAGAATTGAGCGATATCACCTGTAATGGTTATAATGATGGTGTCGGGGTGGTCAGTGCGACCGGAGGACATGCACCTTATTCTTTTTTGTGGAGTACCGGTTCTACAGACGTATATATTTCCGGTCTGAGTGCCGGTGATTATTCGGTAACGGTAATAGACGGAACAGGCTGTACGGCTACAGCTTCCGGTACGATTGCCAATCCGCCTGCCACAGAAGTGACTATAGTCAAGGATCCCGAGTGTGGTGTGCCTGCTACGGTAACCGTTACGGCGACTGCCGGTGTTGGGCCTTTTATGTATATGTGGATTCTTAATGATTCGTTGGTTTCAACCGATTCTGTTTATACTTTTACGGAGCCGGGCACGATCTATTTATGTACCATGAATGCCAACCACTGTCCACATGATAACTGGATAACCGTATCTCCCGGATTCGAGTTGAATGCCAATGTGGTAGATGCAGATTGTAACGGGAATGGAGGTAGTATTGATTTGATGCCTACGACTGTGGTCGGGCCGGTTACATATAATTGGACAGGGCCTGCGGGGTTTGTTGATCCACATACGGAAGATTTGACAGGCTTGGCTGCAGGTACTTATTCGGTGACGGCTACCGATGCCGGTGGTTGTACCGCAACTTATACTGCGAATATCGGGCAAAATCAGATGACCGCAGATTTTGATTTTACTCTTCTGGGTTGTACGAATAATGAATTAGATATTCAGTTTTCAGGTTATCCTAATGACCCGGGGGTCACAGCTTATAATTGGAGCTTCCAAAATAATGGCAGCCAACAAGAGACAGGGCATTTTACATCCAATCCGGGTAATGTGACCTTGACTGTAGAATATGGAAATGGCTGTACGGCATCCGTAACCAAACCGGTTGATTTTGATGTGATTGATGCGTCTGTCCCAGGAGCGCAAACGGCTTGTATGGGAGAAGATTTGCAGATAGCTGTACAAAATAATGGATCTGCCTTGGATTATGTTTGGACGCCAAGTGATCGGATTCTTTCCGGTGCCAATACGCCTAACCCGGTCATTAATACCCAAGTAGCAGGTACCGCAAACCTAGAAGTCCAGATGACCAATGCATCCGGATGTGTGGTTTCCCAAACTATTCCGTTGGAAGTCAAAGATCCTGCTGCTTTGGCCATAGATGAAAATTTATTGTCCGCAAGGCAGTGTGAAGGATATAAAGTCGATTTTAAGAATGATAATGCAAATGCAAGTGATTATACGTGGATATTCCCGGATAATTCTACTTCTGCGCTTACTAATCCAAGTTTTGACTTTGCGACTTTAGGAGAAGGGACTTATGATGTGATATTGATGCCTAATGATACGACTTGCGCCAATCCTATTCCTTATAGCGTTGAAGTAGGACAAGAAGCAAGGGTTGATTTTTCCTTTAAGTTTATTGGCTGCTTAGATAGCATCGAATTTAAAGACTTGTCAACGACACCAAAGCCAATTTCAGGATGGACTTGGGAGTTTCCAACAGAATTTAAGGAGCAAAATCCGACCATTTCGGCTGATGTCGTTAATAGTACAGATTTCTTAGCTAAATTGACCATAGAATTTCCGGAAGGCTGCGTCTTGTCTATTGATAAGCAAGTGAGTGTTGATTTGCCTGAAGATAATATTCCGGATTCCTTGTTGATTTGCGGAAGCGATGGAGTAAACCTTAATCCCGGTGGTAATACGGCCTATCAATATACTTGGTCTTCTGACAATGGAAGCCCGGTAGATACGGATTCTCCAAATCCGTATGTTAATCCGGATGAAACCACCACCTATACGGTTGATATTGTGAATTTGAATGGTTCTGACTCTTGTATGGTTTCTAAAAGTGTAAAAGTGGTGGTTGCGCCTGTGGAGGTCGCTGCTTTTGGTGATACCACATTATGCGATGCTTCTACTCAGGTGCTTATATCCGCAACCCATACAGGGGATGATTTGAACTGGTATGATGATCCGGCTTTGACAACGTCGATTAGTACGGACGTAAATATGATGGTTAGTCCCGGTACTTACTATGCTGTCGCAACCAATGCTGAAGGTTGTCAGATGATTGATACGGTAGTCATTGCCGCCAATCCGGTATCCATCTCTTTAGATCAGAATCAATTTACCTTGTGTATGGGCGAAGAAGCGAATTTAGAAGTCAATAACATGCAGGCCGGGGATGTGGCTCAATGGTATTTGGGAAGTACCTTGATTGGTACGGGAAGTCCACTATTGGTCAATCCGACCCAGTCAGGTATCTATGAAGTCGTCGTTACCAATACGGATGGTTGCTCAGCATCTGACGAAGCTCAAGTTGATGTCATTGACCTGACAGTGGTAGCCGGTGCATCAAAGAATCCAATTTATCACGGAGAAACGGTAAAATTGTCTGCTACAGATGGATTTGAGACTTATCAGTGGAGTCCGGATGATGGATCTTTGTCTGACCCTAATATTGCAAACCCGCTAGCGACACCCGAAGCAACAACGACCTACACCGTGACTGTGACAGATGCCAATGGTTGCTCAGCAGTTAGTTCGATAACTATTGATGTGAATGAGACTGAATGTGGGGAGCCTTTTATCTATCTACCCAATGCTTTTACACCTAATGGCGATGGTAACGGTAATGATGTATTGTATTTGCGGGGCTTGAATTTGAGTGAAATCCACCTATCTATCTATAATCGCTGGGGGCAGCAAGTATTTGAGACTCGTGATCAATCTTATGGCTGGGATGGCACCTTCGATGGCAAGCCGGTAGTCCCTGATGTGTATGGGTATTACTTGCGTGTAAAATGTAGCAATGGAGAAAAATACTTTAAGAAAGGAAATATTACGGTGCTGAAATAAGTCTCTATTATTTGTCCCTTTCGGAAAAATCTGCAATGTCTTGGCATTGCAGATTTTTTTATTTCTAGTGTTTTAACGCAGTTTTAGTATTGTTTTAACGGAAGCTTAACAATGCCGCGATAGACCAAGTTGACAAGTCCTATCTGTAGAGATTTAGATTAGTTGAATCAGTTAAAAAGCCTGTATTTAGTTGACTTTTTTGAAAAAAGGTAAGTTGATTGGGGTAGATATTGACCATTATTCTTAGTAGATAATGGTATAAATGAGAGAATTTTTGTGCATTCAAATGATTCTTTTTCAATTCTTTAGGGGCGTGTTGGCGTGTAAGTCAAACATTTGTTTTATATTTGCCATTGATAAATTTTTTAAATCCACTAAAAAAAAATTGCACTATGAGCAAGTTTGATGAAAAATTGGAGATTTATGCCAGTGAATTCAAGAACACCATCAAAATGAAGATTGATGAAGACCTACTTAAAAAAGTAACTAAAGGTCTTGGCCCTTCTATTTATAAAGAAGATGCTTCTAAGGTTTCTTGTTCTGACAAGAGCGAGTTAGACAGAGTAAAGGCTAACTTTTTATTAAAGAAATTAGGTCTAGAAGATAGCCCAAAATTAGACGAAGCTATCAAAGAAGTTTGTGCTGAAATGGGAAGCTCAAACAGAAAAAAATTCAGAGCTATGTTTTACTACATGCTTGTTAAGAAGTTAAAGCAAGAATCTTTCTACGCTTAATCCTTCTTCCTTGAAGAGTAAAAAGCCCGGCACAGCGATGTGTTGGGCTTTTTTATTTAATGGATTGCTAGGGGCGCATCGATAGGTCTAAGCCATTTCTTATCTGGAAATTTAGTTTTATAACCCTAGTAATCCTTGAAATGAGAAAAGCCTTTAACTCCATAGAGTTAAAGGCTTTTAATTTTGTAGCGTGGGGGAGACTTGAACTCCCGACCTCAGGATTATGAATCCTGCGCTCTAACCGGCTGAGCTACCACGCCATTTAGGCCGTTAAGCGGATGCAAAGGTAATGATTTAATTAGCAATAAATCAAGTTTTTGCTAGAAAAAGAGTGTTTTTGCAAAGAATTGGGGGTGATTCCCCGAGATGTCATTCAGGGCATTCCCAAAGATTTACCTACCTTTGCTTCCATGGCCAATTTTTACGCTGCAAAGCAGTTCATTTCTTATTTTGCGAAAGCTCGAACGGTGTATAATACCCATTCGCCTTTTTTGTATGCATTGACCCAAAAGGTGCTGGAAGATGACCGCCATTTTTATGCTTTTGACGAATTGGAAGCCTTGCGGCAAAAAATGTTGAATGTAGAGACCCAAATGGAATTTGTGGATTTTGGGGCAGGTAGTAGGGATTTGGGCAAGAAAACCACCAGAAAAATTAAAGAAGTAGCTGCTACGTCCTTAATCTCTCCCCTAAAAGCTAAGTGGATGTTTAGGCTGGTGGATTTTCTGAAGCCGGATACTATTTTGGAGATTGGAACTTCTCTCGGCTTGAGTGCGCTATATATGCAGGCGGCCGCTAGGAATGCGCAGGTGGTGACGCTGGAAGGGAATCCGGATTCGGCACGTGTAGCCCAAAAGAATTTTTCTATTTTTCCTTATGCCAGAAATATTAAAGTCGAGATTGGGCGGTTTGAAGATACCTTGGAGCCGGCTTTGCAGCAATTGCGGAAGGCAGATTTTATCTTTATGGATGGCAATCATCGCAAGACTCCGACTTTAGCCTATTTTGAACAGATGCGGCCCTTCCTTTCGGAAAAATCGGTCATTATTTTGGATGATATTTATTGGTCGGAAGGGATGACAGAAGCTTGGAATCTCTTGCGAAATGATGCTCAAGTTAGCTTGTCTGTTGATTTGTTTCATTTTGGTATCTTGTTTTTCCGTAAGGAGAATCGGGAGAAAGAGCATCATGTACTGGCACCGTCTAAATGGAAACCTTGGGTGCGGGCTTGGTGATTTTGTCTTGCATTACTCGATATTCTGCATTCGATATTCTGGTAGTTGAGAAAGTTGAAGAAGTTGAGAAAGTTGAGACGTTCGCCTTCGGCTCTCTGGTTGAGAACTCGTCCTTCGGACATCGTGGTTGAGTGCTTCGCAGGTTGAGACGGTTTGGGTATTTGTCGAGGTTTTTACATCATTATTCCATATTCGGATTCTACATTCGATATTCTGTTAGTGTGTAGATTTCCAAAATTCCGTACGGTTTGGCTTCATCGGTTATTTTCTTGGCGGAGTACTTCGAGCCTTTGGTAAATTTTGAAAATCTAGGCTTTTGTTTGGGATTCTGTATTTGATATAGTTGTAAGGTTTTTTAGCTGCCTAGCCGTTACACCGTTATACCGCTACACCGTTATACCGTTAATTGCCTTCGGCTCTCTGGTTGAGAACTCGTCCTTCGGACATCGGGTTGAGTGCTTCGCAGGTTGAGACGGTTTGGGTATTTGTCGAGGTTTTTACATCATTATTCCATATTCGGATTCTACATTCGATATTCTGTTAGTGTGTAGATTTCCAAAATTCCGTACGGTTTGG
>Ga0256832_1001224_pt1 | contig 17203 bp, 13 predicted proteins | sample 134614metaG_FD_190534 | JGI IMG/M metagenome (GOLD analysis project Ga0256832, IMG submission 190534) | Hydrothermal vent microbial communities from Lau Basin, Pacific Ocean - 134-614 | ecosystem: Environmental > Aquatic > Marine > Hydrothermal vents | place: Pacific Ocean: Lau Basin | collected...
TTCGTCAACAATAACATCAACAAATTTGGCGCCTGCCATTTCTTGATGTAATTTGGTCGTGGTAAAATACATATTGCCGGGAACATAATCACCTTGTTTAATCAAGATTTTAGAAATCATATGCTCCGCTGCACGACCTTGATGGGTCGGTACCAAATGTTTGTAACCGTAAATATTTTGTACGGTTTCTTCCAAGTGATAAAAATTGCGACTACCGGCATAAGCTTCATCACCGAGCATCAAACCTGCCCATTGACGATCACTCATAGCAGACGTACCACTATCGGTTAACAAATCGATATATACGTCTTCCGAACGTAATAAAAATGTATTATAACCTGCTTCTGCCATCGCTTTTTCTCTTTCTTTTTTAGAAAGCATACGCAATGGTTCTACCATTTTAATTTTATAGGGCTCTGCCCATGATCTTCTTTTCATATATTTCTATTTTTATTTATTGATTAATTGGTTATCTGGTTATTTGATTATTTAAGTGGAAAGTGCCAAGTGCGTCTTGCTACTTGCTACTTGTTACTTGAATCCCGATTCATGCTTCATCGGGACGTCGCTACGCTCTGCTTTCAACTAAACAAACGGCAATTTCACCACTTCTGCCGGCACTTGTTTCTTTCGGATTTGAATCAAAATATCACTACCGGGTTTGGCTTTATCCGCCGGCACATAGCCCATTCCAATCGCTTCTTTAAGCGTAGGTGACATCGTACCACTGGTTACTACCCCTATTTTGTTACCGTTTTCATCAACTATATCATAGCCGTGACGGGCAATACCTTTGCCTTTGAGTTTAAAACCGACTAATTTGCGGCTTACCCCCTGCTCTTTTTGTTTTTTAAGATTTTCGCTATTGATAAATTCTTTGGTAAATTTGGTTATCCAACCCAAACCGGCTTCTATTGGTGAAGTTGTATCATCAATATCGTTGCCGTACAAACAATAGCCTTTTTCTAATCGTAAGGTATCTCTTGCACCTAGTCCTACGGGTTTGATACCTAATTCTTTGCCTGCTTCGAATAAGGCATTCCAAATAGCTTCCGCTAATTCATTTTTGACATAAATTTCATAGCCTTTTTCGCCTGTATATCCGGTAGCGGATACCAGAATGTCTTTATGTCCGGCTAAATCGGCTTTGGTCCAAGTGTAATATTTTAAATTTTCTAAATCGGCACTGTCTCCTGCCAATTTTTGCATAACTGCTGGCGCATTAGGTCCTTGAACTGCCAAGATGCTGTATTGGTCTGACATATCTTGAAGTTTAACATCAAATTTTTCGGCATGTTTATTGACCCAAGCCCAATCTTTATCTAAATTGGCGCCATTGATTACCAACATATAGTTGTCATCGTCTAATTGATAGACCAGCAAATCGTCAACAATCCCGTTTTGCTCGTTGGGAAAACAGGAATATTGCACTTTTCCGGGCTTCAATTTGGCCACATCATTACTGGTAATGTATTGCAAAAAAGCCAATGCGTCTTTTCCTGAGACAAAGAAATTGCCCATATGCGACACATCAAATACGCCTACTTTGGTACGGACGGTTTCGTGTTCGGCATTGACACCTTCGTATTGAATGGGCATTTCAAATCCGGCAAACGGCAGCATTTTAGCACCGAGTGCTTTATGTATTTTATTGAGAGCTGTTGTTTTCATTTACTTATTTTTAAGTGTCGCTAAAATAAGAAAATGATTGAGAATACGAAGTGATTTTTTGGGGAAAATTTTGAGTATCTAAATTATAAATTCATATTAAAAAAAATTAATTGAAATGAACCTTTTTAATACCCTCTTTTATCATATTAAAATTTATTCCTAAAACTATTAAATGGTCATCCCCATCAACCGGCCGATTTCTTTCCACTTTATCAACCGGATTGACAATAACATCTCTATTGATATTGTCTTCCTCGTCTTTAAGAAGTTGTTGAATGATATTTTGATCTATGATAATATTACCGTTTTCATCATGAAAAATAATATGAATTCCAATAAGCAAAATACCTTGTTCACGTAAAGGCATCAACAGTTCATCAAAAGTTTTTCCAACTAAATGTTTATTTTCAGGTAGTGCTAAATCTATTTTATAAAACTCATTATATTCGTTATACTGCATAATTTCATCAATCACTTTAGATATACCATGGTTAAAAAGTGATTGTTTCATAATAGCTTTACGATAATTACCGGCAACAACAATCTCATTGACTCCGGCATCAATTAAACTTTCTCTAAAATCTTCATTATTAATTTCGGCTATCATATAAGCTTTGTCTGAAGTTTCTTCTATTTTATATCGTTTAAAATCACCTGTCAGTTTTTTATTTTTTTCAAACAAAGCTTTAACTGCATCAACACTTTTTTTGATAAGTGTTGTTTTATACATTTTCCCTTTGTTTTTCTTCATTTTTGTATAGCGTGAGATGGCATGTGCCCTCAAAGCAATATGTTCGTCTGACAATTTTGAACGGTCTTCTGCCAATAAAATAATCGAATCGGCATTTTCAATTTTTGCCATTTCCAAAATGTGAGAATTAAGCGCATCTCCTTGTATGATATCTATTTTTTTCTGGTCATGAAGTGTTTTTATCGAAGGATTTTCTTCCCTTACTTTGTTAATATCAGGAACAACACAGACTATTTGCAATTTTTTATTATGAAATTCTTTGGCTTCGGTTAGTATTTCATTTATAAATTTTTCAGTTGTACCATTCCAACCAAATATTACGAGATGATTATTGAATTTTGTTTCCATAAGACCTTCTTTTCTTTTTTTATTCATTTTGTAAGTGACATATTCGGAAACACCAATTAAGATAGTGCCAATCCAAAAATTTAACGAATTTAAAGCTAACATTCCTTTACCAAGAAGCGATAAAGGAAACACGCCGTTACTGTTGCCGGTTACAGTCGTTACCAGTAACCAAGAATGCAAATCAGAACGCGTCATGTTCAATATTTGGCTTTTTATACCTATGTTATGATAAAAAGATTTTTCGGCATAAATCAATAACTCAATACTTGCAAAATAAATGATAATCAATAGTATAAAACCAAATTGAAAATGTTTATAACGATGCCAAATAAAACCAATATTAAATTTTGGAAAAATCCGCCCACGATAAATGTAATAGACAACTGAAACAATAATTAACAACCAAAAAATACGCCAATAAACCCCCCAATCAACTGCTCCAAAACCTACTATTTTTTTTAAAGGTTTGGCTAATGATAAATTGCGTAATTGTAAAACTTCTTTATGTTTATTTTTTTCAAAATTTTCAATAGAAGTATTTATTAAATTGTTGAAATATGTATAGGTTGTATCAACCGGTTTTTGTCTTAACGCTGAAATCAATTTTTCAGCCGGCTTAATTTGAGCTATACCGGAATGAAGCCCAACCAAAAAACTCCAACTACCCAAAGTATAATTGTTAGGATTTTGATTTATATCGGTTTTAACAACATTATGCATGCGTTTTTGCAACATATTGACTTCACCGGCAGTCAAAAACATTTTATTAAAATTCTTTTGACTAGATTCTAATTCTCTTAAAGGCAATGAAAAGCTCACTACAATATCCAGATTCTTATTTTTTAAGTCATTAATAAGAGATTTATAGTTTTCAAACTTATATTTTAAGTTAGACTTATCAATATCTAAAAACTTAATAATTTTATCAAAAATCTTATAACTATAAGATGTCTTGCTCGTAAAACCTATATTTATAGGATTGTTTTTTAATAAACTATCTAATTTATTTATAGGTAACGGTTTATTAAAAATGGTATAAATATGAAGCTTCTCTTGAAAAAGCGGTGCAATAACCGACAAGTTTTTGACACCGTTTTCTTCATCATATAAACTGTTCAATAAAACATTACGTTGTACAATTGCAAGATTAATGGAATTGTTTTTCAATAGCTGAATGTTTTCAAGAGAACCGTTTGTTTCTATTGCCCTAAAATTAATATCTTGAAAGTTTTTATTGTATTGCGTAGCAATATATTTTCCTGTTTTATAATAGTTTCCACCGCGGCTCCCGGAACCGATAATCATATCAACTTTATTAAGTTGAGAATCATCCGTCACAGTATCTTGAGAATGGATTGACTTAAATGAAAATATTAAAACAAGGAAAAATATTTTTCGAAACATCTTTAAACTAATTTCTTTTAAAACAAAAAACATCAACAAATATAACAAAAAATAATATTAATTTTAATAAAAAACACAATAATTGATAAAATGTAAGTTAATAACAATATTTATATTTATTTTTTTTATAATTTTATGGATAAAAAAATAAAAAATTAATATTATGGAAAAAACTTTATTTATTTTTATCATTATAAGTTTTACGACTATCTTATCATGTGGTAATGATAATAATACCACCGTACCAAAACAAGAAAATGATAAAAACAAAAAAGAAACAAGTAAAACAAATTTTGTTGATTCAAAAAAATGCAAAGCCTTATTTGTAATGATGGAAGATCGATCCGGTTCAACTTCAGATCATCGAAAATTAAGTAAGCAGGATTATTCTGAATTAATTCATTCATTTATGGATAAAAATTACGGTCAATTTGCTGTAAGAGTAATAGGTAACCCGCGACCTGATGAAAGAGAATTTTACATTTTAAGAATTAAACCATTTAAAAATTACATTACAGTACCCAAAAGTAGTAATGCCAAAATGTCTGAAATACAAGCCGCAATTAATAAAAATAAAAAAATCAAAGCTGAGAACGAAAATATCCAAAAACAGAATGAAGAACGTGTTAATAATTTTATAGAAAATGTTATAAGCAAACACATTATTGCCTACAAACCTTACAAAAGAGATTTAACTGATATAGAAGAAGCATTATCTCATTTACAGATAAAAACATCAGAAGCAATATTTAAAAATCATCCAATTGATGTATTAATCATTAGTGATGGAAAACATGATGCAACACATTTAAAACATAAATTGATTTATAATCCCAAAAATGAAGTTTATTTACACTTGATTGGTTGGAAAGATAAATCTGTATTTAGCAAAATAAATAAAATTGATGAATATGATTCATTTGACAGTTTTATTGAAGCTTATGAAGAAACAAATCATTGTAACAAATAAAAATATTAATAACCAAAATTAAAGATTATGGATTCAAAAGGACAAAAGTATTATGAAATAGCTAGTAGTCTAGCACAAAAAGCCAATCATTTAATAGAAGTTGCCGGAAAAACTTTAAATGAATATAAAATAGAGAATGAACGATTAGATAATTGGAAAAAAATCATGTCAACAGCACCCGTCAGACTTTTATCAGCTCTTTTTGTAGTGATTGCTATTGTTGAGTATTTAATCAGTGTAAAAATTTATGAAGAATTTATTCCCAGAGCGCCATGGGTTGTAGCATTAGGTTTTTTAAGCGTCGGTGTATTAGTATCAGAATTTATAGTTTACAAAATATCCAAAGCCAAACGAAAATGGAAAAAATACGAACTTAAACGGGACCCTAACAACAAAAATATGATTGAACCGGAAATAGATGCCTATATTTCCAAATTCAGCAATTCAAGATTTATTATAGGATTAATTATAGGCATATTTCTTATTGCAATGATTGGTTTCTTATCTTACAAACGTGTTCAGTACGAAATAGGTAGTGAAATGCGTCCGGCTGATTTAGGTTTTGGCATAATGGATCTCTTACCGTTATTACTCTATATTGTCGAAATACTAACAGGTATATATGTATGGTATCTTATCAAAGAAATTAATTTATCACTTAAAGTAAAAAGTTTACTTAAAAAATTTAATAATATAACGAATCAAGCACACAAATTAACCTCTGATGTAGTGCACAACTTTAGCAAATCCGAACAAAACGGATTAGATTTATTTAATACAAATACTCATATAGGTGAACATATTCACACATCCTTTTACAGAAATAAACAATTCTCTTTAGATGACAAAGAACAATTTATTAAAGTCCCATCAAAAATTAACGAAAAAGATAAAGAAAATGTCTTTAACGTTCAAGTCAAAGACCAATCCGGAAACCCTATAAAACATAAAAATATCTTTTTGGTAACTGAATACAAATTCACACATGCAGGTGCTATCAATCAAGACGGAAGGTTTTCAACATATTTCCAAGGAACTTTTGAAGGTGATGCCGTTAGAAAAATTTTAATAGAATTAGATGATAAAAAAATTGTTAAACAAGGCAACTGGGATTTGAACCAAGAGATTGTACACGAAATAATTATTTAAGTATCAAATAATGAACAACAAGTTTTACTTTTTACTAGGCGGACATGATCTTGAAATGTCCGCCATAAAATTACTATTAAAACAACTCAATATAACTACAATTAACGATAAGGGATTGAACTGGGGAAATGCGTCGTGGAAGTCCTATAAAGACACTATTGACCAACTTCGTAAAGAAGATGATTATATTGTTGTAGGAATTGAATTAAAAGACAAAGATCAAAAACCGGCAAATGCCATTGACATAGATCATCATAATGCGGAACGATGCAAACCGTCATCTTTGGAACAAGTGGCGGAACTTCTTAAATCGGCAAATATTCTAAAAGACGATTTAAGCATTTACCAAAAACAGATAGCTGCGAACGATAAGGGCTATATTCAAGCTATGCTTGATATGAATATGTCGCCGGACGATATTGAAAATATCAGGCAACAAGAAAGACGCATCTTGAAAATAAATAATGATGATTGGCTTAAAGCTGAAAAGTCAGTAAAAGAACACAGCAAATACGTACTTGATGGCAAATTGTTAATTATAGAAGCTCTGACACCAAAGTTTGCCGCCATATCCGATTATCTGTGGTTAGAATATTGTAAAATCCATACAGATAATAAAAGAAAAGATTGCCCGGAGGCGGTCATTATATACAATGATAATAATTTGGTTTACAGCGGTATTCTTTTTCCGGAATTTATTAATCAATATCAAGAATTGACCAAGCAAGGATATGCCTATTATGGTGGTCAAGGTAAACAGAGCTATTGGGGGTTTACGAAAGATGCTTTCAAAACCATTCCACAAGACCAAATTATCACACAAATCAATAATATTTTAAACAAATACTATATCGAAACTAATTTTATGAATCAAGAGAATATTAATCAAATGCACAGCTATCATGTGTTTTTATTTCCGTTTCGTTGGCAACATATAGCTGAAAATTTGGATGATATAACTACAAAATTCTCATTAGAAAATTTTGAAAATAAATTATGCCCCAAACCAAAAGAAAAAAACGAATGGAAAAGACGACGTTATGAATTAACCAACGGCACAACCTACAATGAATACAACTATTTCTATGATTTTGTCAGAGAAGTGCTTTATGATATAGATGAAAATCTTGAAACAAAAAGCAACACCATCAATAACCAACTGATTAGACATTATGAATACCAACCGGCAGATGTCAATCAATCAACCGAAAAAATGTTTTATAATATTCAAGTTGAAAATAAAATATATAGACTTGAAGTTGATAGTATTCTATTAAATATGTATGGAACCGGTGTTGGTGTTTTATCTTTTCATTTACGTAACCGATCACACCCAAATTCTATTGATATACTGAAAATTAATAAATTCGGCAGACGTTTGTACCCACCGTTTTTCGGATTGCCAAAGGATAATGTTAAAACCGGAAGTCAAAATGATAAGCCGTCAGAATATTTATATGAACCCAAAAACAATGAGATACCGGAAGCTATTTGGATTTCAAAGGGAGAACAACTCATTGGTGAAATGGAAGATTGGCATAATTATAATTGTCCGTCAAATTTTAAATACGGACCTTTTAGATTGCCGGCATTTATTAAAACCTTATTTCCCAAAAATTTCTTTTCAACTCATGAAAAAGAAAACAACGGCAAGCTAATATATCTACGTCCGGCATTGGATGACCGTATGTTTGTCGTTTCTTGGTATGGTAACAAAACCTTAATAAGACAGCTTAAAAAAATCAATTACAGCGTACAACCCTATCAATATAATTATGCAAATGATGATTTTTGGCATAACTACATTTTCATTGACACTTGGCGTACTTATCAAAATAAATTAAAATTGCCTAAATTAATGGAAAAACATACTTATGATCGTTGGGTAGATTACGGCACCTTATTCGGTATGTCTCGTTACAGTATGGTTATGTTAACGGGAGAAAACGCACCTGCTTTTCTTATTCGCCACCTACAAACCATGTATTACAAAATGGCGGAAATAGTTTTGCTGCAACGTGCATCTATTATCAGTTTTTCCGATGAAGTAACACACGTTTCCGATTTAGTGCATCAAGATGATGATAAAGCAGTAGCGCAAATAGAAGATTTATATAAAAATTATCTACTGTTTGATAACAAAATTTATTTTCGTGAGATAACAACACAAGAACAAGGTGTTGAAATGTATGATATGATGCAAAAAACAATGCGGATTCGCGAACAAGTCGAAGATTTAAAAGATGAAATATCCGAACTCAATCAAATGGCAAGACTTATTGCAGATAAAAAAGAGCATAAAGAAATGAAAATGCATACACTTTTGGCTACGATATTTTTACCGGCAATGCTAATAAGTGGCATTCTCGGGATGAATATTCTTACTGGTGGTAAAACAACCGGCAATAATGAAAAATTCCACAGTTTAACAGACTTTATTCGAGGAAATTATATGCTACTGGAATTTGTAGTCATAAGCCTAACATCAACATTAGCTCTTTGGATTTTTACCAAACTAGACAATAAAACCAAAATAGGTTATTGCACCTTTTTATTTTGGTTATCAATTATCATTTTTTTGTTTTTAACTAAAATATATTTATCATGAGCGATTTTAAATTAACATTTATCCTAAAACAACACACCCCGATAATTCATTTTCAACACGACCAACACGGCGCTACCCTACGGGCAACGGAAGTGAAACCGAAATTGGATAGGTTTCTGATTGAACATGCCTTTGGCGGAATATTGAATTTTGACGCATACAAGGATTTTCTTATTGGAGATATTAATGTGATTGAAAAAAAACTGAAAGAAATTGATAGTGATAAGGAAAAAGAAAAATTCCTAAAAAAACAAAAATTAGCATTTGATTATAAATTGAAAATAAAAAAAATATTTAAAAATGAAAAATCAGGAGATACTATTTTAATACCTCCAGTAAAAGATAAATGGTTAATATCCGAAGGTGTTCAAATAACAATAACTTCATTTAATAAAGAATTATTGTTAAAGATTAAAAATCAGCAAAATAAACCGTCACAACTCTTAATTGATTTTTTCAATATTAATAATTTTGGAAAAAGAGCAAGTAAAGGTTTTGGTGCGTTTTATTATGAAGAAGTTAATGAAAAAAAATTTAAAAATTCCATAAGTCGTTATTATAATACAAGGGTGTTTGTAAATAATAATATGCTTTCTAGAGAGCCTTTCGATGACCGGAACCCCGTTTTTTTCTATAAAAAATTATTTAGTGAATGGAGTAGATTAAAAAGTGGTAAGAATTTTAATGAAAATTATGAAAAGTCAAGAATATTTAAGTATTTAAAAGAAAAAAAATTACGATGGGAAAAACGATGGATAAAAAAGAAATTAAAGAAGCTGATAAACGAAGGAACTTTACCGCATGACCTTCGATATGACCATGACCCTATTGACATAAATGATAATAATACTTGGGAAGATATAGGAAATGAAGAATATAGATATGGACGTGCCATACTTGGTTTGGCAGAATTATACGAATATCAAACAGTTGCTAGAAATTATAAATATCAAGTGATAGTTAATGGAGGTGATGTAGAACGATTTAAATCACCTATCACTTTTAAAATTTTCAATAAAACTGTTTATGCTTTGATTGAAAACTTGACGGAAAAAGAAAAAAACAAATTTTTATCGTCTTCCTTTAGGTTTTCTGTTCAAAAGAAAAGGAAAAACGGAAGAGATTGGGTTAAAGAAGGGCGCCCTATTCCTATTGAAGGAACAATCATTACACCTAATGAGAACGAATTCAACATCTTAGAATTTAGCAAAAATTATTTGCAGGACATAAGTTTTCACCTTTTTTAAAAATCAATTAACCATGCCCTACAACCCCAACATACACAACCGCCAATCCATACGGCTCAAAGGCTATGATTATTCAAAGCCGGGCTATTATTTTGTCACATTTAATATTAAGGACAGATTGCCCTTATTCGGAGAATTCATCAAAGAAAATAATACGAGAATAATGAAACACACAGAATTGGGCAAAGCCGCTATCAAATATTGGCTTGAAATCCCCGAACATTACCCCAATGTCATTTTAGATGAATTCATCATCATGCCCGATCATATCCATGGAATAATTCAAATATCAGAACGGGCTCAAAATATTGAGCCCCCTCAAGCTCAAAATATTGAGCCCCAAAATATTGAATCTGGACTGGTTCAAAATATTGAACCCCGCCAGAATCAATATCAAAAAATAATCCCCGGCTCATTAGGCGCCATCATCCGCGGATATAAAATAGGCGTCACCAAATGGGCAAAACAAAACGGATATAATAATTTTAAATGGCAACGGAATTTTCATGAGAAAATCATTCATAATAATAGGGCGCTAAACAATATCAGACAATATATTAAAAATAACCCTAAAAATTGGAAGAAATGATATATTCTCAAAAAATAAATATTTATAAAATTTTAAGCGAGGACGGGCTCAATATTTTGAGCCTCCGCTTAAAATATTAAGCCCCCAAAAAATTATATATTAATTGATTAATTAAAAAATATTAAAGATGAAATACACAGCCATAACATTAGGTCCCATAATTAAAACACTCGGGCTTGCTCATAAAACTCGCGAACTTTGGGCTGCCAGCTATTTTTTCTCTGATTTAATGGAAAAAATAATCGAGAAATTAAATTTGAATGATATGATTATCATTCCATATCCCGACAAACAAAACATTATAAACAACATTCAATACAAAGAAAAAATCAAATCCGCCGGAATATTTCCGGATAGATTATTATTAAAAGACTCTTTACTTGATCAGTTACAAGAAGCTACAAAATATGCCATATTAGAATTAGCCGATAAATACGGTTTTAAATGTGGAATGGACCAACTAACTAGATATCTTAATACTTATATCATCGAATTTGAGTATTATTCGGATGACACTAACCATTCAAATGTTATTTACAAAGCTAACGATTTATTAGCTATCGCAGAACTAAATGCCAAATATGAATCCCGTGACAGTGAATGTTTTATCAATATGTTTGAACAATTACCGCAAACTGATTTTTATAAATCATTATTCAATAAAAATCTATACGGTTCATCCGGTTTCCCTTCTATTTTAGAAATAAGCACACAGGGTTTAGATACCGAAGCTGTTGAATTGAATGATGACGAGATAGAAGATGACAATAAACTATGGGAAAAAATTAAAGAAAAAAATCCCAAGTTTAAGATCCTTCATAAATATATAGCTATTGTTCAAGCAGACGGAGATAATGTCGGAAAAATTATAGGTGAAATAGCAAATCAAGGAATTGATGAAATGAAATTATTCTCAAAAGCATTATCCGCATTTTCAATTAAAGCCGCTGAAATAATAGCTGATTATCAAGGCATACCTATTTATACAGGGGGCGATGATTTGTTGTTTTTTGCACCGGTATCCAATGAGCAGCAAAATATTTTCGAGTTAATTACTAAACTTGACGAACTTTTTAAAATTGAAATAACCGATAATTTTAATTCCTACACATACATACCGTCTATGTCTTATGGTTTATCCATTACTTATTATAAATTTCCTATGCATGAAGCTTTAAATAATGTTAGAAATCTATTATTTGATATAGCAAAAGCAACAAAAAACAAAAATGCTTTGGCTGTCAATATTCAAAAACACAGCAGACAAACTTATACAACTGTTATAACCAAACCATTTACTAACAAATTTGAAAGTCTTATTAAAAAAGATGAGGGATTGGTTATTAATTCCGTATTACATAATTTGGAAGAGCAAAAAGTTTTATTAGGCGAAGCTCTTTTATCGTCTTCTAATGCCAACCTTGATGAATTCTTTGACCATTTCTATAATGAAGACATTCACAACAAATCACGCGATTTTATTAATGACATCAAAGAATTGCTCAAAGAAGTTTATAACAAAAACAATCAAGACTACGAAAAAACTCTAGCGCAAGTAAAAGCCCAATTACAAATAATTAAATTTTTAAACGATACCAAAGATGAGTAAATATCTAATCAAACTAAAACCGGTCGATACGTTCTTTTTCAGTCAAGAGAACAAGTATCGCAAGAAAAAAGGAAAATATGAAGCCGAATATTTTCAACGTTCCGGCTACTTTCCACAACAGACCACATTGATAGGAATGTTACGGTATTACATTTTGTTAATTAACGGACAAATACCGATAACTGATAAAAGCAAAGCCGAATCGCTTATTGGTAAAGAAAGTTTTCATATTACCAATAAGCCTTTGGATTTCAAAATGATAAAAAACATTTCGGAAGTATTTATCATAGATAAGGAAAACAAAAAATACATTCCTAATCCAAAAGATTATATATTGAAAAAACAGACACAAAGAGATAAAGAAAAGACAATAATTAAACGATTAGAAAAAAACAATCTTGACATTAAAACAAACTTTACAGACCATTTTAGTTATTTTCCGGAATTTGTTGAAAAAGAAGGAATAAGCCGATTTTTATTTCATAAAGAAACAGATTGGTTACCATATGATTATGATGAAAAAGAAAATCCGCACGGAGTTTTCATTAAACTGGAACGAATAGGTATAACCAAGGCAAAAGGTGGTAAAACATTAGATAATGGCTTTTACAAACAAGTCTTTTATAAAATCAACAATCCATATAGCTTTGGCATCATTGCCGAATTTGATGATGATTTTGATTTGGATAAAACAATAAAATTCCCTTTTGTACCAATGGGGACGGAAAAAAACATATTTCATATTACTTTTGAAAATGCAGACAAACTGCAAGACATAGATATTAAAACGTTTAATCAACCAAAAATAGTTTTAATGTCAGATGCATATATAGAAAACCATAGTCATACGGACTATGATTTTGCTATTTCTCAAACCAAGACTTTTAGATTTTTGGAAACCAAGGTAACTTCAGACAGTACATATTACAGCAAAGACCCATTATTAAAAAGAAATAATTCAATTCAACGCAGCCAGAAATTCAATCTTTTTGAAGCAGGTTCTGTTTTTTACTTCAATGATGAAAAACAAATGGATAAATTTTACAATAAAATCAATAACGAAAATTTCAAAAAAATAGGCTATAACAAAACTTTAAAAATCTTTTAATTATGAATATAACAACATACAAAATCGAAGCATTAACCAATATGCATGTAGGTAGCGGTGATACCAACTACGGTGTAATAGACAATCTTGTCCAACGTGACGTAACCACTAGTTTGCCAACCATTAACGGTTCCGGTCTAAAAGGCGCACTAAAAAAATTTTTTGAAAACCAAAATTTTTCAAATCTTAATGAAGTATTTGGTTCAAATGACAACAATGCCGATTTCAAATTTTTAAGTGCCAAACTTTTAGCAATACCCTTACGTAGTAACAAAAAAGAATATTTCTTGGCTACGGCACCCATGATTGTAAAACAACTTAAAAAAGATGCTAAACTTTTCGGATTTAATGTAGATTTAAAGGCATTTGAAAATCTTAATCCTAGTTCGGGAAAACCAATTGTATTTACGGACACAACAAAATTAATCGTAGAAAACTTTGACCATTTTGATCAAAAAAATCAAACAGGTAATACAATTTTCGGAAACTTTGAAAATTTAATCTACTTGCACGATGACGATTTTAAAGAAATGACCGATGATTTTAACTTACCGGTTATTGCCAGAAATAAAGTAGGTAAAGATAAAAACTTGTGGTACGAACAAGTTGTGCCTAGTCGTAGTTTGTTCTATTTTACAATAATTGCCAACAAACAAAATTTTACAGAGTTTAACAATTTAATCGAAAGCAACATCATACATATCGGCGCCAATGCCACTGTCGGTTACGGTTTTTCTAAAATCTCTAAAATCCAATAGTTATGAAAAAAAGAATTGAAAAATATTTACCTGATGCAATTGACATCATCAGTAAAACAGGAATTGCAAATAGCAATAACGAAGTAGATAGCAAATTCAACGGTTACTTTTCATCTTTAGGTGCCGCTATGGTTTTATCAGGCATCAAACCGGCATTAGCTTTTTATTCCAACACCAAAACTACCAAAGAACGGGTTAAAATCCTTCAAGCCATATACCGCTTAGTAATTGATAATAAAGATGATGTAAAAGAAAACGAATTGCTTCATTATTATATCGAACATGAAGATGAACCTATGTTGAAATATAAAATCATTGATGCAGCAACTGCCTTAAAATTAGCCATACGAACCTATAAATTTAAAGACTAAAATCATGGAAACCTATAAAAATACAGGGCTCTTATATTATAAACATTATTTTGATGATACTGACTTAAAACATTATGACAGTATTAGAGAGAAAGAACAAAAGAAAAGAGCTGATAAAATAAACCAAGAGAAAATAAAGGAAAAAAATGAAATCCTTTTTAATAGTGTTTTAGACAATACAGACTATGAAGGTATTGGAAATCAAAAATTTGATTTAGCAACCGTTTACCCCGGACTTTTTACCGGTTCCGGCTATCCGCATGAAGCTAATATCGAAGGTGAACTCAAACTCGGCTTCTTTTTCGACTACACTACCGGTTTGCCTGTTATCCCCGGTTCATCGGTCAAAGGCGTATTGCGCGATGCCTTTGAAAAAGCGGATGGAAAATATGTTATTGAATTACTTAATAAAATAGACGTTGATAGTAACAAAATTGAGTATTTGTTTGAAAAAGTAAAAGTGGACGACCGTAAGGAAAAAGTGCCGTTTATCGTAAAACATATTTTCTATGGCTATACCAAAGCACAAAAAGAAAATGACAAAGAAGTAATCGTTGATAAAGAACTGAATGTATATCAAAAAGACAAATTTTTTGATGCTTTTCCTGTTGGAAAAAAAGACAGCCGACAATTTCTTGGAGATGATTATATCACACCACATAAAGACCCCCTTAAAAATCCCGTTCCGCTACGATTTTTAAAAGTTTTACCCAATGTTACTTTCCGTTTTGACTTTGAATTACACGACCTTAAAGACGAGAACGGCAACAAAATACTGTCTGCCCATGAAAAAAGTAAACTTTTCAAACGTATCTTACTTGACCTAGGTATAGGTGCCAAAACCAATGTCGGTTACGGACAGTTTACGGATGAAAAAACGGTTGAAAATGATGTCCAAACTGGAATGGAAAACGAACCCGATTTCATTGAAAAAGACGGAATAGAACCCAATGCCGAAATTTCTTGTAGAATAGATAAAATTATTTATAGGGCAAACGAAAATTTATACCAATTATATTTGATTCCTTATATTAAGGAATATAAAGAATTTTTGAAAGAATTAAATAAACCATTGCCGTCTATTAAATTAAGAGACTATCAAGTTAGAGTTATCAATGAAGGCGATATTAAAAGATTTATTGTCAATAGAATTGGTAAAGATGGTCGTGTTTTCTTTAAAAATGAAATCATTTAGAATATTTGAGCAATAATTTTTTATCCATTACAAACGCTAATTAATGCACCTAACTCAATACAAAATAACCTACACTGCCCTGTCCGATGCCGTATTACCCGGACAAATCAGCAGTATGATACGCGGTATTTTCGGCGAAACCTTAATGGCGTATGATGCCGATTTATTTCAAAAGTTCTTTCAGCCCGATGCAATGCCGTCCGAAGCCGTCTTAAAATATATCAGCAAGAATTTGCCCGCACCTTTTATCATCTATCCTATCAAACGATACGATTTTGTACGACAAAATGACAATATTTCATTTATTTTTACGCTGATAGGCGATTACGTACAATACGAAAAAACGGTATTTGAAATTTTTGACCAAATACAATATTCCGGACTCAATCATGGAAAATTGCCCGTTGATAATTTACAATTTGAACAAATATTGCACAACCATAAAGAAATCATTGATTTTAACTATTTTAAACCGCCCACACAAAAAGTTAGTAATCTGACTTTACAATTTAAAACCCCGGTAGCCTTAAACAGCAAAAAACAACTTATAGCCGATTTCGAATTTCAACGCCTGTTTCAATATGTATATCGCCGGCTTTTTGTATTAGACCAATTATACGGCAGCGGCAACATACCCGAAGAACCGGCTATTGATTTCAAAAAATTACATATCGTACCGGTTGATATACAATTAAAGCGACAAAGCATTTTTCGTTCGCCCACCCGTAGCGAAAAATACCCGATGACCGGTTGGAAAGGCAAAATCACGTATGCCGGCAATCTCAATCCGGTAATACCCTATTTGCAAATGGGCGAATTTTTGCATATCGGCAACAAAACCGTATTCGGATTGGGCAAGTATAAATTGGTTTATTAGGAAAGTATCGTATGGCTGGTACTGACGTCCGTTGGGATTATTACTTTTTTCATCAATGTAAAAGAGTAATAATAAAAAAACTTAAAAACATTTGCGAACTTTTAACAAAAATATAATGTACTGATTAACAATAAATTAAATAAATATCACATAAAAATCAACAAACCAAACCCCTCAATAAACTTCGCAAAAGCCAAAAAAGACAAAAAACGGCTTATCATTTGCGAAAAACACAGAAATAGATCATTGACATATTATTGATTTTCAAGTAGTTAAAAAATACTTAAAAGGGCAGATTTTCGAAAATGCGTTTTTACAGGATTTTTATGAAATCATTTGCGAACTTTTTCACAATATAAATGTTTGTAAATTAGACATTTATAAAAAAATAATGTCAAAAAACAGATTTTTAAAAATTTTGAAACTTTCGCATTTGCGAACTTTTTGGTAAAAACCACCAAAAATTTGATAGTCAAATGTTTGCAAAGCAATAAAAATTCATATAATTTTGCAACCTATTATAACTCATGGTCTTACAACAAGCTCAC
>Ga0256832_1001225_pt1 | contig 17202 bp, 18 predicted proteins | sample 134614metaG_FD_190534 | JGI IMG/M metagenome (GOLD analysis project Ga0256832, IMG submission 190534) | Hydrothermal vent microbial communities from Lau Basin, Pacific Ocean - 134-614 | ecosystem: Environmental > Aquatic > Marine > Hydrothermal vents | place: Pacific Ocean: Lau Basin | collected...
TCTTGAAAATGTGATAAAAGGAAAAGGTGAGATATTTGAGGGGGGAGATGTTGGAATACTTCCTTCAGGCATTAAAAGTTTTTATAAACACAAAAATGTTATAACATTTGGATCAGATGAAGGTTCGGACATAAGAATTCTGTCTGCAAATATAAATGATAAAGGAACAGAAGGGATCATCCAGATAGGAAAAAAGTCATACAGGGTTGAAATACCTGTGTTTAACATGGCTGTTTTTAACAATTTAGGGGCTGTTTTCGGTGTTTTGCATTACCTTGAGATTGATCCTGAAAAAGCTGTAGAAAAGCTAAGCCTTTTCCAGCTACCTGAAGGAAGGGGAAAGGTTATAACCTGCAAAAATCTAACAATTATAGACGACACCTACAACGCAAATCCCCTTTCTGTGGAAAATGCGGTCAGAACGCTGTCTATGATAAAAGGTAAAAAAATCATAGTCTTAGGTGATATGCTGGAGCTTGGGAAGTACTCTATACAGAAACATAAAGAGATTGGAAAGATAATACAGAACTCTCCTATTGATGCTGCGATTTTTTACGGGGATCAGATGAGATATGCGTACGAGGTATTAGCAGGAAAAAAAGAGGTTTATTATTTTACAGAAAAAAAAGACATAGCTGATCTCATATCCTCTCTAAAAGAGAAAACAACAATCTGGATTAAAGGTTCAAGGGGAATGAAAATGGAACAGATCATTCATCAGATTGTTCAGGATTAATCATCTTAAAGTGTTAAAATATTAACAGTAGATTAAGGTGCATAAAAACAAAAGGAGGAAGTAAATGACCATCAGGGTTGGTATTAACGGTTTTGGTAGAATAGGGAGGAACTTTTTCAGGGCTTGCGTTGATAATCCGGATATTGAGATTGTAGGGATCAATGATCTAACAGATGCCCATACACTTGCCCATCTGCTTAAGTATGATTCTGTTCACGGCAGATTTTCAAAAAATGTTGAGGCAAAAGGGAATTCTATTGTCGTTGATGGAAAAGAGATAGAAGTTACCGCCATAAAAGATCCTGCACAGCTTCCCTGGAAAGATCTTCAGGTTGATATTGTTATTGAATCCACAGGGGTTTTCAGGGACAGGGAAGGAGCATCAAAGCATCTTCAGGCAGGAGCAAAAAAGGTCATTATATCAGCTCCCGGAAAAAATCCCGATCTTACAGTTGTTCTTGGGGTCAATGAGGAAAAATACGATCCAGACCAGCACAACATAATATCTAATGCTTCATGTACAACAAACTGCCTTGCTCCAATAGCAAAAATACTGCACAAGGAGTTCGGGATAATAAAGGGTTATATGGTTACCGTTCATGCTTACACAAATGATCAGAGAATACTTGATCTGCCCCACAAGGATCTGAGAAGGGCAAGGGCGGCTGCTGTAAACATTATCCCTACAACAACAGGTGCTGCAAAAGCTGTAGGTGAGGTTCTCCCTGAGCTTAAAGGAAAGTTAGACGGAACAGCAAGAAGGGTTCCTGTTGCTGACGGCTCTATTGTTGATCTTACTGTAGTGGTAGAAAAGGAAACAACGGAAGAAGAAATAAACGCAAAAATGAAAGAGTACGCAGAAGGTGAAATGAAAGGTATTCTTGAGTATTCGGAAGATCCCCTTGTTTCACAGGATATTGTTGGAAATCCACACTCGTCCATATTTGATGCACTTTCAACAAAGGTAATCGGTGGAAACTTTGTTCATGTTTCATCATGGTATGACAATGAGTGGGGATACTCAAACAGGTTAAAAGATTTAATTCTGTATATGGCAAAAAAAGGATTGTAAACAAAGGGGGCTTTTGCCCTCTTACTGCCATATTTTAGAAAAATCAAAATCAATGGAGCAGTTTTTGAGATGAAATTTCAGTGTTTCATCTGTTGCATCTATTAACTTCACATATCTACCATTTATCAGTTCAAAAACTTTGGCAAGATTTTCTTCAGGATAAACCAGTACGTAATATTTAACCCCTTCCCTTTCATAAATTTCAAATTTCAGATGCTCATCTTTTTCCTGAGTGGATTTTAATACAACCTCAAAAATAATAGTTGGCAAACGGAATACCTTCTATTAGTTCCCATCTACCTTCCCAGTTTTTAGTCATTATAAGTGTAGTGAGGCAGGTATTTCTGAGTTAACATAGTCTATCCTTTAATAAATAACTTCTTTATAGACTTAGTATATATTCTGTAATCTTCCTGTCCAACAGACCTATATTTCATAAAGTCTCATTGCCTTTCTTATTTCTTTCATGTTTTCTTTTGCTATTTCTCTGCATCTTAAAGTTCCTTCAATGAAAAATTTCTCATATTTTTCAAAATCTTTTTCTATTTCTTTTCTTTTCTCCCTTATGGGATCTAAAAATCTGTTTAGATTTTGTGCAAGGATCTTTTTGCAGTCAACACAGCCAATCTCTGCATTTCTGCATTTTTTATCTATATCCATTACGGCGTCCTTATCTGTAAAAATTCTGTGGTAATCATAAACTATACATACTTCAGGATTGCCGGGATCGTTCCTCCTTACCCTCTGGGGATCTGTTTTCATCTCAAGGACTTTTTTGTTAACTGTCTGCTGATCATCTGACAGGTATATGGCGTTGTTGTAAGACTTGGACATTTTCCTACCGTCTATCCCGGGAAGTTTGGATTCCTCTGTCAGCATAGATTCAGGCTCTGGGAAAATACTGTCATACAGATTGTTAAACCTTCTTGCTATCTCCCTTGTAAGCTCAATGTGAGGAAGCTGGTCTTCTCCTACAGGAACGGCTTCAGCCTTGTATATAAGAATGTCTGCTGCCTGAAGAACAGGATAGGCAAGAAAGCCAAGGGTGTCTATATCTTTCCCTACATCTCCCTCCTCAAGGTTTTTTACAGCCTCTTCAACGATCCTTTTTTGAATGCCGAGTTTTATTAGGGTTTCTTTCAGACCTTTAAAATCTATCCCTTTTTTGTTGTAAAAAGCCCTGAAAAAAGCCTCTCTTAAATATTCCTCAAATATTTTGTTTTTAACTTTTCCTGATGCTTTCTCAACAGCCTGATCAAAATCCTCAGGTGGAGGCGTCTGAATGATCTTTATCTGTTTACCTGCAAGAAAATCTCTCAGATACTGGTAATAAAGGTTAAACTTAAGATCCTTGTAAGAAGGGTTCAGCTCAAGCCAGCTTTTAGGGGTGATCATAGAGAAAAGAAGGGAAAGTTCTGCATGCTCCTTAACCCCTGACTGAATAAAAAGGGTTGCCTTCTCAGGATCAATACCGCAGGAAAGCCAGTCTATTATCATCTGTTTTATGTTTTCTTTAAGATCCTCTGTCTGTTTGTACTTATTTGTCAATGCATGCCAGTCAGCTATAAAAAATTTACAGTCGTGTTTTTCCTGCAGCTCAAGCCAGTTTTTTATAACACCAAGGTAATGACCTAAATGGAGTTTTCCTGTTGGTCTCATACCGCTGAGAACTTTTTTCATTTCCAACCTCCAGATTATTAAAAACAAAATTATTATACATCTCTATCCTGTCTTTACCTCACAGTAATTAATCTTATAATAAAGATTAATAATTTAATAAAAAATCTGGTGCATAAATGAAAATCTGTATAGTTGGTGCAGGGGTAGTAGGCAGTTATCTTGCAAAGAAACTTTCTGAGGAAGGCTACGACATAGCCATCATTGATAAAGACAGCAAAAAAATAGAAGACCTCCAGATGCATGCAGATATTGCAGCATACAGTTGCGATGCCTTTGATGAAGAATGTATAGGACAGCTGAAAGATTATGATCTTTACATTGTTGCAACAAACAAAGATGAGATCAATCTCTCTGTTGCCCTGATGCTCAGGGCTGTTTATAACAGAGACAGAATATTTGTAAGGGTTGATAAGGATATTTTATCAAAACATGAGATTGAAAGTTTCCTCCAGATAGAGATTGTTAACACTTTTAAAGAGATATACAAAAATGTTGAAACAATTATTGATTATCCATTCATTTCTTATCTTAATGAGTTAGAAGAAGGAAAGTTCATAATATTAAGCTACAGAGCAAAAAGACCTGATAGATTTACAAACACAAAAATAGCTGATCTCAAAGATCTGAGGGAAAAAGTTCCTTTCACCCTCGCAATCATAGAGAGGGACGAAAAGATTTTTATTCCAAAAGGAGAAAAAACCATTCTGGAAGGAGATCTTCTTTATATACTGATAGAAAGAGACAGGTTAGATGAGTTTATAGATCTATCTAACATACAGTTCACCCCGGTGAAAGATGTTGTTTTTTTAGGCGTATCCCAAGTTGGCAGATCAATACTGAAAAGATTGTATGAAGAAAAAAAACTTAAAATAAAAGTGATAGAAGAGGATATACAGTTGTGTGAGGAAATAGCCTCAGAATTTTCGGGGATAATGGTTCTAAACGGTAAGATAACAGATCAGGAGCTTTTAAAAAGCGAAAGGATAGGTGATACCGATCTTGTTGTAAGTGCAAGTTATAAGGAAGATAACATTCTCGCATGTATAATAGCCAAAAAGTTAAATGCAAGAAAGGTTCTGGCAGTTATAGAAAAACCTGAATATGAAGAGATAGCATTTTCTCTGGGTATTGATATGCCTATTGTTGCAAGAAAGCTTATAGCAAGGAAGGTTTACAGGAAGATAAGGCACAGGGGCTTAAGGGATATTTTTGAACTTAAGGAAAATGTAAGAGTTTATGAACAGACAGCCGACAAAAAGTTTAGCGGAAAAAGGATAAGTGAAATGCCTTTGAAAAACTCTGTTGTGCTCAGCGTTGTAAGAGATGGAAAGATGAATATAGTTCAAGGCAACTTTGTACTGAAAGAGGGTGATATTCTGATCATACTTGAGAAGGAAAATGGGGAAAATGAATGATTTTAGGATTTTACCTGTTTTAAAAATCCTGAGCTTTATACTTTTTATCCTGTCTTTGATAACATTTACTTTACCTCTTTTTTATTCGGTTTATATGGAAGATCAGGAGATCCTTTGCTACATAGTCCCTATTTTTATTACTCTTTTTTTCTATTCTATTTTGATACCTGTAAAAACAGTAAAACTGTCAGAAAAGGAGGCTCTTTTTATAGCTGTTTCAATATGGTTTATATTCCCACTGCTTACTACATTAAGCTACGAATTAAGCGGTTACATACATGATCCTATAGATTCCTATTTTGAATCAGTTTCAGGATTTACAACAACAGGTGCTTCAATTCTGACAGACATAGAAGAACTTCCTGAGAGCCTTTTGCTTTTGAGGAGTATAACAAACTGGGTTGGTGGAGTTGGTTTTGTAGTTCTGGCTGTTTCATTTCTGTCAACAAGAATGCCTGTAGGAAGAGCAATTGTTAAGTTTGAATCATCAAAAATAATTGAGGAAAGAGTTGAACCGCGGGTGAAAGAGGTATCAAAAATAGTTATATCTGTTTACCTGATGCTGACTATAGTCCAGATAATACTCCTGCTTTTAACAGGCTGTAATTTTTATGACGCGGTTACATTTACATTCTCAACTGTTGCCACAGGAGGTTTTGCCCCTTACAACGCAAGCGTTTCGGCATTACATAATGTATATGCTGAGATAATAATAGCATTTTTTATGTTTCTTGGTGCTGTGAATCTTCAGCTTTATTACACGGCTTTTAAAACCAGATCGGTTAAAAAATTTTTTACAGATTCTGAAGTCGTTGTTTACACAGGACTAATACTTTTTTCAACAGCCTTTGCAACATTCATACTGTACGAAACAAACACATACAACAGCTTTTCAGAAAGCCTTAGATACGGTCTTTTCCAGATCGTTTCTGCAGCAACAACAACCGGTTTTTCAACAGCAGATTATACGAACTGGCACCCTTCCATTCTGGCACTAATGATGATAATTACATTGATAGGGGCTGTAGGAGGCTCAACAGGAGGAGGAATTAAGATATTCAGGCTTATTTTTATTTTTAAAATTGTGGCCGGCGAGATTAAAAGGATCATTCACCCAAAAATTGTGTACAAACCTTATATAAAAGGTAAACCCCTTGATATTTCTGCAGTAAATACATTCTGGGCTTTTTTGTCCCTTTATCTTTTTTCTTTGCTGTTTTTTGGTTTTATACTGACAATTGGAGGTCATGACCTTACAACATCTTTCTCTGCTTCTATAGCCTGCATTACCAGCTTGGGTCCGGGTCTTGGAGAGGTTGGTCCTGCATCAAACTTCAGTTCATTTTCAGACTTTGAAAAGCTTATGCTTTCCTTTGAGATGATATTTGGAAGACTTGAGATAATACCTGTCATATCATTTTTGTTTGTCAGAAACCTGTAGATATTGAATAATGTTATCTGATATTATATATATCCTTGAAAAAATTTATCAGAGGTTGTAATGTTAGCAAACTTTCTTCTAAAGTACTGGAAGATATTTCTTGCTGTTGGAATTTTGCTTGCTGTTGGAGGTCTTTTCATACCAAATGTCATAGCATCTAAGGTTGTTGAGTTTACAGGTTTTGCAATTCTGGCTCTTACGGCGTACGTTTTAGGCTACAAAACAGCAACAGATGAGGCTGAAAAATACATAAAATCAGAGATGGAAAAGCTTGCAAAAAGGGATATAAGGTACAAAATCGCAAGCGACAGAATGATCAAAAATCTTAAAGGTAAAATCGGATAATGTCTGAACTGGCAAAAAACAATAAAACTGTCACAGTTAAGATGCTCAAAAAATATCTAAAAGAAAAGTATCCAAACAGACAGACAGCCCAGATATACCTTGAGGTTTTGGAAAATTTTGATGAGAACGAGCTTGTTCCTGACCTGATACTTGAGAACCTGCTGCTTGATGAACAAGACTTCAGGGTGGACGCATAAATGAAAAAACATTCTAAGACATTATTTGCCGGAATGGTAGGTAATGTATTGGAATGGTATGACTTTGTTGTTTATGGTTTTCTTGCTGTTATTATCGGAGAGCTTTTCTTTCCTTCGGAAGATCCTACAGTTTCCCTTCTGAAATCCTTTGGGGCTTTTGCTGTTGGCTTTGTTATGAGACCGGTCGGAGCTGTTCTTTTTGGACAAATAGGCGACAAATACGGCAGAAAAAAAGCATTAACAATATCTATACTGCTGATGGCTTTCTCCACCACAGCTATCGGACTTCTGCCGACATATGCCCAGATCGGGATTCTGGCACCTATCCTTTTAATTTTACTTAAGCTTTTTCAGGGGCTTTCTGTAGGAGGGGAATACACCACATCTGTCTCTTTCATTGTGGAACATGCACCTCAGGACAAAAGGGGGCTTTTCGGCAGTGTGGGGATACTTGGGGCTGTTGTCGGGATACTTCTTGGTTCAGCATCAGGTGCTGTAATAACAAAAATTCTTCCAGAAGATGATCTATATTCATGGGGCTGGAGGGTGCTTTTTTTCACAGGAATACTCCTTGGAATGGTGGGCTATTATGTTAGAAAAAATATAGATGAAACTCCCAAGTTCCTTGAGCTTGAGTATGAAGAGATGATAGATAAACAGCCTCTTGTTGATGTTTTTAAAAAAGCCCGTAAAGAGTTTATAAAAACCTTCTCTTTAAGCACATTTCAGGCTGTTGGCTTTTACACAATCTTTGTTTACATAGCAAATCATCTAACTGTTTTTGTCAAATTTCCAAAATCAACAGCCCTTACCATCAACACAATCAGTATGGTTGTTCTTGCACTCCTTATACCATTTTTCGGGTGGCTGTCAGACAAGATAGGGAGAAAGCCTATAATACTTTTTTCAACCGGCTTTACAGTTATTGCCTCCTACCCCCTTTTCAAATTTGTTTCATCAGGATCGGTTGAAAACGCACTGATAGGACAGATAATCTTTGCAGTTGTTGTTGCTGGGTTTATGTCAATACTGCCCACAACCCTTGTTGAGATATTTCCGACACAGATAAGAAACACCGGTTATTCAGTAGGCTACAACCTCCCCTTTGCAATATTTGGGGGGACAGCTCCATTAATATCAACCTACCTTATAAAAATAACAGGTGATATTAACTCACCGGCATTCTATCTTATATTTGCTGCTGCTATTGCGTTCATAGCCGGCATTACATTAAAAGAAACTGCAAAAGAGCCGTTAAGATAATGAATACAAGAGTTTTTATCGGTGAACTTCTTCAGGATCTTCCATTATGGATAGCCCTTATAATGAGCCTTTATCCTGATCTTCAGAATGAGTATCTATTTTATATTTCACTGGGTGTAGGTGCAGGAGCAACTGCTTTTCTGTTTAAAGAGATGAAAAATGGAAACTACAGCTTTGAAACGCTGTTTAATAAGCCATCAGAAGCCGTTCCCTTTCTTATATACTCATTTTTGCTTCTGATTATTCTTATTGTGCTTACATTTCAGGACAGGCTTTATATGGGAAGTGTAGTATGGATTTATATAATTGTAGGCAGTCTGGGGGAGATATTTTTTATGAAAAGGAAGTAGTTGCCTTTGTGTTTTTAAAACTTAGATTTAATCTCAAAAGGTCTGGAGGGAATTATGGAGGTTTATTCAGGGCTTGCCGGTATTCCTGTAGTTAGATCATCAATCAGCTATATAGATGGACAGAAAGGTATTCTTGAATACAGGGGAATTCCCATTGAAGAGCTTGTAGAAAAATCAAACTTTCTTGAGGTTTCTTACCTTCTTGTGTTTGGAAAACTCCCTTCCCAGAGAGAGTATGACGAGTTTGTGTGCGATGTGAAAAATAACCTCCAGATAGACAGCTCAATAATAAAATTTTTGAAGGATATACCGAGGGATACACACCCTATGAAGGTTCTACAGTCAATAATTCCTATCTTATCAGCATTTGACCCGAACAGAGATGTCCTTGATGAGAAACACCACTACTCATCATTAACACGGCTTTTAGGACAGGTTCCCACAGTTATAGGAGCATGGAAGAGAATATCCGAAAACAAAGATATAGTTGAACCTGATTTCAGGCTGTCTTACGGTGAGAACTTCCTTTACATGATGAGAGGTGAAAAGCCGGAAAAAAAAGAGGGAGAAATATTTGATAAATGCCTTATACTTCATGCAGAACATACAATAAATGCATCAACATTTACAGCTATAGTCGTTGTATCAACACTTGCAGATTTTTATTCCTGTGTTTCATCTGCTGTAGGTTCTCTATCTGGAAGACTGCACGGTGGAGCAAATGAAAGGGTTTATTACATGCTGTCCCAGATAGAAAAAATAGAGGACATTCCCCAGATCATTGATCAAAAACTTAAAAATAAAGAAAGAATAATGGGATTTGGACATAGAGTATACAAAACACATGATCCGAGGGCATTGATAATCAAAAGAATGCTGCAGGAAATATCCAACGAAGAAAATAGACTGTACAAAACAGCTGTTGAGTTTGAAAAAACTGCCCTTGAAAGACTGAAAGAAAAAAAGATATACCCTAACATAGATTTTTATTCAGGGGTTCTTTACAGCCTGCTGGGAATTCCCCCATCATTCTACACACCTGTTTTCGCAATGGCAAGGATATCAGGCTGGATAGCCCACTGTAAAGAGTATCTTAAAGAAAACAAGCTCTTTAGACCTACACAGATTTATGACGGGGGACACAACATCAGGTATATACCCCCTGAAAAAAGAGGTTAACTTACTATACGGCAGAACTTTTCAAAATCCTCCTCAGTGTCTATTCCTAATGTGTCCTTCTGTGCAGTAAAAACCTTTATCCTGTATCCATTCTCAAGCAGTCTCAACTGCTCAAGCCTTTCAATCTGCTCATAAACTGAAGGCTTAAGTCTGTATGCAAAATCCATAAGTACATCTTTTCTGTATCCGTAAACACCTATATGCTTCATCACAGGGTTTTTGAATTTTTCAAGCATCTGGGAAAAATCAATATCCCTGTAAAAAGGGATCGGACTTCTTGAAAAATACAGGGCATAACCTTCCCGATCAGTAACTACCTTCACCACATTAGGATTTATATACTCTTCTTCATCTTTAATAGGATAAGAAAGGGTTGTGATCCGGGCATCACCAAGTCCATTAATAACCTTTTCTATATCATCAGGGAGGAGCAGAGGCTCATCTCCCTGTACGTTTATTATTTTTTCATGATCAAGATCCTTTGCCACATAAGCAACTCTATCGCTCCCGCTTTTCAGGTCTGAAGGTGTTAAAACAGCCTCAACGGGAGAACCGGTAAAAATCCGTGCTATATCTTCAGAGTCTGTTGCTACTATAACCTTTTCAGCATTTTTTACTCTGAGGCAGTTCTCTGCTGTCCACTGTATAACAGGCTTTCCTTTAACCTCAAGCAGAAGCTTGTTTTTAAGCCTTGTTGATCCTTTCCTTGCAGGGATAATAATAACTGCCAACTTACCTTCCGATCATTCCTTCAACAGGCGATGAGGCTGATGCGTACATCTTTTTCGGTATTCTTCCTGCAAGATAAGCAAGCCTTCCTGCTATCACAGCATGCTTCATGGCAACAGCCATTTTTATAGGATCTTTAGCCTGTGCTATAGCAGTGTTCATAAGAACACCGTCAACCCCAAGCTCCATCACAACAGACGCATCTGATGCTGTTCCGATACCGGCATCAACTATGACAGGAACAGAAACAGCCTCTTTTATAAAGATTATGTTGTAAGGGTTTTGAAGCCCAAGACCTGATCCTATCGGAGCTGCCAGAGGCATAACTGCTGCACAGCCTATATCCTCAAACTTTTTAGCCATAACCGGATCATCTGTTATGTATGGAAGAACTGTAAAACCTTCTTTCACAAGGATTTCTGCAGCTTTAAGGGTTTCAACCATATCCGGATAAAGTGTTTTTTGATCCCCTATTACCTCAAGCTTAACAAAACCATGTCCTAATGCTTCCCTTGCAAGCTTGGCAGTAAGAACAGCCTCCTCTGCTGTATAACAGCCTGCTGTGTTTGGAAGTATCATAACTTTTGATGTGTCTATATAATCAAGAAGGTTTGGTTTGTCCGGATCTGTTATATTAACCCTTCTGACTGCAACTGTTATCATCTGGGCACCTGATGCTTCTGTTGCCTTTGCCGTTTCCTCAAAATCTTTATATTTTCCAGAACCAACAATAAGCCTTGATGAAAACTCTTTATCCCCTATAACAAGCTTGTCGTCTTTTAAAAGTTCCTGCTCTAAGCTCATCAAATACCTCCTGAAAAAAATTTTTAATATTATACCAGCTTATGTAATATATATACCTTCTCCTTTTTCAACAATATGAGTTTTGACAGAGAGCTTAGACTCTAACTTTTCTTTGAACACCTCCATCACTTCAGGCTCACCGTGAACTATGTAAATGATCTCTTTGTTCTCAAAATTACCAATCCATTCCATTAAGACAGGCTGGTCTGCATGTGATGAAAAACCATTTATGGTGTATATTTTAGATTTCACTGCTATCTCTTCACCGTATATCTTTACCGTCTTTGCCCCATCAACAATTAATCTTCCAAGTGTCCCCTTCGCCTGATATCCTACAAATATAACAGATGATTCAGGTCTCCATAGATTGTGTTTAAGGTGGTGTTTTATCCTTCCACCTGTACACATACCGCTTCCTGCCAGTATGATCGCACCTGTATCTATAGAGTTGATCATTTTTGACTCTTCCACTGTGGTTGTGAAGTGAACATAAGGGAATATAAAAGGGCTCTTTCCTTCCTGAACCATTTTTCTGGTTGCTTCATTAAAATACTCAGGAAACTGGAGAAATATTTTTGTTGCAGAGATCGCAAGTGGACTGTCAAGAAAAATCTTGCACTTTGGAAGTTCTCCCCTATCGTACATATGCCTGAGCACATACAGTATCTCCTGCGCCCTCTCCAGAGCAAATGTCGGGATTATTATGTTTCCTCCATCTTTAAAACTTTCTTCTATAGCCTGCCTGAATTCGGCGATTGTTTCTTTGAGAGATTTGTGCTTTCTGTTTCCGTATGTTGATTCTGTGAAGATGATCTGACCGTCGTTTGAAAACTCAAGAGGCTTTATTATGAGCCTCTCTTTCATGCCAAGGTCTCCGGAAAATATAATCTTTTTCCACCTGCCGTTTATTTTTAGTTTTATCTCAAGGTAGGCTGATCCTAATATGTGTCCTGCATTTTTGAAAGTCACAGTCAGATAATCTGTTATTTCATACGGCTGGTGGTAATCAAGGGTGATCCTAAAATGTTCCATAGCGTCATAAACATCATCTTCATCATACAGGGGAGGTCTTACATCTTCAGGGTGTCCTCTTCTAAGTGCTTTTCTGTATAATACTTTGTACTCCTCCTCCATAACTTTTGCAGCATCAAGAAGCATTATCCTTGTTATATGTCTTGTGGGCTCTGTTGATATTATTTTTCCCCGAAAACCCCTTTTCACAAGAAGGGGAATTCTTCCTATATGATCAATATGGGCATGGGTTACAATAAGGTAATCAATGTCTGCAGGGTTAAATCCAAAATCCTCATAATTTTTTTTCTCATCATGACCCTGAAACATACCGCAATCTACAAGTATTTTCAGATTTCCTACCTCAAGGAGATGGCATGATCCTGTAACAGTTTTTGCAGCTCCAAAAGATCTTACAACAGCTTTCTGTATCATAGCTTCCTCCTAATGATGATGTCCTATACCAAAAGCTCTTAAAATTGCCCAGATCCCAAAAAGAATAACAATTATTCCTGAAAATGATGCCAGTCTTTTTCTCAGCTTAGGAGAAAACATGTGGAATATCTTGCTTGCAAAAAGCATTGCAGGTACCGTTCCCACACCAAATGCAAACATCACAAGCATACCTTTCAGAGGAGACCCTTCAAACATTGACTGCATCAAAAAAGCATAAACGAGGGGACAGGGCAGAAATCCGTTAAACATTCCCAGGAAAAATGGATTTCTTCTGAATTTAGATAAAATTTCAGCAATAGTCGTAAAGATCAGATCAAGCCCCGGAACACCCTTTTCCTTAATTCTTCCTGTGATCTGAAGACCAAAAATTATCATTGCTATCCCAAGAAATACAGAAAGAAACTTCTGAAACATCTGAAACTGAATGCTGTGAAAAAACATTCCTGCATAACCTGCTATAAAACCTAAAAAGGAGTAGGTAAATATTCTGCCTGAAGAGTAAAGGATATTCCCTAAAAGCCAGCTTCTGTACTGGATCAGAGGAGGAATAAAACCGCACATACCAACACAGTGGTACGAACCTAAAAAACCGGCGAGGGATATCATCAGATATTTAAGCAACTACAACCTCCAACCTTCCTCAATTATAATCATATTACCTGTTTAGATATATTACAATAAATATGAAAGGAGGTTAGATTGAGAGTAGTTTTTTGGGGTACACCGGAATTTGCTGTGGAAAGTTTAAAGGCACTGCTGAATTCAAAACATCAGGTAGTGGCTGTTGTTACACAGCCGGACAAACCTAAAGGCAGAGGAAAGAAGTTAGCCCCTCCACCTGTAAAAGTTGTTGCCCAAGAACACGGTATTCCAGTATTGCAGCCTGAAAAGGTTAAAAGTAATAAAGAGCTTTATGAAGAGTTAAAAAGACTTGAGCCTGACATATTTGTCGTTGTAGCTTACGGAAAAATACTCCCGAAAGAGATTATTGAACTTCCAAAATACAAAACTGTAAATGTCCATGCCTCCCTCCTTCCTGAATACAGAGGAGCAGCACCTATTCACAGGGCAATAATGGAAGGAAAAGAAAAAACTGGCGTATGCATTATGGAGATTACAGAGCAGTTAGATGCAGGCGATATATACAGTTGTATTGAGATACCAATCTTAGAAGAAGATGACATAACAACTGTTCACAACAAACTTGCAAAAGCCGGAGCAGATCTTTTAGTAGATGTTCTCAACAAGATAGAAAAGGGAGAAATAACAAAAACACCTCAGGAAGATTCAAAAGCAACCTATGCCAAGCCCATAAAAAAAGAGGAAGGCAGGATAGACTGGAACAGATCAGCAAGGGAAATATTTAACCAGATAAGGGCTCTAAAGGTGTGGCCAAAAGCCTTCGCAAACTTCAGGGATAAACAGGTCAAAATACTTGAAGCTGAAGTTTTAGATGAGACCGCCACAGGAAACCCTGGAGAGGTTGTGCAGATAATAAAGGGGAAGGGATTTGTAGTTCAGACAGGGAAGGGAAAAATTCTGATAAAGAAACTCCAGTTTCCCAATTCAAAACCAATATCTGGAGATGATGCTGTAAAAGGATATCACATAAAAATAGGGGAGAAACTGTACTGATTTCCCTTTGATTAAAATCAATGTAAAATTTGTTTAGAATAGTTATTCTAATAAATACAAGGATTTATAATGGAAGAAAAAAGTTTTGTTATATGGGGCAGAAATCCCATCATAGAGGCTTTAAGATCAGGCAGAAGCCTTGAAAAAATATTGGTAGCTCATGACTCTCATTTACCGAAAGAGTTAATAAAACTTGCTGAGAGGAATAAGGTTAAAATCCAAAAAGTTCCAAGAAAAAAAGTTGAGGAAATTGCCGGAACAAAAAAAACACAGGGAGTTGTTGCTGTCGTAAGCCCAGTTAAATACTGGGAAGAAAATCATCTGATAGACAGAATAGCAGAGGTAGGAGGGGTAGTCCTTATAATGGATCACATAACAGATCCCCAGAATGTTGGTAATATGATAAGAACGGCAGAAGTGCTTGGTGTTGATGGTATCGTAATACCAAAGGAAAGAAGTTCTCCAATAAATGAAGTGGTTGTAAAAGCTTCAACGGGAGCTGTATTTCATTTACCTATTTCAAAAGTGGGAAGTCTCAGACAATTCCTTGATAAATTCAAAAAGAAGGGTGGTTGGGTGGTTTCCATTGAAAAAGGGGGAAAACCTATACAAAAGATTAGTTTTCCTTTTCCCCTTGCTGTTGTATTAGGCTCAGAAGGAAAAGGTGTTTCAAAATCAGTTCTTGAGACTTCAGATTTGATAGCTACTATACCCATGAAAGGGAAAATAACTTCCTTAAATGTTTCTTCAGCAGCAGCCATAGCCTTGTGGGAGGTGGCAAAACAGAGATGGGTAGAAAATTAAGTATGCAGATGGATATACTAAATTTTGATTTTATAACTAAGATAATGCAAAATAAATTAGGATATGTAAGGACTTACTAACGTAAATATAGAGAGAAGGAGGTTCAAAATGGCTGAAGAAAAAGTAAGCAGGCGCGATTTCCTCCTGTACGCAATGGGAGGATGGGCTGCTGTTGGGTTAGGTGGAGTATTATACGCCATGTACAAAACCTGGGAACCACTACCTGAGGTAAAAGCTGCAGGAACGGTCAGATTTGATCTGTCCAAAGTAAAACCTGGGGAACTTAAGGTTGTCCAGTGGAGGGGAAAACCTGTGTTTGTTCTTCGTAGAACTCCTGATATGAAAAAATGTGATAATAGAACGGTTGCAGGAGAATATACCGTTGTTGTAGGTATCTGTACCCACCTGGGATGTATTCCAAACTGGGAAGCTGATAGAAAGATTTTCAAATGTCCCTGCCACGGTGGCGAGTTTGATCCTTGCGGAGTCAATGTTTTTGGTCCTCCTCCAAGACCTCTTGACATTCCACCGTTTAAAATTGAGGGGAATACTATTGTTTTAGGCGAAACAGGTCCTGAATATGAAAAAATGATGAAAGGTTAGGAGGATAAAAATGGAGAAAAAAGGTGGATTTATAGGGTGGCTCGATAAAAGATTTGCAGTATCCACCCTGTGGAAAGTTATGATGTCTGAATACTATCTGCCTAAAAACATTAATTTTCTGTGGAGTTTTGGTGTTCTTACAATGCTTGTTTTTGTGATACTTGTTGTAACAGGTATCTTTGTTCTTATGTACTACAAACCAGACTCCCACATGGCTTTTGACAGTGTTAACAAAACAATAATGATGGACGTTGCTTACGGCTGGGTGTTCAGGCATGTGCATGCGGTTGGGGCGTCAGTAATGTTCCTCGTTTTATTTATTCATATGGGTAGAGGTATATATTACGGTTCATATAAAGCCCCCAGAGAGGTAGTATGGATAACAGGATTTATACTTTTTGTTCTTATGGCTGCAACAGCTTTTACAGGTTATCTTCTCCCTTGGGGTCAGATGTCTTACTGGGCTGCGCAAACAATAACAACGCTGTTTGCAAAAATACCATTTATAGGTCCTGATCTTGTTATATGGATAAGAGGTAACTACATAGTTGAAGATGCAACATTAACAAGGTTCTTTGCACTGCACGTTACTCTGCTTCCTGCTCTCATTCTTGTTTTCACAGCCATTCACCTTTACGCCGTTAGAATAGTAGGATCAAATAATGAAGACGGTATCCCAATGACAAAAGAGGAGAAAAAGGAAAAAGGTATTCCTTTCTGGCCTGTATTTATGGCAAAAGAGTATTTTGTGATGTCAGTATTTTTACTGTTCTTCTTCTTCTTAGTATTCTTCAATTACAAATTTGCTATGGATCCGATTAACTTCCAGCCTGCAAATTACCTCCAGACTCCTCCACATATATACCCTGAATGGTATTTCCTTGCATTTTACGAAGTTTTAAGGGGATTTTTCTTCAGTCAGAACCTTGGTCTAATCGCTTTCGTTTTATCTATGTTCTTACCGTTATTCCTCCCATGGCTTGACAGATCACCTTATCCTTATGTTAGCGGTAAACACAGACCTATGTTTAAAGTTATCTGGTGGATATTTGTTGCTGATTTCATAGCCTTAACAATTCTTGGAAAACTTCCACCTACAGGTCTTTTTGCATGGCTTGGATTTGTCACTTCAATTATCTACTTTATATTCTTTGTGGCACTTCCAGTCATATCATTTATTGAGAAAAAGAAGGTAGCCAGTGGAGGTGGACAATAATGAAAGAGCTTAAAATACTTTTAGTTTTGGTCGTTATAGTGGGAGTTACCTACTGGGGGATAGAGCCTTTAGCACACAGTATTATGCATAAACATATTGAGGAAGCCATACACAAATACAATCTCCCCGATTATGAGTTTTCTGATTTAGGCGGGACTCCTCCCCTTGATGGTGATGCTTCCAAAGGAAAAGAGGCTTTCCAGATGTTCTGTACATCATGTCACGGTCTTAAGGCTGACGGTATAAATCCTCCGATGGATGCTAAA
>Ga0256832_1001226_pt1 | contig 17201 bp, 13 predicted proteins | sample 134614metaG_FD_190534 | JGI IMG/M metagenome (GOLD analysis project Ga0256832, IMG submission 190534) | Hydrothermal vent microbial communities from Lau Basin, Pacific Ocean - 134-614 | ecosystem: Environmental > Aquatic > Marine > Hydrothermal vents | place: Pacific Ocean: Lau Basin | collected...
ACCATCGGCTGGGATGCCGACACCTTCTTTCAACAGTGGCTTTACAAAGGCGGCCATCCCGACTATCGCATCCGCAAGCGGCTGCTCTATCGGCACGACACCCCGGTATTGGTGATGACCATCGAACAAACGCAGGTCATCACGCCCTACACGACCTATTACAGCCTGCCTGCCGAGCTGGAAATCCACCTCGACAACGACACGGTGATGCGCCTGCGGCGTCCGCTGGAAGCGGCCCGGCTGAATACGCTCTTCATTCCGCTGCCCGTGGGAACGCATCCGCGGCTGGTGATGTTCGATCCCGACGAGCGCATCCTCAAAACGCTGGACTTTGAGAAGACGCCCTCGGAATGGCGCTATCAGGCCGTGCACGCCCGCTCGGTGATCAAGCGGCGGCGGGCTGTCGAACGCATCGGTGATCAGCCCGATGCTGCGGAATGGCTGGCCGAGCGCTTTCGGGAAGAAAAAAGCCCGTTTGTGCTGGAAAGCATCCTGGCACAGCTGGGCCACGACACTGACGGACGGGTCCGCCGCGTTTTCCGGGCGGCGCTTCACCACCCGAAAGCATCGGTGCGCAAGGCGGCCCTTCGCCACCTGCCTGCGGTGGTGCCTTTCCGGGACGACCTCAAAGGGCTGCTGGCCGATCCGTCCTATGGCGTCATCCATCAGGCGCTGGCGATGTTGCTGACGGCCTTTCCGTCCGATCGGTGGGAATTTCTCAACGCCGCCCGCGGCCAATACGGCCGACAGAAGGAAGTGCGCACGCTGTGGCTGCAATATGCCTGTCTGGACAGCGCCGAGCGCTACCTGCCCGAGCTGAAAGACTATGCCTCGCCGTCGTATGAGTTCCGCACCCGCCTGAATGCCTTCCACGCCCTGCAAGCGCTGAACTATCTCGACGACACGGTGGCCGACCATCTGTGGGATGCGGCGTTTCACTTCAACTGGCGGTTCCGCAGTCGGGCGCAAGCAGTCATCCGCTATTTTGCCGGGCAGGTTCGCTATCGGCCGGTGCTGGCAGCCGCCATCCGCCGCCTGCCGCCGGAGCGGCAAGCGCAGGCCGAAAAAATCCTGGGCACGCCATGAGCCCGTGGCGGCTGATCACGCGGCGTCTTTCGACCCGCAGCATCAGCCCGGCCACCCGCACGGTCGTTCGGCTGGGCGTGGCAGGCATTGCGCTGGCGGTCTTCGGCGTGTGGGTGTCGGTCTCGATCGGGCGGGGCTATCAGCAGGCCATTCGGAACAAGGTCTTCGGTTTCAGCGGGCAGGTGCAGATCTTGCCCGTGCAGATGCAATATTCCTACGCCGGCGAGCCGTTTGACGGGCGGGCCGCGGCCGACAGCATCAGGCGGGCCTTCCCGCAGGTGCGCATCGAAGGCTATGCCTATCAGCCCGTGATGCTGCATCACGGACAACTGACCGAGGGCGCCGTCTTGAAGGGCGTTTCCGACTTTTCGGGATGGGCCCGTCAGCCGCACCGCACCCTCATCGCGGCGGACACGGGCCCGTCGTCGCTGCCGCCGCTGTTGCTGTCGAAGACGCTGGCCCGTCGGCTGAATGCCCGAGCGGGCGACTCGCTGCTGGTCTTCTGGACCGACCCGCGCCTGCGCGTGCGCCGTTTTCGGGTGGCGGGCATCTACCGCGCCGCCCTCGAAGAAATCGAAGAAGTATTCGCCCTCACGCCCATCGAAGTGCTCCGCCCGCTGAAAGGGTGGGACGACGGCGCCGTCCACGGCCTCTCACTCTTTCCGCCGCCCGACATACCGCCCGACACCCTCACCCGGCACCTCGAAAACCGCCTGCCCTACTACCTGCACGCCTTCCCCACCGAGGCCCTCTATCCCCAACTGTTCGAGTGGCTGCGCCTGCTCGACACCAACATCCGCATCCTGCTGGCCCTGATGACGGTGGTGGCCGTGGTCACCATCGTGGTCATCTTCTTCGTGCTGGTCATCGAGCGCGGCTTCCTCATCGCGATGTGGAAAATCATGGGAGCCCCGGCGTCGTTTCTGCGGCGCATCTTCCTCATCCTCACGGGCCGTGTGCTGGCGGGCGGGCTGTTCCTTGGCAGCGCGGCCGCCCTGATGGTGCTCACGTTGCAGCACTACACGCATCTGGTGCGCCTGCCCGAAGAGATTTACTACCTGCCGCACCTGCCCGTGGCGTTCGTATGGCTCGAGTGGGCCGCCTATCTGGGCCTGATGGCGGGGATGGCCCTGCTGGGGCTGTGGCTGGCGTCGGTCTATTTTCGGTGGGTGCGGCCGCGGACGGTGGTGCGTGCCGAGCGGTGATTTTTTTCTTTTTGGGCGTGTCCCCTTCTCCCCGATTGCAGAACACCGATTAACGAATGCAGATTTAAGAACAAAAATGATAAATTAAATCACAATCTTAAATCAAAAATCGGTGTTCGGTGTTCGATATTCTCCCGCCCGCCGGGCCCCTCACGCGAGCCTTCCACCCCCTGAGCGTAGTCGAAGGGTGCGGAAGATACCATAACACCCCCGCATGGCTTCGACTCCGCTCAGCCAGCGGGTGTTTCCCTCCGGCGGCGGTCCCTGAGCTTGTCGAAGGGCGGGCCCCTCACGCGAGCCTTCCGCTCCCTGAGCCTTCCCCCTTCCGAACCCTGAGATGTAGGGGCGACGCATGCGTCGCCCCTACATCATTTTGTGTTGTTTTGTTGATTGATCAGATTGTCGTTTGCCCCATGGTGCGGGGTGAATGACGGATTTTATCCATTCGGAACCTCTTTTTCCCTAAATTTGCCTCTCTTCTTTTAATGTGGTATAGACATGCAACTCGTTGTATCTTCATCGGCGCTTGAAAAAGCCATTCGGCCCGTTATCTCCATCATTCCAGCGAAGGCGATGATGCCCTCCCTCGAGTTTGCCCGCTTTGACATTGACAACGGCATCCTGACGGTCACCGGCACCGACCTCGAACGCACGGTCCGCAGCAGTCTCGAAGTGGAAGCCGACCAGAGTTTTTCATTCCTGATCAAAGGCCGCCAGTTTTACGACTGGCTCAAGCTGATCGACGAACAACCCATCACCCTCCAGCCGGCCGAAGACCAAAAAACCATCGAAGCCTCGATCACCAGCGGGAAGTATCAGTTTCCAACGCTCCCGCTGGAAGAGTTTCCCACCCTGCCGCCCTTCGAGCCGACCTCCACCATTCAGATTCCGGAACATCAACTGCAAAAGGCCATCACCAAGACGGCCTTTTGCATGTCGAAAGACACGCTGCGGGAAAACATGATGGGGCTGTTTTGCGAGCTCAAAGACGGCGCCCTCAATTTCGTGGCCACCGACACCGTCCGCCTGTCGCTCTTTTCCATCCCGATGGAAAGCGAACACAAAGAAGAAAACTTCCTCATTCCGGCGCCGTCGGTGCTCTACCTCAAAGGGCTCTTCGGCGAAAGCGAATCGCCGGTGACCATCGAGCACGACCAGGGCTATGCCCGCTTTACGATCGACGGCATCGAAGTCTATACACGCCTGCTGGACAAGCGTTTTCCGGAATATCGGGTGGCCATTCCGCCCGAGTTGCCCCATCATGTGGAAGTCGATCGCAACCAGTTGGCCGCCGCCATCCGTCGCGTTCTTATCCTGACGGATAAAGACCATTCCACTATCCGCTTTACTATTCGCGGCAACGAAATGACGATTCGCGGTGAAGACATCGGCTTCAACACCTCCGGTGAAGAGCGGCTGAGTTGTCAGGGCAACCTTGATGACTTTCAGGTGGCCTTCCAGGGGAAGGGGCTGCTGGAAATCATCTCGGCCATCGACGGCGAGACGGCCCTGATGAAAGTCCTGTCTAACCAGAAGCCCATCGTATTCGAGCCGGCCGAGCCGCCACAAGGCTATCGGCACATGATGCTCAGCATGCCCCTGATGATCTGACCGGATTTCATGTGCGCCTGGCTCATTAAAAACACCCGCATTGTTAATGAAGGCGCCGTTACATATGCCGATGTGCTCATTCGGAAGGGCCGCTTCGAACGCATCGCCCCCAACATCGACGTGCCTTATCGGGTCGAAGAGATAGCAGCGGACGGTCATTTTCTTTTCCCGGGCATCATCGACCTGCATGTGCATTTCCGCACGCCGGGCCTGACGCATAAGGGTGATCTGCGCAGTGAGTCGCTGGCGGCGCTGGCCGGCGGCGTGACCACGGTCTTCGACATGCCCAACACGCACCCGCCCACCATCGATAGAACGCAACTGCGCCGCAAGCACCAGCTGGCAGCGGAGACGGCCCATACCCACACCCATTTCTACATTGCCTTAACCAATGACAACGCCGACGAATGTCTTTGGGCCGTGGAAGAAGGCCTGGCGGCCGGCGTGAAAGTCTTTCTGGGTTCCACCACCGGCAACCTGCTGCTGACCAACGAACGGGCGCTGGAGAAAGTCCTTGCCGCCGGCGTACGCACGCTCGTCCACGCCGAAGATGAGCCCATCATCCAGCAAAACACCCAACGCCTCCGCACCCAATACGGCGACCAACCGCCGTTTCGTATCCATCCGCTGGTGCGTCCCGCCGAAGCATGTCTCAAAAGCACCCGCTACATCGTCTCGCTGGCCCGCGCCCATCGGGCGCCGCTGCATCTGCTTCACCTTTCCACAGCCGACGAAGCGGCCTACCTGCGCACCGTCAAACCCACCTATCCCGAACTGACCATCGAGACCTGCCCTCAATATCTGTGGTTTTCCGCTGACGACTTCGACCGGCTCGAATGGCGCATCAAATGCAATCCGGCCATTAAAGCCCCGCATCATCGGGCGGCCCTTCGGGAAGCCGTTCGCGAAGGAATCATCGACACCATCGGCTCCGACCACGCGCCCCACACCATGGAAGAAAAGCAACGTCCTTACTGGCAGTCGCCCTCGGGAATGCCGATGGTGCAACACACATTCCCTGTGCTCCTGACGCTGGCCCGGCAAGGCGTGTTTCCTATGGAGCTTCTGCCTTTCCTTTTTGCCCACCGGCCGGCGCAGATCGCCGGTCTGTCTGATCAGGGCTTCATTCGGGAAGGCTATCAGGCCGATTGCTTTTTGGCCTCTGATCAGCCCTTTGCGGTATCATCCGACAACATCGGCTACCGATGCGGCTGGACACCGCTCGGCGGCGAACGACTTCACGGCATGGTCACCCACACCTGGGTAAAAGGCCGATTGCGTTATGAGAAGGCTCCTGTTTTCCAACATTAAAGCACCCCCCTATGCCCATTCACCGTATCCTATCCGGCTGGTTGACAGCCATCCTGTTAACGACCGGCGTTTATGCCGATGAAGGGCTGTGGTTGCCCACGCAGATTCAGTCTGTCCTGAGCGAACGGCTCCGGCAGGCCGGCTGCCTACTGGAGCCCGAAGATATTTACAGCATCAACCGGGCATCTCTCAAAGACGCCGTGCTGTCCATCGGTGGTTTTTGCACCGGAAGCCTGATCTCCGGCGACGGGTTGGTGCTCACCAATCACCATTGCGTATCGGACCTGCTGACCGACCATTCGACGGAAGCCCACAACTATTATCGCGACGGCTTCTGGGCCCGCCATTATCGGGAGGAGCTGCCCAATGAATATCTATGGGCGCGGCGGCTCATTCGCATTGAAGACGTGACGAATGCTTTTTCGGCCGTTCAGCAATATCCGGAAGGTCTGGGTAAGCGGCTGGCCACCAGCCTCGTGGCCGACTCGGTGGTGCGGGCCGAGCTTCCGAAATGGGAAGAGCGGTTGGCGATTAAAGGCCTCAAAGGTCAAGTCCGTCCTTTTTTCAACGGGCGGCAATATTTGTTGATGATCTATCAGGAGTTTCAGGACGTCCGTCTGGTGGGGGCGCCGCCGCTTTCCATTGGGAAGTTCGGCGGCAATCAAGACAACTGGATGTGGCCGCGTCATGCCGGCGACTTTGCATTTCTGCGGTTGTATGTGGACACCAGCGGCTATCCGGCGGAGTATTCTCCGGAGAACATCCCTTACCGGTCATCATATTTTCTTCCCATCTCTCTGAAAGGATTAGCGGAGCATGACTTTACCATGGTCATGGGCTTTCCCGGGAAGACCAATCGATATGCACCGCCACACGAAGTGGCGCTTCTCCAATATTGCGTCAATCCGGCCTATATTCCCATCACCCGGGAGATCGTGGAGGCCCTTGAAGCCGCCATGGAGGCGAGTCCACAAGATGCGTTGGATTTGGCCGACCGGTATGCCAAAGCCTCCAACTTTCATAAATATACCGTAGGGCAACAGGAAGGCTTCTTCCGCTATCATATTCTGGACGCCAAAATGAAGGAGGCTGCTCGCCTGTCTGGGTGGGTGAGGCGCCACGCCCCGTATAAAAGCTGGGTTTTTGATTCGCTGGGGTCAGCCATTCACTATGCAGCCCCCGTGGCTGTTGAATATCATTTCCTATCGTGGTTCTTTTCTCAGCCGCTTCTACGCCCGCTGATGCGGGAGATCATCCGGCCCGCCGTGGAAGGGGAAAATATTGAGGACTTTGCGTGGAAAGCCGTTTTTCGCGAGCTTCAAAATGATTATGAATCGATTGCACGTCCGTCCCTTGAGATTCAGATCCTCGGACGCGGGCTGGCGCACTTATGGAACACCCACCGGCACCGGCCGGACCTGGACAGCATTATGCGGGAACTTTCCCATCGATATGCCCTTCCCTATCCGGCAGCACAAGCCGTTTTCCCTTCCGAAAAGCAATTTCAAAAAATATTTTTCCGCTATCTCGGAGAAGAAATCGCGCACCGACCGCCTTCTTATGTTACGTTGAGCTTAAAAGAGATGATGGGCCATTCGTCGGTGTTCATGATGTCTTCGACGGCCCTGGCCCGCAAATGGACGCGCAACCCGCATGCAGCGTTACGCGAGGATGACTTTCTATCTTTTCTTTATGATCTATATGGGTTTTACGTCGAGCAAATCCGTCCTCGTTATGCAAAAAGTCAGCAACTTCTCAACAAGCTCAGCGCGCATTACCGGGACCTCTACTTTTCCATGGAAAAAATTGACACACTCTATCCCGACGCCAACGGAACCCTGCGTTTCTCTTACGGACATATTGCGGGCTACACACCGGCCGATGCTGTTCATTATCGCTGGTATTCGACGCATTACGGGCTTCTGGAGAAACACCGTCCGGATGCTCCGGACTATCGCCTTCCCGTGGGCTTCATCGACTTTCTTCAACATGAAGACTTCGGCCGGTATGGAATAGATTCCCGAACGCTTCCGTTGTGCTTCATCACCACCAACGACATCAGCGGCGGCAACTCCGGCAGCCCCGTGCTTGATGGTCAAGGACATCTTGTGGGCGTGGCTTTTGACAGCAACTGGGAAGGCGTAGTCAGTGATTTATATTACATTCCCGCCACCAGCCGAACCATTGTGGTGGATGTTCATTATGTGTTATGGTTTGTTCAACGCGTGGCACGAAACCATCATATTCTTCGCGCCGTCCGCATCGTTAAAGGTTAAGAATGAACATGGTAAATTTGGCAAAATTATGACCGTGAAACGCATCCTCTTTCTTTTTTCCGCCCTGCCCTTTTTTATTACCGCTTTTGCGCAATCGGCGTTGGAACGTTTCGTGCAGGCGGATGTGGCATGGAGCGCCGCCCGCCACCATGCTGTTTTGACGAAAGGGATTCCGTGGGAAGACGGCATCCGAAGGGGGCCGTATCATTGGGAGGGGCCGCTGTCGGAGTCCGACGTCAAGCGCCTTCGCAAGGCAGGCGCCGAAGTGACCATCTTGATCGACGATCTTGCCGCCTATTATCAAGCACGCAACGAGGCGGCTCTTGCAGAAGCCGCCGCCTCGCAGAACGGCTGTTTTGTGGACTCGTTTTACGGTCTGCCATGGCCCGATCCGCAAGGTTTCAGCCTTGGCAGCATGGGCGGATATTTTACCCTCGAAGAGATTTACGCTCACCTCGACACCATGGCCGCCCGGTTTCCCAACCTGATTTCCGCAAAGGCCGCCATCGACACATTTCTCACCCACGAAGGACGGCCCATCTATTACGTAAAAATATCCGACCACCCCAATTCCAACGAAAACGAGCCGGCTGTGTTGCTGACGGCGCTTCATCATGCCCGCGAGCCGGCCGGCGTTTCGCAGCTTATTTATTTCATGTATTCCTTGCTGGAAGGATACAATTCCAATCCGGCGATTCAATGGCTGGTCGATCACACGGAGATCTACATCATTCCTTGCGTCAATCCCGACGGCTATTATTACAATCAGCAGCAATATCCGCAAGGGGGCGGGATGTGGCGCAAAAACCGCCGCAACAACGGCGGCAATATCTTCGGCGTGGACCTGAACCGCAACTACGGCCACCACTGGGGTTACGACAACTTCGGATCATCCAACAACCCTTCATCGCAAGTTTACCGCGGCCCCGCCCCTTTCTCCGAACCGGAGACCCGGGCCGTGCGGGCACTGTGCCTGTCCGACACATTCCTCATCGCCCTTAACTACCATACTTACAGTAATCTGCTCATCTATCCGTGGGGTTTCACGGCCGACTCGTTAACGCCCGACTCGACCTATTATGAGTCGCTGGCCCGTGAGATGACCCGACACAACCACTACATATACGGCACAGGCGACCAGACGGTGGGCTATATCGTCAACGGCGATTCGGACGACTGGATGTACGGCGACACTTCCAAACCCAAGATATTCGCCATGACGCCCGAAGTAGGCAGCCCACAACAGGGTTTCTGGCCGGCAGCGGCGGATATTCTTCCGCTTTGTCGGCAAACGCGGTGGATGAACCTCATTGCCCTGCTGAGCGTGCATTCCTACGCAACGGTGGAACACCATCCCGAACGGGCAATCACCGCCGCGTCCGGGTCCTTTTATTATCAGGTGATTCCGCTGGGGCTTCAGAGCGATTCCGCTTCTGTTCAATTCTTTTCCCTGTCACCGGCACTTACCGTTGACACCACCCCCAAGCGCTACCCGATGAACAGCACGGCCACGCCCATTCCGGATTCGGTGACTTACTCCATCAGCGGCCCGCCGGCATTGGGGACGCCGCTCCGCTATGGTATCCGTCGGCAGTTCGGTACTTACGTCCTCACCGACACGTTTGAAGTGCGGTTCGGTCTGCCCACGATGCTGGTCGGTGAGCCGTTCAACAACCTGAATGCATGGAATACCGGTGGATGGGGCCTCATTTTCTCCGCCTATCATTCGCCGCTGTCCAGCGTGACCGAGTCTCCCTTCGGCACCTATTCTCCCAACCAGAACACCACGCTGGAATATAACAACAACATTGATTTAAGCAATGCCACTGATGCCTGGCTGACGTTCTGGGCCCGATGGCATCTGGAGACCAACTACGACTTCATTTACGTGGAAGTAAAGGAATCGGGCACATCCGGATGGCATCCGCTGTGTGGGGAACAAATGGTTCAGGCGGGCAACGCCCCTGGTTACACGGGACATCAGGATGAGTGGACGCGGGAAGTCATCTCTCTCAACGACTGGCTGGGGAAAAGCATCCGGCTTCGATTCCGCTTTCAAAGTGACGCCTACGTGGAAGATGATGGTTTTTACCTCGATGATGTTTCGGTGTGGGCCTATTCCTCCACGCCCACCGGCATTTCCTCCGCCGCTGTTTCGCCCTTACAAGCATGGGGTCGGGAAGGTCGCATCCTGGGCATCAAACCGGAATCGTCCGGCGAGCTTATCCTTAGCTCGCTGACGGGCCAGCAGCTTGCCCGTCGTCGCGTGCCGGCGGGGCGGCGTTTTCGATGGGATGTTTCCGCGCGCCCCGGGGTGTATCTATTGACATATGTCACCTCAAATGCCACGCATTCCACCCTGCTTACCATCCAACAAAAATGAACCGCCTATGCATCGATTAGTTACCATTCTGCTGACAACCGGCATTTTTGCATGGTGGCCCTATGATGCCCCCGCGCAGGAAGAGTCCGACACCACGGCTGCGGTGCGGGTGTATCCCAATCCCAACAGTGGGCGCTTTTTTGTGTCCGCCGGCAGCAAAATTCTGGAAAAACCTGTTTGGGCCGGACTATATGACCTTACAGGGCAGGTGATCGCGTATAAAATATTGTCGGCCTCCCGTCCGCGGGTCTATTTCAACCTGCCTACCATTCCGGAAGGCATCTATTACCTTCAAGCCCGGACGGCACGGCAGACCTTCAACATCCGGGTGGTGATTCATTAGGTGCCTATTCCACGAAGTGGAAGGCGTTGATGGGCGTTTCTTCGTCTTCAACGGGGCGGAGCCATTTGCGGAGCCGCCACAGCCATTGCGTCCGCAGGGAAGGCACCCCGCGCAGGAGGTAGGCCCTGACAAAAGGATGGACCTTGATCGTATGGAAGAAACCCCGCCGCCGGCGCAGCATGTGATAGATGCTTTCCACCACGTCCATAATGGGGACGATCTCGCCGGTGCCGGCACATAGCGGACACTTTTCGGAGCGGCCCACTTCCTGGCTTTCCCGGCTTCGCTGGCGGGTGATCTGCATCAGCCCGAACCGGGATAGCGGCAGGATGGTATGGGCGGCCCGGTCCCGCTTCATAAATTCTTCCATTTTCTTATGAAGCGTTCGCCGGTTTTCGGCCTTATCCATGTCGATGAAGTCGATGACAATCAGCCCGCCGATGTCCCGCAGGCGCAATATCTGGGCAATCAGCTCCGCCGCCCGCAGGTTAATGGCCAGGACCGTCTCTTCCCGTCCTTGCTTGGAGGTGTTGCGGCTTCCGCTGTTGACGTCAAACACATGGAGGGCTTCGGTTTCGTCCATGACGATGTAGCCCCCCTGCTCAAAGCGCACGATTCGCTGCGAAAGGGCATTCAGCTGCACCTCAATTCCTTCCTCCTTAAAGACGTCCTGCTCTTTCCGGCACACCACCATGCCTTTTTTATGGGGGGCGTTGACCCGCAGCCACTCCTCGACAAAAACCGCGTGTTTGGGACTGTCGGTGATAATTTCCGTGACATCTTCGTTCACCAGGTCCCGCAGATAGCGGTCGAGTAAGCTGTCTTCTTTATAAAGGACGTGTTCGCCTTTTTTCATTCGCTCCATCACCCCGGCCCAGCGGTCGAGTGCGGCCCGGATATCTTCTTCGATTTCGGTAATGGGACGATGGGCGGCGGCGGTGCGGACGATGGCGCCGAAACGGGGCGGTAAGAGCCCGCGGATGACCCGCTGAAGGCGTTTGCGTTCACTTTCCTCCTCGATCCGGCGGGAGACGCGCACCATCGAATAAAACGGCATCAGCACGTGATAGCGGGCCGGGATCGACAATTTCATACTGACCCGATAGCCTTTCGTGGCGATCGGCTCTTTCTCGACCTGCACCGGCAGTTTCATGCCCACTTCCAGCACGTCGGTAATCTTGCCGCGCAACGGAAACGACTCCGGCGGATAGAAATTAGACAGGTCCGGATGGATATTTTTCTTTTTCTGCAGCAGGCCATGGAGTTTCAGCAATGAGGCGGCATGCGGACCCAGGTCCTGATAGTGCAAAAAAGCCTTGACCTTGGCACCGATATCCAGGAAAGCCGCGTTAATGGAAGGCATCAGCTTTTTCACCGTGCCCATCACAATGGTCCCTTCCCGATATAGCGTGCCGGCGGTATGGCCTTCGAGGGGATACACTTCCACCACCTTGCCATCCTCCAACACCGCGATTTTACCCGCACGTTCTCCTATAACCAACCGTCGCTCAACCACAACAAAAAGGATTTTCACACGCTGCGCCCGCCGGCGCTACCCGCCTCCCGCCTTCACCTACACTTTCTTCTTCTTATGCCGATTTTTCCGACGCCGCTTTTTGAATTTATGACGCTTAACCTTTCGTAATTTTCGCTTCCGTCCACAGGGCATGAGATGCTATTTTTTGAGCTGTTGAATCAATGAATCGATTTGCAGGCGCAATTGGGGGTCTTGCACATCCGCTTTCCATGCTTCGAGGTGAAGAACGGTCTGTTGTGGACTGTCCAACACCTGATAGATATGCGCGAGGTAATAATGCACCATCGGATTTTGAGGCTGCAAATTTAATAAATGCAAGAATCGCTCTCGGGCCTTTTGATATTGTCCCGACCGGATCGACAACACGCCCAGATACAGCAAGGCCAGCGGGTGGTCGGGGTCGGCGTCGAGCACTTCGCGCAGGTAGCCGATGCCTTTCATCACATCGGTGCCCGACTCGACCAGCAGGGCGCCCATTCGGGCGCGGCTGTTCAGGTCGCCGGGGCGCACTTTCAGCAGCCGGTCGAAGGCATCCATCGCCGCCTGAGCCGCCCATCCCACAGCCGTGCTGTCGTCGAGGAGGGGGCCGGCTTCAAACAAATACTCGCCGGCGCGACGCAACCAGACCGTGTCCGGCTGGTCCGCCGCAGCTTGATAATAGTAATATCCGGCAAGCGGCAGGGCGCCGTTGCGTTCCCAGAAGCGGGCGCGCTGCACCGGCATGGTCAATGAGTCGTAGGCCGCCTGTAAGGAATCGCTCAGGTGGGCCAGGAATATTTTTTCCTGTTGTTCGACCCATGCAGGCGCCCCTTCCGCCGCCTGCACGGCATCGGCGGATGCGGGCTGTTGGGGGCGGGTCATCCACCACCACAACCCCACGGCCATCACGGCCACAGCCGTCAACATAATCCCCCAGAAGGTTTTATACTTGGCACGCATATCGAACAACAATCAACGGTTTCCACGTGGCGGACAAAAGTAACAAAGCAGTCCACATCCCGCATCTCGCCCGAGAACTGGCGGCATGGTTCGAGCAGCATCGGCGGCCGCTGCCCTTTCGGCAACATTACGATCCGTATGAGTGCTGGCTGGCCGAGGTGATTTTCCAGCAGACCCGCATCGAGCAGGGCATGCCTTACTACCGGCGTTTTTTGGAGAAATATCCGACCGTCCATCAGCTGGCGGAAGCTTCGGAGGAGGAAGTCCTGAACCTATGGCAGGGGCTTGGCTATTACCGCCGGGCGCTCAATTTGTTGGAAGGCGCGCGGCAGGTGGTGCAGGAACACCAGGGGAAGATTCCCGTCGATCGGACGGCCCTGCTCCGCATTAAAGGGATCGGGCAATACATCGCATCGGCTGTTCGGGCGATAGCTTTCAATCGGCCCGACGTGGTGATTGACGGGAACGTGCGGCGGGTGATGGGCCGCTGGTTTGCGCTGGAAATGCCCATCGACACGCCGGCGGCCATTCAACGTATCCGTGATCTGGGCGCACTTTTCCTCCGCCACCTTTCGCCCCGCCTTTTCAATGAAGCTCTCATGGAGTTCGGCGCCCTGCAATGCACACCGCGCCCGCGGTGCGAGACTTGCCCGATGCAGCCGTGGTGCATGGCTTTTCAACAAGGCCGGCCCACCGATTATCCCCGCCGAAAAGCGCGCCGCAAGCCCACGGCCATGCCCATCGACATGTATCGTCTCACCGACGGCCGTCGAATATGGCTGGTTCGGCAGGACGGCGATTCATTATGGAAAGGGCTTTACCTTTTTCCCTACCATCCCAAGAATGCACCCGTGCCTTATCCGCGCCCGGCACAACCGACAGCGACCCTGACGCACGTGCTCACCCACCGGCGCATTCAAGCCGCACTCTGGGACGTGCACCTGCCCGCCGACCAACTTGCCGCGCTGGCCATCCCCGCAGGGCGGCTCGTCCCCATCGATGAAATCCACACCTATCCCCTCCCGCGGCTGATGGAAAAAGTGCTGGCGGTTCCTCTGGCGTTTCCTTTATCCTGAAAAAACTACCTTTCCGGACCGCTCACTCCCATTACATTTAAGTAGCCGGCAATGATTCCTTCCGCCGCTGATTCCCTTCAACAAGCGCGCCCACATAGGCCAGAATCCCGCCCACGCCAAAGAATACAAGCACAGCAGCTATCTTAAACAACACGTTATCTGTATAATTCCCCAATCTCCAATATACGAGGGCCTGCAAAATCGCCGAGGCCAAAAACAGGATGAGAAAGAGGACGGCCCAAATTCCCATCGAAGTCAGCATAGCTATTCCTCCTGCTTCGGCTATGGCCTCATTCTGAATTTCAGAAGCCGACTCGATAACGGCAGCGCTGGCTCCCATTGCAAGCACCAATCCGATTCCTAAAACGACCCCACCTACAACGCCTATAATCAACGCCCAAAGACTGTAACGGAACAACGTCGGGTCATTGTATCCCTGAGACAAGCGGTATAGTGCCACCAACCACATAATCAACGCCGCCACGGCACCTATCCCTGCCAACATTCCCGGTATAACCAGAAAAGAAAGGAGACTCAAAACAATCGAAATTAAGCCAATCACACCGGCCTTGTAGGCCATGTCCCAGCCATTTCGGTAAGCTACTGCATCGTGAATATGGGTATTCATAACTTCTGCCTTTTAATTCTCCTGCAAGTTTAACAATATTTTCTTTGATCGTCGGTCATTCCCATGCTGAGGTGCCCCCCTACTTCCCATTCATGCCGACCATCCGACTATTCAATTTCGTCGTGAGGAGGCTTAGAAACCGGCACTCCATGCTATTCCTTGTTTTTTTCATGCAATCCCGGCCATCCGGTGGGCGGCCATGAGTTGTCTCTTCCAAATGATTTTTCACCCTCCGGCGCTCCAACAACTCCTATTATTGCAGTAAAGAAGCGGCCCCCCTGATGTCTGCTCGGACCCAACGCCTCCTGGAAGGGCTTTTCCGGCTGTATGGCATGGTCACCACGTGGCTGGGCATCGTGGTGCTGGGCGTTTTTCTGGTCGATATTTTTCTCAAAGGCGTTCAGCGGCTCAGCCTCGATTTTCTGAGTGGTTTTCCTTCCCGTTTTCCGGAAAAGGCGGGCATTTTACCGGCGGAGGTGGGCACGTTGTGGATTTTCCTGCTCACGGCGCTTTTCGTGATTCCGCTGGGCATTGCGGCGGCGGTTTTTCTCGAAGAATTTATGAAAAAAGGGCGGCTGGCGTCGATCATTGAGGTCAACATTGCCAGTCTGGCGGGTGTTCCGTCGGTGATTTACGGCATTCTGGGGCTGGAAGTTTTCAGTCGGTGGTTCGGCTGGGGCAATACGCTGATGGCCGGTGCGGCCACGCTGGCGCTGCTGATATTTCCGGTGGTGGTGTTGGCGGCTCGGGAAGCCCTGCGGGCGGTGCCGCGCAGTGTCCGGGAAGGCGCTTATGCGCTGGGCGCCACCCGCTGGCAAGCCGTGTGGCATCAGGTGTTGCCGGCGAGCTTCGGCGGCATCCTCACGGGCATCATCCTGGCCCTGTCCCGCGCCATCGGCGAGACTGCGCCGCTCATCATCATCGGAGCGCTGACTTACATTTCTTTTGTGCCCGACTCGCCCTGGTCTAAATTCACCGTCTTGCCCATTCAAATTTTTAACTGGACGTCCCGCCCACAACCCGAGTTCTGGATCACGGCCGCTGCAGCCATCATCGTGCTGCTCGGCATGACGCTCCTGCTCAACGGCGCGGCGGTGATGCTCCGCTATCGATGGAAAAAGAAACTGAAATGGTAGCCCCCGAAACGCCTCCGGCCAAGCTGGAAACCCGAGAACTTCACGTGTATTACGGCGACAAACACGTCATCAAGAACGTCTCACTGACCATCCCCGACCGACAGGTGACGGCCTTCATCGGCCCGTCGGGATGCGGCAAGTCCACCATCCTGCGGATGTTTAACCGGATGAACGACTACATCGACGGCTTTCGGCACCTCGGCGCCGTATGTCTCAACGGCGAAGAGATTTATCGGCGGTCGGTGCAGGTGGAAATGCTGCGGCGAAAAGTCGGGATGGTGTTTCAGAAGCCCAACCCCTTTCCCAAGTCGATTTTCGACAACGTCGCATTCGGGCTTCGGATTCAGGGCGTCAACGATCGGAAGGTGTTGCAGGCGTCGGTCGAGCAGGCCCTGCATCAGGCTGCCCTCTGGGAAGAGGTCAAAGACGACCTCGACAAGAATGCGCTGGCCCTTTCAGGCGGCCAACAGCAACGCCTCTGCATCGCCCGGGCGCTGGCCGTGCGCCCGGAAGTCATCCTGATGGACGAGCCGGCTTCGGCGCTCGACCCCATCTCCACCTCCAAAATCGAAAAGCTCATCCTGGCCCTCAAAAAAGACCTCACCGTCGTGATTGTGACCCACAACATGCAGCAGGCGGCCCGAATCAGCGACCGCACCGCCTTTTTCTTCCTGGGCGAATTGATTGAATACGGCCCCACAGCCGACATCTTCACCCACCCGCGGGAAAAACTCACCGAAGACTATATCTCCGGCCGATTCGGATAATCAATCAAGCTTATGAACAAACTCATTTCCAATCAGGAAAAGGCCATCCAGCAGCTTCGTGCCGACACGGTGGATATGATCGAGCTGGTCAAAAACCAGTTCGTGCGGGCCCGGGAATGCGTGGTCGAAAAAAACATCGAAGAAATCGAAGTCATCTTTTCCACCGAACACCGCATCAATGCGATGGAGTTGATGCTCGATCGGGAGTGTGAGAACATTCTGGCGCTGTATGCCCCGGTGGCCACCGACCTGCGGTTTGTGTTGTCGGTGTTAAAGATGACCACCGACCTGGAACGCATCGGCGACCATGCCGAGAGCATCGCCCGACTGATGGAAGAGTTCCATCAAGGGATTTCGACGGAGATGCTGGAAGCATTCGGGATTCCGGAGATGTTTTCCAAGGCCATCCACATGCTGGATGACGTGTCGCAGGCCTTTGAGAAAGGCGACACCCAGCTGGCCCGGCATGTGTTTCCGAAAGATGCCTTTCTGAACGCCAAAAATCGGGAAGCCCACCAGGTGGCGGTTCGGCTGGCAAGGAAACACCTCGACGACCTGCCCTATATCATCACCTGCGTGTCGTTTGTGCGCAAGCTGGAGCGGGTAGGCGATCAGGTCAAGAACATCGCCGAAAGCATCATTTTTCATCACGAGGCCGAGGTGATGCGGCATCGCAACAAAACCGCCCGCCCGTAGATGCCCGCTCCCATTCGTATAGGTTTGGCCGGCGTGGGCCATCTGGGCACGATTCACCTGCGCAATCTGCTTAAAATTCCCGAAGTGACCGTCAGCGGCGTCTTCGACGTCGATCCCGAACGGCGCGCCCGCGCCCGTCAGGCCTTTGACGTACCAGCCTTCGACAGCTTCGATGCGCTCCTCGCCCACTCCGATGCCGTTGATATC
>Ga0256832_1001227_pt1 | contig 17199 bp, 17 predicted proteins | sample 134614metaG_FD_190534 | JGI IMG/M metagenome (GOLD analysis project Ga0256832, IMG submission 190534) | Hydrothermal vent microbial communities from Lau Basin, Pacific Ocean - 134-614 | ecosystem: Environmental > Aquatic > Marine > Hydrothermal vents | place: Pacific Ocean: Lau Basin | collected...
TTAAGTCCGCTCGAAACTTGCTGGCTCCGGAGGGCATATTAATCTTTAACCGGCTGTACCGGGACGCACACTCCAAGGCGGATACAAGGAGATACTATTCTTCTGTTTTTAAGCAAGTATTCCCCGAAGCACAAAAGATCGTCCTCGACCTCAATGCGATGTTGGTGGGGACGAACAATACATAATGGGTTTGTTTAACCTTCGATGAACTCCATCAATTCTTTTGAGAATCGCTTTGCCAATTGCTCCGCAGCATCAGCCGTCGGGGCTTCGGTATAAACCCGGATGATGGGCTCAGTATTGGAAGGCCGGAGGTGTACCCAACGGTCTTCGAAGAGAATTTTTACCCCGTCAATGGTGAGTACCTCTTGGGTGGGTTGATACTTTTTGGCCATACGATGGAGTAATGCGGGGACATCCCATTCGGGGTTGAGTTGGATTTTGTCCTTGTACATCTCATACTGGGGTAGGGCAGCTTTCCACTGGGAGACTGCGCCTCCCCGCTTCGCAAGTCCGGTCAAAAACAAGGCAATACCGGCCAGCGCATCCCTTCCGTAATGTAAATCCGGGGCGATGATGCCCCCATTGCCTTCGCCGCCAATAATGGCATGGACTTCTTTCATTTTATTGACCACATTAACTTCGCCCACGGCAGCAGCAAAATATTGCCCCCCGTGTTGATGAGTGACATCCGCCAAAGCTTGTGTAGAGGACAGGTTGGATACCGTATTGCCGGGCTGTTGTGATAATATGTAATCCGCGACGGCGACCAAGGTGTACTCCTCGTTGAAGGGCTGTCCCTCTTCGTCCATGAATACCAGTCTATCGACATCCGGATCCACTGCAATGCCGAGATCTGCCCCTTCTTTTTGGACGCGGTCGCTGAGTTGGGTAAGATGCTTGGTCAAGGGCTCCGGTGTATGGGCAAATCGACCGTTTACTTCATCGTTGATCAGTACGTAGTCGCAACCAAGCGCTTCGAGCAGGGGTGGAAGTGCCAAAGCCCCGGTGCTGTTAATGCAGTCGACGACTACCCGGTAGCCCTTATCCTTTACCTCTCCGGCATGTACGAAAGGCATTGCCAAGATGTCTTCGACATGCCGGGGATAGAGGTCAGCTAATGGGCGAGTGGTCCCTAAGTGCTCTATACTTGCAAAGTCGATATCCCCTTTAGCAATGGTATTCAAAATGCTCTGCCCATCCTCCGCTGAGATAAATTCCCCTTTGTTGTTAAGGAATTTTAATGCATTCCAATGCGCGGGATTATGACTTGCTGTGATGATGATCCCGCCATCCGCCTTCATCCATCCCACCGCCATTTCGATGGTCGGAGTCGTGGATAGATCCGCATCCAATACGTCAATGCCCATCATATTGAGTGTATGGGTCGCCAATCCGTGGACCATCGGTCCGGAGATGCGTCCGTCGCGCCCAATTACGATAACCGGGCGCCGGGCCGGACTGTGGGACTTAATCCATTGTCCATAACCGGCGATAGATTCTACGATATCAATCGGAGTTAATCCCTGTCCGGCGGGGTCCCCGATGGTACCTCTAATGCCGGAGATAGACTTTATTAATGTCATTGTGTATTGCTTGGTGTTTGGTGAATATATTATAGTATCGTTGTTCTTTCGGTGTATACAACTCTATTTGTGGTGTTTTGTTGAGGGCCCGGGCGTTTTATGATGAAGGGGTATGAAATGGTGGACTCTGTAGTGAAGCTTACATCCTTTCCCGAAGGGTTAGAATCCCGGCGCACGGATCCCGGACTATCTGCATTATTGGTTGCAATAATAGTGTAAATTGGTAAAAAAGGAAGCAGAAAATGCATCCCGTATCAATAATGTATTGTATCTTTGCAGTCCCATAGAAAGTATGGGCAGTAAGAAAAGAAAAGAATAACATATCGCGGGGTGGAGCAGTTGGTAGCTCGTCGGGCTCATAACCCGAAGGTCGCAGGTTCAAGTCCTGTCTCCGCAACTAAGGAAAGCCTGTTCGTTTGGACAGGCTTTTTCTTTAAACCCTATTGAATTCGATAGAATATGAAAATCGCAACCTATAACGTAAACGGTCTCCGGGCTGCATTGAAAAAGGGCATCTTGGAGTGGATAGTGGAAGAGCAGCCGGATATCTTGCTACTACAGGAGACTAAAATACAAGAGGGGCAAGTGGATGTGTCCCAGTTTGAAGCTTTGGGGTATCATACCTATTGGAGTTATGCAGAGAAGAAGGGCTATAGCGGAGTCGCCACCTTGACCAAGCGAAAACCAATCGCCATACAACATCAAATGGGGATGGATATCTACGACCGGGAGGGGCGTGTGCTCCTTACGGATTTTGGGGATTTTGCCGTGGTCAATGTTTATATCCCTTCGGGAAGCAGTGGTGAGGAGAGGCACGCCTTTAAAATGCAGTTTTTATTCGATTTTGAACACTATCTTGATGAAAAACTAAAGGAACACCCTTCGCTTATCGTAGGAGGGGATTACAATATTGTGCACACCCGCCTCGACATTCACAATCCGGACAGGAAGGACAACCCTTCCGGATATCGCCCGGAGGAGCGCGCCTGGTTGGATGCTATTTGCAAGAGCCGTTTTGTCGATGCGTACCGGTACATCCATCCGGATACGGTATCCTTCTCGTGGTGGACCTACCGTGCCGGAGCGCGCGCTAAGAATAAAGGCTGGCGCATCGATTACCTTTGTGTTACCCCGGATTTGTCGAGTAAGATAATCTCGGCCCGTCATGCCAATGAAGCCATGCAGTCGGACCACTGTCCGGTGGTGGTGGAATTTGATGGTCTTTGAAGTGGGAGTACAGGGCGATGCATTCCGGCTTTTCTTACCTTGGGAGAAAGTGGAAGCAAAACAAAAGTCCTTCTCTGATGTTTTGAAATCAGGCTTTAGCGCTTCATTAGACGTCGACCATATAGCAATGTTAGGTTTGCGGTTTGTAGGAGTGTATTTTTTGTAGAGACTTCACCATTTCATACCATAAAAATGGCACATCAAAAATTATTGTCCGGAGCGCCGGTGTCATTGTTCCGCAAAAGATTGGGCGACAGTGGCCCGCCTCTTATCATCCTTCATGGGATGTTTGGGATGTCAGACAACTGGCAAACACTCGGGCGGCGCTTGTCCGATTATTACCGGGTTTTTCTCGTTGACGCGCGCAATCACGGGCGTTCACCTCATACCTCTGAGATGAATTATGATCTCATGGCGGAAGATGTCGGACTGCTAATGGAGGAGGAGGGCCTGGAGAGAGCAACATTGATGGGGCATTCGATGGGGGGGAAGACGGCAATGGCATTTGCCGCGAAGTATCCGGAGAGGATGGATAAAATAGTGGTCGTAGATATCGCCCCGAGGGCATATCCTCCGGGACATCTGAGTATCTTGGAGGCCTTCACTCGCGTTGACCTTGCCGTCCCCACCAGGCAGGAGATCGAAGCGCAATTGATGACGATGGTGCCGTCCCGGACCATTGCTCTTTTTCTAATGAAAAATTTGAAACGCAGCAAGGATGGAGGGTTCGAATGGAAGCTTAACCTCCAAGCCTTTAAGTTGCACTATCCAAGGTTGATTGCAGCGGTGGATCCGGGAGGGCCCCATGGGATACCGGCCCTATTGGTTAAAGGGGGCAAAAGTGCTTATGTGTCCGACAGGGACTTTGAGCTGTTCAAGCAGCATTTTCCGAGAGCTGTATTAGAAGTTATTCCGGGGGCAGGTCATTGGGTTCATGCCGAGCAGCCGGAAATTTTTTATAATGCAGTTTTTGAATTTCTGGAGGAGGCCGATTGATATTGTGCCATACTCTTTATTGTGAAATATTAATCCGTTCCCCTTCGTTATTAGGGCATTGGAAAAGTGAAATTAAGTGTGTATTATGAACAACAGGTCTAGATTATTGAGAAATGTGCTTCTGATAGGATTTTTAGGGCTTTCGCTGGTCGCTTTCAAACCGGTGAGAGACAAGTATTTTGAAATAACCAAGAGTATCGAGCTCTTCGCCAATGCATACAAGCAGCTCAATGCCAATTATGTCGACGAAATCGATCCGGCAGATTTGATGAAGCGGGGCCTCGATGCCATGACCAAATCACTCGACCCGTTTACACGCTTTATTTCTGAGACAGATGTGGAGAATTATCGACTGGAAGTGGACGGCAAGTACGATGGCATCGGGGCGACAGTCCGGCAGATTGATGACTATGTCACCATTACGGGAATGTACGAAGATTCGCCTGCAAAGAAGGCCGGTTTAGAGGTGGGAGACCAAATCATCGCCATCGAAGGGAAGGATCTTCGGGGAAAGACCACACGGGAAGTGACCAGGATAATGCGGGGCGCTCCCGATAGTAAGGTAAAGGTCAAAGTTAGAAATATCGGCAGCCAAGAAATGCGGGAAGTGGAAGTGACGCGAGGAGAAGTCCACATCCCTAACGTGCCGTATAGTGGGGTCGTGCGAGATGGGATCGGATATATTTCCTTGACGACCTTTACCCAAAATGCCGGCAAGAATGTAGGACGAGCCTTGCGACGCATGGAAAAGGAGGAGGGGATTAAAGGTGTAATCCTGGACCTGAGAGAGAATGGTGGTGGACTCCTCCGGGAAGCAGTTGGGGTGGTCAATGTGTTTAACCCCGCTCGTCAATTGGTCGTTTTCACCAAAGGACGGCTTCCGGATAGTCGAAGAGAGTACCTGACGCCACATAGTGCTATCGACGATACGATACCATTGGTGGTGTTGGTCAATGCGCATTCTGCTTCTGCTTCAGAGATCGTCAGTGGAGTGACGCAGGATCTGGACCGGGGAGTCATAATGGGCCAACGGACCTATGGCAAAGGGCTCGTGCAAAATACTTTTGATATCGGTTACAACTCTAAGGTCAAACTTACGACAGCTAAGTATTATACCCCGAGCGGTCGTTGTATCCAAAGCGCATATTACGACCACGGGGAAAAGAAGGACCTACCCGATTCGCTGCGTACGCTCTTTAAAACACAAAATGGAAGGTCTGTCTATGGTGGCGGGGCGGTGACACCCGATGTCAAACTTCCCAAACCAAAGCATCCTTCCATCGTTTGGGATTTGCAGCGTAATTATATGATCTTTAAGTTTGTGTCCAAGTATAAAGAGGATTTGAACGCCCAATGTGATTCGATGGGATGTAAGGAAGCAGTTTTCGATATGTTTAAGAAGTATTTGTCGGAGTCCAATTATGTTTTTGAGGGGGAGACGAAGGAGGCGATTAATGCCTTGCGAAAAAAAGCGGAAAAAGATGGGCTCGTATCTTCTATAGAGCGGGAGTTGAAGGCACTTGAACAGGCTTTGCCGGGTCAGCAGGAAAAGCTTTTGATGGATGCCAAATCAGAGATTGTTCATCTTATTGAGCGCGATGTAATAGGACGCAATTATTACATCAAAGGGGTAAAACGACATAATCTCTCAAATGATCCGGAAGTGACTGCCGCTATTGAATTACTCAATGATAAGCAAGCTTACCGCAAACTGCTTCAGCCGTAACGGTGGGTAGTATTTTAGTAAGGAAAGAAATAAAGACGAGTTTTATTGCCTGAACTGATTTTAAATATTGAGACCAGCACCGATGTATGTGCCGTTTCCCTACAAGATGGATCCGATTTTATCGGTGAGCGTGTTGCCAATGAACCCATGAGCCATACAAGGATGCTGACCGTGCTAATAGAAACCCTGTTGAAGGAGTGTGATGTATCTATTCGCAATCTTAGTGCAGTGGCAGTAAGTGCCGGCCCGGGGTCTTATACCGGGCTTAGAGTAGGAGTTTCTACTGCTAAGGGAATATGCTATGCCGGAGGGCTCCCATTAATAGCGGTGAGTACATTGCGTGGTATCGCGGACAAGATGATAGAGCGGGAAGGAAAAAATGACAGGAGGACGTATTATGTCCCTATGTTGGACGCCCGTAGAATGGAAGTCTATACTGCTTTGTACGATGGTGTTGGCAGAGAGATACATCCAATTCACGCTTTGATTTTGGAGGAAAAAGTGTTTTTATCTTACTTGGAGGAAGCGGATAGAATAGTTGTTGGCGGGCCGGGAGCCGATAAGTTTGTAGCTCATTTTAAACCCTCTACCATTGAACATATGGAGGTACCGGTGCGCGCCTCCAATATGATTCCGGCGGCTTGGAGGGCCTGCTTAAATAAAGACTTTGTGGACCTCGCTTATTTTGAACCCCATTATTTGAAGTCTCCCAACATTACCATCTCAAAAAAATCTTTATTCTAAAATTAGCACAAAATCAGTTAATTACACATGCGTGTTGGCGATTGAGTGATTTATTGTTAGTTTTTTTTTGAAAAAATGTGGGCCAAAAGACTTTTTGGAACGCGATTTGCCCTATCACTTTTGTATTCCGAGAACTAACAAACTTTGTAAAACATGAAAAGTAAGAAAAACGAAACCGTAATTCTAAAAAAAGGAGGCTCCAATATTCCATTGGATTATGCAAAGTTGCGCAAAGCGGTGCTCGTTCTAAGAGCGATTAACCACAAGTTGCGTCAACGGATTATTGATCTTTTGGATGAGTATGAACAGATGACGGTGACTGATATTTATATCAAACTTCGTTTAGAACAGTCTGTAGCTTCTCAACATCTAGCCATTATTCGTCGCGCCGGAGTGGTGAAGACGGATAGACAAGGTAAGTTTATCTATTATTCCTTAGATCGGGACAGGCTGGAGCAGATTGCCAGATTGATCGAAGAGCTTGTCGGAAAATAGTAATTTTACCTGAAACTGACAAAAATCATTAAAAATATCCTCAAAATAATGACAATATGCACTAATTCGATTACGATTTAACCAGTCTTTGGTGGCCATCGACCTATTTCTTTTATAAATTACAAAAAAAACTAATGTGATTTTAGTTGGGGTTTGCGAAATGTTCATAAATTTGCAACCTAAGGTGATTATAAAACTACAAAGAACTCAAAATAGGAAAACTAGATGGGAAAGACTAAGATTGTTATACGTTATGACAAACTCGATTATTGTGTCGAATTGATGCGGGCACTTGCTCACCCACTTCGGCTAAAATTGTTGGAGTTTATTGATGGGGAGGGGAAAACTCATGTGCGAAAAATCTACCGGACATTAGAGCTCGAACAGTCCATTACCTCCCAACATCTCGGAGTTTTGAGAAATGCAGGGGTATTGAAATTTGAAAAAGAGGGAAAATTTAAGTACTATTCCATCGATTACGATGTCGTATCCAGAGCGAATGGAGCTGTCAATAATTTTTTAAAAAAGGAGCAATCCTGGTTGTTGGCTAAGAAAACGAATTAAGCTTACAAGTCAGTTTTATAAAGATTAAAAGGCATAGCATCAGATGATGCTATGCCTTTTTTGTGTATCGGTGAATTCATATCGTGCTAAAAGAGGTCTTATCCCCTGACTCGAGGTGCTATAAAAGAAAATACGGAGATGCGACCTATAATGTCTTTAGTGCTACATTATTTATAGGAGTAGGGGTAAGAGTCGGATGAAAAAAGCAAATTTATATGCGTTGTTGTTATATGAGCATTGTGCTAATGTTTCCCGGCGAAATATTCTATCCCTAGTACTGTCGCGACCCCTATCAGAAGCGCTGCGATAGAGGTAGTTAACATTGGAGAGGACATCGTATATGCATCCGGCCAAACATTTTGTGTCTGAATAATCTTATAAGCTACATCTTGCTTTATAGGGCCTGTGATGATTTCGTGTGTGTCCTTGTTTAACCAAGCAACTACATTCTTCCAGGGCCAAATCTTATGGAGCGACCCCAACATAAAACCCGTGAGAATCGAAAGAACAAGGTCATGGTGCTTCTTTAGCAAATAGTGGAGTAATCGCACTACAGAAATCAGACCGGTGAGCGCTCCGGCAGCAAATACAATAATCACTACCAACTTACCTACTCCCGGATTCTGAAAGAATCCCTTGAGATTCTCATCTATGATATAAAGATACATACCCATAATCAGCAACATGAAACTCCCTGATATCCCGGGAAGGACAAGGGCAGAAATGGCGATAGCTCCGCTCAAGAAGACATACCACATTGAAGAGTGTGCCTCTTGTATAGGAAGTCCCGTAATGTACCATGCAAAACCTGCTCCACAAAGCAACCCCAGAGCTTTGTAAATGTTCCAGTTTTTTATCCGTCGCCCGATGTATACTACCGAACCGAGGATAAGCCCAAAGAAAAATGACCAAATCACCGGTGGATATTTAGTCAAAAGGGAAACAACACTTGCCACACCAATAGCCACACCGGTTAGCATCCCTAACATTAAGCTCAATAGGAAGGGGCCATCGATACGTTCCCATAAATTTTTGAAGGCCCTTAAGCGCAATTGATAAATGGTCTCCATTTTAAAAATAGCGCTGATGCTTTCTAGTAAATGCTCGTATATGCCCGTAATGAACGCAAGAGTTCCTCCGGATACACCCGGGATGACTTCTGCAATCCCCATAGATATCCCTTTTGCAAACAACTGGAGTTTATTTTTCATAGAATCTTAGGTTTACGTAGATGGTAGTGTATAGGCAGGTGTCCAGCCCAAAGCGCGGAGGTAATCACTGCTTAAGGCCTGCGACTAAGAAAAGGACAGCCATCCGTATTGCTACACCATTTTCAACTTGTTGTAAGATGATGGATTGATCAGAATCGGCTACGTCAGAACTGAGTTCGACGCCTCTGTTTATAGGGCCGGGATGCATGATTGTTATTTTTTTGCTAATGCTGTCAAGCAATCGCTTGTCTATCCCATAATAAGCGGAATACTCGCGTAGGCTTGGGATATACTTGATGTTTTGCCGCTCGAGCTGGATGCGCAAGACATTGGCAATATCGCACCATTCCAAGGCTTTTTTGACGTCGTATTCGACCCGTACACCCAAGGCCCCAATGTCTTGAGGGATGAGGGTAGGGGGGCCACTGACCATGACTTCCGCTCCCAGTTTTTGCAAGCAGTAAATATTACTCAAAGCTACGCGTGAATGGGTGATGTCTCCAACGATGACAATTCGCTTGCCGGTGAGATCCCCTATAGCCTCCTGCATCGAAAATGCATCGAGTAGAGCTTGTGTGGGATGCTCATGGGTGCCGTCCCCGGCATTGATAATACTGGCATCGATATGTTTGGATAAAAACATGGGAGCTCCGGGCGCAGGATGACGCATGACGACCATATCAACTTTCATGCTGAGGATATTGTTGACAGTATCGAGCAAGGTCTCCCCCTTCTTTACCGAAGAGGAGGAGGAAGAAAAGTTGATAACATCTGCCGATAATCGCTTTTCAGCCAGTTCGAATGATAGTTTTGTCCTTGTCGAATTTTCAAAAAACAAATTGGCGATGGTGATGTCTCGTAGTGATGGTACCTTCTTTATGGGGCGATTGATGACTTGTTTGAATTCTTTGGCGGTCTCAAAAATGAGTGCGATATCTTCACGAGTAATGTATTTTATGCCCAACAAGTGTTTCGTGGATAGCGCTTTGTCTGCCATGGTCTATTTTCTTTCTGTTGCGTAAAACATGATGCGGTCCTTGCCCTCTTCTTCCTTCCAGTCCACCCGAACATAAGCTTGGTCTAATGCATCTACAGTAATCCCTACGTAATCCGCTTCAATGGGGAAGTGGCGGTTAAACCTTCGGTCCACCAACACCATTAATTCGATCTTGTCCGGTCTGCCAAATTGCTGCAAAGCTGTCATGGCAGCATGAATGGTCCGGCCTGAGTACAATACATCGTCCACAAGAAGTACGGTTTTGCCCTCGATGAGAAAGTCTATCTCCGTGGGCTTCGCTGAAATGGGCTCATCCCGCCTGCGAAAGTCATCTCTGAAAAATGTAATGTCCAATTTGCCAAAAGGAATCTCTTGCTTATCGACCAATGTGGAGAGAATACTTCGGATGCGCTCGCCAAACCGGACACCGCTTTCCTGGATTCCTATGAGACATAGATTGTCGAATTTTGGATAGTGTTCGATGATTTGATGGCATAGTCGAGTCAGGGTCAACCCAAACCGCTCCCCACTAAGTATATTTTTACCTCGTTTATTCATCATCTCCGCAAAGGTAAGTCAATTGGATAGAACCTTGTGCGCTACTACACCGGGTTTTTTTAAACGTTTAGGTGGGATTTCTTTCATCAAAGTGTATTACGCGTACTTACACGTGAAGCATGCTACTCTGATAAATGGGAATGGCAGGTTGGTATGAAAAGGGAGTTTCGCAGTCAACCTGCCATTTAGAGATGACATCAATTGTCGGGTAGTTTGTTTATCTTTGTGTGCCCAAAAGGGATATCGCACCCCGATTAGAATGATGCGGATGTAGTTATTGATTGCAAGAAATCCAAGAATCGAGGTGATTGCTACTTGCCGGACTGCAGTATGGTCGAATATTGATTGACCCGTGGCCGGGGTCATTGGGGATGTGGTGGCATGGACTACCTAAATTAATTGGATATGAAATTGTTGGTCATCAATTACGATGAAATATATTTGAAAGGAAAAAATCAAAGGGACTTCGTGCATCAGTTGATTCGAAATCTCAAGGCAAAGTTGCATGATTATAAGCATCTGTTGAAATATGAGGGAGCGCATGGAGGCTCCTATTTTATTGAAATGGACGATCAAGAGATGACCCGAGAAGATAAGGAACGACTGGTAGAAAAGGTGCGTACGACTCCCGGGATATCTTCCTATTACTTTGCACGTATTTGTCAACCGGATAAGCAAGAGATAATCAAGGTCGCCTTTGATATCGCTCAAGAGGTGCAAGGGGAATTTGCGACCTTCGGAGTGTCATCCCAACGCATCGACAAGAGTGCTCCATTTACCTCTCTGGACTTAAACCGGGAGATTGGAGCGGAAGTCGCCACCCGGTTGAATAAGAAAGTTGACCTGAGTCACCCGGATTTGTGGTTGAGAGTGAAGGTCAGAAAAGGGAGAGCCTTGATTTTTCACAAATTATTTCCCGCGATTGGAGGTCTGCCGGTGGGGTCTTCCGGGACGGCGGTGTCCTTGCTGTCGGGAGGCATTGATTCGCCCGTCGCTACACATATGGCGATGGTGAGAGGGCTAAAGATTATTGCTGTTCATTTTCATGCCGTACCTATGACTTCTCCGAAATCCATAGACAAAGTGAAGCAATTGTTGGTAGCAATAGCCAAGTATCACCCAAAAATCAAACTGTATTTAGTCCCGATTTATGACATCCAACAGGCCATTATCCGGCTACAAGTACCTCGTATGAGATTGGTGCTGTTGCGCAGGATGATGTTGATGATAGCCAATAGAATTGCGGAGCAAGAACATGCAAATGCACTCGTGACCGGTGACTCGTTAGGGCAAGTGGCTACTCAGACACTCGAAAACATGGCGGCTATCCAGGCAGCATCCCACCGAATGATCTTGCGGCCGCTTGTCGCATTGAGTAAGCGCGAGATCGTCCAACGTGCACGAGAGATTGGGACGTATGATATTTCGATTATCCCACACGATGACACCTGCGCCTTGTTCGTTCCACGTCGTCCGGTAACACGGGCTAAAATGGAAGAGGTTGACGAAGTTTTTGAGCGCTTAGATAGCCCTGCTCTCATTCAGGCGGCGCTTGATGCATCAGAGGTCTTGACTCTAAACAGGGCTTAGTATGCAAGTTTGTTCTATCAAAAGTTTTTTCCTGCTCTTTTGGGTATTATTGACCGTCTTTTTTAGTTATGAAATGGTACCCATTTCACCGTTAGACTCCCTTCCGGTGCAATCTGATACCCTCATACATCTGAGTAATTCTAAAATTAAGGGAATTGCCTTAGTCGCTCCTCCGGATTCATTTAACCATCCCCCGTTTAATGAAATCTGCCAGCTGGGGGCTGAGTGGGTAAGTATCGTGCCCTATGCATTTGCGCCCAAAGGGAGTGCCGGATTGCAGTACGATGTGTCGTTGCAATGGTGGGGGGAACGTCCGGAAGGCGTACACACATCCATTCGACTGGCCCACGAGAAGGGACTGAAGGTGATGTTAAAACCTCATGTGTATATCCCCGGGGGATGGGTGGGGCACTTGAAGTTTGATACCAGGGAAGAGTGGGAAGAATGGGAGAAAAGATACAGCGCATATGTCCTCCAAATGGCTGAAATGGCTGAGGAGGAAAAGGTCGAACTCTTTTGTTTCTCCACCGAGTTTAAACACAGCATTCTCCTTCGTTATCGCTTTTGGTCCCGTCTGATCGAGCAGGTTAGAGCAGTGTATCACGGTAAACTCACCTTCTCAGCCAACTGGGATTACTTTGAGGAGATACCCTTTTGGGCAAAGATGGATGTCATCGGCGTAAGTGCATATTTTCCTCTGTCTGAGAGCCGCCAACCTGCGAAGCATGAACTGCTCGCATCTTGGCAACAGACTAAATTACGACTTCAGACGCTTTCTCGACGTTATAACAAGCAAATCCTCTTTACAGAGTACGGTTACTTAAGTGTCGACTTCACGGCTAAGGGACATTGGATATTGGAACCGGATATAGATGCGTACAAAGTCAACTACAAAGCACAAGCGGTAGCCTTGGATGCACTGTATGAGAGTTTTTGGGACGAGCCTTGGTGGGCCGGAGGGTTTTTGTGGAAATGGTACCCCAATAATTTGGATTATACCGGTTTCCCCAAGGATAAGGACTACACACCTCAAGGGAAGCCTTCTATTCAAGTAATTAAAAAATGGTATAAAGATGCGTGTAATTAAGACGCCGGATGCATTGGGCCGTTGGGTCAAAGAACAAAGGGAGCAGGGCCGGACGATTGGCTTTGTCCCAACCATGGGGGCACTGCATGAGGGGCATTTGAGCCTGATACGTGCTTCCCGGAAGGGTAGTGACTGTACCGTTTGCAGTATATTTGTTAATCCCACTCAGTTCAATGACCCAAAGGATTTGGAAAAGTATCCTAGGGATACCACCCGGGATTTGCGATTGCTAGACGAGGAAGGGGCGGATGTCGTGTTTCTGCCAGAGGTGGAGGACATTTATCCAAAGGGGGTAAAGGCATGGGTGCCTATCGAATTTGGCCATTTAGATAGCATCTTGGAAGGGGCTTTCCGGCCGGGACATTTTCAAGGAGTGGCCCAGGTGGTGAGTAGACTTTTGGATATCGTGCGTCCGGATAATTTGTACATGGGGCAAAAAGACTATCAGCAAGTGGCTATTATACGGAAGATGCTGGAGAGCTATCCCCATCCCCCGAACTTACAAATGGTTCCGACGGTAAGAGAATTGCACGGCTTGGCCATGAGCTCCCGCAATCAAAGACTTTCTGAGGTGGACAGGATGCGAGCGGGCAAACTCTTCGAAGCATTGGTTTGGCTCCGGGCCTCCTTCCGTGAGGACATCCCTTTGGCAAGAGCTTTGGAGGAGGGGAGACAATTGCTGGATTTCCCGGGCTTTCGTCTCGAATATCTCACAGTTTGCAATAGGGCCGATCTGTCCGTCTTATACGAGTGGGGGCATGAAGGGGAAATGGTGGCATTGGTGGCCTGTTGGCTCGGAGAAGTGCGTTTGATAGATAATCTGCCTTTTTAGAAAGAGATATTTTTTGTACCTCCTATGGGGGTGGTGTATATTACAAAGTGCACCTTTTTTTGATTTGAGAAACTGTAGTAATCCCATAGGGCTGCCTTCTTTTACCCCTGTACGTGCGACGGTGAAGTGCGAGGGGGCAGCACCTAAAGCCGTTTTGGCGGTATTTTTGCTCGATGCAATGGGTTATGTGCTTTAGAAGTGTTGCGTGCAAAAATAGTGACAAAACAATGCATTGGCTCATTTTAGTGCACTTTGTAATACACACATGGGGAGCCTGCATTTGTCCAAGCACCGGTTATTTGCTATATTTGCTTTTCGGTACCCGGCAATCAACAATTTCATACTCCATGGCAAAAACAAAGAAGAATAATCGAAATGCACAGCAGCAGTCTAAAGTGCTTCCTTCCGCTCCCGCCTCAAATGCCGTAAACCCCTCTTTGGTGGACAAGTTGAAGTTGGGACTTATTCTGATTATTACATTTTTGCTGTATTATCAGACCGTGGACTTTGATTTTGTCTTGGATGACAAATTGGTTTATTCTGAGAATGCTTATGTGCAAGATGGGTGGAAAGGGATGTTTAAGATTTGGACAGAAGACAGTTTTGCGGGGTATTTTCAAGGGCAGCGCAATCTGGTTGAAGGGGCCCGTTATCGCCCCCTTTCTCTGGCGACCTTTGCCATCGAAAATGCATTGTGGGGGGGGGGTGCCAAGTGGGCGCATATTATAAATGTTATACTTTATTTGTTAGTACTATTTGTCTTATATCAGGTCTTGTTTTTGTACTTTCCTCAATTTAATGACAAGCGAATAAATGTTGCGGACATCGGAACCCTTCTCTTTGCGTTGCACCCGGTTCATACGGAGGCGGTAGCCAATATTAAAGGGCGAGATGAGATATTGGCATTACTTTTTGTGATGCTGACGCTTTGGATGTTATATCTGTATGTGCGGCGCTCTAAGAAGTTATTTCTCCTTACCGCTATAGGGACTTTTTTGTTGGGTATTTTGTCCAAGGAGCACGTCTTGTCTCTCGCCGTTTTGGCCCCGTTGGCCGTGTGGTTTTTTGCCGGCGCTTCGACTAAGCAAGCATTCCGTCTATTCCTGTTTTTTGTAGTGGCATCGGTGATTTACCTGGTGTGGAGGTACTATTTGGTAGGATTTTCGGCAGGCGAGGAGCTCGAATTTGAATCCCTGATGAATAATCCCTTCCTGGAGATGCGCCCGTCGGAGAAGTGGGCTACGATCCTTTACACTTTAGGGTTGTATGTCAAGCTGTTGATTTTCCCGCATCCATTGACACATGATTATTATCCGTATCACATCCCTATTAAACATTGGGGAGATGCCGGCGTGTTATTGAGTGGAGGGCTCTATCTTTTATTACTCGCTTTAGCTTGGTATGGGTGGAAGAGAAAACGCGTTTTTTCATACCTGATTTTGTTTTACCTCGGCACCCTCTTTATCGTGTCTAATGTCCCGTTTACCATCGGTACCTTTATGAATGAACGCTTTTTGTTTTTGCCCTCCTTTGGGTTTGTGACGGCCCTTAGTTTGATTGGCCTAAAAGGATTTTACAGTACAAAATGGAAGTGGCCGGTGGCCTTGCTTTTTGTGGGCATTGCACTGGGATATGCAGGAAAAACCTATGCTCGCATCCCGGACTGGCACGACGGATTTACCTTGAATCAAGCGGCGGTTAAGGTATCGAAGAATAGCGCAAGAATAAATCTGTTTATGGGAGTCTCTCATTATAAAATGGCTCAGTCTTCCTCCGGTGAAGACAAGGCATCGCATCTGGAGATAGCGGACCACTATTTTGCAAAGGCGACCCGTATCGTGCCGGATTATTTCGACGCATGGAAGATGAGAGCCGGAGTGGCTGCCGAGAGGTACAAAATGGACGGAAATACCGAACACTTGCTCAATGCTTTTCAAGAGATCATCCTGCATAAGCCGGGTATCCCTTATATCAATGACTACATCAAATATCTAAAAAAGAGGAGTAGTCTAAGAGATAGGTTGATTGGATTCCTAGACAAGGTCGGATATCAAGAGCTTTACCGCAAAAAGCAGCAATACTCTTTTGCGTTGCATTATATGACTCTCGGCGAAGATATAGCGCATGATAGCCAGTATTTTAATCATATGGCAGAGATATATGAGCATTTCGCGAAGATGTTGCAAACCGAAGCCCATCCCAAGTACAATCCGAAAGTTTTACTCCAACACGCACAAGTATATAGAAAAAAAGCGTTATCTTTATCCTCGAATTAACACCCTGATTTCGATGGATAAAGAGACACGCTATTTAATAGCATTGACTAAAATTCCGGGCGTGGGCTCGGTGACTGCTAAGACATTGACGGCCTACTGTGGATCTACAGAGGCGGTATTCCAATCATCTAAGGATAAGCTGCTGTCTATACCGGGTATAGGCGAGCACCTGATCCGTGCTTTGCAAAGTGTCGACCCGGAGGCCCTGATTGAAAGAGAGATTCAGCAAATGCAGAAAAGGGATATCCGGATTTTGCCCTATTGGGACGAAGACTTCCCCTATCGACTGAAGAGTCTTCCCGATGGCCCTATGCTTTTGTTTTATAGAGGGGAACCTGCTTTGAACAGTAGGAGAATTCTCGGGATTGTGGGGACGAGGAGCAGTACAGGTTATGGTCAGCGTATGGTCCGGCAGATAATAGAGGGATTAAAGGGGTATGATGTGGTGATTGTCAGTGGTTTGGCATATGGTATTGACGCAGTAGCCCATGCCAGCGCATTGGAATTTGGGATGGAAACGATTGGAGTGGTGGCACATGGATTGGATACGATTTATCCGGCGGCACATCGTAAGTTGGCAGGCCGGATGATCGGTCACGGAGGATTGGTTACAGAGTTTCCTACGGAGGTGCAGCCTCAAAAAGAGCGCTTTCCGATGCGCAACCGTATTATAGCCGGGCTTTGCGATGCCCTTCTGGTCGTGGAGAGTGGTAGAAGTGGAGGATCTATGATCACCGTACAATATGCAAGTGATTACGATAGACAAGTATTTGCTGTACCGGGAAGAGGAGATGACCCCATGTCAGAGGGACCCAATTATTTGATATCCAAACAGGTCGCTCAGTTGGTAACCTCTGCCGAGCAAATTGCAGATACCTTGTTCTGGAAGCTCCCCAAAGAGCAATCAGGTGTCCAAATGGAACTCTTCCCTCTTCTCGAAGGCAATGAGGCGGTGGTGATGGAGGTACTGCCTAGAGGGGAAGAGGTCTCAATGGACTATTTGATAGAACAAACCGGATTGCCTATAAGTACACTGGGGGCTGTCTTGCTGACGATGGAGATGAAGGGGCTGGTTTGTAGTTGTCCCGGTACGAGATTTATCCGGTATTAGTGCGCAGGGCACTAAATGCCCTCTCCCTATAGTAACCTGCAAAACAACTTCAATAATAACGCTGGTGTGTATTACAAAATGCACTATTACGCCTTGTATGTCTTGGTGCCACAGGTTTTAAGTAGTATAGCCTGTACCGCCATAGCGGTACACTTGAGTTTGGTTTTAACTAGATATAAAAAAACAAGACAATAAGCTT
>Ga0256832_1001228_pt1 | contig 17199 bp, 9 predicted proteins | sample 134614metaG_FD_190534 | JGI IMG/M metagenome (GOLD analysis project Ga0256832, IMG submission 190534) | Hydrothermal vent microbial communities from Lau Basin, Pacific Ocean - 134-614 | ecosystem: Environmental > Aquatic > Marine > Hydrothermal vents | place: Pacific Ocean: Lau Basin | collected...
ATTATAAAGAGCCGGGGCATGGTATAGGACCAGTTAAGTTTGTTCATGATATAAAGACGGCAAGAAATGGCGATTTGATAGGTTGTGGAGCATATTACAATCCTTATGATGAACCTAAGTCTCAGGCCTGGATATTCAGATATAGTGCTGATGGTAAGCTCAAATGGCAGCACAGTTATGTTGATAGGGAATATTACGCGAATGCTTCTGTATTTTATGATATCGAAGAGGCAGGAAATGGTGATTTAATATGTGTTGGAGGGCTAAGAACAGATAGTATTGGAGTGTGGTACAATACTCATTATACTTGGTTATTAAGAGTTGATAGCAATGGCTGTTATAATTCTGGTTGTGAGTTGGCAGATACTCTTACTTATGTATTGACGGATATAGAGGATTTGACGACAAATGGTTTAGCAAGACGTATAGAGATATATCCCAATCCTACCCACGGTCAGATTCACGTAAATATGCCGGAGGGTATAAAGTGGCAATATTGGGCAATATACGATATCACAGGGCAAAAAGTCAAGACAGGCAAAATAAAAACACAAGAAAAAATCACAATACCCGGTATGCAAGCTATAGGCAAAGGCATTCACTTTCTGATGATAAAAGCGTCAGATGGCAAGGTGGGGATAGGTAAGTTTGTGGTGGAGTAATCCTAAAATCCATTCATCCTAAAAATCTTAATTTAGACAGTGAGGGAGTGAGAATATTGCCTAACTGTCTGAATTAGGATTTATAGGATTATAGGATTTCGAGTTGTTGGTTTCGAGTTTCGAGTTCCATGTTTATTGGGTTTTAGTAAAATGGGGAAGCTTAGGACTCGAAAGCGCGACTGCAAGGAGTGATTTTGAAGCCGGCTTATAAAATAATAGAATTGTGGATTTCAAGTTCCAAGTTCTCCAAGGCAAAGGTGTCCTAACCTCTTGCCGATTAACCATAATCAAGACAATCCTGAAGTGAGGGCGTCTTACCATCCCAATCAAGTTTTATCCGATTTATACCGATAATTTACTTTATATGTCCATTTATTAATATCTTTGTGGGTTACAAATAAAAAATTAGTTATGAAAAATTTACTTTATTCATTTATCGTGATTTTATTGATGGTGTCTTGCAAAAATGACAGAAAGCAAATTATTTCTGAAGGCTTGACAAAAATGGAAGAGGAGGCTAAATCTTCGCCTAATGAAAAATTGCTAAAAGACCTTAAAAAAGCTTATTCTGATAAACTTAATGATAAAAATTTAAGTAAGGAAGATAAGGAAGCAATGATGGAAAGAGCGGTTAATTATTTTACTGAACTAAAGAAGCCTGCGTATGCATCTTCTTTTTTGGTGAAGTTACTTAAAGATTTTCCCGGAGCAAAAACTCAAGAAAGATTGAAAAGTTTGATATCGACTTTTGATGCCAAAGGAGCAGGAGAAGTTGCAGGCGTAATGAAAATGCTTTATAATAAAAAGTATAATGACGGTACATATGCCAATGTTGCCGGAGAAGAAACTGATTTTGACGCTTTAATCAAAAAAACAGGAGAGATGATTTTTTCTGATTTGGAAAAGACAGGTAAGTTGAATGTCAAAGCGGCAAAAGATTATGTCAATGATTGTGAAGCTTTTGTTTTGGTTAATCCAGATTCACCCAAAAGCCCTGAGTATCTCTTTAAAGCTGCTGAAGTCGCACATACTATCAAATCATATAACAAGACATTCGATTTGTATGATTGGTTAATAGAAAAATATCCAAACTACGAAAAAAGTCCTACAGCTTTGTTTTTGAAAGGCTATGTATTGGATAATGAATTGAAAAAATATGATGAAGCTGAAAAACTTTATGACGAATTCTTGCAAAAATACCCTAATTCAGATCTTGTAGATGATGTGAAAACTCTGAAAGAATTTATGGGTAAATCAGATGAAGAAATACTAAAAGCCATAGAGGAAAATAAGAAAAAAAATAAATAAATCAGATAATGGCAACTCCTAAAAAGTTCGGATCATTTGCCGGTGTATTCACACCCTCCATTTTGACCATATTAGGAGTCATTATGTATATGCGTTTTGGATGGGTAGTCGGGAATGCCGGTCTGTGGGGAACGTTGATAATTGTTTTTATAGCTCATATTATCTCTTTCACAACGGGATTGAGTATATCATCAATAGCCACAGATAAAAAGATTGGGGCAGGAGGTGTTTACTATGTTTTGTCAAGAAGTCTGGGGCTACCTATCGGCGGAGCTATCGGCTTGACATTATTTGTAGGTACAGCCTTTAGTATTGCACTTTATCTTATAGGTTTTAGTGAAAGTTTCAATTCCTATCTAGGGTTGGATATTAGTCTCAATGGATATAGAATTACTGCAGGAATAGCTTTATTGATTCTCACTATTATGGCCTTTATAAGCACTTCGATTGCATTAAAAACCCAGTTTTTTATTCTGGTGGCAATAATGTTGTCTTTGGTGAGTATATTTTTTGGACATTCTGATTTTGTTCCGGCAACGGTCAGTTCATTTGGTGGTGCTGATTCAGTACCGATGGAGACTGTTTTTGCGATTTTCTTCCCTGCTGTGACGGGATTTACTGCGGGGATAGCTATGTCAGGAGACCTTAAAGATCCCAAAAAAGCAATACCGTTTGGCACTATGAGTGCTATAATAGTTGGATTATTGGTATATGTCGGATTGGCTGTTTTTATTGCACTTATGATAGACCCCGAAATACTTAAAAAAGACAATAATATTTTATTGAAAATAGCTTGGGCTTCTCCTTTGGTAGTAGCAGGTATTTGGGGAGCAACACTATCTTCGGCAATTGGAGGAATTTTGGGTGCACCACGTATTTTGCAGGCGATGTCATTGGACAGGATAACTCCAAAAATATTTGGTAAAGGTCAGGGAAAGAATAACGAACCGAGATTAGCTTTGATACTTACCGTTATAATAGCTTTCGCGGGAATTCTGATAGGTGAATTGAATTTGATTGCGAGGTTGGTGTCAATGTTTTACCTTGCCGCTTATGGATTTATCAATCTGTCGTTTTTTCTTGAAAGCTGGGCAAGTTCTGACTTTAAGCCAACTTTCAAAGTAAATAAATGGATTGGTTTTGTTGGGTTTGTTACTACATTTATTATTATGTTCAAGCTCGATATGTTTGCTATGTTTATGTCCTTTGTGGTAATTGGAGGAGTGTATTTGTGGTTATCTAAGAAGCAAATTTCGCTTGGTGAGGGGGATATTTGGCAAAGTGTTTGGACAAATATTGTAAAACGTGGATTGCATACACTTGATGAAAAGGAAGACCATAAAAGAAATTGGAAGCCCAATATATTATTGTTTAGCGGAAGACAGAATACAAGGCGATATTTATTAGAGTTTTCTAGGTTTTTAGCTGGGAATATGGGCTTGATAACCAATTTCGATCTTATTGAAAATAAAGAAGCAAAAGAGCTGTTTACCAATACCGGAGTGAGTTATAAGGATGATATACTTGAAGAGTTTGGCATTTTTGGCAAGAGGATTGAAGTCAAAAATATTTATGACGGTATTGGAATGATAAGTTCGGTATTTGGATTTTCTGGAATTGAGCCCAATACAGTATTGATGGGCTGGGCGAGGAACTCAAGTAATCCCGCCAGTTTCTCCAGAATGACAAGCAAGTTGATAGATATGGACTACAATGTCTTGTACTTGGATTATGATAAGGATATGGGATTTGGTGAGTTCAATACAATAGATTTGTGGTGGAGAGGGATAAGTAGCAATGCGGAACTGAGTCTGATGTTGGTCAAATTACTCAAGGCTTCTCAAGAATGGGGCAGTGCTAAAATCAGGATTATTCTCGTCAATAATACAGGAAGCGACCATAGATTAATCAAAAAGAGGATTGAAAAGCTAAGTGAATCATTTAGAGTAAAAGCAGAGGTTTATATTATAAATAATTATACCAACAGTAAATCGATTTACGAATTGATGAAAATACATTCGGGCAAAACCGATTTGATAATTGTAGGTATTCCGGAAATTAATAGAAAAAATGAAGAAAAGTTTGTAGAACAAGTCAATAACCTTGTCGATGTACTGGGTACAACGCTATTGGTGAAAGCCTCTTCTAAATTTGAAGTGACAGACTTGGGAGTGTCAACACCTGAAGTTGTTGAGGATGCAGGTGATTCAGTTATGTATTTGCCAAAACTATCAAAAGTAGGCTTATCTTCTATTGATGAGAATATTGAAAAACTCGATACTGAATTGAATGAAATAAGTTCGACTACCGGTATATTCAAGACAAATGAAAACAGAGCAAAGCAGTATTTGGCACAAATACAAACAGAATTTGATATACTTATAAAAAATATTTCAAGCATTGAAAACAAAGGGGATGCTACGGCTGCTATGCAGTCTTTTTATTCAAAAGCTATAGACATCTCGAGGACTGTTAGAGAAAATGATCTTGAGTCACTTAAAGAAATATTGAGAGAAGAGATTACGGCTTACCTTGACAAAAGACATAAGATATTTGATGAACTTCCTAAAGATTTGGTAGTAAAATTGAATGTTGAGGATTTGGAAATATCAAATACGGATTCTGACGATGTTAAGAGACTCAAGAAGCGACTGAAATCAAATATCGACACCAATGATACAGTTGAACTAAAGATTAAATTTAGTATAATAGCGGGATATATTGACGAATTATTGTTTGAAAGGGAATTTAGTTCTATTCTGATGAATCTATTGTATTCGCAATCCCAATTTTTACTCGAATTACCGGAAAAATTGCATCAAGAAGTTTTATTGTTTTGTCAAAGCATTGATAAGTCAGATAAGATTCAAAAAGATTTATTGCTTGCATTTACTGATAATGTCAATGGGATTTTAGCTGAGATGAATAAGCTTGTTTTGGACTTCAAGAATAAGCCATATAATCAAATGCGATATAATGATAGGAATATAATAAATAAATTATCCGGTGAATTTGAGAATGCCTTTGCTTCTTCTTTGTTTGATAAAAAGATATCCAAAAACGAAAAGAAAGAAATAAGAGCTTACTCAGCGAAAATAAATGGTTTTAGCGAGTTGTGGTATAGCGTTCTTTCTTACACTTTGACACAACAGGAATCTGATTTCTCATTAAAATCATTGTATCTTGGTATCGATAATGAATCGTACAAGGCATTACAGGGCTTGGAGCTTGATGTTTTTAGCAAGTTTAGAGAAACATTTTCGGCATTGGAGAAGATAGTTGGTAAACTTGAGGCGAGCAAATCAAGGATTGATGAGTTCAAGATAGATGAAAATGACCTTTCTTTTGATTCAACCAATGTGGAAGTAGGAAGAATTTTAAATGATTTGCATAATGGGCTTAATGGTGATTTTAAGGCGATAAATGATGAAGTCACTTTAATGACTCCATATTCTTTTGAGGAGCTTTCTAAGAACCAATTGACTGATATTGATACGGTGGAACTTTCTTTGAGAAAAATAGCAATGCATATATTTTCATCCGATTTTTTGCACCCGATTGAAGCAAAATTGATGAGATTGAATAATCAAATAGAGGATAGTAATCAAAGGATAAATAGCCTAATAAATCTTATAAATTATTTTTCAGTTGCAGGAGATAAAGAAAGCAAAACCGAATTGAGTTTGATGTTGGATAATATCAAGCAAGAATATAAGGAGGCAAAGGAGAAATTTGAATATGAGATAGTAGAATTTAAAGAATTGTACGCTCAAGTGGTGAATCAACTCAATATGATATTAAATATAAATCATATACTTAATAACTTGTCTGAGTTGAATTTGAATATAAGAAAATCCAAAAAAGAACGAAAATTACCGGTATTTTTTGACAAAGCCAAAGATAGTATAAAGGGTAAGTTCAATGATGTCGTTGCTTTTATTTCCCGAAAAAATGAGGATGTAAAGCGCTTGGAATACGAGAGGAAATTGAATGTGTTTGTTCCAATACATATCAAAATAAGAAAAATTGTTTCAAAGCTAAGGTTGAAAAAGGATGTCAAGGATTTATTGCCGTACTATTACTATCAATTGTTTACAGGGAAACATCTTTTGAAAAAATCCGGACTTGATAGCAGGCATAGAGAGTATAATGAATTTAAGCTGGCTATCGGTAGCACAAATACATCTATCAAACCTGTAATATTGGTTACTGGAGAGGCCGGAATCGGCAAATCGTATTTTATCAATAGTGCTTTAGCAAATACGGTAAAAGATAATATCACTACAATAGAAATTGAGGATTTTTCCGTAAAAAAACCTTTGGAGAAAGCCTTGAAAAAACTTACAAAGAAGTCCGGTAATATTGATTTTTTAATCAACACTTTCCCAATAGGCACTACTTTTGTTTTGGAAGATATAGAGAGATTTATTTGCTATAATGAAAAAGAAAAACCATTGTTGAATACTCTTTCCGAAATTGTAGAAAAATTTAATCATAAATATTCATTTGTTTTTTCTGCAAATATCAATTCTTTAAAAACAATTGATACCACAAGCTCAATATTGAGTAGTGTACTTTCTACAATTACGATTGGACCGCTTAATGAAAAAGCAATACAAGAGATGATTACTGAAATGCATTTTGCAGATGATTTGCAGTTGTATAATGAAAACGGAGAGCTTTTGCCCGAAAAACAAATAAAAACACTGGCAAAAGATAAGTATTATTTGTCAGATGGAAATCCTCGAATTGCAATACAATTGTGGCTTGCTGCAATGGTGAAAAAAGAATTTGGTATTGCTATGAATCCGGATTTTGAGTATCCTACTTTTGAGATTGAAGATGAATTATGGCTTAGCTTACTCAGTAGAATGTTGGTTTTCGGACAGGTTTGCGATAGGGAATTGAAAACAATATTCAATATTGATACTGAAGAAATGGATAAAAATATCACGATGATGCTAAAATCGGGATTGATATTTGTTGACAGAAATAAGAATTATAAAATCGTGAAAAATATAAAGCCATTTGTTGAAAAATGGTTAAAAGAAAAAGAATTGATTTAATATGGCAAATATACGAGGAATACCGATAATGCTTATAGTCGCAATACTTGTCTCAGGTCTGTTGCTGTATTTAGTATTTTTTGTCTTGGACAAATACTTGATCACATTCTTCAACAAAAAACGTGTATATAACAGGTTTTACAGGGTTTTTAGTAAAGTACAGCTTTTGGGATGGTTTGTATGGTTTGTTATTTCCGTTTATTTTTTGATATTGTCAAGTCCAATCATAACATTGATATTTTTAATAGGAATTTATTTGTTTACTAAAGATTTTTGGAAAAATATCTATGCCGGAATATTTTATATAAATAAATTAAAAGAAGGTGATTATATTTATATTTCCAAACTTGAGATTGGAGGAATTATCAAAAAGCTGTTGATTTCTGATATTAAATTGCAAAATTCTAAAAAAGAATTGATATATGTACCGTATAGCTTGTTAACAAATTCTCCCTTGATAAGAAAGGAGAAAAGCAGCAATCACTACGTCAATGAATTTACCTTGTCAACTGATGAATTGAATATTCCTTTAGACGATAAAAGAATAAAAGAAGTAATTATCAATTGTCCTTGGACTATTATTTCAAAACCAATCGATATTGATTTTATCGATACCGGTAAGGTGAGGATTAACGTTTATACCTTTAGCAAAGATACTGCTGTTAAGCAAAAGGAATTTATTATTTCTGAATTTTCAAAATAGATATTTTGCTTAAAACAAAGCTTCATTTCAGAAATAAACATCGAAGTAGATATGAATTTGATAGCTTGATTGAGAGTTATCCAAAGCTTAAATCTTTTGTAAAGAAAAATAAATATGGGGATGAATCCATAGATTTTTCCGATCCGAAAGCGGTCTTAAGTCTAAATACGGCATTGTTAAAGCATTTTTACAAAATAGATTATTGGGAAATACCACAAGGATATTTGTGCCCTCCAATTCCGGGTCGTGCTGACTATATTCACAATATTGCTGATTTGATAAGGGATGAAAATTCAGCCTTGGATACACAAATCAAATGCCTTGATATTGGTGTTGGGGCAAATTGTATTTATCCCATAATCGGTGTCGTAGAATACGGTTGGAGCTTTGTGGGAACGGATATTGATCCAAAAGCCTTAGAATCCGCCAATCGAATAGTCAGGGAAAATGAAGTTCTAAATGGTAAAGTTGAACTGCGGCTACAGAAGAATTCCGGGAAAATATTTGAAGGAATAATTAAAAATGAGGAATATTATGATGTGGTAATCTGTAATCCACCATTCCATTCGTCTTTTGAGGAAGCCAATAGAGGAAACAAGCGTAAATTGACCAATTTGAATAAAAGAAAAGTTTCAAAAAGCAGTTTGAATTTTGGTGGAAAATCCAATGAACTTTGGTGTGAAGGTGGCGAAAAAAAGTTTATTAGTAATATGATAGATGAAAGTAAACGATATTCAAAAAACTGCAAATGGTTTACAACATTGGTATCTAAAAAGGCAAACTTACCCCTTGTATATAAGAAGCTCAAGTCTGTAAAGCCCAGGCAAATAAAAACTATTGATATGGGGCAAGGGAATAAGATAAGCCGGATAGTGGCGTGGAAATTTTGAAAAAATTTGTATTATTTATTATCTTTGGTTTTTATCTCAATTTTGCTACCATACAAAAGGCATCAATTGTGATGTATTACGAAACTAAATAATGGATATAAAAAAGATTTTAGCTGAGTATTATAGCCTTGAAAAGGTTGATGTTGAAAAATTGGATGGCTATGAGAATGAAAATTTCTTAGTTAGTGAAGGGAAAGGAAAATATGTCTTAAAGACTTATTTATATCAAGCTGAATTGTATAAAATCGTTCAAGCAGAAAGGGATGTTCTCCTTGAATTAAAAGGTGAGGAAATGTACTCTTTGCCAAAACCGGTGCAAACAAATCAGGGTGAATTTGAGTTCATATACTCTGTGGGTAATGTTAGATATATTGTCAGGATGTTGACATATATAGAAGGAGAGCCTTTTGGAGCGACAACTGCAACTTCAAGGCTTTATGAATCATTTGGGACTTTCTTGGCTCAATTGGACTTGCTGTTAATGAATATCAAGAACGAAACTATTGAAAATAGAAAAAGCGAATGGAATATAGTTAATTTTGATAAGAACAAAAAGCTCTTGGAATATATAGAGGATAAAAAAGATAGAGAGATACTCAACCAAATATTTGATGATTTTGAAAATATTGTAAAGCCTGCCATTGCGTCATTGCGTTTTTCTATTATTCACAATGATGCAAATGACTTCAATGTACTCACGAAAGATGGGAAAATAACCGGAATAATTGATTTTGGAGATTTGGCATATGCTCCTTTGATTGATGAACTCGCTGTTGCTATAGCGTATGCAGGTTTTGGGAAGAAAAATCCGCAAAAATGGGCAGAGATAATCCTGAAATCATACAATAAAATAATACAGCTTCAACAAAATGAATTGGATGTTTTATATTATATGATAACTTGCAGATTGGCGACGACCATTGTAAATGCAGCTTACTCACGAGTTGCAAATCCTGAAAATAAATATGCTAGTACTAGTGAAAAAGATGCATGGGAGACATTGAACCGGTGGATGGATTTGTATGCAGAAAAAAAGACCGTTTCATTTGGGTGAAACGGTCTTTTTTATACTTTAGCGATGGATTAGAATCCTCCTCCGCCCATTCCCATGCCTTTCAATTCGTCTATGGTTTTTTCTTGATATCCTGATTTGTCAAAGTCAAAAACAGAATCATCAAAGGATTTTTTGAATTTTACAGCTTTTGTTGTCATAGAGAACTGTCCCGGAATAGTTACGGTATATTCCAAGGGAAATCCTCCTATTTCATCATTGTCCATGCCTTGCTGAACCATGGCTTTTGTATCAATTTCATTAGTCACCCACAATTCGACTTTAGGTTCTTGGTCTTTGGTTTTTACTTCCACTAAATGAGCTTTCATGCCCAATATTTCTTTGGTTTTGTCTTTGTGGTGAATGTATTCTTGGTCATCCAAATTTTGTTCTTTCTTCAATTCCTCAGCTTTTTTCTTATCCATTTTCACCAAAAACTTTTGTCCCATCATTTCCATATACATATCAGAGTTTCCATCTTTATCAACCAAGACTTTTATTACGCTCATCCCTCCCATACTATTTATCTTTGTAAGAGCTTTATCTTTTTTGAAATAAAGTTTTGTAGTAGTTCCTTTTACCATATCCCCAACCATTTTCATTTGCGGGTCATCAGCTTTGTCTGCTTTGAAGTCTGAAATTTCAAATTTCAAATATCCTTCAGTATATTTTTGTGCATTGGTTTTAACACTAAAAAAGGATACGAATAATACTAGTGCAATAATTGTTCTTTTCATTTTTCTAAGTTTATTTTTTAGTTTTTACTATTTTCTCGGTTAGCAATTTACCTTCCGAGTCCAAAGTTAATAAATATATTCCCTCTTGTAACATATTTAATTCGATTTTATTATTTGATTTGTTCAAATTGCCTGATTTTATGGTTTCTCCCCACATATTTGTTAATTTATACTTAACGGATTTCAATATGCTGTCATCAAGTTGAATAAATACATTGTCTTGGGTTGGATTGGGGTAAATTTTCATTTTTGATTTCAAATCACCTTCTGTTGTATAGCTTCCATTCGATATTTTGATATCTGTATTCCAAAACTCAAATCCTCCTGTTTCTGTCCCTATCAAAATCTCGAGATAACCATCATTGTCAATATCTGCGACTGCCGGAGTTGATTTATTTCCTATGTCAATTGCACCATAGTTTTCAATAAAAGGAGTCAGTTTATCATATCTGTGATCAACAAAATCTTTGAATATATCAATACTTCCACTTTTGGAACCTGCAAACAAAAGTTTATTCTTTTTATCAACATAAGTAGAAAAATAAGCATAAGAATGATCACTGAAATCTCTATTATAGTCCAATTCACCATAAAAAGGATTGTTTGGTGAAGTGAAAGCATCACTACTGAAATCAGCATTGCCTATACTTCCTATATTTTCAAAATATACTGCTGCACCTAAGAAATTTTGGCTGTTGTGAAAATTTAAACCTACACCAATTATCAAATCTCCAAGACCATCATTATTGTGGTCAATTATACATGGAGCCGAAAAACTTTCGACATCTATATTCTTATAATTAATAATTGGATCATTAAACTCAAAGGCTTTGTCTTTTCCCGCAATATTTTCTAGATAAATCAATGTCCCGGTATTATTTCCCAATACTAAATCCTTGTCTCCATCTCCGTCCAAATCGCCAAACGAAGGAGTGAAATAGTTAAGCTCATTTTGATAGCTAATTATTGACAGGTTCAAATAGTCACTATCTGCAAGACGGAATTCAGGATTGGATTTTGTCCCTATGTTTTTGAAATAATACAGTTTTGAGGGACTTTCTCTTTCAAATATTACCTGTGGACTGATTCCAACAACAATATCTAATAAACCATCTGCATTGACATCTACAAATGTTGGGTAAACATTGCCTCCAAGATCCAACATATCTTTGATTAAAAAATCATTTTGTACAAACTTGAATTTTGGTTTTTTATTGGATTCTATGTTTTTATAAAAATAGACATTTTTGATGTTCTGCGGACTGTGAGCAATATCATAATCCTCATTTGGAGTAATGATGAGATCTTTGTTTCCATCAAAATCTACGTCAATATACGATGCTGCCAAAAAGGATTTAAGGGCAATAGGTTTATCATAACTAGGGAAATGCCTATCGATTTCAGTCATCCACGCATTTTTTGCATTTCCTCCATTTCTTAAAAATATTAGTGAATCATATTCAATATCTCCAATCAATACATCATAATCTTCATCATCATCAATGTCTAAAATAAGAGTGGTCGAACCAGCGTGTCTTGGTGCTACTAAAAATTGGTCAGCACATCTATATGGGTTATCGCTAAGATGTATTTTTGAAGAAAAATTGTCTTCAACAAATCTTCCCCAACAATTATTGGTGAAAATATACAAGAAGCTATCCAAGGATATGTCCTTTTCTACACAAATGTTCTTATATAATTTTACACTTTTTCCTGTCGAAAAGCTCAATACGTCCAAATCTCCGTCATTATCGATGTCTATTATAGAGGGGATATCGCTTTGTAAATGTTCTATTTCAAAATGTCCAATGCCGGAACTTTTTTTCCTGGACAATACGTCTTTGCTGAAATATGGATTATGGTATTTTTCAAAATGTATTTTGCCATTTGCTTCTACTGCCTTCCAAGCTTCTATATCAGTTGAACCTGAAGATTTGAATAAATCCTTTAGGCCATCATGGTTGTAGTCCACCAAAAGCATCCAATATTCAACAGGGGGAAAACTGGAAATATATTCCGGTGCAAAAACATATTTTCCGTTATCATTGATAAAAACATTCAGTTTATTACCTACACGGTCAAATACAATAAGGTCTTCCACTCCATCGAGATTAATATCCATTTTATTGAATTGCGGAGAATTAAGCCCTCCTGTAAAAGGATATTCAATTGTTTTTCCGTCGATACTAATTTTACAATCGTATCTTGATATATTTTGAGCAGGAAGAATAAAAGACAACAAAAGAAAAAATAGTAAAACAGGGTAAGTTTTCATAAAATTGGATTTATAGTTTTATTTTTGAACGCTTTAATCAACACAATATTTTATTTGTTTTTTCATTTATTAAATGTAGAAATGGTCTAAATATCACTTTTTGTCGAAGAATAGTCTATTTCACTAAAAATTTTGTTAATATTCGTATTGATATTACTATTTTTTATTATATATTTAATAAATTTGTAGCCGATTGCGTTAAGATAAAAAAAATATTATGACAGTACCTACATTATATATGGAGGAAGAGAATAAAAAACAAGGACTTAGAATATCCATTACATTACACGTGTTGATTCTTCTAATAGCTTTGTACCCTATATTGAGAGATGATCCAAATGAAAATATCGATAAGCAATTTGCTATCGCTATTAGATTTGACCAAGGTCCATCTGCCAATAGTTTCAAAGGGATGGCAGCCGAAGGAGCACAAAGAGCGAGAAACGAAAGGGTAGAAAGAATAAGAACCACTCCTGCCGAAAGAGTAGAAACTAAAAGTACGCCAAAACCTGTCAAAACGCCTCAAGTCAAGACTCCTGAACCAAAAGTGCCTACTGCGCCCATGGAATCTGAGATATTTGAAAAAGAAATAGAAATAGAAGCAGTAGAAAGTGTACCGGAAGTGGTAAATGAAGTACCTAAAAAGCAGGTTGAGACCAAACCCGAAAAGGTGACACCGTTGGAAACGAATGATTCTCCAAGTGAAATAGAGGATGTTCCCTCCCAAGTGCCGTCTTCCGTGCCAAGTGCAAGCAATGGAGCCGGAAGCAATTCTTCGTCTCCGTCAAATCAAGATGGAACCGGTACAGGACAAGGGAAGAAAGGAAAAGGGAAGGGATATCACAAATCAGGTAATGATAGTAGCTCAGGAATTGGAACAGGAGGAGCAGGAAATGGTGCATTTGACGGCACAGGAAAGGGGATATTCGGCAGACAGCCGGTAAACAGACCTCGCCGAAGTAGATTATTGCAAAGCAAAAACGGTAAAATTGTTATGAAAGTTTGTATCGATAGTAAAGGAAGATCTACATTTGTGGACTTGATAAAAAGAGGAACCACCATTCATGATAAAAAGGTGATTAGAGAGGCTATTGACTATGTCGGCAGGTTTATTTGGGAAGAGGATCCCAGTATCAAACTGGAGCAATGCGGTCGATATACTTTTAGAGTTGATAATCAAACCAAGTAGTACCTCCAAGAAAACGCATCAAATTAAATATGCCTATCAAATTTCAATTATTGCCTGTTTTCGTGCAGACACTAAATAATAGAGGGTCTGATATTTTTTTTTAATTGTTCCAAACTAATTTCAGTAATTTGCTGTTTATAGGAATACTGATGTGATTTATCATACCAAATTAACTTTAAGATGTCGTATAAATATTATAGAATTAATTTTTCAAGATTGAGTTAAAAGACACAGGCATAGCCTAGCTATGGCGAGTATTTTTAACGAAAATATTGGAAAATTAAAATGTAATATATGCGTCATTTTAGAGTTAAATTGGTATCAGTATTTAAAGTAATACGTTTATGCAAAAATATAAATATAAAAGCCTTAAAACATATTCTTCCACAGAGTGGTTGGCGAATGCATTGAAGAAATATAGAAAGGTTTTCCTAAGGCAAAATGTCGATTATATCTATTTTGAGATGGCATTGTACAATTTGCAGTTTGAGAAAGAGGATTGGACTGCAGAATTTAGTATAAGCTGTTATAAAAAAGAAAAAGGAGATATCAAGAAAATATGTGACTTGAATTTCGAACGGGAAGTATCGTCTGATACTGATGTGTTTTACTTGCGAGAAGGTTGGGGGAATTCCAAAAAAGGAGTGTTTTGGAAAAAAGGTGAGTATTTTTGGGAAGCTAAAGTAAATGGTGAACTAATCGGGGTTAAGACTTTTTTTATTGAGCAATTGGAAATAGATTTTGATGAAATTCCCGAAGGATTATTGGAATTGAATAAATTGAGTCTGACAGAGGGATTTTATAGCGATGGATTGAGTAATAAAAAAGAATATAAGGTTTTTGATTCAAAAAATACCAGATATATATATGTGAATATTGAATTCGAAAATATGTATGAATTTGATGTTGATTGGAAGGGAGAGATATTCTTGATATTTCATACGGAGAGTAGGGAATTGAAAGGTGTGGCAAGTAAGTTGGTGAATGTAAGGAAAGATGACGATATATTTGAAGTGTCATTGGGTTGGGGTGCTGACGAAGTCGGGTCTTGGTTTGAAGGTGCCTATACCGTTGATATTATGATTTTTGACAGGCATATTGCCAGTGTTAAATTTGATGTGGGAGAGGAATTTGTGGAAGGCACTCCCTTGGTATTCTTTCCCGAAGATTTATCGCCTGTTGACTTATCGATGAAAAACGTCGATGATAATGTTAGCCTTGAAGAATTGATGGCAAAACTCGATTCACTAATAGGTTTGGAGGGAATCAAAACCCAAATCAGAAACCATGCAAAATATATCCAATTTATTAAATTAAGAAAAGACAAAGGTTTTAAGGAAGAAAACGATATCGATATCCATATGGTTTTTATGGGTAATCCCGGTACGGGTAAGACCACTGTTGCGGAAATGATGGGCATGATTTATAAAAAAATGGGTGTTTTATCCAAAGGGCACGTTCATTCCGTTGATAGAGTGGATTTGATTGGAGAATATATCGGACAAACGGCTCCAAAAGTGAAGCAGGCTATTAAAGATGCTAAAGGAGGTGTGCTATTTATCGATGAAGCATATTCACTGTCAAGGGAGAACAACGATAGTAAGGACTTTGGAAGAGAAGTCATAGAGATATTGGTGAAGGAGATGTCAGATGGAGATGGTGATTTGGTCGTAATAGCTGCAGGTTATCCCAAAGAGATGGAGTATTTCATAAAATCCAATCCGGGATTGAAATCAAGATTTAAGCTGTTTTATAATTTTCCTGATTATCTGCCTCAGGATCTTTCTAAAATAGCAAAGATAGCGATGGAGAAAAAAGAGATTGTTTTGACAGAAGATGCTCAAAAAAAGATTGATGATATTATAGTCAAAGCTTATAGGGATAGAGATAAGACATTTGGCAATGCCAGATATGTCTATGATCTGATAGAGAAAGCTAAAATCAATATGGCATTGCGAGTGATGGAAATGGAAAATCGCCATGAACTTGAAGCAGATGTTTTACGTACCGTCACATTGGAAGACGTCGAAAAGATTGAAAAAGAAAAAATAAAGTCAATTCCTAAGATTCCTATAGATGAAGTGCTCTTACAAGAAGCTTTTGATGAATTGAATAGTCTGATTGGACTTGAAAAAGTTAAGCAAGAAATTATTGAGACAGTTGGTGTAGTGAGATATCATATCGAAACCGGTAAAGATGTCCTTAATAATTTCTTTTTGCATACGGTATTTATCGGCAATCCGGGAACAGGAAAGACAACTGTGGCAAGGATATTGACCAAAATATATAAGGCATTAGGTATTTTGGAACGCGGGCATATGGTAGAGACAGATAGACAAGGATTGGTAGCAGGATTTATCGGACAAACAGCTATCAAAACTGCGGAGAAAATCGATGAAGCTATGGGAGGCGTTCTCTTTATAGATGAAGCATATTCATTGTCGGCAGGAGGTATTGGAGCGGATTATGGCAATGAAGCTATCCAAACTTTATTAAAAAGAATGGAGGATAAAAGGGGAGAATTTTTTGTGTTTGTGGCAGGATATCCCGAAAATATGGAGAGGTTTCTTAAAACTAATCCGGGACTGCAATCCAGGTTCGATAAGATATTGAAGTTTGAGGATTATTCTACCCAACAGTTGTTTGATATAGCAAATAGTATGTTTACAGAGAAAGGATTGAGCTTGTCCGAAAATGCGAGTGGAGTACTGTTGGAATATTTGGATGATATCACAAGAAAAAAAGATAAGTATTTTGGCAATGCAAGAAAAGTAAGAAAAATAGTGATTGAGATTGTCGAAAATCAAAATATAAGAATCTCCACACTAGCAAAGAATAAGAGGAAAGACTCCGAAATAAATCAAATATTACCGGAGGATATTACCAAAGTAATGGATGATACCAAAGTGATTTTTGATAAGAAAAGTATTGGATTTAGAGCTAAAGGCGAAAATTAATTTCGAGATTTTTCTTCAAATGTTTTTTAATAGGAAGTGAATTAGGACTCGCAAGCGCGATAGCGATTGTGAAGCCGTACATCAGGGCTGGACAGTTCTGCAACACTTGCCCCTTAATCCCCTCAAGGGGAAATCCACACGCAATTTCAAGGCATTGATAAAGTGCGGGTTGATGCACCTCCTTTAGGAGGCTGGGAGGCGAGTATAGCAAAAGCAATATAGAACTGTCCAGCCCTGAGCCGTACATGGAGTGGTGTATCAAAAATATAGTGAGTAAATCTCACTTGATTGTGAAAGAATCTGTGCATCAGCAAAGGAGTAGTGCATTTTTATAAGAAGCGAGGTCAGAGACGCTCGCTTA
>Ga0256832_1001229_pt1 | contig 17197 bp, 11 predicted proteins | sample 134614metaG_FD_190534 | JGI IMG/M metagenome (GOLD analysis project Ga0256832, IMG submission 190534) | Hydrothermal vent microbial communities from Lau Basin, Pacific Ocean - 134-614 | ecosystem: Environmental > Aquatic > Marine > Hydrothermal vents | place: Pacific Ocean: Lau Basin | collected...
AAGACCTTGGCAACTACTACGGTTCCGGCGCCTGGGGTTTCAATTTCAACGACAATACCTACTATATCCACCTCCAACAAAAACCTTTGCCCGGACAAAAAGTAGATATAAAACGAACCGAACCCGTCATTCCCGGCTTAGTGCTCATTTCCAATGTCATCACCGGAGAAAAAAAATCAGGCGATAATGCATACATTTATGGTGACCCCATGACCTACTACCGCACCATCTTCGGAACCATACCCGCAGGCCGGGATACCTTCCGCATCAAAGGATCCATCCCCAATCCCCCCAAAACTTTTTTACGATTGTTAAAAATCCATCTCCGGCAAAACGGAATAACAATAGAAGGTCATAAAAAAATCAAAACATCACCCGGAACTTTACTCAAATTGAAAAAGCTCTGGACAAAAAAATCCCGCAAACTCGAATTCCTCGCTCAGCAAACCATGAATTACAGCATCAACCATTATTCCGAAGCGCTTGCACGTCTCCTCATCCAAGGCAAAAACCCGCAAGACGGATATCTCTCCAAGGACAGCATTAATACCTATTTCAACAGCATCGGATTTCAACATATAAACCTGGAAGACGGAAGCGGTTTGGCCCCTGACAACCTCATTGCTCCTTCCGAATTCACAAGATATTTCCAAAAAATCTACCGACAAAAAGGATTGAAATATCTTCAAAAATACCTTCCTCAAGCCGGAAAGGATGGCTATGCCAAATATTTTCTGAAAAACAAACCGGTTCAATCCCGGATTTGGCTCAAAAGCGGTTCCGTGAGCAAAGTACAAAACTATGTGGGTATATTTCAATCCGCCTCAGGAAAATACTACACCTTCGCCATAATGGTCAACCACTTTTCCACCACACATGCACAAGTAAAAAAATCCATTGAAAAATATCTCCAACAACTCATTTTAGAATTATAAAATTTTCAGGGCGCCTTATGGCGTGCTCCGTTTAAATCTTTTTCGGCTCAGCCTGCGGATGTAATGGCGTTTTGCGGGGTCTCCTCGTCTCCGCTCGGAGCCTCCTCAACACGCCCAATGGCTATCAAGGGGATGAGATAGAAAAAGAATTATTTTTTATTTGTTCAATGAAGAAAATGATAGCATAGCCAAAGCTATGGTATCATTTGATGAAGCAGAACAGGTGAAAAAGAAACTTTTTATAACCATTCAATTTGATAGCCATTGGGCGTTAGCACATCCGCTCGGCTTCGCCTTCAAAAGGATACCACTGCGCCCGCCGGCGCTAAAACAAATCCATTCATAAATTGAAGATATCATTGCAAAATCTTCAAAAATGAACCTTTTTTCAGCCTTACATTTTTAAATAAAGGAAAGACTTTCATTTTCAATTCCTTCCGTATCAATATTTATATTAAATTTGCCGAAAATTTTAAAGCGAAAAAATTATGACCGGAATGAACATTCTTTATGTGGTTTTAGCCGTTAGTATTATTGCATTGCTATTCACCTTTTGGCGTTCCACCTGGGTAGCCAAACAAGAAGTCGGAACAGAACGTATGGCCCGTATTGCCAATCATATCCGACGTGGAGCCATGGCATTTTTGATGGCCGAATACAAAGTTCTCATTGTCTTTGTTTTAGTTGTTTTTCTTTTACTCGCCTTTTCCGCCGACCCGAAAACTTCATCATGGTTGGTTGGAGTCTCCTTTATTTTAGGAGCATTTAGCTCCGCTTTGGCCGGTTTTATCGGCATGCGTGTTGCTACCAACGCCAACGTTCGTACCGCCAATGCCGCCCGTAGCGGTTTGGGAAAAGCACTTGAAGTGGCGTTTACCGGAGGAAGTGTGATGGGCTTGGCAGTGGTTGGACTCGGAGTCTTAGGACTTACTTTGCTATTTCTTATATATTCTAATATCGGTTGGGATGTTTATAAAGTAATCACTGTCATCACAGGGTTTTCTTTCGGCGCATCCGCCATTGCACTTTTTGCCCGCGTAGGTGGTGGTATCTACACCAAAGCCGCCGATGTAGGTGCCGACTTGGTGGGTAAAGTGGAAGCCGGAATCCCCGAAGACCATCCGCTCAACCCCGCAACCATTGCCGATAATGTAGGTGATAACGTGGGTGACGTGGCAGGAATGGGTGCCGATCTTTTTGAATCTTATGTAGGATCACTCATCAGTGCTATGGTTTTAGGTTCCATGTTTATTGGTCTACCGCAGTTTACTGGAGAAAATCAACTAAATGCCGTATTTCTCCCCTTAGTATTGGCCGCCGCAGGAATCATCACCTCCATTTTAGGAACCTTTTTTGTAAAAGTAAAAGAAGGTGGAAGTCCCCATAAAGCACTCAACACGGGCGAATTGATTTCCGGATTTTTAATGATTGTTGCTTCATGGTTTATTGTTGACTATTTCTTGCCCGAAAAATGGGAATTTAATGGTAAAACATATACTTCATTGGGTGTTTTCCTGGCCATTATTTTCGGTTTGGTAGCAGGGATTTTAATTGGATTGATAACAGAATACTATACGGGAACCTTCAAAAAACCCGTTTGGCGCATTGTTAAACAATCCACAACAGGTCCCGCAACCAATATTATCTCCGGACTAAGTGTAGGCATGGAATCAACCCTCCTACCTATATTAATATTAGCCATTGCCATAATGGGAGCCTATCATTTCGCAGGCCTATATGGAATAGCCATTGCTGCCGTAGGAATGTTATCCAATTTGGGAATACAATTAGCTGTGGATGCTTACGGTCCCATTGCCGACAATGCCGGAGGTATTGCTGAAATGTCTAAACTTCCCGAAGAAGTTCGTGAACGTACCGATGAACTCGATGCAGTTGGAAATACTACTGCCGCAATCGGAAAAGGTTTTGCTATCGGTTCTGCTGCCTTAACAGCATTGGCATTATTTTCCGCATTCATGCAAACCGCTAAAATCGACTCCATCAATGTGGCTAATCCCAAAGTTATGGCAGGTCTACTAATTGGCGGAATGCTTCCTTTCTTATTCTCAGCATTAGCTATGGGAGCAGTAGGTCGTGCCGCTAAAGATATGATTGATGAAGTTCGCCGGCAGTTCCACAATATCCCCGAGTTGAAAAAAGCTTTGGAAATCATGCGAAAATATGCCGGCAAAAAAGAAGAAGAATGGGATCCTGCCGATTTGGAATATTTTGAAAAAGCCGATGAAAAAGCCGAATATGAAAAATGTGTGGAAATTTCAACCAAAGCATCCTTGCGGGAAATGCTATTACCCGGACTTATAGCTGTTGTAACACCTGTATTGGTTGGATTTATCGGTGGTCCTGAAATGCTAGGCGGTCTTTTGGCCGGAGTTTTGGTAAGTGGTGTAATGATGGCAATTTTCCAAGCTAACGCCGGAGGAGCCTGGGATAATGCTAAGAAAATGATAGAACAAGGTGTTGAAGTGGATGGAAAAAAATTAACCAAAGGGTCTGAAGCACACGCCGCCGCCGTGACAGGTGATACGGTTGGTGACCCATTCAAAGATACTTCCGGCCCGTCATTGAATATCTTGATAAAACTGATGTCTATCGTTGCATTGATATTAGCACCGATTTTGGCATCAACATTATAAAATGGATTCTCCGCAGGAAAAGCTTTTCCTGCGGAGAAAAATTTTTTGAGGAAATAGAACTTTGAAAAGATTTTTTTTGTATATTTGCATGCCAAATTAACGCATGGCGTGATGCCGATGTAGCTCAGCTGGCTAGAGCAGCTGATTTGTAATCAGCAGGTCGTGGGTTCGAGTCCCTCCATCGGCTCATATGAGATGAAAGGATAAGATCATTGAGAAAAAAACAAGGTGGGGTTCCCGAGTGGCCAAAGGGGGCAGACTGTAAATCTGTTGCGCAAGCTTCGGAGGTTCGAATCCTCCCCCCACCACCCGATAAGCGGGAGTAGCTCAGTTGGTAGAGCATCAGCCTTCCAAGCTGAATGTCGCGGGTTCGAGTCCCGTCTCCCGCTCAACTCGACAAGCCGATGTAGCTCAGGGGTAGAGCGTTTCCTTGGTAAGGAAAAGGTCACGGGTTCAAATCCCGTCATTGGCTCAAGCGAGGCACCATTAAGCAAAACAAAACAAATTAAAACAAAAGTATTATGGCAAAAGAAAAATTTGAAAGGAAAAAACCGCACGTCAATATCGGTACCATCGGTCACGTAGACCACGGTAAAACCACATTGACGGCTGCTATCACCAAAGTTTTGGCCGAAAAAGGTCTTGCAGAACAAAAAGACTTTGAATCTATCGATAATGCGCCCGAAGAAAAAGAAAGGGGTATTACGATTAACACTGCACACGTTGAATATGAAACCGACAAGAGACACTATGCACACGTTGACTGTCCTGGTCACGCCGACTATGTAAAAAACATGGTAACCGGTGCAGCTCAAATGGACGGGGCTATTTTGGTTGTAGCCGCAACTGATGGGCCTATGCCTCAAACACGTGAGCACATCTTGTTGGCTCGTCAAGTAGGTGTACCTAAGATTGTTGTATTCATGAACAAAGTGGACATGGTAGATGATGAGGAATTATTGGAGTTGGTTGAGATGGAAATCCGTGACTTGTTGTCCTTCTATGATTATGACGGTGATAACACTCCTGTAATCAGAGGTTCGGCTTTAGGTGCGCTCAATGGCGATCCCAAATGGGTAAAAACCGTTGAAGAGTTGATGGATGCCGTTGATACTTGGATTGATGAACCTCAACGTGATGTGGATAAACCTTTCTTGATGCCTATTGAAGACGTATTCTCCATTACAGGTCGTGGTACGGTTGCAACAGGGAGAATAGAAACAGGTATTATCCATACTGGAGACCCTGTTGAAATCATCGGTTTCGGTGATGAAAAATTAACCTCCGTTGTAACAGGAGTTGAAATGTTCCGTAAAATCTTGGATGAAGGTCAAGCCGGTGATAATGTAGGTTTGTTGCTCCGTGGTATTGAAAAGAACCAAATTCGTAGAGGTATGGTTATCGCCGAGCCTGGAACAATTAAACCTCACAAAAAATTCAAAGCCGAGGTATATATTTTGAAAAAAGAAGAAGGAGGTCGTCATACACCTTTCCACAACAACTATCGTCCTCAGTTCTATTTAAGAACAACTGACGTAACGGGAGAAATTCACCTTCCTGAAGGAGTGGAAATGGTATTGCCCGGCGACAACCTCACCATCGAAGTTGAATTGATTCAACCGGTAGCTTTGAATAAAGGCTTGCGTTTTGCTATCCGTGAAGGTGGTAGAACGGTTGGAGCAGGTCAGATTACAGAAATTCTTGACTAAGAATTTGATCATTCATATATAATGAATTGGAAGCTCAATTTTGATTGGGCTTCCCTTTCATTATAAATACGGGCATAGCTCAGTTGGTAGAGCACCGGTCTCCAAAACCGGGTGTCGGGAGTTCGAGTCTCTCTGCCCGTGCTGGGATGGAAGTACTCAACGTTAACTATGTAAGTTATGGCAAATTTTATAGAAAGCGTAAAAAATTATTTGAAGGGAGCTTATGATGAATTGGTTCATCATGTGGTATGGCCTTCGTGGAAAGAGGTGCAGCAATCTACCATTGTTGTGGCCTTGTTCACTCTTATATTTTCATTATTCATATTTATAGTGGATTATATATTTAGAAAAATCCTTACTGCATATTATAAATTAATTAGCTAATAGCATGTCCGATTCAAAGAAATGGTATGTGCTCAGGGTAATCAGCGGAAAAGAGCATAAACTGAAAGCGCTGATTGAAAATGAAGTGGCCCGTTATGGCCTTCAAGATTATATTGGCGAAATTCTTATTCCTACTGAAAAGGTAATCAAGCTTCAAAAAGGAAAAAGAATCACAAAAGAAAAAACATTGTTCCCGGGATATATTTATATAGAAGCGGATTTGAGCGGAGAACTGCCACATGTTATAAAATCAATACCCGGAGTCATGGGCTTTTTAACGGCAGTGAAAGGAGGAGACCCTATGCCGTTGAGTGAAATGGAAGTTAACCGATTATTGGGTAAAATGGATGAAATGGCGATGCAAGAAGGGAATATTCTCAATCCTTTCAAAGTTGGTGAGGCCGTTAAAATTACGGATGGACTTTTTAAAGACTTTGACGGTGTGATTGAAGAAATTAGTGATGATAATAAGAAATTAAAAGTGATGGTTAAAATGTTCGGAAGGAAAATTCCTTTGGAATTGAATTTCTTCCAAGTAGAAAAAATATGAATGTTACGCACAAATAAATAAATGCTTCCAAGTTTATTTAAATTAAAAAAGAAAAGATGGCAAAAGAATTATTTAAAGTAATTAAGCTACAAATCCGGGGAGGCCAAGCGAATCCTTCGCCGCCGGTAGGACCCGCACTTGGAGCAGCAGGAGTGAACATTATGGAGTTCTGTAAGCAGTTCAACGCCCGGACGCAGGAAAAGCAAGGGCAAGTGCTTCCGGTAACTATTAATGTTTACAAGGACAAATCTTTTGATTTTGTAGTAAAAACTCCTCCTGCAGCAGTCCAATTGATGGAAGCGGCTAAGATTAAGAAAGGATCAGGTGAGCCTAACCGGAAAAAAGTAGGGAGCGTTACTTGGGAACAAGTACGTAAAATAGCAGAAGATAAAATGCAAGATTTGAATGCATTTAGTGTTGAAAAGGCAATGTCCATGATTGCCGGTACGGCTCGTTCAATGGGAATAACCATTGAAGGAGAAAATCCTTTTGAAAATCAAAACTAATAATTATGGCAAGAATCAGTAAAAAAAGAAAGGCTGCTTTGTCAAAGTATGATAAGGATAAGTTGTATTCACTTGAAGAGGCAAGCAAATTAGTCAAAGATTTGTCCTATGAGAATTTTGACGCATCCGTGGATATTGCAGTTAGATTAGGTGTTGATCCCCGAAAGGCGGATCAAATGATTCGTGGTGTGGTCACTTTACCTCACGGAACCGGAAAAGATGTCAAAGTCTTGGCTTTGGTAACTCCCGATAAAGAGGATGAGGCTAAAGAAGCGGGAGCGGATTATGTAGGTTTGGATGAATATATTGAAAAAATCAAGCAAGGTTGGACCGATGTTGATGTGATAATCACCATGCCTTCGGTGATGCGAAAACTGGGACCTTTAGGTAGAATTTTAGGACCGAGGGGTCTTATGCCTAACCCTAAAACAGGTACGGTGACCATGGATGTAGGAAAAGCAGTGCGAGATGTTAAGGCCGGTAAGATAGACTTCAGGGTAGACAAAAAGGGTATTGTTCATGCATCCATCGGAAAAGTTTCTTTTGATCCGGAAAAAATAAAAGAAAATGCAGAAGAACTTATCCATACCTTGGTGAAAATGAAACCGGCATCAGCTAAAGGAACCTACATGAAATCAATAGCTATTTCATCAACCATGGGACCTGGAATCAAAGTGGATACAAAGTCCGTTTAAAACAATCAAAAATTAACGTATGAGAACGCGTGAAGAAAAAGCACAGATGATAGCCGACCTAAAAGACCGGCTTTCCGAATATAATGTAATTTATTTTGTGGATATTTTGGGCTTGGATGCTCCCACCACTTATGCATTGAGAAAGGCATGCAATAAAGGCGGTATTAAACTGCAAGTTGTCAAAAACACATTATTGGCAAAAGCCATGGACCAATCTGAAAAAGATTTTGACAACCTTAAGGATATACTGCACGGGAGCACAGCATTGATGTTGGCCGAAGCCGGAAATAAACCCGCAAAAGTAATCAAAGAGTTTAGAAAAAAATCCGATAAGCCTGTATTAAAAGGTGCTTGGATTGAAGAAGGAATTTATATTGGAGACGAACAATTGGAATTCTTGACAAGTATCAAATCCAAAGAAGAACTTATCGGAGATATTGTATTGTTACTGCAATCTCCTGCTAAGAATGTAATCTCCGCATTGAAATCGGGAGGACAAAAAATAGCGGGAATTCTACAAACTTTATCAGAAAAAGGAAACTAATAACTAACTTAAAACAATAGAAATTATGGCAGATTTAAAAGCATTAGCAGAACAATTGGTTAACTTAACGGTTAAAGAAGTTAACGAATTAGCTGATATTCTCAAAGAAGAATACGGCATTGAACCTGCGGCGGCAGCCGTAGCAGTAGCAGGACCTGCAGGTGGTGCAGGAGAAGGTGGCGGAGAAGAAAAAACCGAGTTTGACGTTATTTTGAAATCCCCGGGAGCTTCCAAATTGGCGGTTGTTAAATTGGTGAAGGAATTGACCGGTCTCGGATTGAAAGATGCCAAAGCTTTGGTTGATAGTGCTCCGGCACCTATCAAAGAAGGCATTTCCAAAGATGAAGCCGAAGGCCTCAAAAAATCTTTGGAAGAAGCCGGAGCCGAAGTGGAACTCAAGTAAAAACTAAGCGTTTTATAGAAAGTTTAGGTCAAATTTTTTGACCTAAACTTTCGTATTCTATAACGTACTATGTGCGAACCTTTTTATAAACCTCAAAACTTTGTCTTTGATATGGCAAAAAAACAATCCAACAGCATCCTCCAAAAAAAAGATCCCAAAACAGGTAGAATCAATTTCTCTTCATTGAAAAATATCCCTGATTATCCTGATTTTTTGGATATTCAAATAAAATCTTTCCGTGATTTTTTCCAACTTGAAACAAAGCCTGATGAAAGAAAAAAAGAAGGGCTATACAAAGTTTTTATGGAAAATTTTCCGGTGACGGATACACGAAATCAGTATATTCTTGAATTTTTGGACTATTCCATTGATCCTCCCCGTTATTCAGTGCAAGAGTGTATAGAAAGAGGATTAACTTACAGTGTACCTTTAAAAGCACGTTTGAAAATTGAATGTACCGATCCCGAACATGAAGATTTTGAAACCAAAGTTCAAGACGTTTATTTGGGTAATATACCCTACATGACCCCGAGAGGGACTTTTGTGATTAATGGGGCTGAACGTGTAGTAGTTTCTCAGTTACATCGTTCGCCTGGGGTTTTCTTCGGACAATCGGCTCATACAAACGGAACCAAATTATATTCGGCACGTATTATTCCTTTCAAAGGTTCGTGGATGGAATTTGCCACGGACATCAATAATGTGATGTATGCCTACATCGACAGAAAGAAAAAATTGCCGGTAACCACATTGCTCAGAACAATAGGATATGAAAGGGATAAAGATATCTTGGAACTTTTTGGATTGGCCGATGAAGTTAAAGTAACCAAAACCGGACTAAAAAAATATTTGGGTAGAAGATTGGCCGCCCGTATTCTGAAAACATGGCACGAAGATTTTGTGGATGAAGATACGGGAGAAGTAGTATCCATTGAAAGAAATGAAATCGTTTTAGACAGGGATACTATTTTGGAAAAAGAACATATTCCTTTGATTTTGGATGCGGGGGTAAAAACCATTCTATTACACAAGGAGGATGCACATGCCAATGATTATGCCATCATTTATAATACACTACAAAAGGATCCTACCAACTCCGAAAAAGAAGCGGTGGAATATATCTACAGGCAATTGAGAAATGCCGAACCGCCCGATGAAGAAACTGCACGCGGTATCATTGACAAACTTTTCTTTAGTGATCAGCGTTATGATTTAGGAGAAGTAGGACGTTATAAATTAAATAAAAAATTAGGGCTTGATATCCCTTATGATGTTAAAACCTTAACCAAGGAAGATATCATCACGATTATTAAAACTTTGATTAAACTGATCAACTCCAAACAAGAGGTGGATGATATTGATCACCTTTCAAACAGAAGAGTAAGAACCGTCGGAGAACAACTAACCCAACAGTTTTCGGTAGGTTTGGCAAGAATGGTACGTACGATTAAGGAGAAAATGAATGTGCGTGATAATGAAGTTTTCACACCTGCCGATTTGATCAATGCCAAGACACTTTCTTCTGTGATCAATAGCTTTTTCGGTACCAACCAGCTTTCCCAGTTCATGGATCAAACCAATCCTTTGGCTGAGATTACACATAAAAGAAGATTATCGGCATTAGGACCCGGAGGTTTGTCGCGTGAACGTGCAGGTTTTGAGGTACGTGACGTACACTATACACATTACGGTCGCTTATGTCCTATTGAAACACCGGAAGGACCCAATATCGGTTTGATTTCCTCTTTGGCCGTTTATGCCAAAGTAAACGATATGGGATTCATTGAAACGCCTTATAGAAAGGTTGAAAACGGAAAAGTAAAATTCGAAGAAGAACCTGTCTATCTCACTGCTGAAGAGGAAGAAGGTAAGAAAATTGCCCAAGCTACGATTGAAATAGATGATGAAGGAAATATAGTTCCCGAGCGATTGGTTGTAAGGGAAGAAGGAGATTTTCCTGTAGTGGAAAAAACCGAGATAGATTACATTGATGTTGCACCTAATCAAATTGCATCCATCTCCGCTTCACTCATTCCTTTCTTGGAGCATGATGATGCTAACCGTGCCTTGATGGGATCAAACATGATGCGTCAGGCAGTGCCTTTGATGAATCCCGAGTCGCCTATAGTAGGTACCGGGCTGGAAGAAAGAGTGGCAACGGATTCAAGAATTCTTATCAATGCCGAAGGAGAAGGAGAAGTTATATATGTGGATGCAGACAAGATTATTATTCGTTATGATCGGTCTGAAGAGGAGCGTCTCGTGAGTTTTGATGAAGATGAAAAAACCTATGATCTCATTAAATTCAGGAAAAGTAATCAGAATACGACCATTAACTTGCGTCCCATCGTAAAAAAAGGTGACCGCGTTACGAAAGGACAAGTTCTCACCGAAGGTTATGCAACCGAAAACGGTGAATTGGCTCTCGGTAGAAATTTGGTTGTAGCCTTTATGCCTTGGAAAGGATACAATTTTGAGGACGGAATTGTTATTTCGGAGAAGGTAGTCAAAGAAGATTATTTCACTTCCATCCACATCGATGAATTTTCGTTGGAAGTCAGAGATACCAAACTTGGCCCTGAAGAATTAACCAATGATATTCCGAATGTAAGTGAAGAAGCAACAAGAGATTTGGATGAAAACGGAATAATCAGAATCGGTGCGGAAGTAAAAACCGGAGATATACTGATAGGAAAAATCACACCGAAAGGAGAATCCGATCCAACACCTGAAGAAAAATTATTGAGGGCAATCTTTGGAGAGAAAGCCGGAGATGTGAAAGATGCTTCATTGAAAGTGCCTTCTTCGGTAAGTGGAGTGGTGATAGATAAGAAACTATTCACCCGTTCCATAAAAGACCGGAGAAAACGACTTCAGGATAAGGTGGAAATAGAAAGACTTGAAGCGGAATATGCAGAAAAATTGAAGCAACTCAAAACCAAATTGGTTGAAAAATTATTCACACTTGTAGGAGGCAAGACATCTCAAGGTGTATTGAATGAACTGAATGAAGAAATATTCCCCAAAGGAAAAAAATTCACCTTGAAAATGCTCAGTGCATTTGATGATTTTGAACATTTGAGATATGGCAAATGGACAACGGATGAAAAAATAAATAACTTGGTTGCCGAATTACTTAACAATTATAAAATTCGTGTCAACGCCATTAAAGGGGATTTAAGAAGAGAAAAATTTGCCATTTCCGTTGGTGACGATTTACCTTCCGGAATTTTGAAACTTGCCAAGGTTTATATTGCCCAAAAGCGAAAACTCAAAGTGGGGGATAAAATGGCCGGTCGTCACGGAAACAAAGGTATTGTAGCCAAAATCGTAAGGGAAGAAGATATGCCTTTCTTGGAAGACGGAACACCGGTGGATATTGTTTTGAACCCTTTGGGTGTGCCTTCAAGGATGAACATCGGACAGATTTTTGAAACCGTTTTGGGATGGGTAGGAAAAAAACTCAATGTTAAATTCACCACCCCAATATTTGACGGAGCTTCATTGGATGAAATAAATGAGTTAACCGAAAAAGCCGGGCTTCCCAAATATGGCATCACCCATTTGTATGACGGCGGAACAGGTGAGAAATTTGATCAACCTGCCACGGTGGGAGTCATTTATATGATGAAACTCAATCACTTGGTGGATGACAAGATGCATGCCCGTTCCATCGGTCCGTATTCACTTATTACACAACAACCTTTGGGAGGTAAAGCGCAATTCGGAGGTCAACGCTTCGGTGAAATGGAGGTATGGGCTCTTGAAGCATACGGAGCGTCCAGCACACTTCGTGAAATTCTAACCGTGAAATCTGACGATGTGAACGGAAGAACCAAGACTTATACCGCTATAGTGAAAGGTCAACCTATGCCAGAACCCGGCATCCCCGAATCTTTCAATGTATTATTACATGAGCTGAAAGGTCTTGGCTTGGATGTTAGACTTGAGGACGAAGAAGGAAGAGATGTACTAGATAATTAATTTTTCAATCATAAATAAAGTCATATTTTAATCATGGCAAGAAAACAACAAAAAAGTATCAAATTTGATAGAATCTCTATCGGATTGGCTTCACCTGATGTAATCAAAAAAGCATCGCGCGGTGAAGTTTTGAAACCCGAAACTATCAACTATCGTACGCACAAACCCGAAAAAGACGGCCTGTTCTGTGAAAGAATTTTCGGTCCTGTGAAAGACTATGAATGTGCGTGTGGAAAATATAAGCGAATCAGATATAAAGGAATCGTTTGTGACCGTTGTGGGGTAGAAGTAACCGAGAAAAAAGTACGTCGAGAGCGAATGGGACATATAGAACTGGTGGTTCCTGTGGCGCATATTTGGTATTTCCGGTCTAACCCCAATAAAATAGGTTACTTACTGGGTATTCCTGCCAAAAAATTGGAAACCATTGTTTATTATGAACGTTATGTGGTTATTCAACCCGGTCAAGCTGTTGATGCCGAAGGAAAACCATTACAACGTTTGGATTTATTGACTGAAGAAGAATATCATCAAGTACTTGAGTTACTTCCGGAAGAAAATAAATATTTACCGGATGATGACCCCAACAAGTTCATAGCCAAAATGGGCGCCGAAGCGCTTCGCGATTTGCTTTCAAGTATTGATTTGGATGAACTTTCGTATGAATTGCGACATACGGCCAATCATGCAACCTCCAAGCAAAGACGTACTGAAGCTTTGAAACGTTTGCAAGTTGTTGAAGCGTTTCGTGAGGCCAACAAACGGCGGGAGAACCGTCCGGAATGGATGATCATGGACATCATACCTGTTATTCCTCCGGAATTACGTCCTTTAGTTCCGCTTGACGGAGGCCGTTTTGCTACATCCGATTTGAATGATTTATACAGAAGAGTAATCATCAGAAATAACCGTTTAAAAAGACTTTTAAGCATCAAGGCACCTGAAGTCATTTTGAGAAATGAAAAAAGGATGCTTCAGGAAGCAGTGGATTCATTGTTTGACAATACCCGTAAATCCACGGCGGTTAAAACCGAATCAAACCGACCTTTAAAATCCTTATCCGACAACTTAAAAGGAAAACAAGGACGTTTCAGACAAAACCTGTTGGGTAAACGTGTTGATTATTCGGCTCGTTCGGTTATTGTTGGAGGTCCCGAATTGAAAATTTATGAAACCGGTATACCCAAAGATATGGCGGCCGAATTATATAAACCGTTTATTATCCGCAGGTTAATGGAACGCGGTATTGTAAAAACGGTGAAATCGGCCAAGAAAATCATTGACAGAAGAGACCCGGTAGTTTGGGATATTTTGGAGAATGTGATGAAAGGCCATCCTGTTTTGCTCAATAGGGCACCTACATTGCACCGTTTGGGCATCCAGGCATTCCAGCCCAAAATGATTGAAGGGAAAGCCATTCAATTGCATCCATTGGTTTGTGCCGCATTTAACGCTGACTTTGACGGTGACCAAATGGCGGTGCATTTACCTTTGGGCGCCGAAGCCATATTGGAAGCGCAATTATTGATGTTGGCTTCTCAAAACATTCTGAATCCGGCCAACGGAGAACCTATTGCCGTGCCTTCACAAGACATGGTTTTGGGGCTCTATTATATGACTAAAATAAGAAAATCCACTCCGAAACATCCGGTGAAAGGTGAAGGCTTGACATTTTATGGCCCGGAAGAAGTAAAAATAGCACTCAATGAAGGAAAGGTTGATTTACATGCTTTAGTTAAAGTAATGGTTGATGATGTGGACGAAAATGGAAACAAAGTTCAAAAATTGATTGAAACCACTCCGGGACGAGTACTTTTCAACGAATATGTACCTGAAAAAGTGGGCTATTTCAATGAGCTATTGACCAAAAAAGCATTGAAAAAAATCATCACCAAAGTTTTAAAAGAAACCGATATTCCCACCACCTCCAAATTTTTGGATGACATCAAAGAATTAGGTTTCATGCAAGCTTTCAAAGGAGGCCTTTCCTTTACGTTGGAAAACATTGAAGTGCCCGAGGAGAAAGAAAAAATTGTGGAACAAGCCAAACAAGAAGTGGATGAGATTTATAACGAATATGCTTTTGGTAATATCACACGTAAAGAACGATACAACAAAACCATCGATGTTTGGAGTCATGCCAATACGCAATTGATTCAAGTGGTGATCAACAAGCTGAAAGAAGATGATCAAGGGTTTAATTCGGTATACATGATGTTGGATTCGGGAGCACGTGGTTCCAATGAACAAATCCGTCAGTTGATCGGTATGCGTGGTTTGATGGCTAAACCCAAAAAATCCACAGCAGGTGGTGGCGAAGTTATTGAAAACCCGATTTTGTCAAACTTCAAGGAAGGGCTATCCATCCAGGAATACTTTATTTCCACCCACGGTGCGCGTAAAGGTTTGGCCGATACGGCGTTGAAAACGGCTGACGCAGGATATTTGACCCGGCGTTTGGTGGACGTTTCGCAGGACGTGGTGGTCAATGAAGAAGATTGTGGAACCTTGCGTGGTATCAAAGTAACGCCATTGCGCAAAAACAATGATATAGTTGAAAGTTTGGGTGAACGCATTCTTGGTAGAGTTGTTTTGGATGATATTTATCACCCCGATACCAAAGAGCTTATTATTGCCGAAGGTCAGGAAATAACCGAAGAAATTGTCAAAAAAATTGAAGAAGCGGGCATAGAAGAAGTGGAAGTTCGTTCACCGCTTACTTGTGAGGCCAAAAAAGGAGTTTGTGCCAAATGTTATGGTAGAAACCTGGCTACGGGAACCATGGTTCAACTCGGGGAAGCCGTGGGTGTTATTGCCGCTCAATCCATTGGTGAGCCGGGAACCCAGCTTACATTGAGAACATTCCACCAAGGTGGGGTTGCAGGATCCATTGCCGAAGAAAATCAAATCATTGCTAAACAAAACGGTATTTTGGAAATAGAAGACCTGCGTTATATTGAAACCGAAGATAACGACGGTATGCCTATCCGGGTGGTTGTTTCCAGAACAGCCGAAGTGAAGATTATAGGAGAGAAAACCGGGGTTGTTTTGGCTAAACATAATTTACCTTATGGATCCATTTTATATAAGATGCCGGGTGAAAAGGTGAAGAAAGGTGAAGTGATAGCACAATGGGATCCGCATAATTCCGTGATTATCACCGAAACAGGCGGAAAGGTTGAATTTGACAGTTTGGTGGAAGGAATCAACTTTAATATTGAAGTGGACGAATCTACCAATATCAAAGAGAAAGTTATTATTGAAACCAAAAACAAAAAACTTCTACCGGCCATTAAGATTGTAGACCCGAAAACCGGTGAGGTTTTGAAATCTTATAATCTGCCGACTGCCGCCCGGTTGACAGTGAAAGAAGGGGATGTTATCAAACCCGGTACAATCATTGCCAAAATCCCTCGACGTTCGGCAAGAGCAGGGGACATCACAGGTGGTTTGCCGCGGGTAACCGAATTGTTTGAAGCAAGGAATCCGTCTAATCCTGCTGTGGTTTCGGAAATTGACGGTATTGTGAAGTTTGGCAAGATTAAACGTGGAAATCAAGAAGTGATTGTGGAAAGTAAAACCGGTGAAAAGAAAAAATATCTGGTGAAACTCTCACAACAAATGTTGTTGGTCCAAGAGAATGACTATGTGAAAGCAGGTACACCACTATCGGATGGAGCTATCACACCCGCTGATATTTTGAAAATTAAAGGGCCTTCGGCCGTTCAGCAATATTTGGTGAATGAAATACAGGAAGTTTACCGACGTCAAAATGTAGCCATCAACGACAAACATTTCGAAGTGGTGGTTAGACAAATGATGCGTAAGGTGGAAATTGTTTCGCCCGGTGATACCAATTTCTTGCCGGGTCAATTGGTTCACAAGGATGATTTCATTGAAGAAAACGACCGTATATACGGTATGAAAGTGGTGGAAGATCCGGGTGATTCCGAAGTTTTGAAAGCCGGCGCTATCATCAGTTTGCGGGTATGGAGAGAAGAAGTGTCCAAACTCAAGCGTATGGACAAAAAACTTCCTGTAGTGAGAGATGCTGTGCCTGCCACGGCCCAACCCGTTCTTCAAGGGATTACACGTGCAGCCTTACAAACCAAATCCTGGATTTCGGCGGCGTCGTTCCAAGAAACCACTAAAGTGTTGAATGAAGCCGCAGTGGCCGCCAAGGTGGATTATTTGGAAGGTCTCAAAGAAAATGTGATTGTAGGTAAGAAAATACCTGCAGGAACCGGAATGAAAATTTACGATAAACTCATTGTGGGTGTGAAAAAAGAGGGTGAAGAGGAAGAAGAAACCCACACACACGATGAAGATAAAGCCCTGTCATAATGAGTGAAATGAATAAAAAACAAGGACATCAAATCAATATTGAGCTTACCGATGAAGTGGCTCAAGGGATATATAGTAATTTGGCCATCATCAATCATTCCGTTTCGGAATTTGTGGTGGATTTTGTGAGCATCATGCCCGGTGTGCAAAAAGCCAAGGTTCGTTCGCGAATCATTTTGACACCGCAGCATGCCAAGAAATTTTTGCGTGCTTTGCAGGAAAACATCCGGCGTTTTGAGGCTGCACACGGTACCATTAAAGAATATACCGAGCCGCCCCAAGGACCGCCGATTAATTTTAATCCACAAGGCGAGGCTTAAATTTTACAAAAAACCGCTCCGTTTCCGGGGCGGTTTTTTGAATTTAGTAAAATGCGCCGGCGGGCGAAGTGATATCCTTTTGAAGGCGAAGCCGAGCGGATGTTTGGCCGAGGAGGCTCGCCGGCGAATGCCGGGAGACCCCGCAGGCCAATATTACATCCGCAGGCTG
>Ga0256832_1001230_pt1 | contig 17174 bp, 20 predicted proteins | sample 134614metaG_FD_190534 | JGI IMG/M metagenome (GOLD analysis project Ga0256832, IMG submission 190534) | Hydrothermal vent microbial communities from Lau Basin, Pacific Ocean - 134-614 | ecosystem: Environmental > Aquatic > Marine > Hydrothermal vents | place: Pacific Ocean: Lau Basin | collected...
TTCGCGCGGCTGCCGGCGCGGCGGGCCGGGCTCGACGATCCCCGCACCGAGGAGCGCCGGGCGATGGCGGTGATCTACCGCTACCTGCTGCACCGGCCCGGGGTCGCCTGGCGGGTGGAGAGCGACGGCGAGGAGCGGCTTTTGCACCCAGGCGGTGACGTGCTGGACGCGGTGCGCCTCGTCTGGGGGCCGCTGGTCGCGAACCGCCTGCTCGCCGTGGACCACGCCCGGGAGGGGGCCAGGCTCGTGGGGGTGATCTCCCGGCCCGAGCTCGTCCGCCCTAGCCGCGACCGGCTTTTCCTTGCCGTGAACGGCCGGCCGGTGCGCTGGCCGGAACCCCTTTTAGCGGCGCTCTTTCGCGCCTACAAGGAGCTCTTACCCCAGGGCCGGTTCCCGGTCGGGGTCTTGAACCTCACCTGGCCCGCCGAGGAGGTGGTGGTGAATCTCGGGGCCAAGAAGGAGCGGGTGCGCTTTTTGCGCCCTGAGGCGGTAGCCGCGTTCTTAGAGGAGGCGGTGCAGGCCGCACTTTCCGGGGTGCGCCTCGCTCCCGAGGCCCCGGGCTTTGGCCCCGTGCTCCCCGAGGCCGACCTGGCCCGCCACGCCTTTCCCCGGCTTCGCTTTATCGGCGCCTTCCGCCAGCTCTACCTGCTCGCCGAGGCCGGCGACGAGCTTTGGATCGTGGACCAGCACGCCGCCCACGAGCGCATCCTCTTCGAGGAGCTTCGCCGCCGGATCCGGGAGGAAGAACCCTTGTGGCTCAAGACCCCTGAGGTCCTCGCCCTCTCCGCCGCCGAGGCCGACCGCCTGGAGGCCCTCCGCCCCGAGCTGGAGGCCCTGGGGCTTATCGTCGAGCCCTTCGGCCCGGGGCGCTTTTTGGTGCGGCGGGTTCCGGCGGTGCTGGCGCTGGATGGGGCCTTCCTGCCCGAGGCCCTAAAGAGCCTCCTCGCCGGCGAGGGGGCGGAGGCGGCGCTAAGGCGGGTGCTGGGGCGGCTCGCCTGCCGGCCGGCGATCAAGGCCGGCCACCCCCTCTCGCGCGCGGGCGCCCAGGCGCTGCTTGACGCCCTTAGGTCCACGGAGAACCCCTGGGTCTGCCCCCACGGCCGCCCGACGGCGCTCCGCCTCAGCGAGCTCGAGCTAGCCCGCCGCTTCGGCCGACGCGGTGCCCGGGCGGCGCCCAAAGAGGTAGCGCGCCCGGCCGCTGAGGTCGAAGCCGACGCCCACGTCCCGGTAGCCGAGCCCCGGGAGCTCGGCGGCGAGTAAAAAGACGTTCCGGGGGTCGAGCTCGAGCAAGAGCCCCCCGCCGGGTCTCAGCGCTCGGAGGGCTTCTTTGGCGAGCGGCCGGGCCACGTCCAGCCCCTCTTCCCCGGCAAAAAGCGCCGTCTCGGGCTCAAAGCCGAGCTCGGGGGGCGCCGTCTCGCGGTCGTTCTCGGGCAGGTAGGGGGGGTTGGCCACGACGAGGTCGAGCCCGGTGAGGCCGGCGGTGAGGGGGGCGTAGATAAACGTCACTTCCAGCCCCAGCTGCCGGGCGTTCGCGCGCGCGAGCTCGAGGGCAGCCGCGCTAATGTCGCTGGCAAAGACCCGGGCGTCGGGCCGCCGGGTCTTGACCGCGAGGGCGATGGCGCCGCTGCCGGTGCCCACGTCGAGCACCCGCGGCGCTGGCCGGGGCGCGAGAAAGTGAAGTGCGCGTTCCACCAGCCCCTCGGTCTCGGGCCGGGGGATCAGCACCCCGGGGGCAGGCCTGAGGGCAAGGCCAAAGAACTCGGTAAAGCCCAAAAGGAGCTGCAGCGGCTCCCCGCGGGCGCGGCGCTCGGCGAGGCGTAGCGCCTCTTCCCAGGCGGCCTCGGGCAGGGGCTCGCGCAAACGGGCAAAGAACAGCGCCGGCGCCTCTTTTAGCACGCCGGCGAGCAGGGCCCGGGCCTCGTGCGCGGGCAACCGCGCGGAGAGCTTCTTTAGCGCCTCGGCCCGGGTCAAGCCTCTTCTTTGCGGGGGAAGACTACCACGTGGCGCTCCTCCCCCTGCCCCTCGGACTCGGTGTAGACCTCGGGGTGGTCCTTGAGCGCGACGTGGACCGCCCGCCGCTCGGCAGGGGGCATGGGCGGCAGGGGCACGGCCTCGCCCGTCTCCGCGGCCAGCTTGGCGGCCTCCATGGCCCGCGCCACCGCCTTGTCGGCGCGGCGGCGTTTGTAGCCGGCGGCGTCGATCAGCACCCGGTGGCGGTGGCCGAAGTGGCGGGCCAGCACCGCGTTGGTCAGCGTCTCAAGGGCCCGTAGCGTGCGCCCCTCCTTGCCGATCAGCCGGCCCAGGTCGCCGCCGAACACCTCGACGTAGATGTACTCGCCGTCCTGCCGGAGCTCAAGCGTGTAGGCGGGGTCCAGGTAGAGGAAGAGCCCGACCAGAAAGTGCTCCACCACCTCGACCGGGTTTTTCTCCTCGCCCGAGGCCTCGACCTCGGCCGGGGCCTCGGGGGCCCAGCCGGCGTCGGTAAGCTCCGTCTCCGAGCCCTCAAGGCCGAGCCCGGCGAGGAGGTCATCGAGGTTTTTCTTCTTCTCGCCCATACCCCCATTATCCCTTAGCCGGCTCAGCCTTTAGCTGTTTATTGATCATCCACTGCTGGAGGAGGCCGATCAGCGTGGAAAAGACCCAGTAGATCGTCACCCCGGAGGGGAACTGCAGGATCAGGTAGACGAAGAAGAGGTTCATGAAGAGCGCCTGGCGGAGCTGGTCCTTGTTGCCCTGGGCCATCAGTAGGGTCTGGGCGATCATCACCGCCACGTAGAGCACCGGCAGGATGTAATAGGGGTCGGGCAAGGAGAGGTCAGGCAGCCACAAAAAGCCCTCGTTGAACTCGTAGTTGGCGATCACCCGCCAGAGAATGAACAAGATAGGCAGCTGAATGAGCATCGGCAGGCAGCCCGCCGCCGGGTTGACCTTATGCTCGGCGTAGAGCTCCATCAGGGCCTTGTTCTTCTTCTCCGGGTCGTCCTTGTACTTCTTGTTGATCTCGTCCACCAGGGGCTTGAGCCGCTGCATCGCGGTCATGGACTTGAACTGCTGGTGCATCAAGGGCCAGATCAAAAGCCTGACCGCGAGCGTCAAGAGCAGGATCGCAAGCCCCCAGTTGCCCACCAGGTCGTGGAAAAACTCCAAAAGGCCAATGATCAACAGCGAGAGCCGGCCCCAGACATTAGGGGTAAAGAGCCCGGGCAGTTCCAAAAGCCCCTCGACGTGGTAGCGGACGAGCTCGTTCTGGCCGCCGTAGATGCGAACGGTGCCCTGTCCGGCGGGGAGGTCGGCCTCGATCAGCGCGCCCGGAGGTTGAAGCTTAAGCCGGGTGAAAAGCGGAGCTTTGGGCCAAAAGACGAGGGCGTAGCCCCGGGTGGGCTGGCTCTGGATGGCGGCATAGACCGCCTCGCCCTCGCCCGAGGGCTGGGGCTGGTCGGCGTTCTTTACGAGGATCTTGGTGGTGGGCCGGTCGCTGCCGCCAATGCCATTTAGCCGGAAAGTGCCGCCCTCGGGCAGGTCGTAGTCGAGGTGGACGGTGTAGTGGCTGGGGCTGATGCGGTAGGTAAGCCGGCCCCGGGGCCCCTCGTAGCGGGCTACGAGGTAGCCATTCTCGCGGGTGAAGCTCGCTTTTTCAAAGCGCGCCCCGACCAGGCCCGGGCCGGGGAGCTCTTTTCGGATCAGGTTGAGGGCGCGGCCATAGTCCTTGATCGTCCGGCCCTTGACCGGCTTCACGAACCAGCCGATGATCTCGCCGTTCTCGTCGAGGGCCAGGTCCATGAGGTTGGTGATGGCGACGTGCTCGGGGCGGCCGTCGCCGTTGACGTCGAGGGTCTTCCACGCGGCCTTGAGCGCCAGGCTGGGGGTCAGGAGCAGGGCCAGGGCGATGATCCAACGCTTCATTCGGGCTTCCTCTTTCCGATCGTGAACTCTAGGGGTACGGGGTCGTAGCCGCCGGGGTTCAGGGGGTGGCAGCGCAAGATTCGGCGCACCGCCAGGTAGCCACCCTTTACGGCACCATGCCGGGCCACCGCTTCATAAGCATAGTGGGAGCAGGTGGGGTGAAACCGGCAGGTGGGGGGTTTGAGGGGGGAGATGAACCGCTGGTAAAAGCGGATAAGTCCCAAGAGGGCGGCGCGCATAGCGGCGAACATTCTAACCCGAGAGCAGCCCCGCTTTGATCAGGGTTCGTCTCAGATCGCGGGCGAGCTCGGCAAAGCTCGCCGTGGCCGCTTCCGGCCGGGCGATCACCATCAGCTCGCTGGGGGGAAGGTGGGCGCGGCGCAATAACTCGCGCAGCCGGCGCTTGACTCTGTTGCGCACCACCGCCTTGCCCACCTTCTTCGAAACCACGATCCCGACCCGTACCTCGTCACCGCGCAAGGGGCGCCAGCGCACGCTAACAAAACGCCCCTTCGCCGCGCGTCCCTTCTTGACGCGGCGAAAGGCGGCGTCCCCTTTGAGCGAGGCGAAGCGGCTCAAACCGCCAGGCGCTTGCGTCCCTTGCGGCGGCGCCGGGCCAGGACCTTGCGCCCGCCCCGGGTCTTCATGCGCACGCGAAAGCCGTGGGTCTTTTGCCGCTTGCGACGGTTGGGTTGCCAGGTTCGCTTCATCGGTTGCCTCCTTGAAAAACGCGGGGCTTTCCCCGCCAGCTTTTCAAGCTTAGCACGGGCTTTCTCGTCTTGACAAACGGCAAGGCGCTGGATAGGCTAAACCTTGCGTCTGCCGGGATGGCGGAATTGGTAGACGCGCATGATTCAGGGTCATGTGCCCGCGAGGGCGTGTGGGTTCGAGTCCCACTCCCGGCACCAGCAAGCCCCCCGAGCTCAGGGGGGCGCTTCGTTTTATGATGGCCGCCATGAAGCGCGCGTTTTCCGGCATCCAGCCGTCCGGAGAGATCCACATCGGCAACTACCTGGGCGCGATCAAGAACTGGATCCGCCTGGGGGAGCGGCTGGGCAAGGACGCCATCTTCTCGATCGTCGACTACCACGCTATTACCCAGGCCTATGACCCGGCGCTGCTCGCCAAGCGCACCTTCGAGGCGGCGCTGGCCAACATCGCCGCCGGGCTTGACCCTGAGAAGGTGACGCTCTTCGTGCAGTCCCACGTGCCCGAGCACACCGAACTCGCCTGGGTCTTCACCACCCAGACCCCGGTCGGCGACCTGACGCGCATGACCCAGTTCAAGGACAAGGCCCGGCGGCAGCAGTTCGTGGGTGCGGGGCTTTTGATGTACCCGGTGCTTCAGGCCGCCGACATCCTCCTTTACAAGGCCGATACCGTGCCCGTGGGCGAGGACCAGCTGCAGCACATCGAGCTCACCCGGGAAATCGCCCGTCGCTTCAACGCCCGCTTCGGGGCCACCTTCCCCGAGCCCGAGGCGCTTTTGAACAAGGATGCCCCCCGCGTCCCGGGGATCGACGGCAAGGCCAAGATGTCGAAGTCGGTGGGCAACACCATCGGCATCCTGGAGGCCCCGGAATCCATCTGGGAAAAGCTCCGCACCGCTCCCACCGACCCGGCCCGGGTGCGGCGGAGCGACCCCGGCGAGCCCACCCGCTGCCTGATCTGGCGCTACCACACCTACTTCTCGCCCCCCGAGCTGGTCGAGAACGTCATCGAGCCCGAGTGCCGCCGGGCAGGGATCGGCTGCGTGGAGTGCAAGCGGCTCCTCTTCGACTCGATGATGAAGGAGCTCGGGCCCATTCAGGAGCGCGCCGCTCACCTCCGGGCCCACCCCGAGGTGGTGATGGACGCGCTCGAGCAGGGGCGCAAGACCGCCGCCGCCATCGCCGAGCCGGTGATGGAGGAGGTCAGGGAGAAGATCGGCCTGCTCCGGCCCACGGCGCTCAAAAAACCCGCCGGTATAGTGGAGCCATGAGCCTCAAGGTTGGCGACCCCGCTCCCGATTTCGCCCTGCCCGATCAGCACGGGAAGGTCCACCGGCTCTCCGACTACCGCGGCCGCTACGTGGTGGTCTACTTCTACCCCAAGGACTTCACCCCCGGCTGCACCCGCGAAGCCCGGGCCTTCAACGAGGCGCTCGACGCCCTCGCCGCGGAGGGGGCGGTGGTGCTCGGCATCAGCGCCGACGACGTCGAGCGCCACAGGAAGTTCGCCGAGAAGCTCGGCCTTAGGTTTCCCTTACTCGCTGATCCGGAGAAAAAGGTCATTCAGGCCTACGGCGCCTGGGGGACCAAGAACCTCTACGGCAAGAAGGTCGAGGGCACGATGCGCTATACCTTCGTTCTCGACCCCGAGGGCCGCATCCTGAAGATCATCAAGCGGGCCAAGCCCGAGGAGCACATGGAAAAGGCCCTGGCCGCGATCCAGGAGGCCAAGGGTGGAGCTTGAGGCCTTTAAGGCCGAGGCCGCCCGGGCGGCGCTTTGGCACGTCCGGGACGGGATGCGCGTGGGCCTCGGCACCGGCACCACCACCCGGCACTTCGTCGAGGCCCTGGCCGAGGCCTTGAAGGCGGGGAGGCTAAAGGACGTACGCGGGGTGGCGACCTCCAAGGGCACGGCCAGGCTCGCCGAAACGCTCGGCATCCCCTTGGAGCCCCTGGGCGCAGACGGCGTGGACCTCGCCGTGGACGGGGCCGACGAGGTGGCCCCCGATCTCAGCCTGATCAAGGGCGGGGGCGGCGCCCTCTTGGGGGAGAAGATCGTCGAGCACGCCGCCCGCCGCTTCGTGGTGATCGCCGACTACACCAAGCGGGTGCCGGTCCTCGGGACGCGCTTTCGCCTGCCGGTGGAGATCGTGCCCTTCGGGGCCGAGCGCACCCTGGCGGAGATCCGCGGGCTGGGGGGTGAGCCCGCGCTTCGCGGGGGAGAGGGGGCGCCCTACGTCACCGACCACGGCCACTGGATCGCCGACGTGGACTTCGGCCCTATCGGTGATCCGGCGGGGCTTGACGCCCTGTTGAAGGCGATCCCCGGGGTGGTCGAGACCGGGCTCTTCGTGGGCATGGCCGAGATCGCCTATCTCGCCGGGCCCAAGGGGATCGAGGTCCTATGCCGGTAAAGAAGATCAAGCTCAAGCCGGGCGGCCGCCCCCCGGCCGAGGTGCCGCCCGAGGTCTTTGCCCGCGTCCTCGGCTGGATGCAGGAAAAGGGCGTCGGCGAAGTCTGGCTGGAGCCGGTGGGGGAGGGGTATGGGGTGCGCTTCAACCTCTACCTGCCGAGCCCGGGCGCGTTTCTCCCGGCCACGGCCTTAAACGACCCCGAGGCGCTCTTGGAAACCCTGGAGGAAGCCCTTAATATTTATTACGATGAGCTAAACCTTCGTGAGTAAGGGAGGTGCAAAAATGAAGCGCTGCCGCATCACGCTGATGGACCAGGAGGGCTGCGAGGCCGCCCTCGCCGAGCGCATCCGCGGCTGGATGCGCACCCACCCGGTGATCAAGGAGGTTGAGCTGGTCCCCGTCGCCGGCCACCACTACTACGCCATCCACATCAACGGCGCCCCCGAGCCCGTCCCCGGGGTGGTGCTCGCCGAGGAGGACCTTAACGACCCCGAGGTGCTGCTCCAGACCCTGGAGGCGGCCTACATCGTCTACGACCACGAGGTGGGGGCGTGGGACTGATGCTGCGCTTTTACTGCAAGAAGACCTGCCGCACCTGCCAGAAGGCCCGGGCCTGGCTGGACGAGCGCGGGGTGGCCTATGCGTTCGTTGACTACACCAAAACGCCGCCCCCGGAGGAGCTCGTTGACGCCCTCTTGAACGAGTACGGCGCCGACGCCCTGCGCAAACGCCATAAGCGTTACAAGGAGTTAAAGGACAAGGACCTTGCCACCTGGAAGGCGGCGATCCTCGCGGACCCCAACCTCCTCATCCGGCCCATCTTGGTCTTTGACGACGGGCACTACCTGGCCGGCTTCCAGCCCGAGCTCTGGGAGGCCGAGCTCAAAGCACGCGGGCTTTTATAGCGGTATCGTAGGGTCATGAAGCCCATGACCCTCCTGGACACCACCCTCCGCGACGGCGCGCTTGCGGAGGGGGTGTCCTTTACCCCGGAGGACAAGCTCGAGCTCTTGCCCTTGCTTGATAGCCTCGAGTTCGACTACCTGGAGGCCGGTTGGCCCTACCAGTTCCCCGAGGACCTCGAGGTCTTCGCCCGCGCCGCCGAACTGGGGCTGAAGGGCCGGCTCACCGTGTTCGGCTCCACCCGCCGGCCCGAGACCGCCCCCGGGCGGGACCCCAACGTCAAGGCCATGCTCAAGGCCAACACTCCCGTGGTGCACGTCTACGGCAAGGCCTGGGAGCTGCACGTGGAGAAGGTGGTGCGCACCACGCTGGAGGAGAACCTGGCTATGGTGCGTGACACCGTGGCCTTTTTCAAGGACCAGGGCAAGGAGGTGCTCTTCACCGCCGAGCACTTTTTCGACGCCTACCGCCGCGGGCCCGACTACCCCATGGCGGTGGTGCAGGCGGCGCTGGAGGCGGGGGCCGACCTGATCGACCTCGGCGACTCCAACGGCGCCGCCCTGCCCCGCGAGGTGGGGGAGGGGACCCGGGCTGTGGTCGAGGCGGTGGGCGAGGTCCCCGTGGGCTTTCACGGCCATAACGACGCTGGCCTTGCGGTGGCCAACGCCATCGCCGCCATCGAGGCGGGGGCGCGGCACGTCCAGGGCTCGGTGGGCGGCTACGGTGCCCGCTGCGGGATCACCGACTTCGCTACCCTGCTGCCCATCCTCAAGCTGCGCATGGGGATTGACGCGGTCTCCGACGAGGCCTTGAAGCGGCTCACCCCGGTGACCCGCAAGCTCGTGCACCGGATCGGGGTCGGCGACCTCGACTACCACCCCTTCGTCGGCTACAAGGTCTTCGCCCACCGTACCCACGCCCACATCGCCGCGGTGCTTTCGGCGCCCGAGTCCTACGAGCCCATCCCCCCGGAGGCGGTGGGCAACGAGCGCCGGCTGCTATTGCCGGGGATCGTGCGCGCCTCCTACCTCGAGGCCCTGGCGGCACGCTTTGGCGTTGACCTCTCCGAGGACACCGCCGCCAACCGCCGCATCCGCGAGGAGCTACTAAGGCTGGAGGAGGCCGGCTACACCTTCGAGGACGCCGAGGCCAGCTTCGAGCTCATTTTGGGTAAACTCACCGGGCGCTTTCGCCCCTGGATTGAGATCGAACGCCTGAGGCTCTTTGAGGTGCTAAGGGGCAAGGTGCGGCCGGTGGTCGAGGCCTCGCTCAGGGCGCGGCTCGGCGGCCAGACGGAGTACGTCGCCGCCGAGGGCGACGGGCCGGTCTCGACGCTGTTCGCGGTTTTGAAGGAGGCGTTGGCCCAGGTGGCCCCGGCGCTCGGGCCGCTGGCCGAGCGCGTCGCCGGGCTCGAGCTCAAGGCGGTCAGGGTGCGCACCTTCTACCCCCGGGGCCGGCGCGAGCTCCGGGCCCGGGTGACGGTGACCTTTGCCCTCGGCGAGGGGCGCTTTACCACCATCGGCATCTCCTCGGACCTCATCCAGGCGATCTGGAAGGCGCTCTTGGACGGGCTTGAGTACGCGCTCTACACCGAGGCCGAGCGCCTCGGGGTGGCGCTTTCGTGAAGGGAGGAAAAGAGATGGAGGTCAAGAAGATCGGCGTCGTGGGAGCCGGGCAGATGGGCTCGGGGATTGCGCAGGTCGCCGCCCAATCGGGCTTTGACGTGGTGCTCTTGGACACCGAGGCGCGCTTTTTGGAAAGGGGCCTGGCGGCGATCAAGCGCTCGCTAAAGAAGTTCCTGGAAAAGGGCAAGCTCAGCCAGGAGGAGCACGACAAGACCTTGGCGCGCATCCACACCACGCTCAGCTACCAGGACTTTGCCGACTGCGACCTGGTGGTCGAGGCCGTGGTCGAGAACGAGGCCGTCAAGGCCGAGGTCTTCAAGACCCTGGATGGGGTAGTGAAGCCGGAGGGGATCTTGGCCTCCAACACCTCCTCGATCCCGATCACCAAGCTCGCCAGCTACACCGAGCGGCCGGAGAAGGTGATCGGGATGCACTTCATGAACCCGGTGCCCCTGATGGTGCTGGTCGAGGTCATCCGCGGCCACAAGACCGCCGACGCCACCGCCAAGACCGTGGTCGAGGTGGCCCGGCGCATGAAGAAGACCCCGGTCGAGGTCAATGACTACCCGGGCTTCGTCTCCAACCGCGTGCTCATCCCCATGCTCAACGAGGCCATCCAGGCGGTGTTCGAGGGGGTGGCCACGCCCGAGGCCGTGGACGCGGTGATGAAGCTGGGGATGAACCACCCCATGGGGCCCTTGGAGCTCGCCGACTTTATCGGGCTGGACACCGTGCTCGCGATCATGGAGGTGCTCTACGAGGGCTTTAACGACCCCAAGTACCGGCCCTCGCCGCTTTTGAAGAAGATGGTCCAGGCCGGGCTTTTGGGTAGGAAGAGCGGCCAGGGCTTTTACAGGTACGACGAAAAGGGCCGGCGGATCTAGGGGAGAGGGCTTGGACGAGGACCGGCTATTCCAGGCCTTGCGGCGGGAGGTGGACCTCCTCGGGCGGGTGCTCGGGGAGACCATCCGCCGCTTTGAGGGGGAGGCGCTCTTTGCCCTTGAGGAGGAGATCCGTAAAGAGGCCAAGCACCTACGCCAGCACCCCGAAGACGCCGGGGCCCGCGCCCGTTTCTGGGCCCGGATCCAGGGGCTTTCGCTAGAAGAGGCGGAGGCCCTGGTCCGGGCCTTTAGCCACTACTTCAATCTCGTCAACCTCGCCGAAGAGCACCACCGCGTGCGCGTCAACCGCCTGCGCCAGGCGGCGGCCACCCCCGAGGCCCCGCGCCCCGAGTCCATCGACGCCCTGGTGCAGGCCCTCAAGGCGCGGGGGCTCGACTACGAGGCCGCCCGCCGCCACCTCGAGAAGGTGTGGCTTTACCTGACGCTGACCGCCCACCCCACCGAGGCCCGGCGGCGCACGACCCGCCACCACCTGGAGGCGCTCTTTACCCTGCTCGATCAGGCACCGCTACCCGTAGAAGCACTCCGCGCCCGGGTCGAGCTCCTTTGGACCACGCTTGAGCTAAGGCGCACCCGGCCCACCGTAAAAGACGAGGTCAAGGGCGGGCTCTACTACCTCTTCACCGGGATCTGGGAGGCGTTGCCCCGGCTCGGCGAGGCGCTGGATGCCGCCTTCGTCAAGTACTACGGTCGTCCCGCCGGTATCGCGCCACCACTGGCCTTTCGCAGCTGGATCGGCGGCGACCGCGACGGCAACCCCAACGTCACCCCCGAGGTCACCGCCTGGGCCCAGCAGTACCTGAGGGAGGAGCTAAGCGCACGCTACTGGCGGCTCACCGATGGCCTGATTGCGGCGCTCTCCACGGCCTCGGAGCGGGTCCGCTTCCCCGACTGGTTCGAGGCCCGCCTGTCGCGGCTGGAAGGGGAGACGCCCCTTGGGGACCGCTTTCGCGGCGAGCCTTTTCGGCGCTACCTCCTGGCCATGGCCCGCCGGCTGGAGGCGGGCCGCTACGACGACGGGGGCCTGGTGGAGGATCTCGAGGCCCTCCGCCAGGGCCTTTTGGCTACCGGACTTGCCGCCGCCGAGGAACGCCTTGTTAGGCCCTACTGGGTCCGGGCCCGGGTGCTGGGCGCGAGCGGGGCCCGGCTCGACCTGCGCGAGGAGTCGCTGGCCCACGCCGAGGCGGTGGCCGAGCTCCTCGCCGCCGCTGGCGTCCACGACGACTACCTGGCGCTCGCGCCCAGAGCGCGGCTTCGCCTCCTCACCGAGGAGCTCCAAACCGCCCGCCCCCTGGCCCCGGCAGGGTACGTTCCGAGGAGCCCGGCCCTCCAAAACGCGCTGGGCGCGCTCTCGGCCTGGCGGGACCGGGGGGCCTACGTGGTCAGCATGACCCGCCACCCCGCCGACCTGCTCGAGGTCTTCATCCTCGCCCGCGAGGTCGGCGACTACCAGGTGGGGGAGGGGCTCCCCTACGACGTGGTGCCGCTTTTCGAGACCCTCGCTGACCTCGAGCGCGCCCCCCGGGTGGTGGCCGAGCTGCTCGAGCACCCGGTATTTTCGGCCCACGTCCGGGCGCGTGGCGGGCTGGAGGTGATGATCGGTTACTCCGACTCCAACAAGGACGCGGGCTTTCTGGCCGCGAACTGGGCTCTTTTCACCGCCCAGCGCGCCATCTACGACGCCGCCCGGGCCCGCGGGGTGGAGGTCTTTTTCTTCCACGGCCGCGGCACCTCCACCGCCCGCGGCGGGGGGCCCGCCGGCCGGGCGATCGCCGCCTTGCCGCGGGGCACGGTGGGCCGCCGCATCCGGCTCACCGAGCAGGGCGAGGCGCTGATGGACCGCTACATTCACCCCGAGCTCGCCGTCCGCAACCTGGAGCAGCTCCTCTACCACTTCGTGCTTGCCACCCTGGGCGGCGAGGACGCCCCCGAGCCCGCCTGGCAGGAGGCCCTGGCCCGGGCCAGCGAGGCCAGCGCCCGGGCCTACCGCGCCCTGGTCGGCGCCGAGGGCTTTTTCGACTTCTTCGAGGCCTTCACCCCCATCCGCGAGATCGCCGGGCTCAAGATCGCCTCTCGGCCCGTCTGGCGGCACGGCCGCGTGCGTGACCTCAAGGACATCCGCGCCATCCCCTGGGTGATGGCCTGGACCCAGGTCCGGGCCAACCTGCCGGGCTGGTACGCCCTCGCCGAGGGGCTGGCCGAGATCGATCTCGCTACCAAGCGGGCCATGTACGCGCGCTGGCCCTTTTTCAAGAGCCTGCTCTCGGCGGCCGCGATGAGCTTGGCCAAGGCGGATCTGGACGTGGCCGAGGCCTACCTAAGGCTCGTGCCCCCGGCGCTCGCGGCCCGCTTTTTCCCGTCCCTCAAGGCCGCTTACCACCGGACCCGGGCCGAGCTCGAGGCCATCTTCCAGGCGCCCTTGCTCCACGACCAGCCCACGCTGGAGCGGGCCATCCGGCTGCGCAACCCTTACGTTGACCCCTTGAACCACCTCCAGGTCGAGCTCCTCGCCCGCTACCGGGCCCTCCCCCCGGACCACCCCGACCGTGCGCGCATCGAGCGGCCGCTGCTTTTGACCCTGCTCGGCATCGCCGCGGGGCTACGCAACACCGGCTAGGTATACTGACCTCAAGGGGCTATACGAATGCGTGGCAAGCGCGCCCGGAGGCGCCGGCTAGCGGCCGGGTTGCTCTTCCTTCTTCCGCTTTTGCTTTTGGGTGGCCTCTTCAGGCACGCCTTACAGCGCGGGGCCGTTCCCGTCTACACCCCCACGACGCTCCGCCAGGAGGGCTGCGTGCCCTATGAGGCGCTGTCCGAAGAGGACAAGGCCGCGCTCAGGCAGATGCTCGGGGCCGAGCTCGAAGAGCTCAAGCGAAAAAAGCTTTACGTAAAGGTGGTCAAGCGGTCGGGTCGCTAGGCCAGGCCGGCCTGGGCGAGGATGCGCTCGACCTCGGCCCGGTCGAGCCCGAGCCCCCGGGCGAGCTCCCCCAGGTAGCGGCTCTCCGCCGGCGTGTCCACCCGGATGGCGAGCAGGCTCGCGGCGAAGATCTCGCGGGCGAGCGCCGGGTCCCTTTTGCCCGCCTCGATCAAGGGGGCGGGGTCCTCGGCCTCGGCCATCGCCTTGTAGACGTAGGCCCGCACCTCGGGGTCGGCCTGGGTCTCGTCGAGCTTTGCAAGGATGCGCTCGGTCTCCTCGGGGCCGAGCTTGCCGTCCGCCTTGGCGGCGAGGATCATGGCGAGGAGCAGGGCCTTCGCCCGCTCATCGGGGTCGTGGGCCGGGGCCTGCCCGCCGCCGGCGAGCTGGTTGATGAGGTCGAGGGGGTTTGCACCTTTGCCCCCGCCGCCCTGGCCCATGAGGCCGCCGAGGGCCCCGGCGAGGCCGCCCTGACCGCCAAGGTTCGCGAGCAAATCCCCGAGGCCAAACTTCTTCGCCACCCCTTCCAATAGGCGGGGGTTGGCGAGGCCTTGCTTTAATAGCGCGCCGAGTAGGTTCTCAAATCCACTAGCCATGCCCCCAGCCTACACGGGGTTGGCGAAATCCCGTGCGTTTGATAACCTAAAGGGTCATGAGCGACGTAGTGCACGTGGTCGGGGGCGGGCTCGCGGGCAGCGAGGCGGCGCTCGCCGCCGCCCGCGAGGGGGCGCGGGTGCGCCTCTACGAGATGCGCCCCAAGCGGATGACCCCGGCCCACCAGACCGACCGCCTCGCCGAGCTCGTCTGCTCCAACTCGCTGGGTGGCGAGGCGCGGACCAACGCCAAGGGGCTTTTGCAGGCCGAGATGCGGGCCGCGGGCAGCGTGGTGATGGCCGCCGCCGACGCCGCCCGGGTGCCGGCCGGCGGGGCGCTGGCGGTGGACCGGGCGCAGTTCTCCGAGGCCATCACCAGGGCCGTCCTCGCCCACCCCAACGTCGAGGTGGTGCGCGAGGAGGTGGCCGAGATCCCTCCTGATGGCCCCGTGGTGCTGGCCACCGGGCCGCTCACCTCGGAGCCCCTGGCCGAACACCTGAAGGCCCGCTTTGGTGACCACTTCCTCAGCTACTACGACGCCGCCGCGCCGGTGGTGCTCTTTGAGTCCATTGACATGGAGACCTGCTACTTCGCGGGCCGCTACGACCAGAGCCCCGACTACATCAACTGCCCCCTCGACGAGGCCGCCTACCGCCGCTTTTACGAGAAGCTGCAGACGGCCCGCCGCCACCAGCCCCACGACTGGGAACAGCTGGAGTTCTTCGAGGCCTGCGTGCCCATCGAGGAGCTCGGGCGGCGGGGCTTTCAGACCCTGCTCTTTGGGCCCATGAAGCCGGTGGGGCTGCCCGACCCCAAGACCGGTCGGGTCCCCTTCGCCGTGGTGCAGCTCCGCCGCGAGGACAAGGCCGGCCGGATGTGGAGCCTGGTCGGCTTCCAGACCGGGCTCAAGTGGGGGGACCAAAAAGAGCTGATCCGGCTCGTCCCCGGCCTGGAGAACGCCGAGATCGTGCGCTACGGGGTGATGCACCGCAACACCTACCTGAACGCCCCCCGGCTCCTTAGGGCCACCCTCGCCTTTCAGGCCGAGCCCCGCGTTTATGCCGCCGGCGTTTTGGCCGGGGTCGAGGGCTACCTGGAGTCGGCGGCCACCGGCTGGCTCGCGGGGCTGAACGCGGCCCGGGTTTTGAAGGGCCAGCCCCCGGTCGTGCCCCCGGAGGAGAGCATGCTCGGCGGGCTGGTGCGCTTTCTCGCCAGCGCCAACCCGGAGAACTTCCAGCCGATGAACGCCAACTGGGGCCTGGTGCCCCCGGTGCGCCTGAAGGGCCCCAAACGCGCCCGGCGGGAGGCGATGTTCGAACGGGGGCTTATGGCCTTCAAGGCCTGGCTGTCCGCGGTGCTTTCTCACCCCGACCTAACGCCGAAGCCGTAGCCTCGCCTTGATGCAGGCCATGCACGGCACCACCATCCTCGCCGTCAAGAAGGACGGCGTCACCGCCCTCGCCGGGGACGGCCAGGTCACCCTGGGCAACACGGTGATGAAGCAGGGCGCCGTCAAGGTGCGCCGGCTCACCGGCGGGGTGCTCGCCGGCTTCGCCGGCAGCGTCGCCGATGCCTTTACCCTCTTCGAGAAGTTCGAAGCGCAGCTCAGGGCGGCCAAGGGGCAGCTGCAGCGGGCCGCCGTGGAGACGGTCAAGCTCTGGCGCACCGACCGCGTGCTGCGCCGGCTGGAGGCGATGATGATCGTCGCCGATAAGAACGACCTCTTGCTGCTCTCGGGCTCGGGCGAGGTGATCAGCCCCGACGAGCCGGTGCTCGGCGTGGGCAGTGGCTCGGGCTACGCCCTCGCAGCCGCCAAGGCGCTCTTACGTCACGCCAACCTCAGCGCTGCGGAGATCGCCGAGGCGGCCTTGAAGATCGCCGCCGAGATCGACATCTACTCGGGCGGCCGCATCACCGTCCTGACCACGGAGGAGGCATGACCGAACGCACCCCCAGGGAGATCGTCGCCGAGCTCGACAAGTACGTCATCGGCCAGGACGAGGCCAAGCGGGCCGTGGCCGTGGCCCTCAGGAACCGCTACCGGCGCAAGAAGCTATCCCCGGAGCTGGCCCGCGAGATCATGCCCAAGAACATCCTGATGATGGGCCCCACCGGGGTGGGCAAGACCGAGATCGCAAGGCGCCTGGCGCGGCTCGCCGGGGCGCCCTTTTTGAAGGTCGAGGCCACCAAGTTCACCGAGGTGGGCTACGTGGGCCGCGACGTGGACTCGATCGTCCGCGACCTGGCCGAGGTCGCCTACCAGCTGGTGATGCGCGAGAAGACCGAGGAGGTCGCCGAGGAGGCCACCCGCCGGGCCAACGAGCAGCTCGCCCACCTCCTGGGCGCCGCCTACCCCGAGGTCGCCGCCGGCCGCCACGACGACCGCCTGGTCGAGATCGAGGTCGCCGAGGAGCCCCAGATCCCCATGCTGGGCATGTTCGGCGCCGAGCAGATGCAGGGGCTCACCGACATGCTCTCGGGGCTGTTGCCAAAGCGCCGGGTGCGCCGACGGATGCGTGTCCGGGAGGCCCGGGAGGTGCTCAAAAACCAGGAGGCGGAGATGATGGTGGACCGGGAGGAGGTCAGCCAGGAGGCCGCCCGCCGGGCCCAGGAGGACGGCATCGTTTTCCTCGACGAAATTGACAAGATCGCCAGCAAAGAGGGCAGCCGTGGCCCCGACGTCTCCGGCGAGGGGGTGCAGCGAGACCTCTTGCCCATCGTCGAGGGCACCGTGGTCAACACCCGGCTGGGGCCGATCTCCACCGAGCACGTGCTCTTCATCGGCGCCGGCGCCTTCCACGTGGCCAAGCCCTCGGACCTCATCCCCGAGCTCCAGGGCCGCTTCCCCATCCGCGTCGAACTCTCCTCGCTGAGCGCCGAGGACTTCGAGAAGATCCTCACCCAGACCGAGTCCTCCCTCCTGCGCCAGTACACCGCCCTCCTCGCCGCCGACGGCACCGAGGTGGAGTTCACCCCCGAGGCCATCCGCGCCATCGCCCAGTACGCCCACCGCGCCAACCAGGTGCTCGAGGACATCGGCGCCCGCCGGCTGCATACCGTGTTGGAGCGGGTGCTGGAGGAGATCAGCTTTCAGACCGACCTCGGGAAGGTCACGGTCACCGAGGCCTACGTCGAGGAGCGCCTCGCCCCGGTGATGCAAAGCGAGGACCTTTCCAAGTACATTCTCTAGGAGGCTTATGCGACGCTTA
>Ga0256832_1001231_pt1 | contig 17173 bp, 8 predicted proteins | sample 134614metaG_FD_190534 | JGI IMG/M metagenome (GOLD analysis project Ga0256832, IMG submission 190534) | Hydrothermal vent microbial communities from Lau Basin, Pacific Ocean - 134-614 | ecosystem: Environmental > Aquatic > Marine > Hydrothermal vents | place: Pacific Ocean: Lau Basin | collected...
CCACGTGGGCTAGTGTCGGATTCTTATTTTTTGATGACTTGTCAGATTTAAAAACACATATTCCTGAACAATTGCCGAATTATGCCGATAAAAACCTTTCTGCATACCATTATATTAATACCCGATACAATGACCAATACAAAAAATACCACTTTGCACCTGATTTGATAAAAAAAATCAAGCAAACAAAAGGACAAGAAATCGGTTCGCACACCTTATCACATTATTATTGCTTAGTTGAAGGACAAAACATTGATGACTTTGAAGCTGATATTAAACAGCATATTGCCGTAGCTAAAAGATTTGGAATTGAATTAAAAAGTTTGGTATTTCCCCGAAATCAATACAATCCGGCATACGAAGCTATTTTGATAAAACAAGGCATACAAAATATAAGAATTAATCCGGATGTTTGGTTTTGGAATACAACTAAAAAGGAAAATCTATTTATCAAAATCTTTAGAACAGCTGACGCTTACATCCCACTTCATAACAATCTTTTTACATTGGAAAATGCCGATTATAATAATAATCAAATAATTAAAATTCCTGCCAGTCGCTTTTTCAGACCTTTAAGTCCTTATAAAATATTGAATAAGCTTCGGTTAAATCGTATTAAAAATGAAATGACCCGTGCTGCTCAACAAAAAAAAGTTTATCATTTATGGTGGCACCCGCATAATTTCGGGCAAAATCCGGAGAAATCTTTAAATGAATTAGCTGAAATATTACAACATTACCAACATCTTCATCAAAAATACCAATTTGATAGCCGTAATATGTCAAATATTTTTTAACAACCAATGTTAATTCAATTTTTACCGGTATTAATTATATGAGAATAACAAAAACCAGCCATTTTAACGCTAAAACTATGTATTGTTAAAAAATAAATAATAATTATTAATATTTATAAAACTTATCTTGCAAATATGTTAAAATTTAAATAATTTTTTAATTAATTAAAGAATTATTGACTATTTATTTGTTTTACTCTTTTCATTTTATATTTTTGATAATTAATTTATAAAAAAAACACTATGAAAAAGCAAATTATCTATTTACTTTTTGTGTTATTTGCTGTCAGTTGGCAGTCAAAGGCACAATATTTTACAGAAAGTTTCGAAAATGGAGGAACTTTTCCTTCTAACTGGACTTTAAGTCCGGGTACCGGCGATGACTGGGCTATTGATCAAGGAAATGATCATGGACCTGGATCGGCACAGGATGGCGCTTATGCAGCATTCTTTAATGATTATGATTATAGTTCAGGTACAACAGCAGAGATGATAACACCTAATATTGATTTATCAAATGCAATTGCACCTCAACTAACTTTTTGGTACTATGATGAAGATGGTAGTGATACTGTTGAAGTACTAGTTTCAACAGATGGCACTAATTACACTTCTGTTTTCACAACACCTGATACTGTAGATCCGTGGGAAAAACTTACTGTTGATTTGAGTAATTACGCCGGTCAATCAACAGTTACTATTTCTTGGAAAGGAACGAGTATTTACGGATATTCCAATCCTCATGTTGATAATATCATGGTTGCCGAACCACCGGCATGTTCGGCACCCTCGTCTCTCAGTGTCAGTTTCTCTTCTACTACTGAAGCTAACTTGGCTTGGACAGAAAACGGTTCTGCTACCACTTGGAACATAGAATACGGACCGACAGGATTTACACAAGGTCAAGGAACTATGATCAATGGAGTAACTTCAAATCCTTACACCCTATCAGGTTTGACACCGAGAACCGATTATGATTTTTATGTACAAGCTGATTGTGGTGCCAGTGGTGGTACCGGAACCAGTGATTGGGCAGGTCCTTATACATGGACACAACCCGATGCCGGAGATGATTGTGGTGTACCAATTATGGGATCTGTAGTGCAAGATTGTAGCCAATCTACATCTTTAACTTTAGATTTTTCAAATGCTATTTCTGAATATTTATCAGGTTGTGATGGATTTGGAAATTATGGCTACTGGGTTAAAATTACCTGGCCCGCTTCCGGCTCATTAACTATACATAATACCGGTAGTGATGTGGGAGTCGTACTTTTAGATGCTTGTGGCGGTAATGAGTTGTACTGCAACAATAATAACCTTGGCGCCAGTTTATCTTTACAATCCACAAGCTTAAGCGGCGCAGATATTTGGATGTATTTCTGGAAAGATAATCAATCCGGAACTGCTGATATCTGTTTACAAGAAAATACTTGTCCGTTCCCTAGCAGTTTGTCAGCAGATAATATCACCGCAACATCGGCTGATTTGTCTTGGACTGAAAACGGTAGTGCTACTACATGGAATATTGAATACGGACCACATGGCTATACGCAAGGTCAAGGTACGGCTGTTAATGGTGTAACTAACAATCCTTATACACTTACAGGTTTAAACTCCGGTACATCTTATGATTATTATGTACAAGCAGATTGTGGTGGTGGGGATACCAGTCCTTGGGTAGGTCCTTATAATTTTGTAACTTCCTGTGTAACAGTCACTTCATTCCCATACATCGAAGATTTTGAATCCGGTATTCCTGTTTGTTGGACAGAAACCCGTAATCCTTCAAACAGCTCTTACGGTTGGAGTAGTTATGATACCGGTTATTCGGGTAAAGGGCTCAGATTTGATTCATATCTTAATTCAAACGGTAACACTTCAAGTTTAACCACATATACACTGGATTTAACATCACTAACAACTCCTTTATTATCTTTTTATTATAAAAATCCGGCAGGTGGTGATTTCACCGTTTCAATTTCCACAGATGGCGGTAGTAATTTTACAGTATTAGAAAATAACCTGACAGGTCAAACAGATTGGCTTAAAAAAACTTACGATTTATCCTCTTATATTACAAATAATGTAATAATTGAATTCAAAGGAACTAGTAATTACGGTTCCGGTGATGCCTATATTTATTTAGATGAGTTTAAAATAGAAGAGGCACCGGCATGTGCCGAACCTGCTAATTTATCTGTTGCCAATATTGAAACAACACAAGCGGATTTGAATTGGCTCGGTTCAGCCAACCTTTATAATATTGAATTTGGTACTACCGGTTTTACCCCTACCGGAAATGCAACTTATACAGGTGTTACGGCACCATACCATGTAACCGGATTATCAGGTCAAACTACCTATGATTTTTATGTACAAGCAGATTGTGGCAACGGAAGTACTAGTAACTGGGTGGGACCTTATACCTTTACAACTTTACCGGTTAATAATGATTGTTCCGGTGCTATAGCTTTAACTGTTAATTCAACCTGTAATTTTGAAACCTATTCCAATTTAGGCGCTACTGATTCCGGAGTTGCTGCTCCGGCTTGTAGCAGTTATAATGGTGGCGATGTATGGTTCTCTGTTACGGTTCCTAACTCAGGAAATATAACTATAGATTCCGATACCGGTGATATTACCGACGGTGCTTTAGCTGTTTATTCCGGTACTTGTGGTAACTTAACCGAAATAGGTTGTGATGACGACAGTAGTGATAATGGTTTAATGCCTAAATTAACACTTAACAACTTAACTCCGGGAGATCAATTATTCATAAGATTTTTCGAATATGGCGGAAATACATTTGGAACTTTCCAAATATGTGTTTCTACAGTAACCTGTCCTGTTCCGTCCAACGGTCAAACTACTAATATTACGAAGCATTCAGCTGATTTAAGTTGGGCTGCCGGAGGAACTGAATCTGCTTGGAATATAGAATATGGACCTACCGGATTTACACAAGGTAACGGTACCGTTGTTAATGCTTCTTCCAATCCTTATACTTTGACCGGTTTAACACCCGGAGTTATGTATGATTGGTATGTTCAAGCAGATTGTGGCGGTGGTGATAGCAGTACTTGGGCTGGTCCTTATAGTTTTACAACTTTACCCGGCTGTGGTGGAAAATTCTATGATGACGGTGGACCAAACAATGATTATTCATCTAATTTAAATCAAGTCGTTACTATTTATCCGGACAATCCCGGTGACGCAGTTACAGTAACTTTCAATAGTTTTGATATGGAACAAGGATGGGATGGTATGATCATTAAAAACGGACCTTCTACCGGTTCACCAATTATAAGTTCCGGTTCTACTTACAATCGGGCTAATTGTCCTAATGGTGCATGGACAGGTGGTGCCGGTGGTAGTTATTCTGCCGATGGTTTGAGTTTTACATCCACCGATCCTTCCGGTGCTTTAACTTTTATAATAAAATCCGATAGTACTGTACAACATGCCGGTTGGGATGCCGACGTTACTTGTAATCCGCAACCAACTTGTGCCGGTATAGTTCCCGATTATACTGAAGACTTTACCTATTATATGCCTTCTTGCTGGAAAGAAGCTAAAGGAAATCCCGGAAGTTTAAATATGGTTAATAGTCGTTGGACTTATGATGGATTCCTTAACAGCGATGTCAGTGGTGCAGCCCGTATTTATATGTATGGCACACAAGCCCAAGTCAATGATTGGTTAATTAGTCCCTCATTTGATTTAAGTACCGGAAGTTATGAATTAACTTTCAAGGTGGGTGTAACCGGATTTAGTAACTCAGGTGGTGTAACAATGGGTGCCGATGATTTTGTCAAATTGATGGTGTCAACTGATGGTGGTAATACCTGGTCATCAATGACAGAATGGAATAGCACCAATAACCCCTCAAACATAGGAAATTATCTTGCTTTTGATTTATCAAACTATGCAGGCAATTCAGATGTAAGATTTGCGTATTATGCCAATACCGGAACTAATACCCAAGGCGGTTATAATTTCTATGTCGATGATTTTGTTATCAGCGGATCAGAATGTGCTGCACCAAGTAATTTAACAACAACTATAACCGGTACAACATCTGCTATTTTATCATGGACAGATAATAATGCAGGATCAGCTACATATATAGTAGAATGGAAACCGGTCAGTTCAACAACTTGGGATAGCTATACAACTGCTGCCGGTGCTACTTCATACACATTAACCGGATTAATAGCTGATACCGAATATCAATGGCGTGTAACCTCAGATTGTGGTTCAGGATTAAACGGTCCAACCGTATCAGGTAATAACTTTATCCCCACCTGTGTTCCTATTGTCCCTAACTATTTGCAAGAATTCACAACTTACCTTGATGAATGCTGGATGGAAGGAAAAGGTAATATGACCAGTTTCTATCCTGCCAATTCGCGTTGGACAAATGATGGTTTTGCAAATAATGGTTCAACTGGAGCCGCACGTATAGTACTATATGCTAATCCTAATGATAGCTGGCTTATCAGTCCGGAATTTGATTTATCAGGGGGTTCTTATACACTTGAAATGGATGTCGCTGTAACCGGATTCTCTAATACCGGACAAGCACCTATGGGAGCAGATGACGAAGTTAATGTTCAAATTTCAACTGATGGTGGTGCTACTTGGAGTGTTATCTATACTTGGACTGCAGGTAATACACCTTCAAATACAGGTGATCATGTCGCGATTGACCTAAGCAACTACAATGGATTTGCCAAATTTGCTATAGTGGCTTCAGATGGTTCAACTGCTGATTCAGCCTATAATTTCTATGTCGATAACTTTGCAGTCTCTAATACTGTCATTAGACCTACAGTTGTTGAAAATACATATGATATCAATATCGGTCAAAATGATAAGGTTTATCATATTTTCACTACCGATCGACAAAAAATGTTGAACGTAACAGCTTATGACATATCCGGTAGAGAAATTTATAGAGCTATGAACGTCAATGCAGAAGAAGTAGAAAGTCAAATAAATGTGAAAGCCGGAAGTCTGGTTATCTTTAGAATAGAAATGCCTGACCATTCGGTTATAATTAAGAAAACGATAAAGCGTTAGTTACGTTATAGTATCTTAAATTTATAAAAGGTGTCGAAATTTCGACACCTTTTTTATTATATAAATTAGGATTATTTATTTTTTTATGTTACTTTTGTAACATTATTAACCTAAAATTTAAACATTATGATTCAAAAAAGTATGTATGTCTTTTTGACATTTTTATTAAGCTTGTCAATATATGGACAAGGAACACCTATTATTACAATGATTGCCGATGGTGATGAAACCGGTGGTACACCTAAAGTATTGGAAATCTATGCCGATGGCACCGTTGATTTTTCAAACTATTCACTTCAAAACCAAATGAACGGCAGTAGCACATGGGGCAATACTTATGATTTAAGTCCTCTTGGAACCGTGACAGATGCTTTTGTATATGTTTTTAAAGACGGAAATCTGAACGGACAAAGTGCTTTTACCTTAAATTTTCCATCCGTAACAGCTACTCAAAGTCTCGATACCGGTAACTCAAATATTGTCGGATTTAATGGTGATGACAGGGTCCGTATTATAGAAACTGCAACCGGAAATCCAGTTGACAATTATGGAGTTGACAGTCAAGATGGTTCCGGTAGAGTTTGGGAATATAAGGATGGTTTTTCCAAACGCCTAAATCAAACCGGACCTGATGCCGTTTTTGATGAAAATAATTGGAGTTTTAATAATGGAGCACTTAACGGAAACGGAGCTGTTCAAAATGGTGAAATCTATGAAAACATTATTGGAATTGGCACTTACGTTTCGGCAAATGCTGCAACCTGTAATCCTCCTACACATGAAGCAAGTTTGAATATTACCGATACTTCTGCCGATTTAATTTGGTCAGCCGGCGGTAATGAAACTGCTTGGAATATCGAATACGGTCTCACCGGATTTTCACAAGGACAAGGAATTACACTTAATGTAACGAATAATCCATATACTTTAACCGGTTTAACAGCCAACACGACATACGACTGGTATATCCGGGCAAATTGTAGTGCCGGTGTATCAAGCTCTTGGGCAGGACCTTTTACTTTTACAACAACCAATACAAATGGCGATCCTTGTGTCGGAATTGTTCCTGATTATACACAAGATTTTGCCAACTATTTACCGCAATGCTGGCATGAAGCCAAAGGTTTTCCCGGTAGTCTGATTATGACTAATAGCCGTTGGACATATGACGGTTTCCTTAACCAAGGTACAACCGACGCAGCCCGTGTCTATGTTTATGGTACAGCACAACATACTTCCGAATGGTTAATTAGCCCGTCTTTTGATTTAAGTAACGGTAACTATGAGTTATCTTTTAAAGTCGGTATCACCGGTTTCAGTAATACCGGAGGCGTTACAATGGGAATAGACGATTCGGTTTCCTTATTAGTTTCTACCGACGGTGGTAACACTTGGAATAGTATAATTGATTGGAATCCTAACAATAACCCTTCAAATGTCGGTAATTATTATGCTTTTGATTTAGCTAATTACGTCGGCAATTCTGATGTTAGATTTGCTTACTTTGCAAATGCCGGTGATACAGCTCAAAACGGCTATAATTTTTACGTTGATGATTTTGTCATAACCGGTACCGGATGTGCCGGACCTTCTAATTTAAACTCAACTATCACAGGAACGACATCTGCTATTTTGTCTTGGGTTGATAATACAAGTGGTATTGCTTCTTACCTTGTTGAATGGAAAGCTGTAGGCACCTCAACATGGAGTAACTTTACAACTACTGTTGGAGCTACATCTTATACAGTCACCGGTTTAACTGCTGACACAGAATATCAATGGCGTGTTACATCTGATTGTGGAGTCGGTAGTACCGGTGTAACCGTATCGGGTAATAACTTTATTCCAACATGTGTTCCTATTGTACCTGATTATTTACAGGAATTCACCAGCTTTTTAGATGAATGTTGGATGGAAGGAAAAGGTAATATGACCAGTTTCTACCCTGCTAATTCGCGTTGGACCAATGATGGCTTTGCCAACAATGGCACAACCGGTGCAGCGCGTGTCGTTCTTTATGTTAACCCTAATGATAGCTGGCTTATTAGTCCCGAATTTGATTTGTCAAACGGCATTTATATGTTGGAAATGGATGTTGCAACAACCGGATTCTCTAATACCATACCTGCAAATATGGGTGGAGACGATGAGGTCAATGTTCAAATCTCGACCGATGGTGGAAACACTTGGAGTGTTATTTTTGTCTGGGACGCCAGCAATATGCCATCTAATATGGGAAATCATGTTATCATTGATTTGAGTAACTATAATAGCTTTGCTAAATTTGCTATCGTAGCATCAGATGGGACTATTGCTAATACAGCTTATAATTTCTATGTCGATAATTTCCATATATTTAACTCTGTAGCAAGACCTGAAATTAAACCGTCTCAACATACTGCTGCTTATGAGATTAAATTAGGACAAAATAATGATGTTTTTAATATTTTAAGTTCTCAACAACAAAAAATAGCCAATATAACAGTTTATGACATGTATGGTGTTGAACTTTATCGTGGTATGAATCTGAATACTGATGAAATTCAAATACCGGTCAAAGCACAAAAAGGTAGTTTGGTTATTTTTAAAATTGAAATGCCTGATCATAGCATTATCACCAAAAAAGCTGTTAAACAATAGACTTATAAGCTTTTAATATAAAACAGGTCTGCTCCGGCAGGCCTGTTTTTTTATGTATCTTTGCAACTATATCATGAGAAAATGACAGGAAAAATATTACGCATTACGACAGTACCGGTTTCTCTGCACAAACTGTTGCAGGGGCAACCGCAATTTATGATGCAAAATGGTTTTGAGATGCTCCTTGCCAGTGCTAATGGGACAGAAATTCCAAAAATAGAACAAGAAACAGGTCTCAAAGTGCACATTTTACCCTTAACTCGAAAAATATCTCCTATTACCGACCTAAAAGCCCTTTGGAAAACCTACAAACTCATAAAGCAAACGCAACCAGACATTGTTCATACCCATACTCCTAAAGCCGGCATTATAGGTATGTTAGCAGCCAAATTAGCCGGTATCCCCGTACGCATGCATACAGTAGCCGGAATGCCATTGTTAGAAACTACCGGCTTAAAAAGACAAATCTTAAAACGGGTTGAAAAACTAACCTATAAATCTGCTACAGGTGTGTATCCAAATTCATTTGGTCTGAAAGAAATAATCATAAAGAACGGCTTGTCCAGTCCTAATAAACTCAAAGTCTTGGCTAATGGTAGTTCCAATGGTATAGATTTAAACTATTTTAATCCTGAATTGTATCCTGAAAAAGATATACAAAGCTTGAGGATTCACTTAAATATTTCCAATAATGACTTTGTCTTTAGTTTTGTAGGCAGATTGGTAGGCGACAAAGGTATAAATGAACTGGTAAATGCTTTCATTCGCTTGCAAAAAAAATATAAACATATCAAATTGCTTTTAATTGGGAATGAAGAACCTAATCTAGATCCTTTAAAACCGGAAGTAAAACAAGAAATCCAAAATAATAAAGATATTATCACAACCGGATGGGTTGACGATGTACGCCCTTATTTTGCCATTTCCAATGGCTTTGTTTTTCCTAGTTATCGCGAAGGTATGCCTAACGTAGTGATGCAAGCCGGTGCAATGGGATTGGCTTCTATTGTATCAGATATCAATGGTTGTAATGAAATTATTCAAAATCGGATAAACGGTTTAATTATTCCTCCTAAAAATACAGAAGCGCTTTTTGAAGCTATGAGAAAATTTTTAACTCAAAAGGAATTATTGCTAAAACTGCAAAAAAATGCACGCCTTTCTATCCAATCAAGATTTGAACAGAAAATGGTATGGCAAGCTCTATTAGATGAATATCAAAAACAATTAAACCAAATTAAAAAATAGGCGTCTTATTTTGAAACAATCTAACATGAAACAATCTATTTTCTTCTTAGGACTTATTTTTATATTAAGTTTAGAAGCTTGTCAAAAAAAAGCAACAGCCAATGCCCCGACCGACAAGGGCTTAACTTATACAAAAGAAACCGTCTCATATAAGCAAATGACGGGCATCAATCAAAATTTACTTAATCTAGATGTCTATTTTGATTCAGAAAAACTCTCACCCAAACCCGTCATAGTTTGGATTCACGGAGGCGGCTGGTGTATTGGTGATAAAGCCAATCAAATGGAGAACAAAAAACAATTGTTTGCATCACTTGGTTATATTTTGGTCAGTGTCAATTACCGGCTTAGTCCGTTTCCATATCAAATCAATAATCAAGGGCGTATAAAATTTCCGGTACATAATGTAGATATTGCCGATGCTATAAAGTGGATAACTGATCATATTACAACTTACGGCGGTGACACAAACCAAATAGTTTTATTAGGACATAGCGCCGGTGCACATTTGGTTGCACTGACCGGTACCAATCAAAACTTTTTACAACAAGCCGGTGTCCAGATAGAACATATCAAAGGGATTGCTTGCATTGATACAAGGATGTATGATGTATATGATGTTATTCAAAACCATAATAATCCGGATGATATGTATCTCAATGCATTTGGAACAGATCCGCAAGACAATATTGCCGCTTCCCCAATCCGGCAGCTGAATAACCACTCGTATATTCCTAAATTTTTTGTTGCCAAAAGAGGAAATTACGACCGGATAATTAGAGCCAATCAATTTATTAATGCTTTGCAACAAGCTGGAGCTGAGGTTGCTGAATTAGAAGCCAATATATACACACATTCTGAAATCAACGATGCTATCGGAGCTGAAAATGAAACGATAATCACACCGGCATTAGTTAGTTTTATCAAAAACTGTTTGAATAATGATTGAACAAGATTTTAAAAAATATCAAGCTCAAACATCTCTCAATCCAATGGGATTAAAAGTATCTCATGCCAAAGGAAGCTATCTTTATGATACTTCAGGTAAAGCATACCTTGATTTTGTAGCAGGCGTATCGGCTAACGTTATCGGGCATCAACCACAACCGGTAATTGACGCCATTAAACAACAATTAGACAGGTATATGCACGTGATGGTTTATGGAGAATTTATCCAAGAACCTCAAGTTGCTCTCTGTCAAAAATTAGCGGATCTGCTTCCGGGTGATTTATCGGTTACTTATCTGGTCAATTCCGGTACAGAAGCCACGGAAGGTGCCATGAAATCAGCCAAACTATATACCGGAAGATCAAATATTATTGCGGCACACCGGTCTTATCATGGTAATACGCAAGGCAGTATGTCGGTTATGGACTATCCGGAACGCAAACAGCCGTTTTTGCCATTAATTCCGGGGGTATCTTTTATCAATTTTAACAATTTTGACGAATTACAAAAAATCACCAATCAAACGGCAGCCGTTATCTTAGAAACTATTCAAGGAGGTGCCGGATTCATTGAGCCACAAAACGATTATCTAAAAGCCGTCCAAAAACGCTGCAATGAAACCGGAACTTTATTAATCTTGGATGAAATACAAACCGGCTTTGCACGTACAGGAAAAATGTTTGGGTTTGAACATTATGATGTTACTCCGGATATTGTTATCACCGGCAAAGCCCTTGGTGGCGGCATGCCGATTGGTGCCTTTACCTCAACACCGGAAATCATGAAACGCTTAACCAATCCGGCTATGGGACATATCACTACTTTTGGCGGACATCCGGTTATTGCATCTGCTGCATTGGCTACCTTGAACTATATTGAAGAAAACAAATTGTCCGAGGAAGCTCTTCGAAAAGAACAACTCATACGCAAACATCTCAAACACCCTAAAATCAAAGAAATACGCGGACGTGGTTTGATGCTTGCGCTCATTATGAAAACACCGGAACAAGCCAATGATTTGATTTTAAAAGCACTGGAAAACGGATTGATTTTATTCTGGTTACTCTACGAAAAACGCGCTGTCCGCATCACGCCACCATTAACTATCAGTGACGATGAATTGCTTAAAGGGATTGAAATTATACTAAACATATTAAATGGTTTCTAACCTGAGTCTGCTGAAAAATACTGGAAATACTGTAACAATTTATGCCAATAATCGTTAAAACGATATAAAGATAAACTTATGGCATTCATCTTACAAGTTCACAATCTGACCAAAAAATTCGGGCGACTAACAGCTGTTGACCGGTTGAGTTTCAAGGTTGAAAAAGGTCATGTTTACGGTTTATTAGGACCTAACGGTAGTGGCAAATCCACTACTTTGGGTATGATATTAAATGTCGTTAATAAAACCGGAGGTGATTTTAAATGGTTTGACGGTAAAATTTCCAATACGGAAGCTTTAAAACGAATCGGTGCTATTATTGAACGTCCTAATTTTTACCCGTATATGACAGCTTGGCAAAACCTGAATTTGGTTTGTAAAATCAAAGAGATTCCAACGGACGGTATCGAAGAAAAATTAGAATTAGTAGGGCTATCTGACAGGCAACACGATAAATTTAAAACCTATTCACTGGGCATGAAACAGCGCTTGGCTATTGCTTCTGCTTTGTTAAATAATCCGGAAATGCTCATTTTAGATGAACCAACAAACGGTTTAGACCCTAAGGGAATTCATGAAATCCGAAAAATTATAAGAGATATAGCCGATAAAGGGACTACTATCATTTTAGCGTCGCACTTACTAGACGAAGTTGAAAAAGTTTGTGATCAAGTTATTATTTTACAAAAAGGTAAAAAGATTTTTGAAGGCAAAGTGTCGGAAATGAGTCTTCAAACTTTTTGGTATGAACTACAAACCGACCAACCGGAAATGATACATGGTATCTTATTGCAAAATGATGCCGTTCAAGATGTGATTATTGAAAATAACCTTGTCAAAGTTTTTCCGAAAACAAAAGATTTTTCAGGTAAAGAACTAAATAAATATCTAGCCGGACATGGTGTTTTTGTCGAGAGTTTAGTCAAAAAACAACCCCGTTTGGAAGATGAATTTTTAAAAATTACGGCATGAAAAATTTTATCAAATTAATAAATATCGAATACTATAAAATCAAGCATCACAAGTTGAGCCGGATTCTGTTTTTGTCTTATTTTGTCTTATTAAGCAGTATTGCTTTGATTGCCGCTATTAAGTTCAAATTAGGGCATGTAGAAATCCATTTGGCAGAACAAGGTATTTTCAACTTTCCTTATATCTGGCATTTCAATACTTGGGTAGCCGATTTTTTAACCTTCTTTTTAGCTATTATTGTGGTTTCCATGGTGACCAATGAGTATAACTTTCGTACCGTTAAACAAAACTTGATTGACGGGTTGACCAAAAAAGAGTTTATCTTATCCAAATTTTATTTTTTAGTTGTATTAGCACTTTTAGCTACACTTTTTGTTTTTGTGATGAGTTTAATTTTAGGCTTAAGCTATTCCGACTATACAAGTGCGGGCATCATTTTTAAAGATTTGTATTTTTTACCGGCTTTCTTTTTAAAATTGCTAGGCATCTTTTCATTCATTATGTTTCTAGGGTTTTTATTTAGAAGATCTGCCATAGCCTTGGGGTTCTTTTTTATATGGATGATTATCGAAGGTATTCTATATGCTTTACTACGTTGGCAATTATTCAATAAGGGTATCGCTGATAAAGTTTCTCAATTCTTTCCTTATACATCTATAAAAAATATACTTCCAGAACCGATAAGCCGATTGAATGCCGCCAAAAACATCGGTAAACAGATTGGGCAAAATATGGCTAAATTTGAAGGAATTCCATTACAAAATTTTATCATTGTTTTTATTTGGATTGCGATTTTTGTATATTTTTCATATAAACTACTTAAAAAAAGAGATTTGTAAGCCAAAAAATTTGTATTTAGCTTTGATAATATTATATTTGGGCTTAAATACAAATTTCAATGAAAAAATTACTTCTGATATTTTCTTTTAGTCTATTAAGCTTTACGTTACAAGCACAATATGAAGCTGCTCATTGGTTTTTCGGTACACATGCCGGATTAGATTTTTCCGGTGGTGCTCCTGTACGAGAACCCGGTGGTCAAATAGATACCGAAGAGGGCTGTTCTTCTATTTCCAATGCTTGTGGTGATCTTTTACTCTACACAGACGGTATTACTATTTGGAATGCCAATCATCAGGTCATGCAAAATGGAACGGGATTACATGGAGATGCATCATCAACTCAATCCGGTATTGTAGTTCCAAAACCCGGCGACAGACATATTTATTATGTTTTTACGGTTGATGATGCTTTCGGTGGACCTTCTACCAATGGTATGCAATATTCCGAAGTTGATATGACCTTAGATGGAGGACTTGGCGGCGTAGTTGCCGGGAAAAAAAACATCCAACTGGTCAACAGTGCCAGCGAAAAAGTAACGGCTGTTATCAGTTCCGACGGCAGTTCCGTATGGGTTATTACGACTGCACCAAGAACAACAAGTACTTCAGCACCTTATACTACCATTGGTGATAATATGAATACTTTTTATGCTTTTCGGATAACCTCATCCGGTGTCTCAAACACAGCAACAGTATCACAGCTACCTTTAAATATTTTTTATGGCATCGGTTATTTAAAAGCCTCTCCGGACGGTACTAAAATAGCAATGGCAAATGCCATGGATAACACAGCTTATCTATTTGATTTTGACAATGCCACAGGGGTTGTCAGTAATCCTACACAACTTAGTTTAAATATGGGAAATGATTCGCCTTATGGACTTGAATTTTCTCCCGACAGTTCAAAACTGTATTTAAGTGACTGGTATGATAGGTTAACCCAATTTGATTTATCCAACAATAATCAAGCTACCATAATCAGTACAAATACCAATTACAGAGCTGCCCTGCAATTAGGACTTGATGGAAAAATTTACAGACCTTATACCACCGACTATGGTTCTAATCAAAATACCGTAAGCGTTATAGAAAATCCTAATGAAGCCGGAACTGCGTGTAATTACCGGCATCGTTACATCAATTTAGGATCCGGTATGTATACACACCAAGGGTTACCGCCATTTATACAATCCTATTTTGTCCAGATACAAGCCCCTAATGTGACAGCACAATTTAATAATACCTGGGAAGTTACCTCTAATGAAGAAATTGTTAGTGTCGATTGGGATTTCGGTGATGGTACTTCCGCAACCAGTTATCCTGACAACCCGCCAGACAACACGCACTCACAAACTAACCATACTTATAGCACGCCGGGCAATTATACTATTGTAGCCACTTTACATCTTTTTGTAGGTTGTGATGTTTCCGTTACACAAGTCTTTATTATTCCTCCCGATGTTGAAGTTGCAGTTTGTGGGACTAATTTGAGTGGTATTGAAACGTTAGACCTTCATCAATTTGATAATGATGTCATCGCTAATCAACCTAATCCCGGTAGTTTTGAAATACATTATTTTCTAAACGAATCAGATGCTTTAAATGATGTTAATGAAATCACCGGATTATATACCAATAGTACCAATCATGATAAATTGACCTACAAACTTATCAATCTTTCTAACAATGATATATTTTATGGTACTTTTTACTTAAATATCAATCCTATGCCGGAAATTTTACAGGTTTCAGATTATGAAATTTGTGATGTGGACTCAGATGGCATTGCTACATTTGATTTATCAAGTAAGTTACCTGAAATTTTAGGTAGTCGAGGCAATCCGCCTTATGAAGTCAATTTTTATCCTACTCAAACTGATGCTGAAGCCGGCACCAATGAAATAACCGATATAACCAATTATACCAATGAGACTGCCTTTGATGAAGTTATTTGGTATAAAATTACAGATACCGATTCCGGTTGCACTAATACCGGTTCTTTTAACTTAAAAGTTCATCCACTACCTGAAATTAATATGGATGATACTTATTTATTCTGTATAGGTAGTTCCATTCAGATTGACGCACCTGCAGGTTTTGCTTCTTATGAGTGGTCAACCGGAGAAACAACCCGTGACATTTTGGTTAATACTGCCGGTAACTATACCCTAACAGTTACTGACGACAATGGTTGTACCAATAGCAAAATAATTACAGTAGATGCATCTGATGTAGCAGTTATTGATGATATAATAATTAAAGATTTTAATGCCGATAATAACCAAATAACCGTCCTGGCTTCCGGTATTGGTGACTATGAATATTCAATAGATGGTATTAATTACCAAGATTCTAATGTTTTTGACCATTTATATCCGGGAACCTATACCGTTTATATCTCCGACAAAAATGCTTGCGGCGTCGTCAGCCAAGACGTGGATTTATTAGGAGCGCCCCGTTTTTTTACACCTAACGGTGATGGCTTTAACGACTTCTGGCAAATTATCAATATCACTAAAAAACCGGCATCCGTTATAGGTATTTATGACCGTTACGGGAAACTACTTACTACGCTAACTTCTGATAGTAAAGGTTGGGATGGTACTTTAAATGGTAGGCAACTCCCTGCAACTGATTATTGGTTTGTTGCAAATGTCAATGAAGCAAATGGGAAAGTACGTAAAGTCACCGGTCATTTTGCTTTAAAAAGATAAAAAATACTAAAAAAGATACTTTATTGGCATAAATTCCTCAATTTTGTATTGGGGAATTTTTTTAAGAATGAAACATTTCAAAATTACATCTGATTTTTCGCCAACCGGTGACCAACCTGAAGCCATAGAACAATTGTCAAAAGGTATTCTTTCCGGTGACAAATACCAAACACTACTCGGTGTAACCGGTTCGGGAAAAACCTTTACTGTTGCCAATGTCATTGAAAAAGTGCAACGTCCAACTTTAATTTTGGCACATAATAAAACCTTGGCAGCACAATTATTTCAAGAATTTAAACAATTTTTTCCCAATAATGCCGTAGAGTATTTTGTGTCTTATTATGATTATTACCAACCGGAAGCTTATTTACCCACCAGTGGCACATACATTGAAAAAGATTTATCTATTAATGAAGAAATAGAACGCTATCGGCTCAGCACTACATCTTCACTGCTTTCAGGCAGACGTGATGTCATTGTTATTGCATCTGTTTCTTGCTTATATGGTATTGGAAATCCGTCTGAATTTAAAAAAAATGTGGTTAAAGTCAACAAAGATATCCAAACAACCCGAACCAAACTTTTACACAATTTGGTAACGAGCTTATACAGTCGCAGTGAAATACCCAAAGCGGGTAGTTTTATTGTAAAAGGAGATACCATAACCGTTTATCCACCCTATACAGACCGGTATTTTCGTATCAATTTTTGGGGAGATGAAGTAGATGTCATAGAAATCATACATGCCGAAACCGGAG
>Ga0256832_1001232_pt1 | contig 17144 bp, 18 predicted proteins | sample 134614metaG_FD_190534 | JGI IMG/M metagenome (GOLD analysis project Ga0256832, IMG submission 190534) | Hydrothermal vent microbial communities from Lau Basin, Pacific Ocean - 134-614 | ecosystem: Environmental > Aquatic > Marine > Hydrothermal vents | place: Pacific Ocean: Lau Basin | collected...
CATAGAAATCATCAACCGTCGTTTGCGGGTCAAGGAAATGATCGATCAGGGATTTTCGCTCGTAATCATCATAAACTAAATATTTCTCCAAACCGGGTTCCTTGGCCAAAACAAGATCATGAATACTGGCGGTGCCGTCATTATTGATCTCATCGACGCCAACCACCTTGGCCCGGGCCAGGTTATGATGATATCCCTCCTCCCGGCGGCTCATGGTATCGGCCAGATTTTTTTCACAGGGTTTAAAATCATATTCGATAACCATCCCCCCTTCGGAGGGTTTGAGATAAAGATCATGAACCGGCGTTTCCATCAAGACCTCTATAAAGCCGTCTTTGTCAAAATCCGACTCTTCATAGGGGGCCAGTATATCCGGCTGCAATGCGGAGACAATTTTTTCCGCGCGGATCAGGCTTTGAAAAATAGCAAAACGCAGATGACTCAGATAAAGGCCGCCGAAAACACCATGCCAAAAGGGGCAGTTACACTGTCCGGCCCACAAGGCGTCAAAGGCCTCCTGTATCGCCCGGGGATGTTTTTCCCGGTAACGCCACAGCTTATCGCTGATCCTGAGCATTTTTTTATGCATGATATTTACTTCCGGATACTTGGTCATAAAGTTACGCCAGAACCCGCCACGCACAAAAATGCCCACATCATCATACATATTGTGGTCTTTAAGGTAGTGTTCAAAATCCTCATAAGCCTTATAGGTTTTCCGGAACAAGGCCCAGTGCATCATCTCGGCATAGGAGGCCGTTGGCAGGTAAACACTGCCTTTGGGAGCTGTGTTCTTGAGTACCTCATCAAAGGTAGTCATCTCTATCCAGTCCAGATTCTGTTCCAGAACGGTAAAAAAACGTTCCAGCCATTGATCTTCGTAAACATGTTTGTAGGTATCGGGCCACACCCCGAACTTTTCGCCGTCATCGGCAAAAACCAGTACATTCTCGCCCTCTTCCGTTGCCAGGCCGCGCAGCACATCAATGGTGGCCTGGGGATCCTGAAAGGGAATGGTATAGCGTAAATCCTTGCTGATAGGAAAAAGATTGATGGGATTGCCCAGGTCTTCGCTGGTGTAGTATCCCGTCAGGTCTTCATCTTTCAGCCCGGCATATTTAAAATGGGTATCATCAACCACGGTATATTTTATCCCGGCTTCGGACAGGGTGGTCGGCAACGTCGGTTCCCAAACCCGCTCGGCCAGCCACATGCCACTGGCGTCATAGTTGAAAAGCTCTTTTACACGGCGGGTCAGCTTTTCAATTTGACCAAGACGATCCCTGGGCGGAATAACCGATATGATCGGTTCATAATAGCCTCCGCTCATTATTTCCAGTTGGCCGCGCTCCCGCAGGCGCTTTACCAGCTCCAGCAACTCGGGATGGTGTTCCTCCAGCCAGTCCAGCAGGATACCGGTAAAGTGAATGGCGATACGGATTTTGGGATGCCTTTCCAAAACCTGTAAAAAGGGTAAATAGGACTTCTGGTAAGCCTCTTCGAAAACAAAATCAAAATTACCAACCGGTTGATGGTTGTGTATGCCAAATACAAACTTTACACGTTTCATGTATACTCTTTTAATTTTAAGGTGATTAACTTATGCACAAGTTTGGCCACGGTGAAATCCGGATGGGTCAGCCCCTTTAGCGGACTGAGTTCCACCACATCGCATCCCACAACATTTCCGGCCCTGAACAGTTCTTCCAAAAAAAGCATGGTTTCATCCCAAAAAAAACCTCCGGGTTCCGGTGTGCCCGTGGCCGGCATTATCGCCGGATCCCAAAAATCGACATCAAAGGTTATATAGATGTTTCCACTTATTTTAGATACAATTTGCGGCCATTCGCTCCGCGTTTCATGGGCATACAGCGTATGAATAGCCTCTTGTTTTATGAAGGAGGCCTCTTCCGCACACTGTGAGCGTATGCCTATTTGAAACAGCCGCCGGTTCAAAGTGTAGATCCGTTTCATCACCGAGGCATGGGAGTAGATACTCCCTTCATAACTTTCCCTCAGATCGGAATGGGCGTCAAACTGGACGACGGTCATATCCGGAAAAAATTCATGATAGGCACGGTAAAGCGGATAGCTGACCGAGTGTTCTCCACCCAGGGCCACCACAAACTTATTTTGCCGCAGATGCCCGGCAACCCGGCGGGTAATCTTTTCAAAGTCCTGTTCAACCTTTCCGGTAAATGACAGAGGCGCGTCGGTATGTATGCCTTTTTTATAAACCTCGGTACCATACACCTCATCATAAAGCTCCACATAAGCGGAAGCCTCCAAAATGGCGGCCGGCCCGTTGGCGGTTCCGGAACCATAACTGGTGGTTTGCTCATAGGGCACCGGCAAAACCACACAGGCAGCCTCGTCATAAGTGCTGTACTTTTCTTCTATCCCTAAAAAAGTCGTGTTCATATCTCGGTTCTTACGGTAACAGGATAGCGGCCGTCACCACGGTTGTCCAGCGCCCGTTTTCATCACCGCGCGCGGCCTGTGTTATGTTGCGGCTTTCAACAATTTTATTCGATATGGTCCATATCTGCCGTTTTTCATCCCAGGATGAATCGGGATCAAATTCAACGCCCAGGATGGTGGCCAGCATTTCGGCGGCCAAATCCTCGGCGTAATTACCCGATTGTTCGGCCGTTTCTCCAAAATCGTGATGTTCGCTCAGATAGCCATAGGCTTTTTCATCCCGGGGACGCGCCAGACCGATCGAGGAGGCGATCAGACGTTGCGGCTCATTGGTCTCTGTCTTACTGTAAACGGCGTGAACTATTTGCCCGGGCACCAGTTCTTTCAAACCCTCCTCCGCCGATACAATACGGCATCCGGCGGGACAAATACTGGAAACCCCCACAAGATTAAACGGCGCTATCCCCGCATGACGCAGGGCCAGTTCAAAACTGGTTAGTTTTTCTTTGTGTATTCCCAGACCCCGGGTAAAAAATATTTTTTTAGGCACATACATGACAAGAGTTCTCCTTAAAAGTCCTCTGCATCCGTTTCTTCCATTGCCTCCCAATAGGCACGCTTTTTATAGTTACGCCTTTTTACGGCCAAAAACGCGGCTACCAGCAACAGAACGAAAATAAACAGGACAATATTTTCCACATTTAAAAGTACCATCCAGCGGAACCGGTCATTGAGCCAGCGGTACCAGTTTATCTCAAAATCAATATAGTCGCTGCCGAAAACGGCTAAAAAATTTCCGTCATAATCCTTGCGATTATCCCAGTCATACAACAGACGACGCACTTTGTCCCGGCCATATTCATGCATCAGGTAATCGATACCCGTATAGGCCAGGGAATAGGCCAGATCCGCCTTGACTTTTCCAAAGGTGAGCAGGCTGTCCATTTCCTCAAAAGGGATGATATAGTTACCGGCCAGGGCATTGCCTATACGCAGTTTTTCATCAAGCGTAAGCTGTGTTTTACTCAGTTTTTGGGCGATACCTTCATGTATCCACACCGGGATATCGGCGTGCGCATAGTCATAAAGAAAAATATGCACCAGTTCATGAATAAAGACCTCGGGCAAGCGCTGTATCTCGTCGGCGGTGGTCATCTTGATGATCACCGTTCTCCGCGAGGCGATGGCCACGGCCTGACTCCATTCCGGCAGACCTTTTTGGGTAAAGGACTGGTAGGTTTTTTCAAACCGGGTAAAGTATATCTGTACCGGCTCTATGGAATCCGTCTCAAAGAAGGTTCGAATACCATCCAGGCGTAGCTTTGTTTTTTTCACCAGTTCATCCATCAAAGCCTGTTGTTTCAGGGGATAATGAAAAACCAGGAAGCCTTCATACGTCCGGGTAGCGGTTTGCGCCTTCAGGGATAAGCTGCAAAGAACAAAACAGAGAAGCGCGAATTTAGTTATTTTAGCGAAGTATAACAATATATTTTTCATATACGGCGTGGAAATCCATGCTATGAATTTATAATGTGCGCATCCTTGTAATTAACCCGGGTATCAACGCGCTGCAACAGAATATAGCCGGAGATGAAGAAAAGTGAAATGGAGAGAACCGCCAGGCGCTGCGAACCGGTCACCGAAGAGATGAGCCCGAAAACCAAGGGGCCGAGAATGGCGGAGAATTTGCCCATCAGGGCATAGAATCCATAAAACTCCGCTTCCATACCCCGGGGTATGAAATGAGCCATCAACACCCGGCTGGCGGCCTGTGAGGCCCCCATGGCCGCCCCGGCGATAAGCCCTACAATATAAAAACTGAAAGCATCATAGGAAAAATAAGCGCCCACCGTAACCACCACCCACATAACCAGGGTAATGTTTATCGTTGGCTTGGCGCCTATGCGGTCACTCAGACTGCCCAGACCAAAGGCGCCGATAATGGCCGCGAATTGGGTAATGGCAAAGAAGATGATTACTTCCACCATGGTAAAACCCAATGTTTGCGTTGCAAACAGAGCTCCGAAAAACATCACCGTATTCACCCCGTCGATATAGACAAAGTACGCGCCCAGGAAACGCAATAACTGGGGGAAACGCCGTAGTTTTTTTATGGTCTCGACCGTTCTCAAAATACCGATACGGATATAGTTCTGATGTTTCCGTTCAACAATCATCGGTGGTTCATCCACCCAAAAGTAAAAAGGGAGAGAAAAAATAAAAAAGAACAAAGCCGCCCAAACAAAGCTGGGGGCCATGGCCGTAATGTCACCGGTGTCACTGGCCAGGTTGGCATAAAAGAGTGCGATCAACAGGCTAATAATGGCACCGACATAGCCGAAAGCGAAACCGGAACCGGAGATACGGCCGATATTTTCGGGACGGGCAATTTTAGGTAAAAAAGCGTTGTAGAAAACCAGGGAACCTTCAAAACCGAAATTGGCCAGTACAAACAGGGCCATGGCCGTAAAAATCATCCCCTCGCCCGGGAAATAAAGTAAAATGGTCGAGCTGATGCATAAAAAGGAATAGAAAAAGACGAACCACTTTTTACGGTTGGAATAGTCAGCCGCCGCTCCGAGTATCGGACTGGTCAGGGCCACAAGAAACATGGACAACGACCCGGCAATACTCCATAAAAAATCCCCGGGATTGTTGGGCAGTCCGGGAATATTTAGCGAAATTTCACCCACGATATAATCACGAAAATAGACGGCAAAAACCACCGTAACCATGATAACGCTGAAGGAAGTATTGGCAAAATCATAGAGTACCCAGGCGAATACTTCTTTTTTATTTTCTTTCAAGGAACTGATACCTGTTGGGAATGCATGGCAAATAAAAAAAGCTGCCCTCAGGCAGCTTGATGACTAAAGTTGATCCTGTACATTTTGTACAACAAGGTTAATAACCGATTTAAGCGTGCTAAAAACACCATCCCCTTTAACGGCCACGCCTTCAAAGGAAGGTACATTAAAAAAGTTTAACCGCTTTTGAAGCACATCCAGGGATTCCACACCGGGAAGATCTCGCTTATTGTACTGTATGGCCCAGGGAAAACTCTCCAGGGATTGTCCGTCCGCCTTCAGGTTACTTTCCAGGTCAAGCAGGGTTTCGATGTTTGCTTCCATTCGGTGGGGTTGCGAATCGGCAACAAACACGATACCGTCCACGCCATTCAAAATCACCTTACGGCTGGAAGCATAATAGACCTGCCCCGGCACCGTATACAGATTGAACTTGGGTTTTTTACCCTTGATTTTTCCAACCTCAATTTGCATGAAGTCGAAAAATATGGTTCGGTCTTCTTTTGTTTTGAGCGAAACCAAATCACCGGTTAATGAGGGATCCAGTTTGGAATGGATATATTCCAGATTGGTTGTTTTGCCACTCATACCCGGACCATAGTATACAATTTTGAGATTGATTTCCTGCAATGCCCAGTTTATAAACATTATCCGCCTCTTTAATTCATTTTATGTCTGAATATACAACTATTACTTAAAAGTATCATCTAAAGCATCACCCAAAAGGCTGCTAAAATCAGAATCAATCAGCTTTTCATCTTCAGCCGGGGCGCCGGAATCATCATCCAGTATGCCGTTTAAATCTTCAATGGCTTTTTTGGTATAGATACGAATAAGGCCCAAGGTAACGCTTACATCAAAGACAACCACCAGAAAGAAGGCCTCCCCGACGTTGGACAGATAGACATTGCGCTTTTCACCTTCATGGAACAGAAGCTTAAATTTAGCCTCTTCCCCGACCAGTTTGGCCATCTCCGAGGTGGCGGCAAAATCACTGGCGGCCAGAGCCGAAAGTACCGTTGTGTTCATGTTGTCCGTATTGCCGCGCTGGCTGATAAGCTGTCCGCTCATATCGGCAAACAAAATTGCCGAGGCTTTGGTTTTATTTGCCAGTTCGGACAATACACGGGTGATCCCCTCATATTGCGTGCTGTTAAGGATTACCTGACGGCTGCCGTCCTTCAGCTTTCTCGTTTGTACCATAAATTACCCCACTAAGTTATTTATTGTGCAATTTAACTAAATTTTTGTTGAGTGTCTCTTTTTCAATCGTTCCAGGGCAATTTTCACACTTTCACGCAAGCGTTCCAGCGCTTCGCCCAAATCCTGGATTTCATCATTGGTCCTGACCATTATAGCCTCATTTATCTTGCCCTGACTGATTTCGTTGGCTTTTTCCGTCAGATAGATAATCGGACTGATCATCCTGTTGGCTAAAAAGATTACAACTAATATGCCAAGTAGAGTTATTCCGCCGATAATGGAGATAATCAGTACATTGATTTCCTGTACAGCCTGGTCAATATAATTTTGTTTCATCCCGACACGCACGAATCCCAAATAGCCCTCTTCAACAGGGATAACAATATCGCGGCATTTAATATTTCCATCTTCCAACGTCAGGTCGTGCACCTTCTCGTCGGTTACGGACAGCAACGCGTTCAGCTCTTCCGGTATCTGACCGTTAAAGGTCTCGGCCAAAACTTCATTTTCGCTGTTCTGGATCACGATATATTCCACGCTTTCAAAGCTGAGGGCCTTGGTAATCATCTGGCGCAGGCCGAAAGAATCTTCACTCAAAATCTGTTCCGAAGCCGATTGTGCCAGGTTGGCGCCCAGGGCACGCCCCCTTTCAATCAATTCCGATTCTATTCGCCGGGCTACGGTTGAATTGATGATTATAACCAGAATGATACCCAGCAACAGATTGCTGACAACCAAAATACCACTTATTTTCCAACGTAAACTAAGGCGCATGTTTAAGTTTCTTTATCCTTTAATTTCAGTATAACCATATTAGGTGGCTTAAATCAATTTCTTTTTTAAATATTGCAACATATCGGATTGGAAAGCGATCTTTTTGGCTTCATCGCTAATTTCATCGCTGATCAGTTCTATCAACTCGGCAATGCGTTCCACCGGAAATTTGGACTTGTCCAGCTCCATATCTTCAATCATGTCATCTATAACAAATGTCGCCACAGGCCCGATAATGGTCATCAGCACTTTTTCCAGGGTATCAAAAAATTGCACCTCGGCAAAGTTGTGTTTTTTACGCTCCACCTGACTGACGTCAATAACACCATGTGTATAAAGGTTATACATGATGTGGGCAACATCCTTCACGGTCATGGCCAGTACATTGGCTATTTCCTGAATGGACTGTTCCCCATTGATTTGAGTAAGCACGGCCCACTCCGCCGAACGCAGATTTAACCCTGTTGCAGACTTAATCTCGGATTTCTTATAGATCACATGAGGTTGTGCGATAAAATTTCGTGCTCTCCCGGCCAACCCTGTCTTCCTTTACCGTATATATGTACTCATCTTTTTGCTAATAATTTGGTTTCGTTTTCGTCCAGTTGTCCCTTACGCAGCAAATGACTGGGATCGGTAACATGACTTTTTGCTTTTTTGTAAATCTTCTTTTCCTGCACAATATGCGAAAGGCTTACATTTATGGTGATGCGCAGCAGGGCCACCACCTGGGGACTGTCGCACACGGTAACCAATAGTATGTTTTGCGAGATTTTTCCGACGATAAACAAATTTTTCCAATACAGCTCTATTTCCGTAAGGGGATTTTCCGCTTCCCAGGTCAGGGCATGTATGCGTAAAAGGCGTATGGCCATATTTTGCATATCCTGTTCTTCTATCTCCAGTCCATAGGACTCCAGAACCGCGCCACGCATGGTGGTGATAAAAGTGCCCTTTACCGACGGTAAATTTTGTATTTCCCGAAGCCAGCGTTCTACCATGTCTCTATATCTTCCCTATTGCCCGCCTAATCAGCGGAATAACCGTATCGCTTTTTGTCTTTTTATCCAGTTCGATCATGATATATTCATGATGATAGGATGTTATGATCAGACGCCTGTCTCCCAGTAACAGGCTGATGAAACGCACCGGCTGCCTGCTAAATGGCCGGGCCAGGCGTTCCGCCTGCAGAGCAATAAAAACCACGTTCAGTGTCTGGGCCATTTCCTTTTGATCGGTGGAAAAAATGGTTTGCCCCTCGGCATCCAATACCCACACCATATTTACGCCGCGGATGGTTAAAAGCCGCTCAAACATCTTGTTATAGATATTTTCACCGTCATCCTGGGCATGATCCAGTTTATGCATGCCTTCCAGCAACAAATTACTCCAACTGGTATGGATCGTTCGTACCGGAGGACGCACATCGCTTTCCACCTTAAAGCGCCCGTCCACCAGCCCTAAAAGCTTATATACCGCCTCTTCACCGATATAGGGATCAAATTCCGCGTGCGATACCTGGCCATTCTCAAAATAGACAAAGCCAAAGCGCCCCGCCCGCTCAATGGTCAGCTTGGCCGTATTGTGCTCCATACAGTTTAACTGTATTAGGCTGGGTAGTTTTATATCTTTTAAGTTTCCGATTAATGCCATTTTAGCCTAACAGGTCAAATACTTTTTGTCTCAATACTTTCATCTCAAAGGGTTTTTCCACATAATAACAGGCGCCCAGTTCCTCCGCTTCATCCTTTTTATCGTTGGAACCGTAAGCCGTCATTACCATAACTTCCGTGGAGGGGTACTTTTCCTTGACCACCTTGAGCAGATCCAGCCCGCTTATGCCGGGCATAAAAATATCCGTAATAATTAAATCATACGGTTTCTCGGCCATACGGCTCAGCGCTTCTTCTCCGGAAGCGGCCGTGGCCACTTCATAATCCTTTTTAGATATAATAAAGCTCTGATATAAACTAAACGTTAAGGTTTCCTCATCATCTACAATGAGTAATCGTCGGGCCATTATGACTCCTGTTGAGTTTGATTTATATACGGTAAATAAATTGTAAACACGGTGCCCCGCCCCAGTTCGGATTCCACCTCCAACCGTCCGGCATTTTCATCCAGCAAACGTATGCAAATGGAAAGCCCCAGGCCCACCCCATCACTTTTTGTCGTGTAAAACGGTAAAAAGATATTCTCTATTTTTTCAGGGGGAATACCCGCGCCGTCATCTTTTACCCGGATCAGAATGGCGCCGGGTTCCTTTTGCCCGGCAGTCGCCAGGGTGTGAGGTTCATAGCTGGAAACCAGCTCGATGTGACCACCTTCCGGCATGGCATCCATGGCATTGAGCAACAGATTCAAAATAACCTGTTCAAACTGGCTCTCATCAATATAAATATTCGTTGAATCACTGCCAAATTCTGTTTTATAGCTGACCTTTCTTTTAAGCATGCGTGAACGCAGCAACAAAAACACCCCATCGACAATATTGGGCAGGGAGTGAAAAGCCGGCTTGGGACGACTGGGCTTGGCAAAATTGAAAAATCTCTGTAGCAGGGCGTTACTGCGGTCAATCTCCTTAACCACCCGCGAAACCAGTTGGGCCCGGAAGTCACCGGGGCTGAAGGTTTCCAGCAAAACCTCTGAAGAGGTTTTGATCCCTCCCAGGGGATTGCGGATTTCATGGGCCAGGCCGGCCGCCAGTTCACCCAGGGTGGCCAAACGGTCCATACGGCTCATTTGGCGGCGGAAATTGATCTGCTCCCGGATGTCGCGAAATATAAAGACCACCCCTTGCTGGCCGTTGGCAAACTCAAACAGGGTTGTGCTGAACCCGATGGGCACGATTTCATCACCGGAGGATTTCAGGTTTATCTCCTGACTTTCAAACATTTTATGCTGCTCAAAAATCTGTTGAAATATCTCTTTTACCTTTTGCGGCTCGGCAAAAAGGGTATGTATCGGTTTGCCCAAAACTTCACGGGATTCATAACCAAGTAGTTCCAGCGCCGATTTATTTAAAAAGGTGATATCCCCCTTTTGATCCGTGGTGATAATTCCACTCGAAATATTTTGAACTATCCGTTTATGAAACTGAAAAACACTGTCCAGCTCTTCATATTTTTTTATAAGCCGGTTGTATTTTTCCTTATAGTGCGCCAATTGTTCACGCACCTCACCCGCCTTGCTTAAATCCGTCACAAGCTGGTTGACTCTTTGGATATTTTCTTTCTGCTCTTCGAGATACTTACTCATCGGTTCTTTATGTTTCCGGTTTCATTTCATACAGCTTAAGCCGTAACCATCTAAAGATCAAGCTTAAACGGCAAACAAAGGATCAACATCTATCGATATGTTAACATGGGCATGTTTTTTATCCCGGTAGCTTTGCACCACGTCGTGAAGAATTCTTTTCGTTCTTTTTCCCGACACATCCTGTGCGGGATCTATTTTTATGGTTATTTGCCAGCGATACATATTCCGCAAACGGGACAAGGCGGCGGGAGCCGGCCCTATAACCCCGGCATAGGGCTTCAGGTGCCTGCGCAGAGGGATGCCGATCTGCCGCGAGATGTTTATGGCGTCCTTAAAATCCGCCGCGGATACCGTTACCACTATTAATCGGTAAAAGGGCGGATATTTATAATTTTCGCGGTGTTTAATTTCCTCCTCATAAAAACCCTCATAATTGTGGGTGCGGGCAAACTGAATGGCATAGTGATCCGTCTGAAAACTTTGAACCACAACCTCCCCTTCCTTTTCGGCCCGGCCGGAGCGCCCGGCAACCTGGGCCAGCAGTTGAAAAACCTTCTCCGATGACCGGAAATCGGGTACGGCCAGCCCCACATCGGCGGAAATTACCCCCACCAGGGTGACATTGGGAAAGTCCAACCCCTTGGAAATCATCTGAGTTCCCAACAAAACCGGCGCCCTCCCCTGGCGAAAGGCATCCAGAATACGTTCATAACTGTTTTTACCGCGTGTGGTATCCTGATCCATGCGCAAAACCGGCATACCCGGATATATCCGTTCCAGCTCCTGTTGCAGTTGCTGGGTACCGGCTCCCTTGTATTCAATATCCTTACTGCCGCAATTGGGGCAATGAGCACTGGCCGGGGTTTTAAAGCCGCAGTAGTGGCAGCGCAGGGAGTGATCATAGCTATGGTAGGTCAGGGTCACGTCACACTCGGCGCATTTTACGATAAACCCGCAATTCAGACATTGTTGAAAGGAGGCATATCCTCTGCGGTTCTGCAACAAAATAACCTGTTCCCCCCTCGTGATCCTTATATCCATCTGCTCCAGTAAAAAGCGAGAAAAAACCGGCCGCCCCTTTGCAGATTTTTCCTTACGCATATCCACCAGATGAATGGTGGGCAGGGGCATTTTATTGGCCCGTTCCATCATTTTCAACAGAACATGCTTCCCGCGCCGGGCATTATAAAAGGATTCAAAACTGGGGGTGGCGGAGCCCAGAACAACATGAGCCTTGTGCATGCGTCCCAGATAGAGGGCCACATCACGGGCATTATATCCCGGTACGCTGTCGGTCTGTTTATAGCTTTGTTCATGCTCTTCATCCACCACAATCAGGCCGATATTCTCCATCGGGGCAAACAGGGCCGAACGCGGTCCGATAACAATGGATACCTGCCCGCTGTAACAGGCCTGCCAGGCATCAAAACGTTCCCCGACAGACATCTTGCTGTGAAAAATGGCAATATTGCGGTCAAAGGCTTTTTGAAAACGGCTTACCGTTTGCGGCGTCAGGGCAATCTCGGGGATAAGTATAATGGCCTTGCGGCCCGCGGCCAGAACCCGTTTCAGTATTTCAATATATACCACTGTTTTACCGGAACCGGTGATCCCATATAACAGAAACGAGCGGTATTCTTCCGCCTCCAGCCCCCGGCAAACCGCCCCGATCACATTTTTCTGCTGGGCGGTGAGGAAAATCTCCTTCTCCTCCTCATGGTAATTTATTTCCGGCTTACGCTCGATCACCTTATCCACCAGCATAACAAGTTTATTACCGGCCATCTTATGCAGCGTGGCCCGGGCCATGCGCGTTTCCTTTAAAAAGTCGCTGACCAGGATATCTTCATTTTTATGTTGTTTCAAAAAGGAGGCCACATGAGGCTTTTTTTCGAGATAACGCTTAAAGTGTTCATCTTTTTCAATCAACTCTTCCAAGTCGCCGGGAATAGACACACACTTGCGTATCAGGGCGGAAACACGGGCATTTTTATGTTCCTCCACGCTGTAGACCAATCCCTTTTTTTCCAGGGCCCGTAAAACCGCATAAAAGGAGCCCGTTCCCATTTTTTTGCGGTAATAGCTTTTACTTTTTCCCGGATTTTCACCAATGAGCATATACAGCTCTTTTTGACGTTCGGGTAATGATACGCCGGGATCTTCTTCCACCAGGAAAAGATTTTCCTGATCATGGGCTTCCAACCCCTTGGGTATGGCCAGTTGCAGGGTTTGTCCCAGGGGGGCCATATAATAAGCACTGATCCAGCGGGCAAGCGCCATGGTATCCGGACGGACAAGGGGCTTGTCGTCAAGCACATCCAGAATGGGTTTTACACTGGAATAAGATGTTTTTTCCAGCACATTCACCACAATACCGGTCAGGGTTCTTTTTCCAAAGGGGACTAAAACACGATATCCTGGAGATATATAACTAAAGGTTTCGGGAATATGATAGGTAAAGGCGTGATAGATAGGCAGATTGAATACGACTTCAACGTATGGCATAGGATTAAAAGCCCTGCCGTGGCAGGGCTTAATTTTAAATTATTCTTTTACGACCCAGACCTTTACAGATCCTTCCACATCGGAATGCAATTTAACATTTACGGTGTAAATACCAAGTGCTTTTATGGGTTCATCCAAAAGAATTTTACGCTTTTCAATCTCAAAGCCCTGTTCTTTCAGGGAATCGGCGATATTTTGCGAGGTTACGGAACCAAACAATTTATCTTCCTCTCCCACCTGAACGGAGATGGTGCAAGAGACATTTTCCAGCTTCTTAGCCAGTTCCTCCGCGGCATGTTTCTCTTTTTCCTGTTTCCAGGACTTTTGTTTTTGATCGTTTTCAAAACGTTTGCGGTTCTGCTTGTTGGCCAAAAAGGCTATCCCCTGAGGAATAAGAAAATTCCGGGCAAAGCCGTCTTTAACTTTTACTTCCTGACCGGCTTCACCCAAACCTTCATAATCTTGTCTTAATAAAACATTCATAATGCTTGTTCCTTCCAGGTTTAGCTTAGCGGGTAAAATCAGTTACAAACGGGATCAGAGCCAAGTGACGGGCGCGCTTTACGGCACGGGCCAGTTGACGCTGCATTTTCGCCGAAGCACCGGACGTATGACGGGGAATAATCTTACCCTGCTCGGTCAGATACTTTTTCAACAGCTTTTCATCTTTGAAATCGATGTAGATGATACCGGCTTCGGTAAACGGACAATTTCTTTTTTTGCGTTGCTTAATCATTTTTTTCCTCCTCGGTACCGGCCTCTTCAACAGATGTTTCTTCGGCGGGGGTTTCCTCCGCGGCAGGCTCGGTGGTGGTTTCTTCAACTACAGACTCGGTGGGCTCCGTCGTGGTTTCTTCCACAACTTCCGTTTCCACCGCGGCTTCCGCTTTTTCTTCAACCTGTGCGGCCGCGGATGCTTCTTCAGCGGCGGCGGCAGAGCTTATTTCCAGAGCGCTTTGACGTGCGGCCGCCTTAGCCATTGCTCTTAACTGATGCTTATCATAACGATAGGTCAGATAGCGCAGTACCGAATCGGTATAGTTGTATTCACTTTGCAAGGCCTTGGGAATATTGCCTTCGCCTTCGAATTCAATCGCGATGTAAAAGCCGTACTGCTTTTTCTGGATTTCGTAAGCCAGGCGACGCTTACCCCATTTATCTACCTTGCGGATGGTTCCGCCATTCTCGGTGATGATCTGCGAAAAACGTTCCACAGCTTCATCGATCTCCTTCGGTGGGAGCAGGCTGTCTAAAATGACAACCGTTTCATATATGGCCATATAAGCCTCCTTTGGTCTGATGATCCCGTCCTTATGGCCGGGATAGGATGATTTGTTTACAACAGCGGCGCGATAACCAATGCGACCACTGACATGAGTTTAATCAAAATGTTTAACGAGGGACCCGATGTATCTTTGAACGGATCGCCCACCGTATCACCGACAACGGCCGCTTTATGCGGAGCGGAACCCTTGCCGTATTTTACGCCTTTTATGACAATACCTTCTTCGATCATTTTTTTAGCGTTATCCCAGGCGCCGCCGGCATTGGACTGAAACAAGGCCATCAAAACACCGGAGGAGGTTACACCGGCCAGCAAACCGCCCAGCATGGTGGCGTCGCCTAAAAAGCCCATCAAAGCGGGCACGAGCACAGCCAGCAAACCGGGAAGAATCATTTCCCTGATGGATGCCGAGGTTGAAATTTCAACACACTTGCCATATTCGGCTTTACCATTGGCCGCTTCAAAGGTTTTACGATCGGCTTCACTCCACTCGGAAGTAGACTTGCCTTCGTTCTTCTGCATAACCTTCAGGGCAGCGGAAAGTTCAGGAATTGTTTTAAACTGACGGCGGACCTCTTCAATCATGGACATCGCAGCACGACCGACCGCCTGCATGGAAAGAGCCGAAAAAAGAAAGGGCATCATCGCCCCGATAAAGAGCGCGGCCATTACTTTCGGGTCGGTTACGTTGATGGCGCCAAGTTTGTCGACATGGGTGGCGTTGTAGGACTCGACAAAGGCGGCAAACAGGGCCAGTGCCGTTAAGGCCGCCGAACCGATGGCAAAACCCTTGCCGATAGCGGCGGTGGTGTTACCCACGGCATCCAGCTTATCGGTACGCTGACGTACCTCGGCCGGCAGTTCTGCCATTTCCGCGATCCCTCCGGCATTATCCGAAATGGGCCCGTATGCGTCCACGGCCAACTGTATGCCGGTATTGGAAAGCATACCCACGGCGGCAATGGCAATTCCGTATAAACCGGCAAAATGATAAGCGCCTAAAATAGCAATGGCTATGACAACAATCGGAATCGCCGTGGAAAGCATACCCACTCCCAAACCGGCAATAATATTGGTAGCGGAACCGGTCATGGACTGTTCGGCGATGGAACGCACCGGTTTTTTCCCGGTGCCGGTATAGTATTCGGTAATCAAACCAATCAGCAAGCCGGCGACCAAACCGAATAAAGTAGCATAAAAAACACCGCTGGAGGTGTAGATCACCCCGGCCAGGGACCATTGGGTCGGCAGCATCTGTTCAATAATAAAATAGGAGGCGATAACCATGACAATCGAAGAGCCGAACTCTCCGATGTTTAAGGCTTTTTGCGGATCGCCGCCTTCCTTGACTCTTACAAAAAAGGTACCGGCAATGGAAGTTAAAATACCGGTGGCGGCCAGGGCCAAAGGCAGCAGAACACCGCTCAATCCGCCAACGGATTGAAACTCCGGCAAGGTCAGAAACACCGCCCCCAGAACCATGGTACCGATAATGGAACCCACATAGGATTCAAACAGGTCGGCGCCCATACCGGCTACATCGCCCACATTGTCGCCAACGTTATCGGCAATGGTGGCCGGGTTCAGAGGATGATCTTCCGGGATACCGGCTTCCACCTTACCCACCAGATCGGCACCCACATCGGCGGCCTTGGTGTAAATCCCCCCGCCAACGCGGGCAAAAAGAGCGATGGACGAGGCACCGAAGGAAAAGCCGGTGATCACCGACAATACACGGTTAATACCTTCCACATCCATGCCGAACATATCTTCATAAATAAGCAGCAGTCCGGAAAGCCCCAGCACGCCCAGTCCCACAACGGCAAGCCCCATGACGGAACCACCGGCAAAAGCGATTTCCAGAGCCTTGCCCAAACTTTTACGGGCGGCATTGGTCGTACGCACATTGGCGGCCGTGGCCACCCGCATGCCGATATTACCGGCCAGGGCCGAGGCAAAGGCGCCAACGATAAACGATACGGCAATCATCGCCGAGGATTTTTCAGGATCCGCGGACACCCCCAAAAGAATGGCCACGACAAAAACAAAAACGATAAGGACTTTATATTCGGCGCGTAAAAAGGCCAGGGCCCCTTCACGTATGTGGCCGGAAATAGATTTCATCTGATCGGTTCCAACTTCCTTTTTGTTGATCCAGGAAGAACGAAACATACCGTAAAGCAGGGCCAGAACAGCACTACCCATCGCAAACATAAGTGTATACTGCATCGTACGGACTTCTCCTATTCTAAAACATTCTTATTATAATGATTCATTGCATACTCGATCCCTTTATCCATCCAGGCATCAACGCCTTCCAGAGCCCTGGAAAAAATCACATCCAGGTCTTTGATGGAGGTCTCGTCAAACGGGGATAGTACAAAGTCAATAATCGAGCCTTCCGGGGGAGGGCCTATCCCTAAACGCAACCGGCTGAAAGTTTCGCTTTCCAAATGATAGATGATGGATTTAATGCCATTGTGCCCACCATCCGAACCTTTTTTCCTAAAACGTATCGTACCGAAGGGAAGCTGAAAATCATCATACACCACCATCATTCGCTCCAGCGGCAAACTCATAGCTTCCAAAACCTGATATACCGCCCGACCGCTTAAATTCATATAGGTGGTCGGCTTTATCAGTACAATTTCAAAACCATCTTTTTCATGGGCTGAAAAAAAATAATCCCCTTTGCCGGGAACAAAGGGGATTCCAAACTTTTCAGCATAATAGTCTAAAAACAGGTAACCGATATTGTGACGTGTCGTTTGATACTTTTTCCCGGGGTTACCCAACCCAAAAAGAGCAAACTGCAAAAATGGAATTACCCTTCTTCCGGAGCTTCGCCATCTTCGGCTTCGGCGGCAGCTTCTTCTTCCTCTTCGGAGAGA
>Ga0256832_1001233_pt1 | contig 17141 bp, 8 predicted proteins | sample 134614metaG_FD_190534 | JGI IMG/M metagenome (GOLD analysis project Ga0256832, IMG submission 190534) | Hydrothermal vent microbial communities from Lau Basin, Pacific Ocean - 134-614 | ecosystem: Environmental > Aquatic > Marine > Hydrothermal vents | place: Pacific Ocean: Lau Basin | collected...
CGGAGATGCTGATGACGTTCGTCGCCATGAGCCAGCATCAGCAGCGGGTGCTGTTTGAGGGCGAGTATGACCCTGACGAGCGCAACGAGGTGCTATGCGCCTCTGACGACGGCGTCACCCCCCTGCCATGCGTGCCCGAGAAGCAGTCTGATAAGTGCGTTTCCTGCCCGATGAGCAAGAAGGGCAGCGGGAAGGAGGGCCGCATCGCCTGCAGCGTGAAGCGCACGGCGCTGGTCTGCGTCTGGCTGCCGGATGGACCTCAGCTCTACCGCATGAACATCAGCTGGGCCAGCTTCGGCCAGAAGGACGACCAGAAGAACAAGCTGTTCAACGTCCGCAACTTCGGCAAGATGTGCAAGAAGCTCGGGCTGCCGGAGGATGGGCTCGTCGTCAGGGCCACGTTCGACCACGACAAGAACGCCGCTCCGTCTACGGTCCGGTTCACGCCCGTGGCGATGCTCACCCCCGAGCAGTACGCCATGATTCAGGCGGAGCTTGAGGATGTCGATGTCGATCAGGTCATCTACATGGCCGGCATGTTCGGTTGTGGTGACGACGACAGCACGCCAGAGGCCAAGCCGAAGCCGAAGCCGAAGCCGAAGCCGAAGGCCAAGCCAAAGGCCGGGCCCAAGGCCGAGCCAGAGCCGAAGATCGAGCCCGAGCCCGAGGGCGAAGGCGATCCCGAGCCGGGACCGGACGCCGAGGAAGAAGTCGCGTCCGCGCTCGATGGCCTGCTCGACGACGACGACTTCGAGCTTTGACATGCCGCGCCGGCCCGTCGCAGAATGGCGGGCCGGCTTATTCGATAATCAGGGGGATGGATGTTTCTTGTACTCAAGAAAAGCAAAACACGCGACGGCGATTCGGCATACTTCTCCACATACGGTGCCGCGGGCCCACTGGCGATACCTCGCCTGCTGGAGCGCATAGGAGCAGAGGATGTCTACATGGCGCTGGCCGAGTACGAGGCGCCATCGGAGCAGGTCAGTCAGCTCCTCGATGACAGCGGGTTCGTCAAGCTGCACAAGTACAAGCGCCGCGACTACGTTCAGCACTCCCACCTTTTCTACCTCGACATCGACATACGCGAAGACCAACCCGGCAAGTGGTCGACCGCAAAGGAAGCCAGTGACGCCATCAAGCGCGCCATCGACGCCGGGCTACCACAACCATCTTACGCCGTTGCCACCGGCGGCGGCATCCACCTCTACTGGCAGGTCGACGAACCTGTCGACGACCCCATCACCTACAAGCGCGTTGCCGGCTTGCTCCGCGACGCGAACAAGCGGCTGCGGCTGCGCGCCGACGCCTCGCCCGGCGCCGCCATCACGGGCATCGCGCGCATGCCCGGCTCCATCAACAGCAAGAACGGCAGGCGGTGTCGGGTCATCTCGCGCAAGGGGCCGGTCTATCGCTTCGACGATCTTGTCGACCAGCTGGCGGAGGTCGTCGGCTTCGAGAGCACAGAAGAGGCACCGCAGTCCCATGCCTTCTTTGATGCGGCCACCGACCTGCCGGACTATCTTGGCGGCGGGGCGAATACACCCGTTGCAGGGCACGAGGTCATCACCGAAGCCTACGACCCGGCGCCGTATCGGCAGGTCATCCGCAACTGCGGCGTGATGCAGCTGTTCAAGACCCACCCGGAGCAGTGCCGCTACCCCACGTGGTTCGGCATGATGACCATCGCCGCGCGCACCACCAACCCCTGCCGCATGGCCCACTACCTCTCGGCGTTCAGCAAGAACGAGTACGACCCGGAGGCGGTCAACGACAAGCTGAAAGAGGGCAAGTCCACCGACGCGCCGATGTCCTGCAGCACCTTCGCCATCGAGCACCCCGAGGTGTGCGGTCAGTGCCCACACTGGGACGGCGAGAACGTGCGGATGAATCCGCTGTTCGTCACCGACCCTGAAAAGAGCGATGGGCTGATCGTCGTCAGCGACATCGAGATGCCGATCTCGCCGGACACGAGTGGCTGGCCGGCCACCATGTACGGCGTGAAGTTCGGCACCACCGATACGGACAAGCGGTACGTGGGCACGGTCGAGGGTATCACGCTGCCACGCGGCTACTACTGGGACAACGAGCAGCGCGCCTTAACGATCAAGCAGACGATCGAGAAGGAGGACGGGACCAAGAGCGTCGCCTACGCCACCCTTGCCAAGCACGCGCCGATCCCCGTGGCCTACCCCACCGAGGTCAGCGCCAACCCGTTCGACAACACGCGCACCGACAAGGTGCTGGCGCTGGTGGTCAATCCTGACGAGCATCGGCCCCAGTCGTTCTACAATGGGTCATTCTCGTCCAAGGCCGTGCTCAATGTCAGCACGGTCGCGAACGAGCTGGCGGAGAACAACGCCTACCTCGTCTCGAAGGAACACGTGGGTCTGACGGTCCACTTCTACCGGCGGATGCTGGCGCTGCGCGGCTCCGTCGAGCAGGTCCAGACCCTCGGACTGCAGCGTGACGGCAGCTATGCCACGCTCAATGGGCGCTTCATGCCCGACGGCACGATCTACCAGCCGGCCATGTCGCCCGGCCTGTCGCGCGCCGCCGCGCAGCTGATGCGGCGACAAGGCACGTTTGAGGGCTGGCGCAAGGCGATTACTCAGTGGTTGGAGCACCCGGCCACCACGCCCAACCACAAGGCCGTGCTACTGGCCTCGTTCGCCTCGGCCGTCTACAGCGCGGCCAGTGATTTCCTCGACATGCCGGCGGCGCTGATCAACGCCGTCGGACCGACGGGGCGCGGCAAGAGCCAGTCGCTGGTATTCGCTCACAGCGTGTGGGGCAAGCCGGTCGCCGGCTCCTACACAGGGGCGGACACGCCGGCCTACGTGATGAACTCGCTCACCCACCTGTCGGGGGTGTTCACGTCTATCGACGAGATCTCCCTGTTCGACAAGAAGGCGCTGGCCGAGCTGCCGTATCAGGTGTCGCTGGGCCGGGCGCGGCGCCGACTGGCGCAGAACGCATCGAGCGGGGAGTGGACCGACACCTCGCAGGGGTCGCAGGTGTGGACCGGCACGGTCGTCACGACATCGAACGTGTCGATCGCGGAGTTGCTGCTTGGCAGCAACGATCAGGACAGGGCGGCGCCGCTGCTGGCGCGCGTGATCGAGCTGGATTTCTCACAGACCAAGCCCATGTCCAGCGAGCGGGCGACCGAGCTGGACGACATCACCACCGAGATTCGCAGGCACCACGGCCACGCCGGGGACAGGCTGGCGCAGGTGCTCGCCATGATGAGCCGGGACGCGATGGAGCGGATGATACGCGAGGCGTCTGCTCTTGCCCGCACAGCCGTAGGCAGCGATGGTGACTCGCGCTTTGCCCGCACGTTCGCTGCCGTCGGCTATGCCGTCATCCACCTGCTCGAAGCTCACGGCATCCTTCCAAACGCTCAGCAGCTGCTGGGCCCGGCGCTGAACATGACCATCGCCGGCCATAAGCAGCAGCGCGTCAGTGTCGAGGAGACGTTCAGCACCCGCCATGCGATGCTGTCGTTCCTCGAAGAGCATGCGGAGCGCATATACCTCGACGTGTCCGGCTCGCTATCCGACACGACGCGCGACCTTGCGGTGGTCCATACGAAAAAGGACACCTGCGTGTTCATCGTAAACGGGCCGCTGCGCCGGTTCGTCAAGCAGCGGACCGGCAAGGCGCTGGTCGGGCCAGAGAAGATCGCGAAGTTCGTGGCCGCTGCCGGCCTGACCGTGGTCGAGGAACGGCAACTCAAGAAGGTCACGGTCGGCGGACGGCGCGTTGTATACCGCGCAACAGCCGTGACGAAAGAGAGCTTCGACCGGCTGCTTGGAGATATTGATGCTGCAGCACCTTCGACAACTGCCACCGTCATACCTCTCCGACCAGAGGATGCGGGAGATACATCGGCTGCTGAACGAGACTCCTCCGACAGTGGACCTGCACCGTGAGTGGGATGTGGCGTTCGATGGCGGCGCCGTCTACTGGCCGGCGGACCTGACACCCCTGCTGATCTGTGACAAGTTCAGCCCGGTTCACCTGCGCCGCATGATGGCGCCGTGGGCGCGCGCTCCGATGTGGTGGTGGGGTTGGCAATGGTCAGCGCTGAGAGGGCTGCTGTCCGAGAGGATGGGGATGGGCCGCGGACCGTGGGATCTGCGCGTGGAAGGGCCGGTGGTGCACGAGACGGCGCGGGTGGCGCAGAGAGGCGAGGTCAGCACCGTGCTGGTGACGCCGAACGTGATCGCCTCCGCTGTGCCGCTGGCGCGCCTCGACGAGATCCAGCTGTGGCGGGTGAAGCCCCGCAGCCATGTATTTTTACCTGACTTGATCGAGCACTTCGGCAGGTTCGTCGACCGGCATGTGCTGGCCCGGTACCTGATCGCCGCAGCGCGGCAGTCGACAAGGGCGCCGGAGAAGTGGGGATAGGTGATTACTCCAGATACGGCTGGATCAGAGGCGTCTGCAGGTACTGCGCCATCACGCTCCGCCGCTGCTGGTCCGCCTGCTCGATCAGCTGCCGACGCTCGGCCAGCGGCATCTCCGTATTGACCAGCGCATGGCGCCTCACTCGTGACCAGTCCTGCATCCCTCGTACCACCTTGTTGATCTCCTGATAGGCTTGGATCAAGCCGGGGTTCTCGTCGAGGATGGCTTGCGCCTGTTCCGTCTGCCCCGAGTCAGCCAGCGCCTTCACCATCCTGTACCGCTGCGTGATCGTGTCACGCGCCTCATAGAACTGAGCAGCGTCGCGTTGCGCAATCTTCCCCGTGAAGCCGGCAATGAACGGGATGGCCTTGCGCCAGTCCGTCACCTCGGCTCCGCCGCTCGACAGCGCCGTGGCAATCTCGTTGCCCATCGCATACACGTCTTCGATCGCATCGAAATACGTGTCGATCAGATACTGCGTCTTATCTGCCGGCAAATCGTAGCCCGTTGCCTTGTAAACCAGCGTCGCGATTCGCTCACCGGCGCTGCCGACGTTGGCCTTAGTCCCGGCCGTGTAGTTCAGCGGGTCGCCGAACGCACCCTCCCGCTCGATGGGGATGCCGAGGCCAGAGGCGTTCACGGCCAGATCCGTAACACCACGGAACGCCGTTGGTGTTGCTGTCTGGATCGCCCATTTCCATGCGTTGTCGCCAGATGCCGGGGCGATCGGAGAAAAGTTGTCGATCATTATCTGCCCGGTGGTCTGGATCATCTCGCCCACACTCTGATGCCCCGCCATCAGGCCCGCCAGTTGCGTGCCGAAGGCGATCGCCGAGCCTACGCCCAGCGGGAATGGGATCACCAGTGCCTCTTTGTCTCCGAGGAAATAGAACCGCGCGCCCGTGGCCCAGCGGTTCATCTTGTCTTTCAGGATCAGCTTCTCGCCGTCGTCGTCCTCCGGGCTCATCGCATAGGACATCATGTACAGGGCCATGCCCACGCCCACCATCAGCGCTGCCGTCTCGGCGCCGTTCTCTCCCTTGAGCAGCGCGTCGAGCGCCCGGAACCCGCCCGTGGCGCCGGCTCGGAAGAACATGAACAGCCCGCCGATCGCCCCGCCGTATTTCCCCCGCTGCTCGAAGTTCGCCAAGTTCTTCGTGAAGGCCGCCGCCCTTCTTCTACTCCAGCCCTTCTCCTCCACCAGATAGTCGAACACGCCAAGACGAGCGGATAGATCCGTCACATCGTTGATCGCCTGCACCACGTCGTACATCTTCTCGAACATGATCTGCACGTCGCCCAGCCGGTCGGCGCGGTAGACCTTCCTCGCCCTCTCGACCTCTTCATAAGCCGACAGTGCGTCACGGAACGAGACGCGTCCGCCTTCGCGGATGAACTCATAGGCCAGCCTCCCGGCCCGTGTCGTATCGCGCAGCTTAAGCTGCGTGGCTTCGTCTCCCCGCTCATAGGCCAGCATGTACTGGAACAGCGTATGCGCGTCCGTGAACGGGTTGGGCGCGCGCTTCATCGCCTCGATGGCGGCACTCCGGTCGAACTCGGCCGCCATCGTGATGCCGGCATTCAGCCATTCACGCCAGAGGTTCTTCGGCCAGAAAGCCGGGCGCCAGAAGGTGTGCATCGAACCGATGAAGCTCGTGAAGTACCCCAGCTTCTGAAACAACACGGACTTCCATACCTGTCCGTTGGCCGCCTGCTCGCCACGCTCGTCGGCGAACTGCACATAGTCGAACTTCCCGTCCGGCCTGATCCGCACCATCCCCTTCTGGTTGTCGTACTTGCCCGGCTCCTTCCACAGCCGCTCGATAGGAATGCCGAAGCGCAGCCGGCTCGTCTTCCACATGCCGTCGGCCATCTCGGCATACTTCTGGTTGAGGCGCGCGGCCAGCACGTGCGTGAACACCGATGACGCGACACGCTGCGCCACCGCTCCGTCGATGGCGTAGTCCAGATCCTGCAGCACCTGCGCTACGGTGTTGTCGGCCAGCTCCTGCCGCCCCACCATCCGAGGGTCGACACGGCTGGTCGGTTTGTCCGACGTCAGCTCGAAGTCGTGCTCCCCGAGGATCGGGTTGTCCTTCGACCACATGTTCTTGAGCGGCACGTAGTTCTTGAAGTCATAGAACGCCATGACGTTGCGGCCACGCTCACCCAGCTTGCCGGCGTCCTCGTCCAGCGCCAGCTTGAGGTCGGCGAGCTTGTAGACGTAGTCGCCAAGCTTGTCGAACGTGTCGGCCCACCCTTGGTCCTTGGCGCGGTTGATGATCTCGTCGGCCTGCTCCTGCGACATCCCCGACCCGTGCTGCTCATACTTCTCCAGCGCCCAGTTCGTTCCCGCGTCCTGATCCACCAGATCGACCAGCTGCTGCCATCCGACCTGCGGCGACACCGTGCCGTCCTGCACGTTGCTGATGATCCTGTCTCTCCTGCCGTCGATCTCCGGGTCGTCGGCCTTGTAGCGCATGTAATAGTTGACGCGGTTGCGCTCCTCCGCGTGCTTCGCGTAGAGGTACGCCGACAGGTTCTGCATCGCTTGATCGGTGGCGAGGCCGGCGGCGCGTGCGAACGCGCGCAGCTCGTGGAACAGGTTGCGCCGCAGCGGCTCGGCCTGATGCGTCACCCAAGCGTCGACACGCGCCCGCGTCAACGTGTGCACGTCGTCCAGCAGATAGGAGTTGAAGTCACCGAAGGTGGTGATCATGTTCTCGTCGATGCCACGCAGATTCTCGTGCGTGGCCAGCACGGCGCGCGCCTCCTTGTAGTCCTCCTCCGAGACGGCGCCGAGCTTCTTGGCGCTCTCCAGATCGTCCAGACTCTCCCATTCGTCCAGCACTTCAAGGATTCTCTGCAAGCGCTGCTTCGCCGCTTTTATGTCAGCCCTCCCATCTTTCGACAGCACCCAGTCCTGTATCCGCTGCTGCAGCTTCGTCGCCTCGTACTTGCTGTTCTGCAGGGCGATGCGCAGACGCTCGTACAACGGCCGGTCCGGCAGGGTCTTGATCGCCTCGTGCAGGCGCTTGCGTTTGTCCGGCTGCACCACCCATGAGTCCAGCAGCTCGGCCGCCGTCTCCTTGGCCTTGGTCCAATACCGCTGCGCCCGCTTCGTCACGGGCGTCAACGGGTCGCCGGGGTTCAGTATGTCCAGATACTCGCCCTTGCTGACCCACCACCGGGCGTTGTGCCAGACCTTCTTGTCCGCCGGGTCGGCAGGCTGCTCCTCCTCTTTCTTGAACGACACGATGTCGTCCAGCACGCCCTTGTCCACCACGCCGTCCTTGAGCGCGTTGCGGCTGCGCGCCACCAGCGCCGCCATCTCAAGGTCGGTCATGTCGAACAGCTTGCCGAGCAGCGGGAAAGCGCGCCGGATGGCGGCGAGCGCCGCGCCCAGCGCCTCCTTGAGCTTCTGCACCAACGTCGGGTCGGCGCTCGCCGAGGGCGGACGGCTCTCGGTGTAGGCCGCCAGCACCTCCGAGACGTAGCGCGCCAGCTCCGGGGTGGGCTGGTCGATGGCGCCGGGCGGCAGCGGATCTTTGTAGCCACGCATCCCCAGCGAGTCGGCGGCGGCCCGCAGCTCATTCACGTAGAGGTCGGACCAGCCGGGGCGGTAGGCGTTGGCGAGCTGCGCGAGCTTGAACAGCGACCCGGCCGAGGCCATCAGGTCGCCGAGGATCGTGCGGCCCTCAGTCGTGGTCAGGTCGAGATAGGCGCCGGCGTGGCCCAGCATCTCGTGAACCAGCGTGGCGTCGGCCGCGTCGAGAGAGCCGATGCGGTCGGCGATCAGATAGACCTTGCCGCCGAAGTTGAAGGCAGGAGGAGGGGCTTGGTTCTTGGCGGGGTCGCCATGCAGGATGAAGCCCGCCGTGACCGGGTCGGCGCGCCGGATCGTCTCCACCACGTCGGCGATGTCGTCGACCGTGGCCGCCACCTCGGCAGCGCCGTCGAAGCCCCACTGCTCGGAGCGGCTCTCCAGATGGGAGGCAATAGTAGCCGGGTCGGCAGCGGGGGATGTCGCCTGTGGGGATGGCGCACTGCCGCCCGACTTCGCAAACGATACCCCGGCGGCCGTACCGACCGCGCCTTCATTTCCTACCGCTTGGACTTTTTCTTGCGAACCTTGTACTTGCGCCCCTTGCCCTTCTTGGCTCGGGGCGCCTTGGGCTTTTTTCCACCGCCGCCCTCCAAGGAGTTTCGGAACTGCTGCCCTTCCTTGATGGCGGTCAGCAGGCGGTCCCACAGCAGCGCCTGCATGTTCGGATTCGTCTCGTTGACCAGTGCCGATAAGAGGTCGAAGGTCGCCTTGTTCTTGTCGAGGCCGAGCTTCTGCACGTACTGCGGCAGCTTCTCGATGCCGCCGTACTGGCTGGCGAAGTCCTCAAGATCAACGCTGTCCTGAATATCGCCCGGCTCGTAGTCACGAATGACGTCGCGCAGGAAGCTGTCGACCCGCTTCTTGGTGACGTACTTCACCTCGGTCGGCTTGGACGCCAGCGGGTTCGACTCCGCGCTGCTGACCTGCCGCGTGGTCGTGCCCTGTGCCCGCAGCCGGTCGATGGCGCGCTGGCTCGGCGCCTGCGCCACGGTGCCAAGGTCCGCCGTGGGCGGCGGTGGCGGCGTCGGCAGGGCCGACGGCTGGAGCGGGCCGACGAAGTCAGGACTGCCCTGCACGGACGGCTGGCCGATGGGCGCCGTGGCCGCGGGCGGGGGCGGCGCGGTCACTGTCTCGCTGACCTGCTGCGCCAGCGGATTGACCGGCTGAGGCAGCGGCTGCGGCGAGAGCTGGGCAGGCACGCCCGGCACACCTGCCGGCAGGGTAGGCGACGTGGGCTGCGGCGTTGGCGGGGGAGCATTGACCTGCTCGCCGGTGAGCTGCGCCAACGGGTTCGCCGGAGCAACCTCGACTGGGCCGGGGAGCGCCGGCGGCTGGAGCGGGCCGACGAAGTCAGGACTGCCCTGCACGGACGGCTGGCCGATGGGACCTGCCGGCCGCCCCTGCAGCACGTCGGTCGGGATGGTCGCCTCGGGACCGAGCTGGTCACCGCGCGCGTCGGCGATGTTGGCCGCGGCCTGATCGAACGGGACGCCCTGCACGCCCGGCGCAATCTCCTGCGGCGCGATCACGTTCCCGTTGGCGTCGACGAATCCGCCCGCCAGCGGGTTCACCCGGTTGGGTGGGCCAACGAAGTCAGGACTGCCGGGTTGCGGCACGGCGGCGGCCGCCTGTGCTGCTTGGACGTCCGCCGGGAGTGGCGGCGCGATGTTGGCCGGCTGCGTCGGCCCGACGAAGTCAGGACTGCCCGGCGCGGGCGGCGGCCCCGGCGGCCCCGGCGGCGCTGGCGGCCCGTACAGCGGCAACGGGCCAACGAACCCCGCCTCGCCCTGCTGCGGCGGCCGCACCGGGCCGATGAAGTTCGCGTCGCCCGGCTGAGGCACGGCAGGGCGGGGCTGGCTGGCGGCGGCAAGGCCACCCCGCGCCGCATTGACAGCGCCCACGCCGCCGGCCAGCGGCGCGGCGAACGCACCCTCGATCAGACCTTGGTTGATGGCGTCCTGCCACTGCTGCGGCGTTAGCTGCGTCCCCGTCGCACCGGAGATGGCGGCAGGGGCGACCAGACTCTCGGCGGCGCCCTGCGCGAACTCCTGTACTGCCTCGCCGGGGATCGGCTTGGCTGCGATCAGCGCGTTGCCCGCCACGTTGCGGATCGGCCCGCCGAAACTGCGAAACGCCGCTTGGCCCGGAGCCTCGATAGTCGGCAGCAGGCCCGGCGTCAACGCCGTGCCGAGGCCCAGCGCCGCCGAATACCCCGTCGCCCCAAGCTGGGCCGAGGCCCGCTGCTCGGGCGTCAGCCCCTCGGTCTGGTTGATCTGTGAGATAGCCTGCTGCTCGGTCAGGCCAGCAGCACCCGTGGCTGTGGCGACGTTCAGCCGACCGCCGACCGCCTCCGCCGCGGCCGCGCGCCTCGTCCCCTTCGGCGCCGCCTTCGTCAGCACGGCACGCGCCTTGGTCGCCAGCCGTCCGGGGACCAGCTTCGACGCGCCCTTCACCGCTAGTCCGCCGGGGAGCGCCACGCCCACCATCGACTGCGCCGCGATGGATGCGGCATCGAACGGGTTGGCGCCAACCAGCGCTCCCAGCTTCACTGCCTTCTCGGCGTAGCTAAGCTTTGGATCGTTGGCGATCTGTTGCGCTTGCTGCGACAGTTGCTGCTGCGCATAAGTCTGCGTATCGCCGATTGCATTGGTCGCGGCGTTGGCGATGGCATCGATCGTGTCGGTGATGCCCGTGAACGACGAACCTGTGAGCTTGTTGAAGACCCCCTCGCCAAGTGTCGTCACAGCCTCGGCGATACCGGCCGCGCCTTGAACCGCGGCCTTGCCTGCGCCTTTGAGCATCGACGTGAGCCACCCACGCTCGACCGTGTCGCCAAGACGGTCGAACGCTTGGCGCTTGTCGGCGTCCAGCGCCTCGTAGGGCACCAGCCCGTTACGCGCCAAGTCCTGCGACAGATAGCTGTAGGCTTGGTCGAGGTTGGCGATCTGGGCGTAGACCGCCTCTGGGTTCTTGGCGTCGGCAAGCTGGCTGACCAGCTCCTGCCTGCGCTGCTGCGCCTTGCGCTGGGCCAGATAGAGTTGCGCCGGCGTCCCCGCCAGATCCTCGCGCGCCTCGCCCGACTCGGCCAGCGCGTCGTCCATGAGCTGCAGCGCCTCGATCTGCGCGCTGTGGTCCGCACCCTGCTGCACGCCGGCAAGTCCCGGCGCCGGCACGTTGCCGAGACCGGGGACGAACACCGTGGGCGTCGGCCCGGCCGGGGCGGCCTGCCCGCCGATCAGCGGGTTCCCGCCAAGGCCACTCAGCCCGCCAGCGCTGCCCTGACGCGGCTGACGAAACAGGCTCTTGATCGCCTCCTCGTAGAGAATCTTCTGCCGCTCAGCCTCGGCCTTTGCCTGAGCCTGAGCCTGCGCCGCATACGCCTCGGCCTGCGCCTGCGCCTCTCCCAGCCTGCGCGCCTGCTCGATACTGAGCGACGCCTGCTGTCTCAAGATGTCGTAAGGTACTGCCATTAATCGAGGAGCCCCCGGATGCGTTGCCACAGCGGCGTACTACGGGCGTTCGAGCCGGTATATAGCGACGCCACTCCCTCTGGCAATGATCCGATAGGACGTGTGGAAGGGGCAACCAGTGTTGCCACGTCGGGGACTTCCGGCGGTTCGGGCGCAGCGGGCACGGCCGGCGTCGGCAGGTCCAGCCTAGGAATCTTGGTCTTGCCCGACGCCTTCGCCAGTACGGCGAAGCTCTCGGCCGCCGGCAGCTTCACCGTCGGCAGGGCTTGGTTGGCCGCTTCCTGATAAGACTGCGTCAGCTCGTTGCGTGGCTTGGCCGCCTGCTTGGCTGGCTGCTTGGTGACGGCAAGTTCGCTGGCCGGAGGCGCGGACTGATCCGGCGCAAGGACGAACTGGTTGAGGTCCAGCTCCTTCGGCGGAGACCCCAGCTGGGGGTGCGGACGCGCGCCGCGCATGTAGTTAATGCCGTCGTCGTCGAACGGCGCGCCAGCGCTGAACACTGTACTGGCGCGCTGCACCAGCAGGGGGTAGTTCGGATCGGCGTTCTCGATCTTGGCATACCGGGCCGGGTCGAACCGGCCGTTCTCGTCGATGACCTTCGCCGTCAGGCCGGGGCCGAGGTGGTGCGCCAGCATGGCCCCGATCTCGCCGTAGCGCGCCTTGTTGCGCCGATACTCCTCCGCCGTCCACTGCGCCGCTTGATAGACGTCCATCGGGTCGCCGCCCCATGCGTCCACATTGGCCGGGCTGATCTGCCACACGCCCAGCGCCGGGCGGTAGCCCTGCCCCTTGATGGGCCGTCCCACCAGCGAGCGGCCGTAATTCGACTCGATGGCCGCGTTGATGGTCAGCGCGCGAACGCAGCCCGGGTCATTCCCGCAGGCTGCCGCCGTGGCCTTGGCGATCTCTTCAGCTGGGATGATCATGGCGCCAGCGTCAGGTCAGCGTTGCCGTAGGTCGTCTTGCGCCCGCGCGAGAGCCAGCTGGTCGACGGCTGTATCGGGTTCTGGGCGGCCTGTGTCGGCGGCGCGTATGGCTTCGACTGCGTGGGCTGGCTCTGCTGCGGCAGATAGCTCTGCGCCACCGCCGGGAGCTGATTGAGCTGAGGCTGCCGCAGCGTCAGGGTCTGGGCGGGTGGCGGAGGCGCCGCCTGCTGCTGAGGCGGCTGGAACAGCTGCAGCAACTGCTGCTGGTAGCCAAGCTGGCGTGCCTGCTCGGCCTGCTGCGCCTGCATCTGCAGCTGGGTCGACAGCTGGTACTGCTCGATGGCGGCCTGCTGACTGGGGTTGACGCCGATGGCGCCGTAGTAGCTCGGGTTCCCCGCAAAGGCCGGGGCCGGCTGGCCGGTGAACTGGGCGAAGGGCGCGCCGCCAGTGATCGGCGCGTAACCATATGTGTTCCCTGCATAGTTCAGCCCCTGCAGGCCAATGTTGTATGCCACTGGCGCGGCGAAGAACCCACCCTGCCCGATCGCGTTCTGCCCCGCCGCCAGCGGGCTGAGCCCCTGCTGCAAGGAGGCGTTGTAGGCGCCGCGCGCGTTCAGCAGGTCAGTCGTGCGCGCGTTGGCGATATTGAGCGCGTTCACGTCCTGCTGCGACCCGAGGTAGTTGCGCAGGTTGTTGATGTCCGATTGCAGCAGGAGCCTGTCGGTCAACTGCCGCGCGTAACGCCCCTCAAGGAAGCTGTAGATTGAAGGTGCTACCGATAAAGCCATGTCACAATCCTATTTCTCCCGGTCCCCAGTCACCCGCGCCGGAACTGCCGCCACTGCTCGGCACGTTCATCGGCCCCGGCAGGCTGTAGTTGGTCGACGCCGCGTAATAGCCAGAAGTCATGCCGTATTCGTGCGCCGTGCGCGGGTAATACGGCGCGGATTTGTCGCCGAGGTACTGCAGGGCCGAGTTGAAGATCATCGCTGTCTGCCCCATGCCGACCTCCATCGCCGCGGTCCCAGCGCGCCCCGTGCTCGCCGCGCCTTGGTAATGCACGTTCATCAGCGCCGTGGCCTTGGCGAGCGCGTCGCTTAACCTGTTCGCCCGGCCCGTCAGCTCGGAGCGGGCGAAGTCGAGCGACAGGCCCATGTACTTCTGCCCCAGCATCAGACCGTTCAGCGCCAGCTTGAGCTGGTCCATCCCCTGCGCCGCCGCCTGCCCGGCGCCCTTGAGTTCCAGCTCCTTCCAGAAGTGGCCGTTCTGCACAGTGTAGTTCCCGTTCTGCCATCCTTGCAGACCTACGTCAGCAGCCATCTTCGCCTTGTTGGCGGCGAGCTGGGCGTATTGCGGCCCCTTCGCCAGCGCGTTGATGGCGTGGGCCACGGCAGCGTTAGCCTTGTCGCCGCTGGCCGACACGTTCTGCGTGGCGCTGGTGAAGTGGTCATGCCCGGTACGCGCCATGTTGATCCCGGACGACGTGCCGTTGGCCGCCGCCGTCGAGGCAGTGCTCATCAGCGTCGCGGCGAGGCGGGGGTGGAAGTGGCCCAGCTCGACCATCTGGTTGCCCAGCCGCCCAGCAGCCTCGGCCGTCTGCATCGCCAGCTGCTGCAGCCGCATGGCGATGTCAGGGAAGAAGTGCCCCAGCTCGATCGCCCGCAGCGCAAGGTTCACGTTCTCCTGCGCGTCGCGCTGCGCCCGGTCGTAGGCGTCGAGGGCGGAGGTCAGATAGAACTGGCCGGTGCGCACACCCTCGATGCTGAACCGGATGGCGTCCTGCACCGCCTGCATGACCGTGTTGCCCGCGGTCTGCATGTTGCTCAGGTACTCGTAGCCGCGGACGATCCGCTTGTGGATGTCCTCGATGATCCGGTCATTAGCCGTGGTGCTGTGATCCAGCGCCCGCACCACATTGTCGGGCCACTTCTCGGATACTTGGAAGATGTCCTGATGGTATCTATGCCGGCGGTTCTCCTCTTGCACGTACCACCACTGCTCGTAGCGGTGGGCCGCCTGCAGCGCCGCTGTCTCGGCCTTGGCCCGCTCGATGTCCATCTGCCGCAGCACGTCTTCGGAGGCGCCGCAACAGAACTTGGTGTGGCACTGCACCGCTGTACGCTTGGCCCGGTCGACCTGCGCCCGCACATGCAGCACTGCCTTGCCCTCGACCTGACAATACTTCGGCTCGTAGGGCGTCATTGCGCAGATCTCGTCGAGGCGCTTGGTCTCGCATGGCAAACCATGCTCGGAGTGAGCCTCGTAGTTGATGTCTGCCTGATCCCTCGCGAGGTCGGCATTGCTCTTGATATCTTCGAGCATGTTGTGGTTGTCCCACATGTCACAGTGGAACTTCAGATCCTTCTTGTCGCAGGGGTACCAGTTCTCGTCCCACCGCTGCCACAGATCCTTGTAGCGCTGCTCGAAGAAATCCCAGCTCTCCTCCTGCTGCTCGCTCGCTACTTTCCCCGTCTCGATGATCCGCGGCATGGCGATCTGTTCGGCGGCTTGATACACGTCATGCCACCACTGCTCCATCAGCTTCGCAAGATCATGGATCTCGCGGATGATCTCCTCCGAAAGATCGCTCATCGTCGCGCCGCGCTCGATGACGACGGGCGCGGTGGTGCTCTCCGGTCCCTTGTAGAAGTCGCGCCAGAAGTTGTGCATCTCGTCGCTGTGCTCGCGGAACCATTCCCAGCTATCCGAGAGCTTGGCGACAAGGTCGATCGCCTCCTGCAGCGTGGTCTCGGCGAGGCCGCCCTCGCCGCCGGCGTAGTGCGCGTCGAAGTACGCCTTGCGCGTATTCGCGTCCGCCACCTCGATGTCGTGGTCGGCGACCGACGAGCCGGAATGGGTGACGCCGTCGGCCAGCACCTTGCCGGCCAACGCCGACTCGCCGCCGGAGTAGGCCGAGTCGAAGTAGGCGTCGCGCTTCTCGCCCATCGCGTAGAGCTTGTCGGTGGCCTTCTTGTTGTCTGTCACGCCGTCGGTCCCGCCGGTGGTAGTCGCCGCGTTTAACGTCGCTTCGTGGGCCTTGTACGCTGCATCCCAGTGCGCCTCGATCTTCTTGGCGTTGTCATTCAGCCACGTCTGGATGTCGCACAAGGCGTCGACCAGACAGGCGGCCTTCTCCAGCGCGGTCTGCGAGAACGTCCCCTCACCGCCGGAATAGTTGGCATCGAAGTACGCCTTGGCGTCCGGCACCAACGCGTTCAATGAAGTTTGCGCCGTAGTCAGCAGTGTCATGGCCGTGTCCATGAGCTGCGGCAGCTTGCCGGCGAAGGCGTCCTCCTGCGGCTTCCACACACCCTCCCACTGGCCCCATGCCTTGTCACCGTGCGCCTTGAGGACACCGTCGAGCAGGGCGTCGAGCTTGGCGTTGTCGGCGTCGGCGGAGGCCACCATCTTGAGGGCAAGCTCGGTCACGGGCGTATCCAACGCCGCGACCTGAGAGCGCCCGTAATCGACCATCTTGCGCAGATCCTCCTGTACCGCGTCGAGGCCATTCAGGAACCTGACGTACTTAGTCAGACCTACACCAGCAATCACCCCCGCAGCGACAGACATAATAGTGGTCGCCCAGCCGTTCTTGGTGTCGTCGTCGCCACGCAGCAGGTTCCAGCGGCGCTTGTCCTCGGCGAGATCGGCGTCGAACTGCTCCTTCGTCTTGTCGATACCATAGCGCATCACATCATTGCGGCCATGCAGCGAGGCGTTGTAATCAGCCACCGCGCCAGCGGTCTCATAGATGGGGTTGCCGTCCGCGTCGTAGCCCACCACATACTGCCGCGGGTAGCCGTCGTACACCTTCGGGATCAGGACATTGTTCTGGTAGTTCTCACAGCACTTCGTGGCATGTTCGGCGATGCCGTCGCCTAGCTGGGCGAACGCGTCGGACAGCGCCGTGTCCTGCTCGTCGAGGAAGCTCGCGATGTTCTTGAGCGAATTAATATCGCCCTCAAGGATCTCTTTCTTCGCGGCTTCGATCTGGGGGATGCACTTGCACGGCATCAGTCTTGCTCCATCGTTTTCATTATGATAGCCGCGACCTCACGCGACTTCTCATAATTCTCCGTGACGGCGACGACGGCCGGGACGATGCGGATCAGGATACGGTGTGTGAGCAGCCCCTGCTCCTTGCCCATCAGCCAGTCCATCGTCTCTGACACCACCGATAGTGTTACCCCGCCACCAACGTGTCCCCACACGTGCGGCTCGCCGAAGCCGGTGAACGGCGCCAGCATCACCGTCATCACGTTCACGTCCTCCAGATCCGGGGCGCGGCCGGCGCGGGCGTTGTCCATCATGTCGGCCCAGTGCATCAGCTGCACCACGACGCGGAACACCTGCGGCGGCATCCGGTCTCGTATCCGCTCAAGCGCGGTCTCAACTACCAGTTTCATTTTTCAGCAATCCCCTTACCGTCGATGCCCAGTGAAGCTCGTCGACCACGGCCGTGCCCGTCAGGGCGAAGCACCACTCGATGCCGCGCGCCTGCCTGATCCGCACCGGATGCGAATGGTTCAGCGACCGGCTGTGCACCCGGCGCCCATCCACGCTGACCGTGACCGACACCTTGCGCCCGCTCTTGTCGTCCGGGCAATACTCCGACAAGCGGGCCTTGTAGGCGGAGATGGTCTTGCGACCGTCCAGCCTGTCCGGCGCCGACTTCCAATGATACGGCATCAGCGCGGGACCGGCGTCCCACTCCAGCACCTT
>Ga0256832_1001234_pt1 | contig 17137 bp, 24 predicted proteins | sample 134614metaG_FD_190534 | JGI IMG/M metagenome (GOLD analysis project Ga0256832, IMG submission 190534) | Hydrothermal vent microbial communities from Lau Basin, Pacific Ocean - 134-614 | ecosystem: Environmental > Aquatic > Marine > Hydrothermal vents | place: Pacific Ocean: Lau Basin | collected...
TCATCTGGTCGACGACCCACCCGCCCGCCACATAGGACAGACCGCCCTTCCCGGGCTTCGTGTGGATCTGCTCGCGCGGAATGCTCGCATCAAGCGCCTTCACCTGCGCGTCGTTAAGCGCCATTCGACACCTCCTCTCGGCCGATGTGGCCGAGGCAGCTCACCGCGAGCCAGCGCTGTGCAGCGCGAGGAGGTGCGGCATCAGCGATGAGCTGCCTCGGCAGCACCGACTGTGCTGCCTGCATCATCGTACACCCAGCGCGCGTCGTGTGTCGCGCGCCCATCGGTACGAGTCGAGCCGGCGCAGAAACTCTACTCGCGCCAGCGACAGATGCGACCCCGACACCACGACCTCCTCGACCGAGTGCCCGTCGCACGGGATGCGGACGATGATCGCCTCATCGATCTCGTCCGCGACCAGCCCGCATCGCTCCACCAGCATCGCGTACGCCGCCACCTGCACGACGTGCGACGTGCGCGTTGCCGAGCTCGTCTTCCAGTCGACCACCACGGGGCGGCCGCCTACGAGCGCTACGAGGTCCGGGGTGCCGCCGAACCCGCACTCGGGGTGCACGCACGGCACCTCGGCTGCGATCAGGTCGACGCCGCCGCGCCATTCGCGCCACCACGCGCACCACGCGTGGATGCCGACTACTGCCTCGTCGGCTACGTCATCGAGTTCGAACGCCTCGTCGACCACCCGTGTCGCGGCGGCGTCCCAATCATCGCCAGCATCGTCGGCGCGCAGCGCCGCCTCGATGGCTGTGTGCACCAGCGACCCGCGAGCAGCGGCGCGTTCTCGCATGTCGGCTGCCGCCATGCCGTGGCGCATCAGCCACCGCTCGAGGCCCGGGCCAGCAGCCTCCGTCGCGCTGATGACCGTGGTCACCGATGGCACGCGACGGCAGGTGTCGTCGCGGTACCCGCCCTCTGGGCGTCCCATGCCGAAGATCATACGCCATCCTCGGCCGCCTCGACGGCCTCCCAGTAGCTCTCGAGCGAGTCAAGAACGACCCCCTCGCTCCAGCACTTGGTGCCCCGGCGCATGGCGCCGAGCGCCACCTGTGCGGCGCTCGGCGCCGCGGCGATACCACGCGCGGCGCCGTACGACACCAGCCGATCCACCATGCTGCGCGGTGGGGGCGAGCTCACCGTGGCGGCGAGGAGAATGACGGCGTTTCTGACCTGCGCGTCGCTGGGCGCCGCACAGGTGTCAAGAGCCGCGTGAATTGCGGCGGCTCCCCATTGCCGCCCGTACGCGGCCTCCCAGCCGCGTATCCACCGAATGGCGTCGCGCCGGGTCACCGGTACACCGCCCGCGCCATGGATGCGGGCATCGACCACCCGCATCCGATCGCATCAGCCACGCGGTCGATGCGTGCGACGAGCTCGACGACGTCGCCGAACTCGCCGGTTAGAGCGTCCGGCGTCACTTGGACGCGCGCCACGCCGTCGCCATGCGCCACGCGCATCACGGCGACCGTGGCGACGCGGTCATCGACGCCTGCCGAGTATGCTCGGAACGTGACGGCGACACCGTCGTCGTCGATGGCCCACGACGTGCGCCCGGTGCACGTCGTGTGCCGGTAGAACCCGGCCGCCGGGTCCGGCGACTCGATGCCGCCGACAGGGAGCCACGGGATGTGGCGACCGTGGGCGGCATCAGCGACCGCCCACTCCCATGCCAGCGCGAGCTCCTCGAGCTCGCTAACTTTCTCGCCGTTGCCGGCGAGGAACGCCTCGACCACTGGGGCGCACTGCGCCCACCAGTGGCCGAACTTGCGCGCCAGCCCGTAGGCGGCGCGGCGGGCCGCGTCGTTCATGACGCGCCACCCACTGCGAACGCGCGGGCGCCGATGATGCGCCCGCGCTCGTCGCGCTCCAGGTCGGTGGGCGCGACCAGATCGGAGCGCCCAGGCACAGCGGCCTGGACGATCCTCGACACGATGAGAATCGTGCCGGCCTGCGCCTCAGGGAGCCCCGTAGGCTCCCCGAACGCCTCCCTCTTCAGCGGGACCACAGCCCCGTTCGGGAGGGTGACCTCGCCGACCACAGTCGACGAAGTCGATACGCGCGCCGGCCCGGCAGGGTCCGGCGCGATTTCCATCCCGCCCACGTGGACGGGATGTGGCGTAATGTTTTTCACTCTCACCAGTTCCTCCTCTGGGGCATCGCCCCGCTGCACATCCCCATCATGCATGCAATGCCGCGCGGCGCAACAGAAAATCACGTGCCCCACGCTCTTTGTGACAGAAGCGGCGCGATCTTAGCGCATCCTGCGACAGACGTGTCACCGAGATTGCGCTGGGCGCACGCAGCGCGCATGATGGGCGCATGACGGACGAACAGCGGGCGCGCATCGGACGCGCCATCCGCGACGCGCGCGAGGAGCTCGGCCTGCGACAGAGGGAGCTCGCGCGCGTCATCGGCGTCTCCCCGTGGCAGATGTGTCGCTGGGAGCGTGGATCGCGGGCGCCTAGCCCGCGCTTCGCCATGCGCCTCGCCGACGTGCTCGACCTGCCGCTACGCACGCTGCTCGGGGGCGAGCCGCGTGAGTGATGCGGCGTGGGTGCAGATGCCGGCGTGGCTGATGCGACGACGCGACATCTCGGCGTCGGCGAAGTTGGTGTGGGCGTATCTGCGCGACGCGGAACAGCGCGGGTGGTCGCCGGGGCAGCGTGCGATCGCAGCGGACTGCGGGATGTGTCGGCGCACCGTGATGCGGTGCATCGATGCACTCGCAGTCGCCGGCCTGCTCGACGTGGCGCCCGCCGAGCGCGGAACGAGACAGAGTTACCACACGCGAGAGTGGGGACAAAAAGTCACTGGTGACAAAACTGCACCGGTGACAAAAGTAGTCCACCAGTGGGGACAAAAAGTCACCACTACCGGTGACAAAAGTAGTCCACTAGTGGTGACAGATGTAGCCCACACTCAGAAAGACCTCAGAAGAAACTCAGAAGAAGCCTCAGAGTCGCGCGCACGCGCGCGCGAAGCGACGACCGTGCCGGAGGTGTCGACCTGGCAGCTCGTGTCGAGTGGCTTCTCGAGGTGGCGCATCGGACAGGGTGGCCGCGGGTGGGTGCCGTCGCACCAGACGCACCGGCATGTGGGTGCGATCGCCGAGTGGGTCGACGCCGAGGCCGAGCGCACTGGGCGCGATCGGAAGCGCGTGCTGCGCGACCTCCTCGCCGCGTACGCCGAGGACGAGTGGGCGGCGAGGCGCGGCTGGCCCATCGGCGCGCTGGCTGCCGACCCTGGCGCACGCATGGCCGCGGCGGGTCCATCGGAGCCGCGTGGCCTGATGCTGGCCGACGAGCGACGACGCGAGGAGGTCGAGGTCGAGATGGCGCGCGACGAGGAGCGATCTCGAGAGGCGAAGCGGCGCGCACGAAGCGGTGGCGCGGCCGAGCCTGTGGCTCTGGCGGACCTGATGGATGCGATACTGGGAGGACGAGATGTATAGCGCTGGCGTGATGCATATACCTGATGAGCAGCGGATGAGACTGGCGATCGACCTGGTGGGCGCTCTGGGTCGAGGCGACTACAGCCTGTCGGAGCGAGAGATTCGATCCGGCGCCGGGTGGGCCCCGGAGTCGCCGCCCACGATGCCGACGAGGCTGCGCCAGCGGCGCCCGCAGGACGCGTGGGATGACGACGATCTCCGCGCTCTGGCGCTGCGCCATCTCGTGGTCGTCCGCGACATCGAGGAGCGCAACCGCGGACGACTCGCGGCCATCCTCTGGGCCGGCGCCGAGCTCGGCGAGGCGGCCCGTGCTGGCGACGACACCGCCCGGCAGGCCGCCGGGCGCATCATGCTCCACCTGCGTCGCCACTGGCCGCGGGCAGCGAAGGCACTGCTCGATCGCGGGGCATCGGGGCGGCGCGAGCGCGCCGAGCTGGTGCGGCGCACCACTGTCGAGGTCGATGCGATGCCGCCGGCGTGGCGACGGGCGGCGGTGCGGTGACCACCATCCGCCGATGCGACTCGTGCGGCGCCGAGGCGACGGGCAGCCGGACGCCCGCCGGATGGGTCATCGGCGAGTGGGTCGGCGACGACCACCGGCACGAATGCGCATCCTGCGTGGCAGCTCGCATGGTCCGCGCCGCCGCAAAACGGCCCCTAGGATCGACGGAAGAACCTTCGGCTAGGGGTCGGGTCAAGTCGCGCAAGAACGGGCCTCAGGATGGCGCACAGGGCGATCTGTGGGCGTGACAGCTCGTCACGCAGTGCGACACGTCGACTCAGACAGCGTGTCGCACTTCGGGTTGCTGATCGTGGAAAGCGCTGTGGTTTCGCTGGCACCGGCGTGGGCACGCGGGATGCATATACATCGTGGCGTGTAGCGGGGCGATGCCCCAGAGGAGGACGAGATGTTGAGCTGGGACGAAATCGAGACGATCAAGGCTGAGGCGCAGTACTGCGCCTCAGCTCAATCCTGGTGCCCGACTGCGGTCCGTACCGCGTGGGCGCCGTTCGTCTCCGCCGTCGTCGAGGCGGCGGAGGACGTTAAGAGGGCCGAGAAGGCCCTCGACGCGGCGTGGGCTGAGGGCGAGGCCCTCGGGGAGGCGTTCCCCGAGGTCGCCCTCGCCGAGGAAGACCTCGCCGAGGCCGAAGAGGTCCTCGCCGAGGCCGTCAAGGCCGCGCGGGCGGAGGCAGATCGCCTCGCCCGCGTGCGGGCCGAGGCGCTGCTTGAGGAGATCGTCGACGTCGCCGATCTCCTCGGCATGGGCGACGCGGCGTACGCCGGCGATGGCCGGCAGGGCGCCGACGTGGACCTCGCCACGGGCGAGGTCGTGTTTTGGGCGGCCGCTCGGTACCTAGTACCGAGCGAGGAGCCACGGATCGCCGAGGTCCGGCGCCAGTTGGCGCCGGAGACCATCACGGCCATCAAGGCCGGGAACGGCGACGCATCGGTGAGGTGGGCGTGACCCTCGAGCGCCTCGAGGAGGCCGAGCGGCGCCTCGTGGCGGCTCGAGGCGGGCGGTGAGCATGACCAACGAGACAGAGCTCGCCCAGGCCGCCGCTGAGCGCGGCCTGGGCTTCGTTCTCGCGGAGTACCTCGATGGGTGCTCCGTGATGAGCTCCCTCGATCGCGTCATCGACGCGCTCGAGATCGAGCTCGAGGCCTGGCTCCTCGCGGACGAGGAGTACCAGGCCGGGAACCCCGAGCCCGAGTGGCCTGGGGTGTCGCGCGCCCTGCTCGATCGGGCGCACGTCGCAGCGCGCCGCCTGCGCCGATGGCTGGAGGAGGGTCGAGCGACGACCTCCTCTCACGCCGTCGCGGACCTGGCGGACGTGCTAGAGGCCGCGGGCGCGCAGCGCATGGCGGCGTGGATCGCCGCCGGGCAGCTCGCCTTCGGCGAGCCCGACGCCGCAAGATTCGTGCTCGACGAGCACGGCGCGGAGGCAGGGCTGCGGCTCTGGCGCATCGCCCTGATGTGGGCGGTGGACCGCGCGGGCGCGTACGAGGAGCTGCGGCGATGCAGCGCGTGCGGCCAGCCGGCGGACTTGCCCGCGCGCCAGTACGCCACCGACGGTCGCGTCGTCGGCGGCTGCTTCGACGTCGTCCACGAGAGGCGGGCGCCGTGAGGGCGCGGCTCAGGGTGCGGCTGCGCGCCGACATCTGGCAGGTGTCGGTGGTGCTGGACGGCCGCGTCGTCGCGGCGCGGAGTTCCGCCGACGCCACGGAGGCGGTGCGGCGGGCGATTACCGATGCGCGCGCCGTCGTCGGCGACGAGGCACTGTCGGACCTGCGCGCGCTGCTGGGCGTCGATGGGCGATGATGCCCTCATCTACGACCGCGTGCTGCGCCGCGCCGGACATGCGGAGGTCGACCGATATACGGTGGGGCGTGGCGGCATCGGGGCGTGGCGCGACCACGCAGGGCTACGAGTGTCCGTCGTGGTGCATGCGTACCGCGACGGGCGCCCTGTGGCGCGCGTGATGCGGTGGCGCGAGGGTGAGGGGTGGCGCGTACCCGACGACATCCCGATGTGCATCGAGATCGACGTGCGCGACCTCGTCGTGACGATGCTGCGTGCTCGTGGTATATGCATCGGGGATGGAGACGTCGACGGCGACGAGTGACGACCGCAAGGAGGTCTGCATCCTCGTGCGCGTCTCGCGGCGGCAGCGCGACGAGATACGACGTGCTGCGCGACGTCTCGGCATGGGGTCGTCGACCCTGATGCGCGAGCTCGTCATGGAGCTCATCGAGGGCGCCACCGGCGCCAAGGAGGACTGATGGCGCGATGGTGGGACCAGCCGGCACGGTGCCCCGAGCTTGACATCCCGATCGAGGATGACGAGGAGGCGCTCGCGGCGATGGAGTGGGCGCAACGCGAGTACGAGGCCGGCAGACGTGCGACCCCAGGTCTGAAGACGCGCGAGATTGGCGCGCTGTACGGCGTGTCGTACCAGCGCATCTCGCAGATCGAGCACGCCGCCCTGCGCCGCATGCGCGAGTTGCTGACGCCAGTACTCGGCGAGGACGGCGATGGGTAGTCGCAGTCGTCGAAAGGGCGCGCGCGGAGAGCGCGAGGCGGTCGACGTGCTGCGGCGCTTCGGTGTGCGCACGGCGTATCGGGCGGCATCGGCGCAGCGTGCGGCGGATGCGACCGTCTGCGACGTCGAGGGTACGCCATGGTGGGTCGAGGTGAAGCGCGGCGCGCGCCCCGTCATCCACCGCGCCATCGAGCAGGCGATGCGTGACCGCGACGAGGCTGGCGACGTGCGCCCAGCAGTGGCGCTGACGCGGGCCGATGGCGGCCCGTGGTTGGCGACGATGCGGCTTGACGAATGGATGCGTCTCATGGCGCACGGTAGCAGCGAGGCCGATGACGGATGACATCGCCATCGCGGAGGACCATGGGCTGTCCGAGGTGGAGCGTCGCTTCGTGCTGGCGTACGTCGGCGAGGCACGAGGCGTCGCGACGCATGCTGCGCGGATCGCCGGGTTCGCCGCGAGCCTCCAGGACTCGTGGTCGCTGCTGCAGCGGCCCAGGGTGCGAGCGGCGATCGATGCGATCTACCGCGGCCGCGAGATGGACGCGATCGCGCTGGCGCACGAGATTCACGACACGCTCCTCTCCATCATGCGCAGCGGAGAGAAGGACGCGGACCGCATTCGTGCTGCCACAACCCTTGCGCGCCTGCGTGGCATCAGCGGTGCACCAGAGCAGAGCGAGGATGTCGCCACCGACGACCCGCGCGAGCTCATCGCGGCGCACGAGCGCGCCATCGAGGACCTGCGGCGGCTGGTGGACGTGATCGACGTAGGGGCCGACGATGGGTGACCTGCCCATGCGCCTGCGCGAGCCCGTAGCGGCGGACGTCCCGCTGCTGACGCAGACGTACGTGCGCGAGTCGCGACGCTGCGTGCGACCGTGGGAACGCGATGCATGGCCGCCGGTTGCTGAGCGGTGGCTGGCGCGCCAGCTCATGCGTCGCCGCGTGATCGTTGCAGCGGACTCGGACGAGTCCAGCGATGTCGTGCTAGGCTACGCCATTGGCGAGCCCGGCAGGCTCGACTGGGTGTGGGTCAAGGGGCTGTACCGTCGCGTCGGGCTGGCGCGACGGCTGACGAGAGAGGTCGCTGGCGACGTGCAGATGGTGACGCACATCTGCACGCGCTGGCAGCGAGAGACGACAAGGCGGCGTGGGTGGCTACACGCGCCAATGCTGCCACTGATGGAGATGGTGATCGACGATGGCGAAGGGTAGCATCAGGGAGCGCGCGGAGCGCGCGCTGAGGGAGTCAGGCGATGTTGACGACACGCCCGCGGCGGCGGAGGAGAATACGCCTATCAAGGCTCCGCCGGAGCGCGCGCAGAGCATCATCGAGGTGACTCTCGCCGAGCCGCAGGCCGTCCCACTGGCCGTGGGCCGTGTTGTCTCGCGATTGCGCGTGGGCGACCACGTCGGTGGGCGCGTCATCGCTTGTCTCGCGTTCGCGGAGCCCATCGAGGGGCTGCGTGGCGTCGAGGTGACGACGGTCCCGTCTCGTGGCGACGGCGAGGAGATGCGGTCGGTGGTGCCGCTGCACCGCATCGCCGCAGTGCACCTGGCGTGACCGACGTGGTGACTGTTCGCGGCATCTCTCTCGTCGCGCCACAGTCTGCGCCGCCGGCGATCGGCGTGATCGTGTCGCGCATCCACGCGGGCGACATCGTCGGGCGCATGCGCGTGTGCGATGTGGCTGTCGTGGCATTCGGCGGCGTGGCGTGCATTCGCGTGCGAACGGTGCGGCGGGACGACGAGACGATCGGCGAGGTGGCGTACATACCGATGCACCGCGTCGCCTCGATCGAGGCCGACGAGTAGCCTGATGTGGTGGCGGACATCTACCGACGATCGCGCTCTCTGCTCGATGCGACGCATCGCATCGTCGGCAGCAGTGATGCGCGTCGGTGGTGTCCGCTCACGCCCACCGACAGACAGCGCGCGTTCCTTGCGCGCACGGAGATGGAGGTGCTCTTCGGCGGCGCGGCTGGCCCAGGGAAGAGCACCGCGCTGCTCATGGCGGCGCTCGAGCACGTCGACGTGCCGGGGTACGCCGCACTCATCTTGCGGCGCACCTATCCCGACCTCGCGCAGCCGGGCGGTCTGATGGACGTCGCGCACCAGTGGCTCGCGGACACCGCGGCGGAGTGGAGCGGCGTGGACAAGCGCTGGCGCTTCCCGTCTGGTGCGACGCTTTCGTTCGGGTACATCGACACGGACCGAGACAGATACCGCTACCAGGGCGGCGAGTATCACACCATCTGCTACGACGAGCTCACGCAGCTGCGCGAGCACTGGTACACTTACCTGCTGTCGCGCCTGCGGCGGCCGAAGAGCTGCCCGGTGTCCGACGTGCCGCTGCGAGCCCGCAGCGCGACGAACCCTGGCGGGGTCGGGCAGGCGTGGGTCGCGGAGCGATGGGGCATCCGCGAGGACGGGACGCAGGACGAGACTGCTGCAACGGACCCGGAGAGCGGCGAACTGCGCGTCTTCGTGCCAGCGCTTCTTGCCGACAACCCCCACCTCGACGTGGCCGAGTATCGCCGTGCGCTGTCGCGGCTGGACGCGACGACGCGGGCGCAGCTCGAGCGCGGGCAGTGGGTGTCCGACTCGACGGGGCTGGTGCTGCCGCTGCGTCGGTCGTCGATGGTGGAGCGGGGCGGGCTCGACCCCTCGACGGGCCGTGTCGCACGCGATCTGCATCGCGTCATCGGCGTCGACCTCGGCGCGTCGGAGGTCGAGGAGACGATCGGCATCAGCATCATCGGATGGTCGCCGACCACGCCGCAGCTCGTGTGGGTGGAGCATGCGGAGAAGCATCGCGGGATGATGCTGTCGGAGCTCGCACGCATCCTGCGCGAGCTGGAGGATCGGTTCTCCGCCGACGCGATTGTAGGCGACGAGGGCGCTCTCGGCGCGCAGATGGGGAGGGAGTTGCGCCGCAGATACGGCATCCCAATCCGCGCTGCGAAGAAGAGCGGGCGGCTCGGATGGATGCGCCTGCTGCGGGATGCTGCGCGCAGTGGCGACCTGCTGGTGGTGCAGGACGAGTGCGCTGCGCTGGTCGAGGATGCGGCAGCGCTGCTGTGGCACGAGGATGGGCGGCGCGTCGTGGGGCCGTCGCACGTCTACGATGCGACGCTGTATGCATGGCGACATGCACGCGCATGGGCGAGCGAGGAGCCTGAGGATGTGCCGCCGCCTGGGTCGCGCGAGGCGATGGAGCGATGGGAGCGCGAGCAGCGTGAGCGCGAGGTGAGAGAGATTCGCGACCAGCAGCGGTCGTGGTGGAGGCGATGATGCGAGAGCCGATCACGGGACGATGGTGGGCCGAGTCCGACCGCGCAGGGGCAGACCTCGTGCGCACGGTGCGGTGGCTTCGCGAGCAGGACGCGCAACGCATTGCGGCGATGAAGCGCAGCGTCTCGCTGTACCTCAACCGTCCGCTACGCGGGCTCGACGTGTGGAACTACCACGTCACGTCGGCGCTCGATGAGCGCGTGCGCATCGGGCTCGCGCGGTCGATCGTGGACACCGTGCACGCGCAGATGACGAAGACGCTTCCGCGAACCACGCCGATCACAGAGGGCGGTTCGTGGACGATGCAGCGGTCTGCGCGACGGCTGGAGACGTTCATCGACGGTGCGAAGTACCGCTCTCGATGGGGCGTCATCCTGCCGGCGCTGGTGCGCGACGCGATGGTGGTGGGCACCGGCATCGCGAAGGTCAGCGGTGTCGTACGTGACGACGGCGAGGACGGACAGGTGGGGCGAGTGCTCATCGAGCGCGTGCTGCCGTGGGATGTCGTCGTAGACCACGCGGAGGCCGTGCATGCGGCGCCGCGCCACATCTACCAGGTGTCGGTCGTGGACCGTCGCGTGGCGATGCGGCTGTTCCCGAACGCGGCGGAGCAGATCGAATCGCGCGGTCGTCACCCGGCGCCCACCGATGGCCCGGCGCGCGACACGCACGCGGACCAGGTGACAGTGATGGAGGGATGGCGTCTGCCGAGCGCGCCGCACGCCGGAGACGGCGCACACGTCGTGGCCGTCGATGGTGTCGATGCCGCGGTGTACCGCGAGGAGTGGACGCGCGACGTGCACCCATTCGCGGTGCTGCGCTGGGGCGATCCGGTGGCGGGCTTCTGGGGCACGTCGATGGTAGACGAGATCGCAGGCATCCACGCCGAGGTGAACGACCTCATCCAGCGCGAGCAGGCCATCATCGCGCAGACCGGGCGCCCCATCATCGTGCACTCGCTCGGGAACGCGGGCGACCTCGTGATGGATGACTCCCTCGGCGTGCCGGTGTTCTCGGTGCCCGGCGACGTCAACGCGGACATCCGCATCCACAACCCGCCGGCCCTCAACGGCGAGCTCGGGCGCTCGCGGCAGGAGCTGCTCCAGCTTGGCTACCAGATGAGCGGCGTCTCGCAGCTCAGCGCGGGTGCGATGAAGCCTGCTGGCCTCGACTCACGTGTGGCGCTACGGGAGTTCCGCGACATCGAAGCGGAGCGCTTCGTCCATCAGCAGCAGCGCATCGAGTCCGTCGACCTGGACGTCTCGCGACTCGTCGTGCGCGAGGCGCAGGCCCTCGACGAGAAGGGCGTGCTGGTGGAGGTGTCGGCGAAAACGCGGCGGCGTCGGAGGCACGTCATCGAGCGCATCCAGTGGTCGGAGATCGACCTCGATGAGGACAGCTACGAGCTCCAGGCATTCCCCACGTCGTCGCTGCCGCGGCATCCCGCAGGGCGTCTCGCGATGGTGGAGCAGCTCATCGGCGCCGGCTTCATCGGGCGCGACGATGCGCTGAGGCTGCTGGAGTTCCCGGACGTCGACCAGGTGATGAGCGAGCAGCTCGCCCCGTACCACCTTGTCCTCGATGTCATCGAGACGATCATGGAGGACGGCCGCTTCGTACCGCCCATCCCAGAACAGGACCTCGGGCTCACGCGACGCGTCGTGTCGCTGGCCATCCTGCGATACACGCTCGATGAGGCACCGGAGGAGCGCATCGAGATGCTGCGCCGCTACTCCGTGCTCGTCGACCAGATGATGGAGCGGGCGATGCAGTCGCAGGCCGTTGCCCAGCCAGCGACCGTTGCGCAGCAGGGACAACAGCAGATGCCGCCGATGGCGGCGGACCAGATGATGGCGGCGCAGATGCCGCAGGAGGCATGACATGGCGGAGACCACGTCCGGTGGAGCAGGCGAGAGCGGCGACGTTCAGGCGGCAAGCGGTGGCGATGCGGAGACGCAGAACCCGAGTCCGGTTCGCCGTGCAATCGAGGTGCTGCGCGCGCGCGAGGCGCAGGCACAGAGCGACCAGGGCAGCGACAGCGACGCAGCAGGCGATGGTGGGCAGCAGTCGCAGCAGAGCGGCGGCGGCAACGCCCAGGCCGACGATGGTGACAGCCAGCCGTCGAGCATCGCCGATGCAATTCTCGACGGCGGCGACACGGCGTCGACTGATGGCGACGCGATCGACGTCACCGACAGCGCGGATCCGCGTGCGCTGGAGGCGCTGACGAAGGTTCTCGAGCTCGAGCGTGCGGCCCGCGAGAAGGAGCGCGAGCTCGACGAGCGAGCGCGTCGCCTGGAGCGGTTCCAGCGTGCGGCAGAGCTCGCAGAGAAGGGTGACGACTTCGCCGCTCTCGAAGCTCTGGGGCTCTCCTACGAGGAGCTCACGGCGCGCGCCATCCGCGGCGAGGGGCGACTAGAGCCCGTCACCGAGGAGCTCGCCGCGCTGAAGAAGCAGCTGGAGGAGCTCCCGAAGACCTACGAGGAGAAGCTCCGCGAGCTCGAGCAGCAGCGTGAGCAGGCGGCGTTGGAGGCGTGGCGGACGCGCGTGTCGTCGACGCTGCGCACCGACTCCGAGCGGTGGGGGCTGCTGCTCGACCCGGTGGCGACGCAGGGGCGCGACCCGGTCGACCTGGTCTACAAGACCATGGAGCGTCACTACGAGGCGAGCGGCTCGCTGTTGACGGAGGCGCAGGCGGCCGATATGCTGGAGCAGTCGCTAGAGCGCCGAGCGCGCGAACTCGCGGCCGGGGGCAGCGCGAGCAAGCTGCGAAAGATCCTCGGCCTCACCGCAGACTCAGCGCCGGCAGCGCAGACCGACTCGGCGACGCAGACCTCGGCGCATGGTGCGTCGGGGGCGACCACGGTTACGTCTGAGGCGACGTCCAGCGTGGAGCAGCGCAGCCGTGACACCACGGCCGAGGCTTCGCGACGACGTGCCGAGGACATCGCCCGCAGGCTTCTGCGCGGCGAGTAGCGCGATTGAGTTCGCGCTTGTTCGGAGGCCATCATGGCTGGATTGAGTGACTACGATGCGGTGCACCGCGAGCTGTGGCCGGCTCAGCGCGTGCACGACGAGACGTTCCGAGAGGCTCCGTTTCTCGGGCTAATTCGGAAGCGCGAGGACTTCCTCGAGAAGACCCGCCACATCGCGCTGCAGTACGGGCGACCGCAGGGGCGATCGCGCACGTTCGCGACGGCGAAGAGTCGTGCGAGCGCGTCGCGGTTCGCCGACTTCGAGATCAAGTCGGCGGATGATTACGGGTACGGGGAGATCGAGGGCAAGCTCTTGGAGAGCGTGCGCAACGACCCTGCCGCCCTCGTCGACGCGATGGAGCGCGAGACGCGCAGCGCCCTCGGGACGCTGAAGCGCAGCCTGCACATCAACGCCTTCGGGTCGGGTGCGGGTGATCGCGGCAGCATCTCGTCCATCGCCGAGTCCGGAGGCAACACGACCATCACGCTGTCGGAGCCGGCCGACGCGAAGAACTTCGAGGTCGACCAGTACATCACCGCTGGCGCAACGCTCACCGGTGCACTGCGCGACTCCGCGGCAGCGTACAAGGTCATCTCGGTCGACCTGAGCGGTGGCACCGTGAAGGTCAGTGGCACCGCTGCGACGACCTCCCTTTGGGCCGCAGGCGACTACCTCTTCAGCGACGGCGACGCCCTCAACGGCGGCACCATCACCGGTCTGTCCGTCCCGATGGTGGCGGGACTGCAGGGGTGGATCCCAGCAACCGCTCCATCGTCCGGCGACTCGTGGTTCGGGGTCGACCGCAGCGTCGACGTCGTGCGACTCGCGGGCTGGCGCTTCACCGCGTCGGGCCTCGGTGGCGCAACGACCATCCGTGCGACGCTGCAGCGCGCCGCCGCCGCCATGTCCCGGGCAGGGCTGGAGATGTCTCCCGACATCGCCGTGCTCAACTCGGAGGACTACGGCGACCTGCTCGAGGAGATGGACGACAAGAACACGGTCGTCCGGGAGTCGAGCGACCTGAAGGCCCGCATCGCCTACACCGGCGTGGAGGTGCACACAGCCGTCGGCAAGCTCGACGTCTTCGCCGACCCGCAGTGCCCCAAGGGCCGCGCGTTCATCCTGCGCGCGGACACCTGGACGCTGCACTCCCTCGGGATGGCGCCGAAGTTCATCGAGCACGACGGCATGCGCGTCCTCCGGACCGACACCGACGCGGTCGAGTTCCGCATGGTGTACCGGGCGCAGCTCGCGTGCGACGCCCCCGCGTACAACGCAACCGTCTCCCTGCCGTAGTAGTCGGCATCTGGCAGCCCCACGCATCGACGGCCGGTGCGTGGGGCGGTGCTGCACCCGCCGCGAGGTGAGCGATGGCGACCACGAAGACCGCTGCTGACATCTACCAGCGCGCCCGCGAGAAGGCGGACCAGGACCAGCCTGGTACCGGCCCGCGTCACGTCGACGACGCGGAGGCCCGCAGCGAGGTCAACGAGAGCCTCGCGCGCCTCTGGGACGTGCTCGTGGAGGCGGGCGGCGACGAGCTGCTGCGCACCGACACGACGGTCGCCGTTACCGCGGGCAGTGCTGACGTGGCTCTGACTGGCGTCGACATCTACAAGCTCCTGTCCGTCGACCTCCTCGACGCGAGCGGCGAGTTCGTGCGTGAGCTCGAGCGTGTCGAGTGGGCTAGGCGCAACGACTTCACGTCGGGGTCTGACGTGCGCGGGTACTCGCTGCATGGGTGGCTCGGCGAGATCGGCGGCGCGGGTGCGCCCTTGATCCGACTGTGGCCGACGCCAGCCACGAGCGGGTCGCTGCGCATCTGGTACGTCCCTGAGTCGCCGGTCATCTCCGCGGACGCGGACAAGGTCACGATGCCAAACGCCTGGTGGCAGTGGGTCATCGTCGACGTCGCCATTCAGCTCATGAGCAAGGCCGAGGAGGACGCCTCGGCGCTGCGCGACGAGCGGGAACGACTGACTCGCACCATCGCGCGCAGCGCGCGGCGCCAGGATCATGGGCAGCCGCGACGAGTGCAGGTGCGCTGTCGTTTCGGGCTGGATCCGCGCACGACGCGTGACCGTCTCACGCGAGGGTGGTGGTAGTGGCGGAGCTCGAGCGCACGGGGTATCGATCGCGTGGCGTCGCGCGCATGGAGTCGCGCGTTGGCGCAGCGGTACGCGATGTCGACTCGCGACTCGCGACGATTGAGGGCGCGTCGCTGTTGGGCGCTCGTGTGCTCACTGGCGTTGCACTGACGACGATTCCGACCAGCGTCAAGCATGGTCTGCCCGGCGCGTGGAAGGGAGCGATTCTCTGCGGCGTTCCGTCGGGGAGCGCTGCTTCGGTGCTGTACGTGTCTGCGACGCAGAACGACGAGGTTTGGATCGGGCTGTCGCTTGACTCCGCGGAGACCGTGACGGTGGTGGTGTTCTGATGGTGTTGCAGAAGGCCATCATCGACATTCCCCTAGGCGGCGGCATCGACGAGGGCACGCACGACCACCTCGTTCAGGCGCCGAAGCTCGCGCGGTTGTCGAACATGCGCTTCGACAAGACCGGTGGGATCCTCTCGCGTCCGGGCTACGAGGACGTGTGCGCGTCCGACGCGACGACGACGCCGCACCGTGTCGAGCATCTCGCGAACCTTCGTGATGGCGTTCTGCTGGCGTTCTGCACCGATGGGGTGCGCGTGCTCACCGATGACGAAAGCGGCGCGACGTGGGCGTCGCGAGATGTGCGCGGGCCGCGTGCGATCGACATCCGCACGAGTCGCATCGGCATCGGCAACTCACGCGCCGTCGTGGTGAAGTCCGCGTCGAACGGGACGACACGCTGCCACGTCTGGAGCGACGCCGAGGATGACGGTGGCGACGGCAAGATCTACGTGACGGTGACCGATGCTGACACCGACGTGGCGCTTCTGGAGCCGGTGGTAATCAGCGGAATGAGCGCTGCTGGGTACAGCGACGTGGTGAAGAATGTGCAGGACTGCGCGCTGTACGTGGTGCCGTGCGGCCCGTCGTCGTACGTGGTGACGTGCGCGGACGACACGAAGATTGGCACCGTCTACTACGCCGTCATCGCAGTGTCCGGCACGACTGTCACCGTGGGTTCGACGACGCAGTTTGTGGACACCACATGGTCGCTGGCGCTGTCGCGCAGCGCGTTCCGCATCGCAGGAACAAAGACGACGGCGCAGGTCTACACCTACTCTGGAGGTAGCGCGGGCTACCACTACCTGCGTCGGTGGACGCTCAGTGGCACCGTTCTGACGTTCGAGAGCGTGTCTCGATGGTCGTCGTCGCAGTACGTGCGCGCGCTGCACATCAACGAGCAGAGCGGGCGCGTCTTTGCGCTGTCGGCGGACACGGCGACGATCGACGGCGTGCAGTCGACGTTGAGCGCGACGCTGCCATCGTCGCTGTCGCCGGCAACGGTGGTCACATTCGCGTCGGGGTCTCGGCATCCGCAAAGGATGCATCTCGCCACGATGAACGCGTCGGGCGACATGATGCTGGCATGGGATCAGTACGAGAAGAACTCTGCTGGTGCATCCACCATGACGGTGTTCTCGACGATCGTCGACGAAGACCTTGCATTGTACTACACGGCACGGAGGATTAACAACGCGGTAATCTATGCGCATGCGATCGAGGACATTGAGACGCAGGCCGTCGCGATTGTCGTGGCGCCATGCATTGGCGTCGCTGGAACCATTGCGAACGGTTACCAGCCGTGGTCGGTAACCAGCGTTGGCGGGGCAAGAAACGACGACAATGCCCAGCGTCGGATGGCGTTCATCATCGAGGCGCGTGCGGGGCTGTCGTCTGTGGATCTCCGCGTCACCGGGATGCTCCACGTGGGCATCGCGAAGCTGCCCGTGACAGCGGATGAGGTGTCGCAGGAGATTTACGACGAGTCATCCATGTCCGCAGATGGTGCGTTGTCATCTGTCACGACGCTGCACCCGATGCACTCCCGAATAGGAATGAACACGAAACCGGCCGTAACAACGCCGCATTCCGGGTCGTCTGTGTCTGCACTTGGGTTGGTTGCGTACTCCGACTCGTCGATGTGCCGCGAGGCAACCGCGACTCCCCCGGACATACGATCCGCGGGGGGCACGGGTGACCCAACGTTCTCCTACACGTCATACATGGGTGGCACGAGGGACATCTCGGCATGCTGGGTGAGGCGTGACGAGAACGGTGTGATATACCGCAGCGCGCCAGCGCCGATTCTCACCGAAACGGCGAGGGACTACTTCGGGACGTATCTGTTCAACCTGGAGATCGTCGTGAGTGCGCCGCTATGCGAGTCGTTCTGGGATGATGACGACGACTTGTTCCTTGAG
>Ga0256832_1001235_pt1 | contig 17131 bp, 15 predicted proteins | sample 134614metaG_FD_190534 | JGI IMG/M metagenome (GOLD analysis project Ga0256832, IMG submission 190534) | Hydrothermal vent microbial communities from Lau Basin, Pacific Ocean - 134-614 | ecosystem: Environmental > Aquatic > Marine > Hydrothermal vents | place: Pacific Ocean: Lau Basin | collected...
CATCGGTTGGTCGCCGAGCTCGGCGCGTTGGAACGGGAGCTGGAAGAGGCGGGCGAGGGCATCGCGCTGGCCGAACTGGAGCAACAGGCCGCGCGTGTCGATGCCGACAGCCTGCCGGCCGCGATAAAGGAGCACGCCGAACGCATCGACGCACTGGAAGCCCGGCGCACCGAGCTGGCCGAAACCCGGGGGCGCGAAGCCAGGGAACTCGAATGCATGGACGGCGGCGCCACCGCCGCCGAGGCGGCCGAGCAGGCCCAGGCCGTGCTGGCCGGCATCCGCGCCGACGCCGAGCGCTACCTCCGCGCCAGTCTTGCCGAACGCATCCTGCGCGACCAGATCGAACGTTACCGGCGCGAGAACCAGGGTCCGCTGCTCCGTCAGGCGAGTGACTGCTTCGCCCGCCTGACGCTGGGTTCCTTCGAGCGACTGGCCGCCGATTTCAACGAGAAAGACCAGCCGATACTCAGCGGCATCCGCGCGAACGGTGAAAGCGTCACGGTGGCCGGCATGAGCGCCGGCACCCGCGACCAGCTCTATCTCGCCCTGCGCCTCGCCTCGCTGGAGAAATACATGCAGGCCGCCGAACCGATGCCGTTCATCGTCGACGATATACTCATCGAATTCGACGACCAACGATCGGCGGCCGCGCTACAGGCGCTCGCCGGTCTGGCGGAGAAGACCCAGGTGATCCTGTTCACTCACCATGATCGCCTGCTCGAACAGGCGCGAGAGTTGCAGCCGGCGGCGCGGATACATAAGCTGTAAACGCGCCGTGAACGCTCGCCCGACTGGCGACCGTGGGTTGGACTTCAGTCCGACGACGCTGCCGCGCCACACGGCGCATTGAAGCCCCCCCGTCGTCGGACTGAAGTCCAACCCACCCAGTATTCACGCCTGCGAGAATAGCGCGGGAGATGTATGCCGTGTTCCGTCCCGGACCCTTGCTCATCAGGAGATCGCCATGCCAACCAAGCCAGTCCCCGCGGAGTCGATTCCGTTGCCGCCACGGAAAACCGTCTATCCAGCGCCGTTCGCCTCCCAGGTCGAAGGTCGGGTCAAGCGCAAGCTGGGTGACTTCTTCGGTCTGAGCAATTTCGGGGTGAACCTGACCGAACTGGCTCCCGGCGCTGTTTCGGCGTTGCTCCATCACCATTCGAGACAGGATGAGTTCATCTACGTGCTGGAGGGCCACCCGACGCTGGTGCTGGGAGACAAGGAATACCGGCTCGATCCAGGCGACTGTCATGGCTTCAAGGCCGGCTCCGGGGTCGCGTCCCAACTGGTGAATCGCTCATCGGCGCCGGTGAAATACATCGAGATCGGTGATCGTACCGAGGGCGACCAGGTGGCGTATCCAAACGATGATCTGAAGGCGGTCCAACTGGCGAACGGAGAGTGGCGGCTCACGCACAAGGATGGGCGTCCCTGGTGATGCGCCATCCAAACCTCGCCAAATCGCGGGATTGTCGCACGCACCCTTCCGCCCGATGCCACGTTACTCGTCGTTGTGGGCAACGGCCCCCACGGCTGTCGCTAAACGATGACGACCAGCTTCCCGACGGCGAGATTGCTTTCCATCAGCCTGTGCGCCTCGCCGATGTCCGCGAAATCGAATACCCGCGTCGGGCGTGCCTGGTAGGTCTCGTCCGCGACCCGGTCGACGATCGCCTGCATCGGAATGTCCGCCAGCGGAAAGTCGGGCGTGCCGAGCATGAAGCTGGCGAAGAAATTCAGATCGACGCATGATGGCATGTCGCTCAGCGGGTTGAACAGGATGGGATCGCTACCACCGAGAAAGCCGGCGTTGCACACACGGCCGCCCTTGCGCGCCATCTTCAGCGAGTCCAGCAGGGTGCTGTTGCCGACGATATCCATGACGCTGTCGATGCCTCGCGGGTATTCGGCGCGCAGGGTTTCGCCGAGTCCCGCCTGCTCGATATACACCTTGTGGCAACCCAGCGATTCCAGTCGTGCGCGGCGCTTCGGGTCACGGGTCGAGGCGAGTACGGTGACATCACCGATCGCGGCGGCGATGTTGATCGCCGCCTGCCCCAGCGCCGAGGTGCCGCCCCGGACGAACAGCGTGTCGCCGGGTCGGAGCCGCAGGTTGTCATGCAGGCAACACCACGCGGTCGCATAGGATTCCGGTATCGCCGCCAGCCTGGCCCATTCCAGATCGGTGTCGAGCGGAAATACATTGGTCGCCGGCGGACAGCAGTATTCGGCGTAGCTGCCATTGATCGTGCGTCCCATGCCGCCCATGATCGCCGCGACCTTCTGACCCGTTCGGTAGTGGCCTGATGGATCTTCCGCGATCTGGCCGACGCATTCGATGCCGCTGACCGCCGCCACATCGCCCCACAACCCGCGTCGCATGTAGGTTTCCGCGCGATTGATGCCGAATGCCCGAATCTCGACCAATACCTCGCCGGCGCGAGGCCGGGGTATCGGCAGTTCGCGTACCTCCAGTTGTTCGGGGCCGCCATGTGCCTTGATGACCATTGCTTTCATGTCGATTCCTGTCGTTGAATTTGTCGGTACGGCATTGTTGCTGGAATCAATGTATGGAAAAAGTACAATATATCGACAAACAATGTTCAGGAAACGATGATCCGTGATTACCCTGAAGCAGATTCAATCCCTGGACGCAGTGGTGCGCGAGGGCAGTTTCCAAGCCGGCGCCCGCGCCCTGCATCGCACCCACCCCAGCGTGATCACACTGCTGAAGAAGCTGGAACAGCAGTTGGGGTTCGCGTTGTTCGACCGCTCGGCCTATCGCACCACGCTGACCGAGGCCGGTCGGGCGTTCCACCGTCAATCCCTGCGTCTGCTGGAGGATCACGCTGAGCTGGCGGAACTCGCCGATCATCTGAGCCGGGGCAGGGAGACGCGGCTGCGTATCGTCATCGGCGATGTCACGCCGCTGGCGGAAACCCTGCGCATTCTGCGCGGCTTTGCCGATCGCTATCCTCGCCTGCAACTCGATCTCGGTTTCGAGAACCTCGCCGGCCCGCGCGAACGCCTGCTCGATGGCGAGGCCGACCTGATCGTCCATCACGTGGACCCCAGCGATTCGCGCTTCGAATACCAGCCGTTGACGCATGTCGAGATCATCCCTGTCGCCGCCCCCGGTTTTCTCGATTTTGCCCTGGGTCCGGATATTTCCCTGGAGGCGATGCGGCGCTATCCGCAATGCATTATCCGCGACACCGCGCGGCATTCGGAACAGGACAACTACTTCGTGTTGCAAGGCGCGCCGTGCGTGACGGTCGGAGATCAGCACACCAAGAAAGCCGTCATCCAGCAGGGCATGGCCTGGGGACACATGCCCGAGTTCCTGATCGCCGACGAGTTGGCGGCCGGCCGGCTCGTCTCTCTCGCGGGCTGTCATATCAAGGGCGCCGGCGTGGATATCGTTGTCGCGCGGCTTGGCGGTGGTCGAAAAGGCGAGATGGCGCGGCGGTTGTGGGAACACTTTCAGGAGCAGGCGACCGCGAGTCCATGTGCCTCGCATGGTATCTGATTTTACATATATATGTGTTATCGTATGTAGTGCGTCTTGCTGAAGACGCCGATTGCGCTCAAGTGGTAACTACTCGCGCGCTGTAAGAGTCGTCACCGCTATTGGCTGTTTCTTCCGGAAAACGCTGTCAATACATCCCTATAGGCTCGACGGCGGCATCCCTGCCGCCAACGTTTCCTCCAGAAACAGCCAATAGCGGCGACTGTACAGCGTAGGGGCACCATGGGCGAGTAGTTACCTCAAGTGTAACTACTCAGCGAGTAGGTCAAATAAAAGGTAACTGCTCAGATCGCCGCTGAAATGCGTCAGATCAAGGCAAAAAATGTGAGTTTACACGTGTAAATGACCATTTTTGAACGCAGAGCTGGCGCATTTCAGCGGTTAGCTGAGTAGTTACCCTCAAGTGAACTGAACCGGAGGGGTAGATGAAGAAGATAACCGTAGAGTGGCGGCATCTCGACGTGGATGGCGAGACATGCCGGCGATGTGACGATACCGGTAACGAGGTGCGAACGGCAGTTGCGCGACTCGACGCGGAATGCCGGCCGAAAGGTGTTCGTGTCGCTTTGCGGGAAATCCGCCTGGCGGGGTCGGAACTCGCTGAGTCGAATCTGATTTTGGTGAATGGCCGGCGCTTGGAGAACCTGCTGCCCGAGGCCTCGGTGTCGGACAGCGCGTGTTCCTCGTGTACCGAACTGACCGGGCGGGAGGCGAGGTGTCGCACCCTGGTGCGTCTGGACAAAGTGTTCGAGACGCTCCCCCGTTCACTGATTCGGGAAGCGGTCTGTCGGGAAGCCGCGTGCTGTTGAGGCCGAATAACCGATGAAGGAGGGCAAGATGAAAGCGACACCGCTTCGTGTTGTCATCAATATGTCATAATTTCGTCATATTCTGGTCATGTCGTTTGCGGAGAATGCGCGTCGTCGTATTTTTCGTAACATCAACAGGATCAGACTTATGAATAAATCGTTAACGGGTAGCGCTATCTCTCTTTTGGTCGTGGGCCTGGCGGGGGTTGCCAATGTCCAGGCGGCGGGCCGTGACACCATCAGCATCGTTGGTTCGTCGACGGTGTACCCGTTCGCGACCGTGGTCGCGGAGCGTTTCGGTCGCATGGGTCACAAGACGCCAAAGATCGAGTCGACCGGTTCCGGCGGCGGCATGAAGCTGTTCTGCAAGGGCACCGGCATCGACACGCCGGATATCACCAATGCCTCGCGGCGTATCAAGAAGACCGAGTACAACACTTGCCATGAGAACGGCGTGATCGGCATCACCGAGGTGAAGATCGGTTATGACGGCATCGTTGTCGCAAATTCCCGGTCCGCGCCGCGTTTCAAGCTGAGCCGCAAGGACCTGTTTCTGGCGTTGGCGCGCAATGTACCGTCGCCGGATGGTAGTGAGTCACTGGTGGAGAACCCCTACAAGACCTGGAAGCAGGTCAATGCCTCGCTGCCGGATACCAAGATCGAGGTGCTTGGTCCGCCACCGACATCCGGTACGCGTGACGCCTTCGCCGAACTGGCGATGGAAGGCGGCTGCAAGCAGTTTCCGTGGATCAAGGCGATCAAAAAGCAGAACAAGAAACGCTACAAGGCGATCTGCCACGGGGTGCGCGAGGACGGCGCCTATATCGAGGCCGGCGAGAATGACAACCTGATCGTACAGAAGCTGGAGGCCAATCCGAAGGCGCTGGGAGTGTTTGGCTACAGCTTTCTGGAGCAGAACGAGGACAAGATTCAGGGTTCCCTGATCGATGGCGTGCCGCCCGAGTTCGAATCGATCTCGGATGGCAGCTATCCGGTGTCGCGTCCGTTGTTCTTCTACGTCAAGCACGCGCATGTCGGCAAGGTGCCGGGCATGCGCGGTTATATCCAGGAGTTCACCACCGAAGCGGCGATCGGTGACGATGGCTATCTGGTCGACAAGGGATTGATCCCGATGTCCAGGGAGGAGCGCTCGCGGGTTCGTCGCGATGCGCGGTCATTGAAGAACCTGGAGTTGTAAGGACTTGCCGCGCGGGTGGCGCCGTTTCATGGCGCCGCCCTTCGATGCCACTTGCCGGGCCACTTGCCGGGAGATCTTTCGATGAACTCGACGACCCTGTTACTCGTATTGCTGGCTCTGGTGGCTTTCGGCTATTTCTTCGGCCGCAATCGTTCGCTGGCGGCGGTGCATTCGCGGGGCGGGCACCGCCGCGATCTGCATTCGCTCCCCGAATACTACGGCTACATGGCGGCATTGTGGGCCGGTCTGCCGGCATTGCTTCTACTGCTGGCGTGGAGCGCCTTGGAGCCGACGACGCTGAACCATCTGCTCGTCGCGCATTTTCCCGCCACCTACCAGGGCATGTCATCCAATGACATTGGTCTCGCCTTGAACAGCCTGCACCTGGAGGCGGGGCAGGGCAATCCCGCGGATATCGCCGATCCCGCGCAGCGCCAGCAGGTGGCGTATCTGCTGCATCTTCAGGAGACCAGCCGGTTATTGAAGACCGCGCTGGTCGTCGTGCTGTCGCTGGCCGGGTTGGCCTGGGCGGTCAGCCGTATCTCGCCGCGATTCCGCGCGCGTAACGCGGTCGAACGCATCATTCGCTATATTCTGATCGCGGCATCCAGCGTCGCTATCCTTACCACGGTCGGCATCGTGCTGTCGGTGTTGTTCGAATCGTTGCGATTCTTCGCCAAGGTGCCGATCACGGAGTTTCTTTTTGGCCTGGAGTGGAGTCCACAGATCGCGATTCGCGCCGGTCAGGTGGGTTCGGATGGCGCCTTCGGCATCATTCCGTTGTTCGTCGGCACGCTGTTGATCGCGCTGATCGCGCTGGCGCTGGCGGTACCGATCGGCCTGATGACGGCGATCTACCTGTCCGAGTACGCCTCGCCGCGTTTTCGCGCGATTGCGAAGCCGACGTTGGAGGTGCTGGCCGGTATCCCGACCGTCGTCTACGGCTTCTTCGCCGCGTTGACGGTCGCGCCGGCGATACGCGCGTTCGGTGAATCGCTGGGTCTGGAGGTTTCGTCCGAAAGCGCGCTGGCCGCCGGCATCGTCATGGGGGTGATGATCATTCCGTTTATGTCGTCGCTGTCCGAGGATGTGATCAGCGCGGTGCCTCGGGCGATGCGCGACGGTTCGCTCGGCATGGGCGCGACGCGTTCCGAGACCATTCGCCTGGTGTTGTTGCCGGCGGCGCTGCCGGGCATCGTCGGCGGCATCCTGCTCGCGGCATCGCGGGCCATCGGCGAAACCATGATCGTCGTGATGGCGGCCGGCCTGACCGCCAATCTGACCCTGAACCCGCTGGAGGCGGTGACCACAGTGACGGTGCAGATCGTCACCCTGCTGACCGGCGACCAGGAGTTCGACAGCGCAAAGACGCTCGCGGCCTTCGCGCTGGCCTTGATGTTGTTCATCACCACGTTGATTCTGAACGTGATCGCATTGCATGTGGTGCGCAGGTACCGTGAGCAGTACGAGTGACGGGAGTTACCGACATGACGAATACGGAGAAGGTCAAACGCGGCCTGGCGAAACGCTATCGCAAGGAACGTCGCTTCCGCGCGATGGGGTTGATCGCGGTACTGCTGGGCTTCGCCTTTCTGATCGTGCTGTTGAGCGACATCACGATCAAGGCGCTGCCGGCCTTCCATCAGACCTATCTGAAGCTGGATATCAACCTCGACCCAGAGGTGCTCGGTCTGGCACCCGGCAGGCCGCTGGACGAGAAAGCCATCCTGCACGCGGATTTTCGTTCCGTGGTGCGGCGTTCAATGTACGCACTGTTCCCCGAGGTCAGAAAGCGTCGCGACAAGCGCAAGCTCGCGGCGCTGGTCAGTACCGGCGCGCAGTACCAGGTACGCGACAGGCTGCTACGGGATCATGCGCTGCTCGGACAGACCTTTTCGATGTGGGTACTGGCCGATGATGATGTGGATACCTATCTGAATACCCGCTCCCTGCGCGATCTGAAGCAATCGGAACGGCGCCTGCGCGACAATCAGGTGGCTTGGTTGGAGACGCTGAAGCAGGAAGGACGTATCGAAAGCCGCTTCAATTGGTTGTTCTTCAGCTCCGCTGATTCGCGTGAACCGGAACTGGCGGGGATTCTCGGCGCGGTCGTCGGTTCCTTCTATACACTGTTGGTAACCATTGGCCTGGCGTTTCCGTTGTCGTTGGCGGCGGCGGTCTATCTGGAGGAGTTCGCGCCGAGGAACCGCTGGGTCGACTTCATCGAGGTCAACATCAACAACCTGGCGGCGGTGCCGTCCATCGTCTTCGGCCTGTTGGGCCTGGCGGTGTTCATCAACTTCTTCGGCGTGCCGCGGTCGTCGCCGCTGGTCGGCGGCATGGTGCTGGCGTTGATGACCCTGCCTACCATCATCATCGCCGCGCGCGCCGCGTTGAAGGCGGTGCCGCCGTCGATCCGCGAAGCCGCCCTCGGTCTCGGCGCGTCGCATACCCAGATGGTCTTTCATCATGTCGTGCCACTGGCGATGCCCGGGGTGCTGACCGGCACCATCATCGGCATGGCCCAGGCACTGGGCGAGACCGCGCCGTTGCTGATGATCGGCATGGTGGCGTTCATCGTCGACATCCCGCAAGGCTTTACCGATTCGGCCACCGTGCTGCCGGTACAGATCTACCTGTGGGCGGACAGCCCCGAGCGCGCCTTCGTCGCCAAGACCTCGGCGGCGATTCTGGTGTTATTGGGTTTCCTGGTGCTGATGAACGGCATCGCGATCCTGTTGAGAAAACGATTCGAAAGAAAATGGTGAGAGCAATGATGATGAGCGAACAGCCGACAACCGCCGCGACACGGGTTCGCGTGCCGGAAGACGACGATGACGCCCTCCTGTCCGTCGGCGCAACGCCGCAAGGCGGCGCGGTGGAACCTGAAAACGGCTATACCACGGTGGGCGAGCCATTTGTCGACCAGCCGAAGATGCAGACCCGCGATGTCAATGTCTTCTACGCCGACAAACAGGCGATCTTCGATGTCAACCTGGACTTCGCGGCGAACGAGGTGCTGGCGCTGATCGGCCCGTCCGGCTGCGGCAAATCCACCTACCTGCGGTGTCTGAATCGCATGAACGATACCATCCCGATCTGCCGTGTCGCCGGCGAGCTGTTGCTCGACGATGAAGACATCTATGCCAAAAGCATGGACCCGGTATTGCTGCGCGCGCGTGTCGGCATGGTCTTCCAGAAGCCCAACCCCTTCCCGAAATCGGTCTACGACAACGTCGCCTACGGCCCGCGCCTGCACGGCCTGGCGGCAAACAAGAGCGAACTCGACGAGATCGTCGAGACCAGCCTGAAGCGCGCCGGCCTGTGGAACGAGGTCAAGGATCGACTCGCCGAACCCGGCACCGGCCTGTCCGGCGGCCAGCAGCAACGCCTGTGCATCGCGCGCACCATCGCGGTGAACCCCGAGGTCATCCTGATGGACGAACCGGCCTCCGCGCTCGATCCGATCGCCACGGCGGTGATCGAGGAACTCATCGATGAACTGCGGCAGAAATACACCATCGCGATCGTCACCCACTCCATGCAACAGGCCGCGCGCGTGTCACAGCGCACCGCCTACTTCCACCTCGGCAAGCTGATCGAGGTGGGGGATACCGATCGGGTATTCACCAATCCACGCCATCAATTGACGGAGAACTACATCACCGGGCGGATTGGATAGGGGTCATCAAGCGCTATTCAATCGCCCGCGCTATTGCCTCGGGTTCGAACGCGACCACATCCTTGTCACGGATCTTGTCCGGGAGGCCGCCTTGAGTGTCTGGAATCCGAGCAGGGACAACCTTTTTACGATGGCTTTTCGCGAATTGGATCTCGTAGTCGACACCGTTGCTATTATGGGTATCATTCCCAACCAGGACAAGAATCGTGGATGCACCGCGAATCTTGGGTCCAAGGTGATTCTTTATGGCCTTGTTTCCACCCTGTCTGACATCCTCTGATTCGCCAGTAATAGTAATATCGTCTCCCAGCCGTCTGTTTTTGGCCAATTCTTCAATGCGCTCCTTCCAAGGTTTATCTTCGTACTTGTAACTAATGAATACGGACTTCATGGTTCCTCCAAAGTAAAATAAAGACGATGGATATATTCCACCGATGGCCTTGTTTTCACGGGCATCCCGCCTATATTGGGTCTTTCGTTCATATTTCAAGGTTGAAAAGTGTTCCACACGTTTTTTCTCTCTGGAGCTGGTGATGTGACGAATACCGATATACTCGCCTGAGGGAAGTAAAATAGTCTGACACTCGTTCCCACGGAAGCCCGGAACCCGCTATCGATTCACTCCATCACGAAGAGGCCGACGCGCTCTCCTTGTCGATCGGCTCACCGGCAGCGACAACCCGCGAGGAAGGCAGCAGGAACCCAAAGGTACTCCCTTCCCCTATCTCGCTGCTGATCTCCAGCCGGCTGCCGTGGGCTTCCAGGATGTGCTTGCACAGTGCCAGACCCAGGCCGGTGCCCTTGCTTCCGGGTTGTTTTTCGCCGCGATAGAAGCGTTCGGTCAGGCGCGGGATCTGGTTCGCGGGGATGCCTGGACCCTGGTCCTCGATGGTGAAGCGCGCGCCCTTGTCGGTGCGGTACCAACTGATATGGATGGGTGTGCCGGGCGGGGTGTGGCGCACGGCGTTGGTCAGCAGGTTGCCGAACAGCATGCGCATCTGTCCGGCGTTGGCGGTGACGGCGAGTTGCTCGTCGATGTCGGCGCTGATGGGGTGTGCGTCCTGGTCCAGTCTGAGGGTGTCGGCGATGAGTTCGTCGAGCAGGGTGGCGATGTCGATAAGCTCGCCGTCGCTGGGCTGGGAGCCATTTTCTTCGGCGCGGGCGAGGGCGAGCATGTCCTCGATCAGCCGGTTCATGCGTTGCGCCTGCTGGTACATCTGTTCGAAGGGTTGTCGGAAGTCCTCCGGCAGTTCATCCCGGCGTGTCTCGATGGCTTCGAGGTAGCCCTGGATGATGGCTAGCGGGGTCTTCAGTTCATGCGAGGCGTTGGCGATGAAGTCCTTGCGCAGGCTGTCCAGGCGGAGCTGTTCGCTGATGTCGCGCGCGATCAGCAGGGACTCCTGGTCGCCGAACTTGACCCGCTTGACGCGCAGCGTGCGGTGTGGATCGATCGGCGAGGGGATGTCGATGGTGTGGCGTTCCGACGCGTTGAGCAGTTCGACGAAGCGCGGTGTACGAATCAGCTGATCGATGCGCTTGCCGGTATCGCGTCGTGGATCCAGGCCGAGATCGTCGACGGCGGGTTGGTTGACCCATTCGACCTCGTCGCGGCGATTCAGCAGGACGGTGGCGTCGGGTATCGCCTCGGTCGATCGGCGGAAGCGTTTGATGATGTTGCGCAGGCGTTTCTTGCGTTTCTTGGCGCTTCTCTGTAGCTCGTAGATGCGGTTGAACACCGGTTGCCAGTAGCTGTCGGTGTTTGGCATGTTCTTCAGTTTCGGGCTGGCGAGCCAGCGGTCCAGCGCGATCAGGTAGTGCAGGTTCCACAGCAGGAAGGCGAGCAGGCCGGTGGATGCGCCGAGCCGCGGGTAACCCAACAGCCAACCGGGCAGCGCGCCGGCGCCGATGGCGAGCAGGGTATATCGAATGAGCCGCGACCAGGTGAGCTGTTGCATCCTGGTGTTCAGGCATCGCCAAAGCGATAGCCGGCGCCGCGCACGGTGTGTATCAGTTTGTCCTGGCCACCGGGCTTGAGCGCCTTGCGCAGGCGCAGGATGTGCACGTCCACGGTGCGTTCCTCGATATAGACGTTGCCTCCCCAGACCCGATCCAGCAGTTGTTCGCGGGAGTAGACGCGGTTCTTGTGGCCGAGGAAGAATTGCAGCAGTTTGTATTCCGTCGGGCCGAGTTCGATCGGCTGTTCGCCGCAACTGACCTTGTGCTGTTGTGGGTCGAGGCGCAGCGGGCCGTGTTCCAGCACGCCATTGTTGTCGTCGGCGCCGGCGCGCCGCAGCAGGGCGCGGATGCGTGCTTTCAGTTCCGCGGTGGAGAAGGGCTTCGGCAGGAAGTCGTCGGCGCCGCTGTCGAGGCCGCGTATGCGGTCGTGTTCCTCGCCGCGCGCGGTCAGCATGATGACCGGCAGTTGCTTGAAGCGCTCGTGCTTACGCAGGTCACTCAGGAAGTCGATGCCGCTGATCTCGGGCATCATCCAGTCCAGCAGCACCAGGTCGGCTGGCTGGTCGTGGAGGATTCGCCTTGCCTCGCGCGGATCGCTGGCGGTGCTGATACGGTATTCGCCACGCAGGGCGAATGCGAGCATGCCGCGCAGATCGGCTTCGTCGTCGACGATCAGGATTCGCGGTTTCATCGGCGCTGACTATCTGGCGGCGTTTTCCAGGTTCTCGATGCTGGTATGGCGGATGTCCTTGCCCTTTACCAGGAAGATGACATATTCGCAGATGTTCTTTGCGTGGTCGCCGATGCGTTCCAGCGCGCGCACCGACCAGAGCACGTCGAAGACCTGCGAGAAGTTGCGCGGGTCTTCCATGACGAAGGTGGTGGTCTGGCGCATCAGGCCGCTGTAGATGTCGTCGAGCTTTGCGTCACGCTTGACGGTTTCGACGGCGGTTTCGGTGTCGAGTCGGGCGAAGGCGTCCAGGGCGTCGTGCAGCTGGCGCGCGGCGAGTTCGCCCATTTGCTGGACGGTAGCCAGCAGACTGTTCTCTATGGAGGCGCGGTCGTTGCCGTGGATGGTGATATGCGCGACCTTCTCGGCTTCGTCGCCGATGCGTTCCAGGTCGGTGATGGTCTTGATGACGGCGATGATCATGCGCAGGTCGCTGGCCGCCGGTTGACGCTTGGCCAGGATGCGGGTGCATTCCTCGTCGATCTGGACCTCCAGGCGGTTGACCTGGTGGTCGCGGCGGATCACGTTGTCGGCGGTTTCCGTGTCCCGGGAAAGAAAGGCGCCGACGGCGTGGTTGACCTGCTCTTCGACCAGTCCGCCCATCGCCATGACATTGCTGCGCAGGTCTTCCAGCTCTTCGTTGAAGACGTGCGAGATGTGCTTGCCGAGTCTGTTGTCGTCCATTGTGCGCCCCGAATGCTTTGATTGTCTCCGCGACAGGATAACGGCCTTGTGTGACAGCGCGATGACAGGCGTGTTAGCTGGCGTGCTTTTTCGAGAAATCCAGCATGCGCTGGATGGGCACGATGGCCTTTCGGCGGACGGCTTCGTCGATGTGGATCTCGTTGCCGCCGCTCAGCAATACCTGCTCCAGGTTCTGCAAGGCGTTCATCGCCATCCACGGGCAATGCGCGCAACTCTCGCAGGTGGCGCCTTCGCCGGCGGTCGGCGCGGCGATGAGTTTCTTGTCCGGCGCGAGCTGCTTCATCTTCCAGAAGATGCCTTCGTCGGTGGCGACGATGAATTCGGGGTTGTCCATGCTCGCCACCGCGTTGATCAGCGCGGTGGTGGAGCCGATGACATCGGCCTGTTCGACGATCTCGTCGGGGGATTCGGGGTGCACCAGCACGGCGGCATCCGGATGCAGGCGCCGCAGCCGTTCCAGCGCGACCGATTTGAACTCCTCATGCACCACGCAGGCGCCCTGCCACAACAGCATGTCGACGCCGGTGACCTGTTGGATATAGTGGCCGAGGTGTTTGTCCGGCGCCCACAGCACTTTCTTGCCCTGTTCGTGCAGGTGCTTGACGATCGGCAGGGCGATGCTGGAGGTGACCATCCAGTCGGCGCGGGCCTTGACCTCGGCACTGGTGTTGGCGTAGACCACGACGGTGTGATCCGGGTGGGCGTCACAGAAGGCGCCGAAGGCGTCGGCCGGACAGCCTTCGTCGAGCGAGCAGGTGGCCTTCAGGTCGGGCATCAGCACGCGCTTCTCGGGGTTCAGGATCTTTGCGGTTTCACCCATGAAGCGCACGCCGCAGACGACCAGGGTTTCGGCATCGGTCTCGCTGCCGAAGCGCGCCATCTCCAGCGAATCGGCGACGCAGCCGCCGGTTTCCTCGGCCAGCGCCTGCAGGTCGCCATCGACATAGTAATGGGAGACGAGCAGGGCGTTGCGTTCCTTCAGCAGGGTTTTGATACGTGCTTTCAGCGCGGCCTTTTCAGTCGCGTCGAGATCCGGCCACACCGGGTGCCTGGGTACGCTGATCCGGGGGATGCGCATCGACTGGGTTTCGTTGTTCATGTGTTGTCTTCCGCTAGCGGAGGTCGCTCATTGGACCGCCACGGGTTTGTTGTCAGGCGGTTTCCCCGGCGGCTTCGGGCGTGGCGGCGGGCTGTTCCACCGCCGGGCGCGCCGGGCTGGCGGGCCTTGTACCGGACGGGTTGGTGAACTTGTCGTTCAGCGTCTGGACGAATTGGTCGGTCTGTGTCAGCACCTTCGCCAGGCGGCCACGCGTGATCGGACCGGCGCCGAGCGGACGGGTCGCGAAGATGCTTCTCCACGGCCGGGTGTTACGCTGGAAGGCGCGCGAGATACGGCCCTTGATGCCGAGCGTCTTTTCAGCCTTCGCCACCTGCTTGCGCAAGGATTTGGCCGCGATCCAACGGGCCAGGAAATGCACCACGAGGAGCAGCGCGAGCAACCCGGTGGTGGTGGCATAGAGACGTGCCGGCGAGCTTGTCAGGCTGTCCAGCCAAGGGGGCTGAAAGTGGCTCCCTTGCCACCATCCCTGGGTGATGCTCAGGCCGAGGAAGCCGGCGGCCAACGCGCCGTACAGCACCGCGTCGATGATCAGGGTGCGCTTGCGCCACTGACCGATCAGGGTTCGCAGCTCTGGGATGGCCTTTTCCTGGATGTCCTTGGCGGTTTTCTCCAGCGCGCCGACGATGCGGTAGGCGCGTTCGATCTCCACCTGCTCCATGCGGTCGTGTATCTCCGACAGGTCGGTATCGCGCTTGCGTTCGAAACGTTGACGCAGCGATTCGTCCTCGATCGGCACGGCGGCCTCGGCGTTGTACACGGTATAGAACCGCCCGGCGGTCAGGCCACGATCACCCAGCGCACGCTGCCAGGCGGCGACCACGTCCTCGGGGTTGTCCTCCTGGGCGGTGGTGTCCATCTGGTTCAGGATGTACATGAACTTGCCGGCATCGGCGCGCGTGATGGTGTCGCTGACGAGGTGTTTCAGCGTGTCCTGCATCGCCCCCGGTTCCGGGTGACGGGCGTCGAACAACACCAGCACCAGGTCGGACAGATCGATGATGCGATCGGTGATACGCAGGGTCGCGGTGCGCTGGTCGTCGGCATCGAAGCCAGGCGAGTCGATCAGGATCTTGCCGCGCAGGCGCTCGCTCGGGCAGGTCTTCAGTTGCAGGTAGGCGTCGAGCCGTTCACCTTCGCCCTCGTCGGCGGATTCGATCTCCTCGCTCATCTGATAGAAGGGGAAACGCGGATCGGAATCCAGGGCGATGCCGGGCAGGGTGCGTGGGCTCTCTTCCGGGCTGAAGCAGATCACGGTGAACTTGTCGTCGACCGCCTGGTTGCCACTGCGTTGTAGCTTGCAGCCGAGATAGCTGTTGATGAAGCTGGATTTTCCCGCCGAGAAAGTACCCAGCACCGAGATCAACGGCCACCACGGAATCTGGGTGGCGTAGGACTCCTCCTTGGCGAGCAGGCCAAGGCGTCGCGCCACCTTGTCCAGCATGCGGAAGCTTTTCACCGATTCCAGCAGCACCGGGTTTTCCTGTTGAAGGTGGTTCTCGAGTTGCCTGAGACGGTTGTCGGTCTGGGTCGCGCTGGTGGTCATAGGGTGTGTGTTCCGTTCTGGTTATTGGCGATGCGGACAGGATGGCCCGTGGGTTGGCGTAATCTTACTCTAGATAGGCTGCCGAGTTGAACACTTTTCCGCCCTGTCGATGGCGCGTCCAGAGTGCTGTTTCGATGCCGCAAAAGAATAAGTAATTGGGTAATTAATATAATACTAAATATTTGATATTTATAGCTATATTAGGGGATTGCCTTATTGCGTGGAGAACGGCTTGAGTGGTACTGTAGCGCTGTCGCCGCCGTGTCTTTTCGGTGGCTGTTTTCAACAAGAATTTTAGGGGGATGTCGTTATGGCGGATCTTTTTTCACCGGAGTGGATGACGGGTTTCATGGAGAAATGGAACGCTGAACCGGAGCTGTCCGGTGCGCTGGCCGAGATTGGTTTCAATAGTATCATTGGTTATGGTTTCCCCGATGACGATCAGCCGCGTGGCGTGCTGACGGTCGAGAATGGAAAGGCCGTTGCCGCTGGCCCGTACGATGGTCAGGAGTTGAGTTGGGATATCCGTGCCTCCGAGGCTCAGTGGAACAAATGGATCAGCAAGCCGCCTGGCATGATGGGCCTGGGAACCGCGTTTGCCTCCGGCAAGATGAAGTTCAAGGTGGGCGATTATGGTGGCATGCTGAAGGACCCGCGCATGGCAAAACCCTTCATCAAAAGTTTCAGCGTCATGGCGACTGTCTGACGTGTCTTCCCCTGCCCCGGACTTACCCCTGGGGCTTGTTTTTTTGCGCAAGGCCCGTCGTGGTGGTATCTGCCACCTGGCGGGCATTGGGCTCTTCGTCTGAATCAGAGAGAAATGGAGTGGTCCTGTCCAGTGGGCGGGTTCACGGTCTGTTCAGGTTCGTTTTCTCACTCGCAGAGACAGTGTGAAGCAGGCAGGTATTGTAATGATAATTAAAGCAACGCGCACGATACTCGTGGCATCTCTGGTGGTGCTCTCATCTCCGACGGTCGGCAGCGCGGAACCCAACGTGTACGTCGTCGAGCAGGCCAAGTCCGCGCAAACCATTCGCGTCGGTGGTACGGTCATTCCGTACAAAGAGGTCACCTTTTCGGCGCAGATACCCGGGCGTGTGAAGGAGATCGCCGGCATCGAGGGCGACAGGTTTCCCAAGGGCACGCTGCTGGTTGCGATGGACGACTCTCAACTCGTCGCCAAGCGGAACGCCGCGATAGCCCAGTTGCGTAGCGCCGAGGCACAGTTGCGCAATGCCAGCGTGCAGTACACGCGGGAGATCTATGCGCCGCGCTCGAAGAAGGCGCCGGGTGGCATGGGGATGCCGAATCTGTTCGATCAGATGTTCTCTAAGCCCATGGGCGATTTCATGGGCGAGACCGATCCGCAGGCCGAGCGCTCCGCCGACCTGTATTCATCACGGATCGCGATAGACACCGCGCGCAACTCCATCCTGCAGGCGCAGGCACAGATTCAGGCGATCGACGCAAAGCTGCGCGATGCCAAGAGCATCGCGCCGTTCGATGGCATCATATTGAAAAAATTCGTCGAGGTCGGCGATACCGTTCAGCCCGGCCAGCCCCTGATTACGTTCGCTGATGTCGAATACCTGCAGGTCGAGGTCGACGTGCCCGCGCGTCTGCGCACCGCGTTGCGCGATGGCCAGATGCTGAAGGCCGAACTGGGTGCCGGCGGCAAGATCGTGCCGGTACGCGTGGCCCAGGTTTTTCCGATGGCCGATGCGAAGCGGCACACCGTGAAGGTCAAGTTCGATCTGCCACAAGGGGTGTCCTCTCCGGGTGAATACGTCCGCGTGTTGATTCCGGACACGACTTCGGGCAGCTCCGTGCCGGTGGTGCCGGAGACCGCAGTTCACTATAAC
>Ga0256832_1001236_pt1 | contig 17110 bp, 17 predicted proteins | sample 134614metaG_FD_190534 | JGI IMG/M metagenome (GOLD analysis project Ga0256832, IMG submission 190534) | Hydrothermal vent microbial communities from Lau Basin, Pacific Ocean - 134-614 | ecosystem: Environmental > Aquatic > Marine > Hydrothermal vents | place: Pacific Ocean: Lau Basin | collected...
GGCTTCGATCCCGACAGCCGAGATCAGCACGCCGCGTGCCCCGTCGGGCAGGGCGGCATAGATGGCCTTTGGGGCGGCAACATGCACGGCGTGGAAATCCGCGTCACGCCCGGTCAGCAGACCGGCACAGTTGATCACATGGGTGCAGCCTTCCAGATGCGGCCGCCAGAAATCGGGGTTGTGGGTGGCCGGATCGGTCAGATCGGCCTGCAATGTGTCAAACCCCATCGCGTTCATGCGACGGGTGTAGCGGGCCGTGGCCAGCACGTCATGGCCAGCATCACGCAATGCGATGGCGATGTGCTGGCCGATGAAGCCGGCGGCGCCAGGAACCAGCACCTTGCCCATGTTACCTGGTGTTTTCGATCATGCTTTGGGTGACGCGAAACAGCAGCGTATCGGCAGGCGCCCTGCGGCATTCAACCACGGAGGCTTCTGCGATCCTGTTTCCGCCGGCACTTTCGACAATATCGACAAAACCGCTCTCGCGCTGAAAGGTGGCCGCGGACCAGAACCCCATGAACCAGCCGAAAAGCTCGCCTTTTTCGCTCGGGGTGCCTTCTTCATAGACCCGGATCACCTTTTCACAGGGCCAGCGGCCCGCGCCCAGAACATATCCATCGGCAATGGCCTGTGCGGGAAGGGAAAGCGCAAGCAGCAACAATATGTGTTTCAAAATTTTTCTCCTGCATATCAGTGCGGCGGTTGTAACACCCTTCCCGCCACGGCGTCCAGTTTGGCCACCAGTGCCAGGTCGCGGGCCTCGGGGGCCGTGAGGATGGCGTATTCAAGCGCGCGGTCGCAGCCGTGCGCGCACAGGGCGCGGCCTTCGCCCAGAAGCCCCGGCAGGCGGGCAACCAGCGCGCGGGCCTTGTCGGCGTTGCCGGTGAGGGTGGCGATGATCTCGGAGATGTCCACCGCGCCGTGATCGGGGTGCCAGCTGTCGTAATCGGTGATCATGGCGACGGAGGCGTAGCAGAGCTCGGCCTCGCGGGCGAGCTTGGCCTCGGGCATGTTCGTCATGCCGATCACGTCGCAGCCCCATTGCTCGCGATACATTTTCGATTCCGCCACCGAGGAGAACTGCGGCCCCTCCATCGCGAGATAGGTGCCGCCATCGTGCACGGTGATGCCCTCGGCGCGCGCGGCCTCGAGGCAGGCGGCGGAGAGGCGCGGGCAGGTGGGATGGGCGACGCTCACATGCGCCACGCAGCCGGTGCCGAAAAAGGATTTTTCGCGCGCGAAGGTGCGATCGATGAACTGATCGACGATCACGAAATCCCCCGGCGCCATTTCCTCGCGAAAAGAGCCGCAGGCGGAAACCGAGATCACATCGCTCACGCCAAGCCGCTTCAGCGCATCGATATTGGCGCGGTAGGGCACGGTGGTGGGCGAATGCACATGCCCGCGCCCGTGGCGGGGCAGGAAGGCCATCTTCATGCCACCGAGAACGCCCGTCAGGATCGCATCCGAGGGCGGGCCCCAGGGGGTGTCCACCTCCTGCCAGGCGGCCTGCTCAAGCCCCTCGATTTCATAAACACCCGAGCCGCCGATGATTCCGATCATGGTTTCCTGCGCCATGGTTCCTCCCGCACAATCCAGAGTTGCCTGCGGCGCAGGCTAGCCGATGGGGCCGGATGAGGAAAGCGGTTTGCGACTGCCGGGGAGGGCGGCGGCTTTCGCGGCTGGTAAGGGGCCTTCCCGATGAGGTGTTTCAACCGAAGGAAGGAAGCCTCGCGGGAAATGGCGGGCTGTCTCTGATCAGTCGTCCGGGCGCTTCAGGCTGAAGAGTTCGTTCACCCTGGTGTAATCGCGATAGCCGAGGCGGGCGAGGGGCTGGTAGGTGGTCACGTCAAACACGCCATCCTTCAGGCAATCCTCGCGCAGGTGCACGCCCGTCACCTCGCCGATCACCATGAAATTCGTCTCGCCCTCGAGCGGAACGATCCTGACAAGCCGGCATTCGAGCGCCGCCGGCGCATCCGCGACGCGGGCACAATCGATGGTTTCGCATTCGGCCTTGCGGATACCGGCATGTTCGAATTCGTCCACCCCGGCGGGGAGGCTGCCGGAGGTGGCATTCATCGCCTCGCGGGCGGAATATTCGACGATATTGACGCAGAACACCCCCGTTTCATCGATATTGGCCACGCTGTCCTTGCCCATGTGGCGATCGGCCTTGCTGCTGGTGGAGGCGAACATCACCTGCGGCGGCTCGTAGGCCACGGCATTGAAGAAGGAATAGGGAGCGAGGTTGTCGTCTCCTGACTTGCCGCGGGTCGAGATCCAGCCGATCGGGCGCGGGCTGATGATGGCGCTGAAGGGATTGTGGGGCAGGCCGTGGCCTTCCTCGGGGCGGTAGAACATGGGCATATCCTTCGTTTGCCCCAGAGCTAGCGCCATGCTAGGGGCGTTTCCAGCGAAAAACGCAGGATGGCGGGGCTTTGGGCGGTGTTTGAACTCGGGCGCGAGGAAGAGGCGGACTGGTGGGAGGTGGAGGCGCTCTTCGATCTCTGTTTCGCGCCGGGGCGCGAGGCGCTTTCCTCCTACCGTCTGCGCGAGGGAGTGAGCCCGATCCGCGATCTCTGCCTCGTGGCGCGCGATGAGGAAGGGATTGTGGCCGGGGCGATCCGCTACTGGCCGGTGCGGGTGGGGCAGGCGCCCGCGCTGCTGCTCGGCCCCGTGGCCGTGCATCCCACGCATCAGGGCGAGGGGCTTGGCGGGCTCCTGATCCGCGAGAGCCTGGCCGGTGCGCAGCCGGAGTGGGAGCGGGTTCTCCTGGTGGGAGACGCACCCTATTACCGCCGCTTCGGCTTCGAGCGGCTTTCGGGCGTGAAGATGCCGCCGCCCACGAACCCGGAGCGCGTGCTCGGCCGGGCGCTGGTGGCTGGGGGCTGGGATGGCGTGCGCGGAGAGGTCAGGCGCTGGGAGGATTGATCTTCGGGCCGGAAACCCGGATCAGAAATGCCGGATCAATCCGGCTGGCCCTGTCAATCCGGCTGCTCTTGTGCGAAATGCAGGGCCGAGGCGAGAAGGGCGATGGTGCCGGCCGCGGAATAGCCCATCAGCGCAACGAGCAACGGCTGCCCGGCGTGGAGGAGAAGCCCCGCTTCGAGCGCCCCGGCGGCGCATCCTATGAGAAGAAACCTGCACATGCCCCCATTCTCCGTTCACCCATGTGGCGAAAATGTGGCGGCAATATTACCAAAAGATGAATATTGCCCGAAATTTGCCTTCACCTTTAATGATTCCGGATTCATTCATCCTTCAGCGCCGACATTTCCCGCAATGCGCCGGCAAACCGGGCCAGGGTCCGGGAGGTGGCGCCGCGCTCGAGCATGACCTCGATCAGGTGGAAATGATCGGGATCATCATGCGCCGCGGCCAGCGCTTCGCCCAGCTCGCCCGTCGTGCGCACCCGCCGCCCCTTGCCGCCGAGATGCCCGGCGATGGCGGCATAGTGCCAATCATCGAGATCGTGGTAGGAAGGGCCGGGCTGGAAGGTGCGCAGCATTTCCCAGCTTCGGTTGTTGAACAGGATGACGATCGGTGCGAGGCCGTATTTGCGGCAATTGCCGAGCTCCCAGCCCGTCATCTGGAAGGCGCCGTCGCCCACGAGGATGATGGGGCGCTTGCCGGAAGTGGCGTTGATCGCCATGCCGGCGGGCACGCCGAGCCCCATCGAGGCGTAATAGCCGGGCGCCACGAATTCGGTATCCATGATCTCCATGCCGGTAAACAGGCAATCGCCCACGTCCGAGGCGATCGGCATCCGTCCGTGGGCGGCGAAGAGATCGTTGACGGCCATCGCCACATGCGAGGGCTCGAGCGCCATATCGCCTTCGGGAAGGCCCGTCTTGTATTCGGGGCGGTAATTGGGGGTGGCGGTGCCGATCGGCTCGGCCATCTCCTCGAGCGCTTCCACCAGCGGGCCGAGGGGGATGCCATCGTAGCGGTGATGGGCGAATTCCACCGAGCGATCGAAGGCGCGGATGGCTTTCTGCATGTCGATATTGCGCCCCGAGACGCCGAAATTCGTGTCCGAAAGGATGACGCCGAGCATGAGCAATCCGTCCGACCCCTCGACGACCCGCGCCGGCAGTTCGTCACCGGCGCTGCCGAGATAGGTGCCCACCAGCGGCAGATCGCGCCCCGCCAGCAGCCCGCGGCCCATGAAGCTGGTGGCAACGGGAATCGCGAGCTTCTGGCACAGCCGCGCGATCCTGTCTTCGAGATCGTAGCGGCGCGCCTCGACCCCGATCAGGATCGCCGGCCTTTCGGCGCCGCGCAGGCGCGAGAGGATTTCGCTGGCGCAGGCGCGCGCGGCCTCGCGATCGGGCAGCCCCGGATCGAAGGGCGGCACGCTCTCGCAGGGCGCGTTCACCACATCGCGCGGGATCTCCAGATAGACGGGCCGCGACATCCGCCGAGCCGCATCGAGCACGCGGGCAATTTCGCCCGGCGCGGTGGCGGGATCATCGAGCACCCCCTGGGCGCATGTCAGCTCGCGGTAGATCTCCATCTGCGAGCCCAGGGTTTTCACCTGATGATGCAGGCCAAGCCCGAGCGCGCCTTCATCATGCCCCGGCGCGCCCGAGATCACCACCAGCGGCGATTTCTCCGCATAGGCCTGGGCCACGGCGTTGACCATGTTCAAGGCCCCCGCCCCGTAGGTGACGACAGCCACCCCGAGCTTGCAGTTGAAGCGCCCTTGGGCATCGGCGGCATAGCCCACGCCCGGCTCGTGGCTGAGCGTGTGCCAGGGCAGGATTCCGCTTTCCTCGATCACCCGGAAGAAGGGCAGCACGAAATCGCCGGGGATGCCGAAGAGGCGATCGGCGCCGCGATCCCTGAGCGCGCGGAGGAGGGCCGTTGCGATGGTTTCGGTCATGGGTTTCCCCCTGAAAAGGATGCGTCTGTTCCGGCTCTGGATAACCGTTGCACCTGCAATGGAAAAGCGGAAACTGCCGCCCTGCCGGTGATCTGGCAACGGGTTTCTACCCGCCTTCCACGGCCCGTCCGAAGAGAGTGATCGCGAACCCGAGGAGAACCAGCAGGGCCAGCAGAAGGGCCTTGGCTCTTATCCCCTGATGCCAGGCGGTGACGGCGGCAATCGCGGCCTGGACGGTGTAATAGAGCGCGAAGGCGCGCGAGGCATAGGCGATGATCTCGAAGATATTGGCCGCCCATGTGAGCGCAATGCCGATCGCCACGAGAAGCGCATAGGCATCGCGCTCGCGCAGGCGGTGGCGCGTGAGCTCCTCGAAGAGGCCGCCGGCGCCGGCGGTATCGGCCACCGCGGCGCTGAACTGCGCGGCGACGGCGGCGACGATCAGCATATAGGGCAGGATCGGCGCCACGAGCTTCATCATGTCGATGATGCCGGTTTCGGAAAAGGGCACCTGGCCGGGGCGGAAAACATAGGCGATGAGGGCAATATAGACGACATAGATCACCGTCGAGAGCACCTGGGCGTGGATCATGGCGCGGATGCGGGTGCGGGCATCATAGGCGCCGCCCAGATAGCGGGTGGTCTCGAAGCCCTGCACGGTGATCAGGAGGCCGAAGGCGAGCGTGAGCGCCTCCCAGCCGGTGACGCTCGCAGGATAGATCACCAGCCCGCCCTCCTGCACCTTCTCGGCAAAGAAGAACACCAGCCCCACCAGCATGCCGGCAATCACCGCGAGCTTCAGCCCGACGCTGTATTCCTCCATCCGCTCCATGGCGTGAAAGCCGCGGATCCAGCCGACGGCGAGGATGAAGAGAAAGATCGCCGTGGTGAGAAGGCGCGCGTTATACGGGGTGTTCCAGGGCGTGAGGCGCATCCCGAAGGCGCCGAGAAGATTGAGGTAATAGGCAACGGATATGACATAGGCGAAGGCCAGCATCCAGCTTGCCAGATGCTCGAGCCGCTCGGCGGCGGGCGGGCGGGTGCCGGCCTCGATGGCGGCGATGTTGTAGCGAATCGCAGCGCCGAAAAGCCATGCCGCGGCGCAGAGGAGCAGCATCATGAGAGGCGCCCAGGCGCCGTAGCTGTCGTTCAGGATCGGGCCGAGCACCAGGAAGCCGCTGCCGATGATCGAGGCCAGCGGGGTGATCATCGCCCGCCAGGTGCGCGAAGCGGTGACGCGCGGGGAAAAAAGGGCCGCCAGCACGATCAGCGTGACGGCGGCGATGGCCGCGTTTTCAAATTGCATTCCTGCCTGCCTTCCCTCTGTTCTTTCCCGCTCAGATACCGGATGTCTGGCTCTTGAGCCAGTTCATGACGGCCGGGCGCACGGATTGCGCGCCGCTCTCGCGGGCATCGTCGATCACCGCGCGGGCCTCTGCGAGATCCTGGCGCATCAGCATGTGCTTCACCGGACCGATGGAGGCCGGACGCATGGAGAGGTGGCGCAGGCCCATGGCGGCAAAGCACAGCGCCTCCACGGGGCGGCCGGCATCCTCGCCGCAGAAGGAAAGCGGCGTGCCCGTTTCGGCGCAGCGCCGGATGATGCCCTCGAGGAAGTTGAGGAAGCTCACGTTCAGGGTATCGTAGCGGCGGCGCACGCGCTCGTTTTCGCGGTCGGCGGCGAAGAAGAACTGCTTGAGATCATTGCCGCCGATGGAGATGAAATCCGCCATCTCGAAGAACTGGCGCGGGGCGAAGGCGAGGGAAGGGGTTTCCAGCATCGCGCCCACGTGGATTTCCTTCGGTAGCGGATGATTGAGGCGGCTTTCGCGCTCGAGCGCGCGCTCGAACTGCTCATGCGCGGCCTTGAATTCCTCGAACTGCGCGATGAATGGAAACATCACATGGAGCGGTCGCCCGGCGGCGCCGCGGATCAGGGCCTGAAGCTGCATCCGCAAGACACCCGGCTTGTCGAGCCCCACCCGGATCGCGCGCCAGCCCATGGCCGGATTGGGCTCGTCCTGCGGCTTCATGTAGGGAAGGACCTTGTCGGAGCCGATGTCGAGCGTGCGAAACACCACCGGCTTGCCCTTGGCGGCATCCATGACGCGCGCATAGAGCGCCGCAAGCTCGCCGCGCTTGGGCACGGTGTTGCGGATCAGGAACTGAAGCTCGGTGCGAAACAGCCCCACGCCATCGGCGCCCGAGCTTTCGAGCGAGGGGAGATCGGCCATCAGCCCGGCGTTCATGGTGAGCTTGATGCGCGCACCATCGCGCGTGATGGCCGGCTTGTCGCGGATGCTGGCATAGCGTTTCTGGGCCTCGGCCTGCATGGCCATCTTGTCGCGGAAAGCAGCGGCGATGTTGTCGTCGGGGCGCAGGTGCACGATGCCCTCGTCGCCGTCCACCAGGATCGGATCGCCGTTGAGCGCTTCGGTGGTGATCGGACCGGCGTTGATTACCAGCGGGATCGCGAGCGCGCGCGCCACGATCGCCGCATGGCTGCCCACGGATCCTTCCTCGAGCACGATCCCGCGCAACGACCGGCCGTAATCCAGGAGTTCGCCGGGGCCGATATTGCGCGCCACAAGCACCGGATCGGCCGGCATCTCGGCGCCGGTGTGATTGCCCTGGCCCGTCAGGATGCGCAAAAGGCGGTTGGAGAGATCATCGAGATCATGCAGGCGTTCGCGCAGGTAGGGATCGGGCACCTGCATCATGCGCGAGCGTGCCGCCGTCTGCTCCTTCTCGACGGCGGCCTCGGCGGAGAGCCCGCCCTCGATCGCCTCCTCGATGCGCCTGATCCAGCCGCGGGAATTGGCAAACATGCGGTAGGTTTCCAGCACCTGGAGCTGTTCCTTGTCGCCCGTCCGGGCGGAGCTCAGCATCTCGTCCACCGAGACGCGCAGCCGCTCGATGGCCTCGCCGAGGCGCGCCTTTTCCTGCTCGGGATCATCGGCAATCGGATTGGTCACCACCACCCGGGGCTCGTGCAGCCAGACATGCCCCTCGGCCGTGCCTTCCTGGGCCGAAACGCCGCGAAACATCACCGGGCGCTGGTGCAGCGCGCCCAGCGCCGCGCCCTCGCCGATGAAGGCGCCAAGCTCAGCCATTTCCGCCAGCACCATGGCCACGACCTCGAGCGCGTAAACCTCGTCATCATTGAACTGGCGCGGGGTTTTCGTCTGGACGACAAGCACGCCGAGCGTTTCCCCGAGGCGCTGGATAGGCACCCCGAGGAAGGAGGAAAAGCTCTCCTCGCCCGTTTCCGGCATGTAGCGAAAGCCGGGGTGGGAGGGGGCATCGGCTGTGTTGATGATCCGCCCGTCGCGCCCCACGCGCCCCACGAGCCCCTCGCCAAGGCGCATCCGCGTCTTGTGGACTGCTTCCGGCTTCAGCCCGTGGGTGGCGCAGAGTTCCAGCGTCTCGCTGTCGCGAAACAGGTAGATCGAGCAGACATCGGTGCCCAGAGATTCGGCGATCAGATCGGTGATGCGGTCAAGCCGCTCCTGCCCGGCGCTTTCCTGCGCCAGGGTTTCGCGCAGGCGCTGAAGAAGCCTGCGGCTCACGCTTTCCCTTGCTTCGGGCATGATCCCCCATGCGCGGCCCGCTCTCAGGCCGCCTTGTCCAGTTCGAAGGCATCATGCAGCGCCTGAACGGCCAATTCCATATATTTCCGGTCGATCAGCACGGAAATCTTGATCTCGGAAGTTGTGATGACCTTGATGTTGATCCCTTCCGAGGCGAGCACCTCGAACATCTTCGCCGCCACGCCCGCATGGCTGCGCATGCCGATGCCGACGACGGAAACCTTCGCCACGTCCTTGTCGGCCACGATATCATGGAAATTGATCTCGCCGCTTTCGCGCGCTTCCAGCATCGCCTTTTCGGCCCGCGCCACCTGATCGACGGGGCAGGAGAAGGTCATGTCGGTGCGGCCTTCCTCGGAGATGTTCTGCACGATCATGTCCACGTTCACGCCGGCCTCGGCGAGGGGGCCGAAGATCGCGGCGGCGATGCCGGGGCGGTCGGCCACGCTGATCAGGGTCATCTTGGCTTCATCGCGCTGATAGGCCACGCCGGCCACCACATTCTGTTCCACGATTTCCTCCTCGTCGCAGACAAGCGTGCCCGCATTCTCGTCATATTCTTCGAAGCTCGAAAGCACCCTGAGCTTCACCTTGTAGCGCATCGCCAGCTCGACGCTGCGCGTCTGCAGCACCTTGGCGCCGAGGCTGGCAAGCTCCAGCATCTCCTCGAAAGCGATCCTGTCAAGCTTGCGGGCCTTGGATTCGATGCGCGGATCGGTGGTATAGACGCCATCCACATCCGTGTAGATGTCGCAGCGCACCGCGCCGAAGGCGGCGGCGAAGGCAACGGCGGTGGTATCGGAGCCGCCGCGCCCCAGCGTGGTGATGCGCCCTTCCGGGCTCACGCCCTGAAAGCCCGCCACCACCGCGACCTTCATCCCCTCGGCAAACTTGGCGTTGATGTTTTCCGTCGGGATATCGAGGATGCGGGCGGCACCGTGCCGGGATGTCGTCTGCACCGGCACCTGCCAGCCCTGCCAGCTGCGCGCGGGGATATCCATCTCCTGGAGCGTGAGCGCCATCAGCCCGGCGGTAACGTTCTCGCCCGAGCTCACCACCGCATCATATTCGCGCGCATCGAAGAGCGGCGAGATCTCGTTGACCAGCCCCACAAGCTCGTTCGTCTTGCCGGACATGGCCGAAACCACGACGATCACGTCATGGCCATTGGCGACCTCGCGCGCCACGCGCTTGGCGGCGCGGCGGATGCGATCAGGATTGGCAACCGACGTGCCGCCGAATTTCATAACCAGAACGGACATGGGATCCCCTGCCTCGAGCCTGCTGAACGCCGCCACTCTTACGGCGCGCCGCTGTCAAGGGCAAGGGCCGGAAGGCTGGGCGGGAGGCGGCCGGGAGGCGCCCTTCGGTTTCAGTTCGTCTTGCGTTTGGGAGTGAAGGGCAGGGGGGTGACGGGCACACCCTCCTCGATCAGGGCCTTTGCCTCTTCCGGGCGGGTTTCGCCATAGATCGGGCGCTCGGGGGCAAGCCCCTCGTGGATGGCGCGCGCCTCGCTGGCGAATTCCATGCCCACGTAATCGGCATTGGCTTCGATCCTGGCCTGAAGCGCGGCGATCGCCTTTCTGCGCGCCCGCGCCTCGGGAGAGGTAAGCGCCCCCGCCGCCGCCTGCTCCCCCGCCCCTTCGCTGGCACCTTGAGAGGCCCTGTTCTTCGCGGGGGTGACGCGGGGCGCCATCAGCGCTTTCTCTATCCCATCGGCCGTGCCGCATTCGGGGCAGCTGATCATCCTTTCCGCCAAGAGCTTCTCGAAGGCGGAGGAGGATTGGAACCAGCTATCGAAAGCATGGCCTTCAGGGCATTTCAGGGCATATCTGATCATTCGAAATCCAGACTTCTGCCTTTCTGATGTGGCCTGCGCGCGCCCCGTTTTCAAGCCTTCCTGCGGGAGAGCGCCTTTGGGCGGAAGCTGCGGATCAGTTGCGCAAGCTCCGGCTCGCTCACCATTTCCGCCGCCTTCTTCTGCGAAAACCACTTGCGCCGCCGCTCCTTCGCCTCGGGCCATTTTTCATGCATCTTTCGCACTTCGAGGGGAAAGACGGCGGCGATACAGGGGATGCTTTCATCACCCGGCATGTTCTTCTGATAGGAAAAGACACCGAGCACCACATCGGAAATATTTCCCTCCACGCCGGCCTCCTCGAAGGCTTCGGTGGCCGCCGCGGCCGAGGGCGTGGCGCCGTCCATGGGCCAGCCCTTGGGGATGATCCAGCGCCCGGTGCCGCGGCTGGTGATCAGGAGGATCTGCAGCTTGTCGTCTCGCATGCGCCAGCAAAGCGCGCCGAACTGGGTGCGCACATCCCGCTTCGATGCGGACTGAAGCCGCATGGGGAGCAGTTTCTGCTTTGCTGCCGTCATGTATTTCTTGCCGGACCGACCCGATTGCCCTCGATTATCCGCAAATTTCAGCGGCCTTTTCTTTTTCATCTCTTAAGAATAGAGGGAAATCGGGCAAATGGAAGCCCTTTGCGGATGTTGCCGCCACATATGGTGGGTGCTGCGGGGCTTTTCGCTAGCGGTGGTCAGGCACTGCCCACGGCCACTTCCCCGCTTCGGGAGGGGCGGTCATTGCCGAGAGCGCAACGGATCAAGGCATCCATTCTGCCTGCAGGATCATCCACAGGAGGCCCAGCGGCAGCACGGTGGAAGCGAGGGCCACCATGATGCCGATGATGTTGATCGTGGCCGGAGAGCGGCGGGCGCTCAGCAGCGAGGAGCCGGCCATGATGAGGATGGTGCCCAGGGTCCAGAGCGTTATGGCGGCGATGGCGGCGGAAGTGAGGAAGATCAGCCCCAGCGTTGCCGGCATGAAACCCGATCCCCACCAGGTGAAGGCGAAGAGCGCGCCGGCAAGGATGGTGAGGGCGATCCCCTTGAGGATCCGGTCGGCGCTCTTTTCGATCGTTGAAATGTCTGCTTGCTGCATGGCTAGCCTTTCCTTCATGGGATGATGGGGGTTTCCCTTCGCCCATCATCTGATGTTTCCCATGCCGCCTTGCAAGCGCCATGCAACAAGTTTGTGCGCCGGCCGCTGCCGGCCGGCGCCCGTGCATGGCGGGAAGGGCTGCCATGATGCCGGCGGGATCACTCCTCCAGCATGGTATACTTGCTGATGAAATCCTCGTTTTCGGTGATCACCTCCTCGACGACGCGCACCGCATCCTCCAGCGTGGCGATCCCGGTTATGGTGCTGTCGCGCAGGCGGATGTTATAGGAAATATTGCCCTCCACATCGGCCTCGGTGTTGATGAAAAGGCTCATCCTGGAACCGACGCGGATGTAATGGGCGCTGCGCAGCTCCTTGCCCTTGTATGTCCATTTGCCGCGCATGTCGTGCAGGACGAAGCTCTTGATGCTTTTCGGAAATTCCATCTCGTTTCTCCATCTGTGGCTGGCGGCGGGGCAGGTTGACTCCGCACCCGGAGTATCTTCCTGCCCCGCCGGAGCGTTTCATTGCGGGCTCACGCCGCGGCCGATTCCAAGCCGGGCGTGCCCGATTCCGGCTCCGTGATCGCATCCTCCGTTCTGGCGATCACCACCGCTGCGCAGGCATCGCCCCACACGTTGATCGCGGTGCGGAACTGATCGAGGATCCGGTCGATCGCAAGGATCAGGCCGATGCCATCGAGCGGCAGGCCGACGGCCGTCAGCACGATGCCCATGGTCACCAGTCCGGCGCCGGGAATGGCCGCCGCGCCGATCGCCGCGAGGGAAGCGGTGATGAAGATCACGATCTGCATCCCGAAGGTGAGGTCGATCCCGAGGAGCTGGGCAATGAAGATCACCGCCACGGATTCATAGAGTGCCGTGCCGTCCATGTTGACCGTCGCGCCGAGCGGCAGGACGAAATTGGAGATCTTCGGATCCACCCCGGCCCGCTCCGTGAGGTTCGACATGGTGATCGGCAGCGTGGCCGCCGAGGAGGCAGTGGACCAGGCCGTCATCAGGGCGGGCGCGACCGCCTTGAACAGCTTGATCGGATTGTACTTGCCGAGAATCCACACCAGCGCCGTCAGGGTGATGAAGGCATGGATGGCAAGCCCGACAAGCACCGTCAGCGCGTATTTACCAAGCGCGGCCAGGGCGGCGAAGCCGAGATCCATGAAGATCGCCGTCACCAGCATGAAGATCGCATAGGGCGCGATCTTCATGATCGCCATGATGCCGGCCTGCATGATCCTGTCCAGCCCGTGAATGGCGCTGGTCATGGTATCGGATGCCTTGCCGACGATGGAAGCCATGATCGCGAGGAAGATGGTGAAGAAGATCACCTGCAGGATGTTGCCGCTCGCGAAGGCCGCGGCGGCGTTCTTCGGGATCATGTTGACGAAGGTATCGATGATGATGATCACCGGAGATTTCTCGCCAACCCCCGCATTGCCGACCTTGCCGGGCACCTCGGTGCCGATCCCGAGCGCGGAGAGGGCTTCCTTGTCGATCCCGAGGCCGGGATTGAACAGGTTGACGACCAGCAGCCCCGCGGCCACCGCGAGCGCCGTCGTCAGGAAGTAGAAGCCGACGGTCTTGCCCCCGAGCTTGCCGAGCGCGCGGACATCGCCGAGATTGACGATCGCCATGAAGATCGAGGCGAACACCAGCGGGATGATCAGCATCCGCAGCAGGCGGATGAAGATGTCACCACCGTATTTGAAGATGATCTTGATGATGTAGATCGGCCCGCTTTCCACGCCGGGGCCGTAGGTTACGTTGATGAACAGCCCGAGCGCGATGCCGAGCACGATGCCGATCAGGATCTTCCACTGGAGATCCAGACCTTTCCTCTTTTTCGTTCCAGTCTCGGCCATGGCTCAATCCCCCCCGTAGAAGTCATCGGTGATTTCGAGGCTCCGCACGGAAACCTGCGCCTTCACCGGAATGTATCTGTTCATGTATTCAAGGATGCGCCCGTTGCCCTTCAGTTCCGCGAGGATGAAGGTATCGAGCATGTGGACGAAATCGAGATTGCCCTTGGCAACCGCATAGCCGTAGTAATCCGGCTTGAAGGGGCGATCGAACACGGTGAGCACGAATTGCGCCGAAGCCGCGTTGTCATGCAGCCAGACCTTCAGGAACATCTCGTCATGCACCATGATGTCGGCCTCGCCCTTGAGGACGGCCTCGGCCGCGGCTTCGTTGCTTTCATAGGCAACGACCTGCGCGCCGGGGAAGAAGCGCGGCACCACCTTTTCCGGCGATTTTCCCTTGGTCACGGCGATGACCAGCTTCGAGATCCTGCCGCTTTTCTTCAGGCGCGAGATCAACGTGTCATAATCGCTGACCAGCCCGACGCCGAGCTTGCCGAGCCGCCCCTTGTTGGCGAGGATCGAGAGCCCCGTTTCGAAATAGGGATCGGTGAAATCCACCACCTTGGCACGATCGAAGGTGATGCTCATCCCGGCCATGACCACATCGATCTCGCCCCGCTCGACCATCGGGATAAGATCCCCGAAGCTCTTGGGCACCACAAGCTCGAGCTTCACCCCGAGCTTTTCGGCCAGCAGGCCGGCCACATCGGCATCCACCCCGACGCGTTTGCCATCCTGTTCGAAGGAGAAGGGCTTGAAGAGCGGGTTGACCCCGACCTTCAGGACACCCGTCTGCTTGATGCGGGCGAGTGTCGAGGAGCTGTTGTCCTGCGCAACCGTCTGCCCGGCTCCCGCCAGCCAGACAATTGCGGCAAGGGCCAGCAGCGCCGACAATAGATATCGTTTCATGGCGTTTGCCTCCCGTTGGTTTTTCGAGGCTGCGCCGGATGTGTTTCTTCTGTTACACCTTTTGACGACACAGCCGGATCCTTCTTTCGAAGTTACGTGCGGCCGATACCGTTACCTTCCCTTTCCCTGCGGATTTCATCCTCCAGGCGTATGGCATGTGTTTCTGACTGCATGCCAATTCCCCTTTCGGATCGCCGTAATGGCGAATTCCGCCTTGTCGTTTATCGGAAGAGATTAGGCCAGTTCGGCCCTTCTGACAAACAAACCAGTGTTAACAAGATTTCAGTTCCGTCCGGCCGATGGCCGCCGCCGGAGAATCCGGCTGCTCCCCGCGAACCGGCCTTCTGCCGCGGATTGCCAATCCGCGTCGATGCGGCTAGGCAGGCGCCATGCCCCGCTATGCCCTGAAGATAGAATATGACGGCGCGCCGTTCTGCGGCTGGCAGCGCCAGGCCGGGCTGCCCTCCGTGCAGCAGGCAATCGAGGAGGCCATTTCGCGGATCGCGCCTGGGGGGGCGGCGATCACCGGGGCGGGGCGCACCGATACGGGCGTGCATGCGCTGGGGCAGGTCGCGCATTTCGATCTTGCGCGTGAATGGGAACCCTTCCGCCTGATGGAGGCGCTCAATTTCCACCTGAAGCCCGCCCCGGTGGCAATTCTCGCGGCGGCGCGGGTGGCGGATGATTTCCATGCGCGCTTCGATGCGGTGAAGCGGCGCTATCTCTTCCGCCTCGTCAGCCGGCGCGCGCCGGTGGTGATGGATCGCGGCAAGGTCTGGCAGCTGCGTCATGCGCTCGATGTGGAGCCGATGCGCGAGGCCGCGCGCCACCTGATCGGGAAGCACGATTTCACCACCTTCCGCGCCAGCCAGTGCCAGGCGCAATCGCCGGTCAAAACGCTCGATCGCCTCGATATCGAGGAATTGCCCTATCCGGAGGGGCGGGAATACCGCTTTCACATCGAGGCGCGCAGCTTCCTGCACAATCAGGTGCGCAGCTTTGTCGGCACGCTCGAGCGTGTGGGCGCGGGAGCGTGGGAGCCCGAGCGCGTGCGCGCGGCGCTCGCGGCCTGCGATCGCGCCGCCTGCGGGCCGGTTTCGCCGCCCCAGGGGCTCTATCTCGCGCAAGTTACCTACCCGGAAGATCCCTTCGCCTGAGGAGGGGCAGGGCGGGAAAGGGCCGGCGTGGGGCCTACCAGTGCGGCGGCTTCTGATCGGCCAGCGGCACCGTGCCACCCTCCGCCAGTTCCTGTTCGGCGGCGCGCTCGATCAGCATTTCGAGGCGGCGGGTGAGCGTGGCGATCTCGCGCTCCTGGCGGATCACGGTATCGGAAAGATCATCCACCGCGCGCGCCAGATGGGCGATCTCTTCCTGCATGCGTGTGATTTCATCGGTGCTCATGGTTTCTCCCTGACCGATCCGCGGCGGATGCGCAATGCCCTTTCCGCTTGCCCGCCCGCCGGGCCCATTTCGCTTGCCCATCACGCTTGCTCCCCGGCGCGCGCTTCTGTAAACGCGCAGGCGGATGTTGCGCAAGGGAAAGCCCGATGGCCAAGCAGAAGAAACAGAAGAAACAGCCCCGCCCCAGGGCCCTGCCGCCCAAGGGCTTTCGCGATTATTTCGGCGCCGAGGTGCGCGAGCGCGATGAGATGCTCGGGCGCATCCGGGATGTCTATGAGCTGCATGGTTTCGAGGCGCTGGAAACCTCCGCCGTGGAAACGGTGGAGGCGCTCGGGAAGTTCCTCCCCGATGTGGATCGCCCCAATGCCGGGGTGTTTGCCTGGCAGGAGGCGGAAGAGGGGGCGGAGGGCGTGCCGAAGCCGGGCGACTGGCTGGCGCTGCGCTATGACATGACAGCCCCGCTCGCGCGCGTCTATGCACAGTTTCGCAACGATCTGCCCACGCCTTACCGGCGCTATGCCATGGGGCCTGTGTGGCGCAACGAAAAGCCGGGGCCGGGGCGGTTTCGCCAGTTCTATCAATGCGATGCCGATACCGTGGGCGCGCCTTCGGTGGCCGCCGATGCCGAGATCTGCGCCATGCTCGCGGATACGCTCGAGGCGGTCGGCATCGCACGGGGCGATTACATCGTGCGCATCAACAGCCGCAAGGTGCTGAATGGCGTTCTCGATGCCGTCGGGGTGGCGGATGAAGCCATGCGCGAGGGCATCCTGCGCACCATCGACAAGTTCGACAAGGTGGGCGAAGAAGGGGTGCGCGAGCTTCTGGGCAAGGGGCGGCTCGATGCCTCTGGCGCCTTCATCGATGGCGTGGGGCTTTCGCCCGAACAGGCTGAGCCCGTGATCGCCTTCCTCACCGCACGCGGCAAGGATGGTGCGGCGACGCTGGCCAACCTCGCGGCGGCCGTCGGCGGCTCGGCTTCCGGCGCGGAAGGGGTCGGGGAGCTTGAAACCATCGCCACGCTCCTTGAGGCGCGCGGCTTCGGCCCCGATCGCATCGTGATCGATCCATCCGTGGTGCGCGGGCTCGGCTATTACACCGGCCCGGTGTTCGAGGCCGAGCTTACCTTCGACATCACCGATGAAAAGGGCCGCCTGCGCCGGTTCGGCTCGGTCGCCGGCGGCGGGCGTTATGACGATCTGGTGAAGCGCTTCACGGGCCAGAGCGTGCCGGCGACGGGGGTGAGCATCGGCGTCGATCGCCTGCTGGCGGCGCTGCGCATGAAGGGGCGGATCGGCGGATCGGCGGCTTCGGGGCCGGTGGTGGTGACGGTGATGGATCGCGCCCGCATGGGCGATTACATGGCGATGGCCGATGAGCTGCGCGCCGCCGGGATCCGCGCCGAGGTCTATCTCGGCAATCCGAGGAACTTCGGCAACCAGCTCAAATATGCCGACCGGCGCAAGGCACCGGTGGCCGTCATTCAGGGCGAGGAG
>Ga0256832_1001237_pt1 | contig 17105 bp, 18 predicted proteins | sample 134614metaG_FD_190534 | JGI IMG/M metagenome (GOLD analysis project Ga0256832, IMG submission 190534) | Hydrothermal vent microbial communities from Lau Basin, Pacific Ocean - 134-614 | ecosystem: Environmental > Aquatic > Marine > Hydrothermal vents | place: Pacific Ocean: Lau Basin | collected...
CCGGGCAAGGTGGCGGCGCACGTGGAGTTCGACCGCCACGGCAGGTATGCGCTGCTGAGCATCTGGGACATGGACGGTGCCGTGGTGGTGTACGACGCCGCCACGCTGAAGGAAATCAAGCGCCTGCCCATGAAGAAGCCCTCCGGCAAGTACAACGTGTGGAACAAGATCAACCGCTCGGCCGGCACCAGCCATTGAGCAGGCTGACAAATCTGCCAGTTGCGAACGAAAGCGGTAAAAAACCGGTGACGTTTGACCTGGATCAAGGGCAACATCGGCGGAAGTCAGACAATTCAACCCTGAAACTGTCGCATATCCAACACCTCCATCGCGCACTGCGAATGGATGCTCGGACAGGGCTCGCAAGTGGGGCGGGTTGGGCGACGACGATTTTGTTTTACGACGACCTCGGGAGGTTGCACAGATGAAAAAAACCACACAACAGGTGGCGTCGGCCCTGCTCGGCCTCGGCCTTGCGCTGGGCGCCGGCAGCAGCGCCTGGTCGGCCGAGACGCTGAAAGACGTCATGAAGCGTCGCGGGCTGTCCGAGAAGGACATCCTGGCAGCCGCCAAGACCTACACGCCCAGCGGCGGCCGTGACGAGTACATCGTGCTCAGCTCCGGCGGCCAGAGCGGCCAGCTCATGGTCTACGGCGTGCCCTCCATGCGCATTCTCAAGTACGTGGCCGTGTTCACGCCCGAGCCCTGGCAGGGCTACGGCTTCGACGACGAGTCCAAGGCCGTGCTCGCCCAGGGGCGCATCAACGGCAAGGACATTACCTACGGCGATACCCATCACCCGGCCATCTCCGAGACCAACGGTGACTACGACGGCCGCTACGTGTTCCTCAACGACAAGGCCAACCCCCGCGTGGCCGTCATCGATCTGCACGACTTCGAGACCAAGCAGATCGTGGTCAATCCATTCTTCAAGTCGGCCCACGGTGGCACCTTCGTTACGCCCAATACCGAGTACGTGATGCATGCGGCCCAGTATGCCGCGCCGTTCTCCGACGACTATGTGCCGCTGGAGGAATTCAACGACAAGTATCGCGGTGGCCTCACCTACATGAAGTTCGACAACAAGAAGGGCCGCATCGACATGAGCCAGTCCTTCACCTTCGAACTGCCGCCCTACAGTCAGGACCTGTCCGATGCGGGCAAGGGTCCGTCCTACGGCTGGGGCTTCACCAACTCCTTCTGCTCCGAGCGTTACGTGGGCGGCATCGAGCGGGGTCGTCCGCCCTTCGAGGCCGGCTGTTCCTCCAAGGACACCGACTTCCTGCACGTGACCAACTGGAAGAAGGCCGCCGAGCTGGTCAAGGCCGGCAAGGTCAAGAAGGTCAACGGCAGCTACATGATTCCCATCAAGCAGGCCGTGAAGGAAGGGCTGCTGTACCTGATTCCGGAGCCCAAGAGCCCTCACGGCGTGGACGTCACGCCCGACGGCAAGCGCATCGTGGTCTCCGGCAAGCTGGACAGCCACACCTGGGTCTACAGCTGGGACAAGATCCAGAAGGCCATCAAGAACAAGCAGTTCGAGGGCAAGGATCCCTACGGGATTCCGATCATCGCCCTGAAGACGGCCCTGGACAAGTCGGTCAACGTGGGTCTGGGACCGCTGCATACCCAGTTCGACTCCAAGCCCTGCGTGGCCTACACCTCCATCTACGTGGATTCCATGATCACCAAGTGGGACTACTGCAAGGGCAAGGTGCTCGACCAGTTGCCCATCCATTACAACGTCGGTCACCTGATGACCATGGAAGGCGACAGCGTCAAGCCGGACGGCAAGTACCTGGTGGCCCTCAACAAGCTGGCCATCGATCGCTTCAACCCGGTCGGCCCGCTGCATCCGCAGAACCACCAGCTCATCGACATCAGCGGCGACAAGATGCAACTGCTGTACGACATGCCGGTGCCGCTGGGCGAGCCGCACTACGCGGTGGCCATCAAGGCCGACAAGCTGAAGCCGGGCATCCGCTACCGTTCCGGCTGGAACAGCCGCGAAGACAAGCGCTCGCCCTACAAGGCCCGCGCCGGCCGCGAGAAGACCGTGCGCACCTGTGACGACAACGGCAAGTGCACCGTGGAAGTCTTCGGCACCACCATTCGCTCCCACATCACGCCGGAAATCATCGAGGCGGTGGAAGGCGATACGGTCAAGATTCACCTGACCAACCTCGAACGGGCCGAGGACGAGGTACACGGCTTCGCCATGTACGGCCACAACGTCCAGCTCTCGCTGGAGCCGGGCAAGACGGCCTCGGCCACCTTCGTCGCCGACAAGCCGGGTGTCTACCCCTACTACTGCACCGAGTTCTGCTCGGCACTGCACCTGGAGATGCAGGGTTACCTGCTGGTCAAGCCCAAGGGCTACAAGGCCACCAAGGTGAAGATGGAAGAAGGGACCAACTACACCAAGGCCGACTACGAGAAGCAGGTCAAGACCAACCTGGAGACCCAGAAGGTCATCGACCAGGTGGTTGCCTTCATCACCAGCCACAACTACAAGGACTTCCCGACGGTCGTGGCCCTGGTGGAAGACGCCACCGATCAGCTTGGCTTTGCCAAGGACGCCCGGGCCAAGGCCGAAGCGGCCGCCGCCAAGGGTGACTGGAACAATGCCATGCTCTGGGCCAACCAGTGGTGGCAGTACCAGGTGAAGGCCGCCGATCTCGGCCTGCGCGCCAAGACCTATCTCGAAGAGCACGGCGCCAAGAAGATCAAGTAAGCCATCAATCCGGCAACGTTTCGGGGGGTGGTTTCCACCCCCCTTCTTTTGCCCAACGCAGGAGTATTTCCATGAAAAGATGCAAGACCCTGATCGGAATCGGCCTGGCCGGCCTGCTCGCCGCCGCGCCACTGGCCTCCCAGGCGGCCGACGGCGCCGCGCTGTACAAGGCCAAGACCTGTCCCGCCTGTCACGGCAAGGATGGCAAGAGCCCGATTCTGCCCACCTATCCGAAGATTGCCGGCCAGAACAAGGCCTACCTCGTGCAGCAGATGAAGGACATCAAGAGCGGCAAGCGCAGCAACGGCAATTCCGCCGCCATGAAGGGCATCATGCACCTGGTTTCCGACGCGGAAATCGAGGCCATCGCCGATTACGTGTCCAAGCTGGCGCCGTGATCCCGTCGCGGTTATCCGGAGCAGGGACGCTCTGTACCGTTTGTCAACCTTCGTAACCAGCTGCACAGCAACGTCGTGAAATTGCCGGGCAAGATTTCTCTCGCGGGCGCCGTGCTGTTCATCCTCGTGGGCATCCTGCTGTGGGGTGGCTTCAACACGGCGATGGAAGCGACCAACACCCTGGATTTCTGCATTTCCTGCCACGAGATGCGGGACACGGTGTACCAGGAATACCGTCATTCGGTGCACTATGCCAACGCCTCGGGCGTAATGGCCACCTGTCCCGACTGCCACGTGCCGCGGGAGTGGGGGCCCAAGGTGGTGCGCAAGATCCAGGCCTCCAATGAACTGTATCACTGGCTGATCGGCAGCATCGACACGCCGGAAAAATTCGCCGCCCGCCGGCCCGCGCTGGCGGATCACGTGTGGACGGCCATGAAGCGTACCGATTCGCGCGAGTGCCGCAACTGTCACCGCTTCACGGCCATGAAGATCGCCGAACAGGGGCGCTTTGCCGCCGATCGGCACCAGCGCGCCCTCCAGGCCGGCGGCACCTGCATCGACTGCCACCAGGGCATCTCCCATAAACTGCCGCCGCTCAAGCCTCTGAGCGAGGAACCCGATCTCGAGCTGGGCGAGGAAATCCTCGAGACCTGCGCCGGTTGCCACGGCGATCGCGGTCAGGGCACCCCCGACGGTGAATACCCCCGCCTGGCGGGACTGGACGAACATTACATCGTCCGGCAGATCAAACTGTTCAAGACCCGCAAGCGCATCAACATCCCGATGATCCCCTATGCCAACGATCGGGAACTGCCGGACGAGGACGTGGTGGCCATCGCCGCCTACCTGTCGCGTATCGAGCTGCCGACCAGACTGGAACCGGTCGAGGCGCCGGAGGAAGGCTTCGACGCCCTGGCCCGTCTCGAGGCCAGCAAGGCGGTGCTGAACATCCCCCGCTACCCGGGTGATGCCGAGGCCGGGGGCCGCATCTACCGGCGGGAATGTGCCGGCTGCCACGGACCGGACGGCCGGGGGATCCCGCAGAAGGGGGCGCCCATGCTCACCGGCCAGCATTCGGCCTACCTGCTGCGTCAGATCGGCCGCATCCGCAAGGGCGAGCGTCCCCACGATGCCGAGACCGATGGCGAGATTTTCGGCCGCTTCGGGGACGACGAGATCCGCGACATCCTCGCCTGGCTGTCCCTGCAGGACGACTGAGCGGTGGGGGAAAGACCGAGGGTTTCACTTGATTTATCTCAAGGCGGCCGCCATCCGCGGGGAGTAGGCTGTCGCAAGATTGAACGCGGTGGTCCGTGACCACTGCATCCCAAGCACACGCAACGACACGCAACGAGGATTCATCATGAACAAACGCATTCTGAGCATGACGGCTGTCACCCTGCTGGGACTGGGCCTTTCCGCGCCCGGCATGGCCTGGCTGGAGAAGGGCGGCGAGCGCGACGAGGCGCTGCACCTGAAACCGGATCTGGAGAACGGCCGCGATGTGTACGAGGTCTGCGCCGCCTGTCACCTGCCCGAAGGCTGGGGCACCAAGGACGGCACCTTCCCGCAGCTCGCCGGCCAGCATCGCAGTGTGCTCATCAAGCAGCTCGCCGACATCCGCGAGGGCAACCGCGACAACCCCACCATGTATCCCTTTGCCCTGCCCGAATCCATCGGCGGCGCCCAGGCGCTGGCCGACGTGACGGCCTACATCCAGAAATTGCCCATGAACCCCGACAACGGCAAGGGGCCCTGGGAGAAGGGCACCCCCGAGTATGCCAAGGGCAAGGAGCTGTACGAAAAGAACTGCGTCAAGTGCCATGGCAAGCAGGGTGAAGGCAGCGCCGAGAAGTTCTATCCGCGCATCCAGGGCCAGCACTACAAGTACATGCTGCGCCAGTTCGAATGGATCGAGTCGGGCAAGCGTCGCAATGCCAACCCGGACATGGTGAAGCAGATCAAGGACTTCACGCCGAAGGATCAGAAGATGGTGATCAACTACGTCTCCCGGATCCCGGTGCCGAAGAAGGATCTCGCGCCCTCCAAGGACTGGGTCAACCCCGATTTCGACTGAGTCGGCCCGATACGGCGGCCGCGCAGGCCGCCGGACATCAACATAACAACACATACCGGTATTCGTCATGGACCATCGCCAACGACTCTGGGCCACGCGCCTGTTGATTCTGGCCGCCGTCGGCCTGTTGATCGCCATCTACTATTCCCCCATCTGGTGGGTTTCGCTGACGGCGCCGAACTATCCCAAGGAAGCCTTCCCCGACGGGGTGCGCATCCACTTCCACATGAACGGCGTGTTCAACGGCTGCAAGCCGGTGAAGAAGGCCGAAATCGTGGAAGAGGAGCCGCTGGACTGCGTGCACGAGATGGACACCATCAATCACTACGTCGGCATGTATCCCATCGCTGCCGGCGGGGTGGTGGAAAAGGCCTTTTCCCAGTTTCTCGTGACCCTGCTCGGAATCATGCTGTTGGGCTTCGTGTGCACCCGGCCGCGGATTCGTGTGGCCCTCATGGGTGCCGGTTTTGCCGTGCTGGCGGTGTGGATGGCCATGGCCTGGTATGGCGAGAACGGTATCCGCTATGAGAACAAGGGTTATCTCGAGGCACTGGTCCATGCCCTGAGTCTGGACCTGGAGAAAGAAAGCGAAACGGCGGTTCCCGAGGCCGGATCAGCCATCATCGAACGCCTCAAGCAGTCGCTTGCCGAGTCGGGCATGCAGGTGGAGGAGCAGAAGGCACCGAGTGACATCAAGACCAAGGAAGACATGATCGAATTCCTCAGGGCCAGCTTCGAGGCCGATCAGGCCCGCAAGCCGGCAGCCGAGCGCCAGCCCTGGATCGGCAGTGTCCGGCAGGTGATGAGCTGGCACTACGAGAAGACCCTCGGACGCTACTTCAACGAACCGGAACGCATCCGGCCCATGGTGCGCAAGATGACCCTGGCCGGTGAAGTGGTGTTCTGGGGCGTGATCGTGGCCATGCTGGTGATGCTGTGGGGCGCCCGCCGCAGTCGCGGGTTGCTGTACTGGATCCTGGTGCTGGTGCCCATGGCCCTGCCGGTGTTCTTCGTCATCGAATATGCCGGCTGGTTGTGGTGGTACGGCCACAATCTCAATGAGATGGGGGCCTTCACGGTGAAGCCCTTCATGCCCACCGTGTTTGGCGATGGCAAGGTCGCGCAGTTCACGACCCATTCCTATCCCCATTACGGCTTCGGCCTGATGTTGCTGATGTCGGCCCTGTTGCTGGTGGCGGCTGTTCTGCAACGCAAGACCCTGTCGGAATCGTCGTAAGTCCGGCCATGCGCATGCTGGCACGTTGTGGCTGGCTGCTGCTCGGCTGTCTGCCCGGCTGGGTACTGGCCGAGCCGATTCCGCTGCAGCCGCTCATCGATCGCACGCCGCCCGGCGAAACCCTGGTGCTGGAAGCCGGTACCTACGCCGGACCGGTAGTCATCGACAAGCCGATGATCCTCGACGGCCGGGATCGGGCCACGATCGATGCCGGGGGGAAGGGCAGCGTCATCGTCCTGCGCACCGACGGCGCCACGATCCGGAACCTGCATCTGACCGGATCGGGCGAGTCGCACAACGACATCGATGCCGGCATCCAGGTGCGCGGCAAATACAATGTGATCCGGGACAACCGCATCGACGACTGCCTGTTCGGTATCGATCTGCAGCAGGCCAACAACAACGTGGTGCGGCGCAATCGCATCCGCTCCAAGGACTTCGAACTGGGCCAGCGGGGCGACGCCATCCGGTTGTGGTACAGCTTCGACAACCGCATCGAGGACAACGATATCGAACAGGTGCGCGATACGGTGGTCTGGTATTCGGCCAACAACGTGATCGCCCGCAACCGGGCGCGCAACAGCCGCTATTCGCTGCACTTCATGTATTCGCGCTACAACCTGGTGGAAGGCAACGAATACGTGAACAACACGGTGGGCATCTTCCTCATGTACAGCGACGGGGTGGTGGTGCGCAACAACTACATTGCCAATGCCTCGGGGCCCACCGGGGTGGGCATCGGTTTCAAGGAAACCTCGGATCTCACCGTGGAAGGCAACCGGATCCTGTACTGTGCCAGCGGCATGTATCTGGACGTGTCCCCCTTCCAGCCGGACACCACCAACCGCATGACCGGCAACCTGATCGCCTACAACGGCATCGGCGTGCGCTTCCTCAACGACTGGACCGGGAACATCTTCCGCGGCAACAGTTTCGTGGACAACCTGACCCAGATTGCCGTCACCGGCGGCAACACCGCCAACCGCAACACCTGGGACGGCAATCACTGGAGCGATTACGAAGGTTTCGATCAGGACGGGGACGGCATTGGCGACACGCCCTACAAGCTGTACGACTATGCCGACCGACTGTGGCAGGACGAGCCCTACGCCCAGTTCTTCAAGGGCTCGCCCATGCTGGAAGTGCTGGACTATCTTGAACGGCTGGCACCGCTGTCCGAGCCCCGGATGCTGGTGCAGGACAATCGGCCGCGCCTGTCGCCGGAGCCGGTGATCGCCAAGGCGGGCGAGACGAAGGAAGACGGTTTCGACGCGCTGGAACAACTCCGCAAGAGCCTGGGACGATGAACGAAAACGTGAAGAAGGCCAAACGCCGCACCAGCCAGAAGGCACGCCGCCGGTTCCTGCGCAGCGTGCTGTATGGCGCCGGTGCCGTTGGGGTCGCGCTGCTCGGCTATCTGCCGGTGGCGGGGCAGTGGATCACCCGCCTGCGCCCGCCCGGGGCGCTGCACGAGGAGAAGTTTCTCGCCGCCTGCATCAAGTGTGGCCAGTGCGTGCAGGTCTGTCCGGTGGAGGCCATTCGCCTGGCCGATCTCGACGAGGGATTCGGCGTCGGCGTGCCCTACATCGATGCCCGCGCCCAGGCCTGCGACTTCTCCTGCGACGGCCTGCAGTGTGTGCTGGCCTGCCCCACCGGCGCCCTGACCCACGAAGTGAACTATCCCCATCAGGTGGACATGGGCGTGGCGCGGGTGGTCAACGAGGCGCAGTGTCTGGCGGTCCAGGGCAAGGGCTTCAGGGGGCAGGCCCGGGGCGCCGACTTCACCGGCAAGCTGCGTTACGCGGAAGTGGATCGCTGGAATCCGATCCCGGTGCGGGATCATCCCTACGATCTGGACTTGTGCGATCTCTGCGTGCGCCAGTGCCCCATCGAGATCCGTATCGCCGAGTGCGCGGCCGGCAAACCGCCGTCGGGCGACGAGCGGCAGTGCCCGCCGCAGCATGCCATCAAGCTCGAGCCCATCGACGACACGGGCCGCAAGCGCCCGGTGATTCTCGACGGCTGTGTGGGTTGCGGCGTGTGTGAAATGATCTGTCCGGTGGAGCCTGCGGTGATCGTCATGGACAGCAGCGAGAGCCGGGCCAGCAGCAAGGGGTTACGCGCATGAGTTACTCGTCCCTGAAGGATTCCGTCGCCGAACTGCTGGGGCGCGATCCGCGCAAGCCCGCGCCGGACGAAGTTTCGCCGGAGGTGAAGGCCATTCACCAGGACAAGCGGGCCGACAAGAGTCGCATCGCCAAGATCCGCGTGGAGCTGGCCGAGAAGGCCGCCAACAAGCCGCCGGAGAAGCTGCGCCGCAAGCGCTGGGCGGTGCTGATCGCAGTGAATCTGCTGTTCGTGCTCTCCTACTGGCTGGACATCCAGTTGCTGGAGGGCGCGCTCACCGCCTCGCGCTTCGCCGGCTTCCACATGGCCGATCTGAACTCGGCCCTGCAGGTCATGCTGGCCTTCAAGCACGTGGTCATCAACCTGGTCATCGGTACCGTCACCGTGTTCGTGCTCTGGTGGCTGCTGGGCGGGCGCACCTTCTGTTCATGGGTCTGTCCCTATCACCTGCTGGCCGAGTGGGCCGAGATGCTGCACCTGTGGCTGGCGAAGAAGAAGATCGTCAAGGATCATCCCATGGACCGGCGCATGCGCACCGTTGCCTGGCTGGTGTTCGCCCTGCTGGCGCTGCTCACCGGCTATACGGTGTACGAGACCATCTCCCCCACGGGCATTCTCAGTCGGGCGCTCATCTACGGGCCGGGGGTGGCGCTCATCTGGGTCGGCCTCCTGCTGGCCTTCGAGGTGTTCTACAGCCGGCGGGCCTGGTGCCGCTATCTGTGCCCCATCGGTCTGACCTACGGTCTGGTCGGGGCCACATCCCCCTTCAAGGTGCGTTACCATCTGTCTTCCTGTTTCCATGAAGGTGAGTGCCGCAAGGTGTGCCTCGTCCCGCACGTGCTGGATACCGTGATCCTCGGCCGCGCCCGCGGGCTGGAAGTGGACATCGGCGCCGACTGCACCCGCTGCGGCCGCTGCGTGGATGCCTGTCCCACCAGTTCCCTGACCTTCCACTTTCCCGGTTCCGGCAAGGCGGGCGAATGATCCGGTTCGAGCATGTTCACAAGCGTTTCGGCCGCCAGACGGTCCTCGACGATCTGAGCCTCGAAATCGATCGCGGCGATCGCATCGCCCTGATCGGCTCCAACGGCGCCGGCAAGACCACGCTGATCCGCTGCCTGCTGGGCGAATACCGTCACGAGGGCCGCATCGAGGTGGACGGCCAGGTGCCGCGCCAGCATCGCACCGAGGTGCTCAAGCGCATCGGCTTCGTGCCCCAGATCGCGCCGCCGCTGCGCATGCCCGTCGGCCAGTTGCTGCAGTTCGCCGCCGGGGTGTGCGACAGCGATCCGGCACGCATGCGCGCGGTGGCCGGCGAACTGGGACTGGACGTGGCGGATCATGCACACCAGCCCTTCGACCGGCTCTCCGGCGGCATGAAGCAGAAACTGCTGATCAGCATCGCCCTGGGACGTGACTGCGACGTGCTGGTGCTGGACGAGCCGGCCGCCAACCTGGATCCGGAAGCCCGCCATCGCTTCTTCGAACTGCTGGCCGAACGCCAGGAACGGGCGGCCATGCTCATCTCCAGTCATCGTCTCGACGAGGTGGCCGCCCTGGTCAATCGGGTCATCGAGCTGGATCGGGGCAAGGTGGTACTCGACGATCACGTGGCCGATCAGCTCGACATGGATGCCCGCCTGGAATGCGAACTGCGCCTCACCCAGGCCGACGAGGCCTTCGCCCGCAGCATCGAGGAGTGGGGTTTCGTGCCGGAAGAAGGCGGGCGGCGCTGGCGCGGTCTGGTGGCCGGCCCGGACCGTCTGCGCTTCCTGGGGGTGCTGTCCCGCTATGCCGGCCTGCTCGAAGCCGTCCGGCTCGAGACGGCCGCCACCGTGACAAAGGAGAAGGCTTCATGAAACGTCGTACCTTTCTGCTGGCCGGCTCGGCCCTGCTGGTCCTTTCCGCCTGTTCCCGCAAGCCCGAAACCGGGCCGGTGCCGATCCGCTGGGATCAGGAGACCTGCGCCCGCTGCGGCATGGCCATCAGCGATCGCCATTACGCCGCCGAAGTGCGGGGCGGGCCCGAGGCCGATCGCACCCGGGTCTGGAAGTTCGACGATATCGGCTGCGCCCTGCTGTGGCTGGACGAGCAGCCGTGGAAGGCCGATCCGCGCGTGGAGATCTGGGTCGCCGATCACCGCACCGGCGACTGGCTCGACGCCCGCAAGGCCTGGTATGTCACCGGCCAGCACTCGCCCATGGGCTTCGGCCTCGGGGCGCAGTCCGAGCCTGCGCCCGGGGCGCTGGACTTCGCCAAGGCCAGGCTGCACGTGTACGCAGTGGAACGGCGCGAGCATCGGCACCGCGGCCATGCGCCCATGGAGCACTGAGCCCATGGGCCATCTGCTGCTCGCCGCCCGCGCCGACATCAGCGAGTCCCTGCGCTCGCGCTGGTTTGCCGTCTATGCCCTGGTGTTCGGCGGCGTCGTGGTGGGGCTGTTCGTCTCCGGGCTCACCGAGTCACGGGTGATGGGTTTCACCGGCCTGTCGCGCCTGCTGGTCACCTACCTGCAGATCACCATGGCCATCCTGCCGCTGTTCGTGCTCATCACCACCGTGCGCTCGGTGGCCGGCGATCGGGAGGCGGGCGTGTTCGAATACATGCTCTCCCTGCCGGTCAGCCTGTCGGTGTGGTACTGGGGCAAGTTCCTCGGCCGTTTCGTGGTGGTGTTCCTGCCGGTGTTCCTGGCCATGGCCGGGGCCGTGGCCTGGGGTGCGATTCGCGGTGTCGAGATCCCCTGGTCGCAGGTGTTCTTCTATACCGGCTTCCTGCTCTCCCTGGCGTTGTGCTTTCTTGGCCTTGGCATGCTGATTTCGACCCTGGCCCGTTCCTCGGACGTGGCCACCGGCACGGCCTTTCTGCTGTGGCTGTTCCTGCTGCTGTTCATGGATCTCATCCTGCTCGGCGTGATGATCCGCTCGGGGCTGTCGCCGGAGGGGGTGGTGGCGGTGGCCCTCGGCAACCCCCTGCAGGTATTCCGCACCGCTTCCATGATGCTGTTCGATCCGCAACTGGTGCTGCTCGGTCCGTCCGCCTACGTGATCCTCGATCACTTCGGTCGCACCGGGTATCTCGTCTGGTCGCTCGTCTATCCCGCGCTGCTCGGCCTGTTCGGGGCCGCGGCGGGCTTCGTTCTGTTCCGTCGGGGCGATCTGCCCTGACCCAGCACACAAGGAGCTCCCATGCCCATCGCCGAACCCACTGTCGAACGCTTTCCCCATCCCGCGGCGGCCTACCTGGCCGCCACCCGGCCGCCCTTCATCCTGGCCACCGTGGTGCCCATCATCCTGGGCCTGGCCTGGACGGCCTGGACCGGTCACGCCATCGATCCCCTGAGCGCGGTGATCACCCTGCTGGCCGGGGTGCTGCTGCACGCCGCTGTCAACGTGCTCAACGACTACTATGACGATCTCAACGGCACCGACAACCTCAACGACGAGCGCATCTTTCCCTTCACCGGCGGCAGCCGCTTCATCCAGAACGGGGTGCTCTCCCGGCGTCAGGTCCTGCGCTTCGGCATCGGCCTGATCCTGGGGGTGGTGCTGCTGGGGCTGTGGCTGATCAACGAAACCGGCGCCACCCTGTTGTGGCTGGGCCTGTTCGGGCTGGTACTGGGCTGGGGTTACTCGGCGCCGCCCCTGAACCTCAACAGCCGCGGCCTGGGCGAGCTGGCGGTGCTGGCCGGCTTCAGCCTGCTGCCGCTGGGCGCGGCGCTGGTGCAGACGGGCGAGCTGGACTGGCAACTGGTACTGGTTTCCCTGCCGGTCGGTCTGCTCACGGCCAACCTGCTGTACATCAACCAGTTTCCGGATCGCAAGGCCGACATCCAGGCCGGCAAGCTGCACTGGGTGGCCCGCCTCGAGCCCCGCACCGCCCGCTGGGGTTACGTGCTCATTGCCGTCCTGGCCTGGGGGCTGTTCCTCGGCCTGATCGCCACCGGGGTACTGCCGCCCCTGGCCCTGATCGCCCTGCCGCCCGCGGTCCTGAGCTATCGCGCCGCCCGCATCCTCCTCGCCCACCCCGATCAGCCGGCCCGGCTCGCCCCGGCCATCCCCATGACCATCCTCGCCATGCTCACCCACGGCGCCCTGCTGTCACTGGCACTGGTGATCGAGGCGTTGGTCTGAAACAGGGATAAAACCCAACGCAAAGGCGCGAAGGCGCAGGGGACGCAAAGAAGACGGTTTGAAACCGGTCAGGCGGGCAAAAGCCACTACGCAAAATCAGAATCTTCGCGCCCTTTGCGCCTTCGCGCCTCTGCGTTGGATTTTTGCGGGTTCTCGGTGGAAGGCCCGGACTAGCGCAGATTGCTCAGCCGCCGGCTGAAGAAGAGCCGATCCCGTGAGGTGTTCTCGAACTCGAGGGTGTCTTCCTCGTTCTTCAGCCCGGGAAAGGTTTCGTGTTCGGCGCGGATGAAGCGGAACATGCTCTGGCCGATGTGGATGATGTCGTCGTTCTGCAGCAGGCAGAGGGTGATCTTCTCACGGTTGACGTAGGTGTGGTTGGTGCTGCCCAGATCCCGCAGGAAGAAGTCCACTTCGCCGGGGCGGTCGGTGGAAGGCTTGACCTCGAGCACGGCGTGCTCCTTGGAAGCGTAGCTGTCGGTGACGCAGATGTCGTTGCGCTGGGCATTGCGCCCGATGCGGATCTGCGGCTTTTCGATTTTCAGCCGGATGGACGGAATGCCGTTCGCGTATTGCACCAGTTCAGCCATTGACCTCTACCTCGAGACGTTCTGCTGGCCCGTATGCCGCCCGCTCTGGCGGGGGCTTCGGAACCCGATTTTGCACCACCTATGCAGAAATCGGTAGTGCCATGGTCAAAGTATCGACAGTCCTCGGAAAACTTCAAGAAAAAATCCCGAAAATGCGAAGCAAATCCGCTTTTGGCCATATCGATTGTAAGGTTTACAGGGGGGAAGGTTTTCCGTTAGCCTCCCGCACCTGATGAATCTCCCGATTCCCCCATCCCGCGGCTGAGCCCGCCACTGGCCTCCCATGCTCGAAGTCATTGATCTGGAATGCATTCGCGGCGACCGCCGACTCTTTTCCGGGCTGGGGTTCACGCTCGGGCCGGGTGAGCTGCTGCATCTGCAGGGCCACAACGGTTCGGGCAAGACCACCCTGATGCGCATGCTCTGCGGCCTCATCGCACCGGCGGCGGGCGAGGTGCGCTGGCAGGGCGAGAACATCCGTCACGCGCGGGAGACGTTCCACCGGGATCTGCTCTATGCCGGGCACAAGAGCGCCATCAAGGGGGATCTGACCGGCGTCGAGAACCTGCGCATCGCCTGCCGTCTGGCCGGCATCACGGTGGACGAGCGGCACGCCTGGGATGCCCTGGAGCGCATGGGCCTGCGCGGGCACGAGGATCTGCCCGCGCGGGTGCTCTCCCAGGGGCAGAAGAAGCGGGTCACCCTGGCCCGCCTGCTGCTCAGCCGGGCGCCGTTGTGGGTGCTGGACGAGCCTTTCACGGCGCTGGACAGGGCGGCGGTGGCCTTTCTCGAGGACGTGATCCGCCGGCATCTGGCCGATGGCGGCCTGGTGGTGCTCACCACCCACCAGGCCGTGTCCCTGACCGACGAGGCACACGTGAAGACCCTGAAACTGGGCTGGAAGCGGGAAGGCGATGTTTGAGGCCATGACCGTTCTCATCCGCCGGGATCTGCTGCTGGCCCTGCGGCGGCGCTCGGACGTGCTGACCACGCTGTTCTTCTTCGTCATCGTGGTCAGCCTGTTTCCGCTGGGCATCGGCCCGGAACTGGACACCCTGCGGCTGATCGCGCCGGGGGTATTCTGGGTGGCGGCGCTGCTGGCCTCCATGCTGGCCCTGGAGAAACTGTTCGCCGGCGACTTCGAGGACGGCACCCTGGAGCAGATGCTGCTGGCCCCGGAGCCGGTGTTCGTGCTGGTGCTGGGCAAGGTGCTGGCCCACTGGCTGATCACCGGCCTGCCGCTGGTGCTGCTGTCGCCCCTGCTTGGGTTACAATACGACCTGCCCGGTGAAACTTTACGGGTGATGGTGCTGTCTCTGTTGCTGGGTACGCCGGCGTTGAGCCTGATCGGGGCCATCGGCGCCGCCCTGACCCTGGGCCTGCGCGGCGGTGGCGTGCTGATTTCCCTGCTGGTCCTGCCCCTGTACATTCCGGTGCTGATCTTCGGTGCCGGGGCGGTGGAAGCCAACGCCTCGGGGCTGGGTGCGGCCGGACACCTGTACATGCTGGGGGCCATCCTGTTGCTGGCCCTGGTCGCCGCCCCGCTGGCGACGGCCGCGGCACTGCGGATTTCGGCCGAATAGGCCCAATAAAATATAAGGTCTCGTGTGAGCTCCCGACTGGTCAACTGGTTCCACTTCTCCTCGCCGGCCACCTTCTATCCCCTGGCCGGGCGGCTGGTGCCGATCTTCGCGGTGATCGCCGTGATCCTGATCGCTGTCGGCCTCTACCTGAGCTTCTTCGTCGCCCCCACCGACTACAAGCAGGGCGAGGGCTATCGCATCATCTTCGTGCACGTGCCGGCAGCCTGGATGTCCATGTTCATCTACCTGGTGATGGCCTTCTGGGCCGCGCTGGGACTGATCTTCAACACCCGCCTGTCGATGATGATGGCCCAGGCCCTGGCCCCCACCGGCGCCCTGTTCACCTTCCTGGCCCTCTGGACCGGGGCCTTCTGGGGCAAGCCCATGTGGGGCGCCTGGTGGGTGTGGGATGCGCGCCTGACCTCGGAACTGATCCTGTTTTTCCTGTATATGGGCTACATCGCCCTGCAGGGGGCCATCGACGACACGCGCCGCGCCGACCGTGCCGGCGCCATCCTGCTGCTGGTGGGCGTGGTGAACATTCCCATCATCTATTTCTCGGTGAAGTGGTGGAACACGCTCCATCAGGGGGCGTCGGTGAGTCTCAGGGGGGATGTGAGCATGGCCACCACCATGCTGGTGACCATGCTGATCATGGCCCTGGGTTTCTGGGCCTATTCCATCGCCGTGGCCCTCAAGCGCGTGCGCTGCATCATTCTCGAACGGGAGCGTGACGCGGGCTGGGTCGGCAAGCTGCCGGAGATCCGCGCATGAACTGGTCCGAGTTCTGGCACATGGGCGGCTACGCCCTCTACGTCTGGGCCTCCTTCGGCGTGACCGCGCTGCTGATGATCGCCGAGCCGCTGCTGGTGGGAGGCCGCTGCCGCAACGTGCGCCGGCGCATCGCCCGCCTGCGGCGACTCCAACAAGAGGAAAATCCATGAAAGCCCGACACAAACGCCTCGCCTACCTGGCCGTGGGGCTGGCCGTGCTCGCCGCCGCCGCGGTGCTGGTCTTCCAGGCGCTGGGCAACAACATGTCCTATTTCTTCTCGCCCACCGAAGTGGTGGAGGGCAAGGCGCCGCGGGATCACGTGATCCGCATCGGCGGCCTGGTCAAGCCCGGCACCCTGCAGCGTGGTCAGGAGCTGACCGCCACCTTCGTGGTCACCGACAACGCCCACGACGTGACCGTGCGCTACACCGGCATCCTCCCCGACCTGTTCGCCGAGGGGCAGGGCGCCATCGCCCAGGGGCGCCTGAACGCCGACGGTGTGTTCATCGCCGACGAGGTGCTGGCCAAGCACGACGAGAACTACATGCCGCCCGAAGTGGCCGAGGCCCTGGAGAAGGGCCACCAGCAGGGCAAGGCCCAGATGAGCGGAGACCAGCCATGATTCCCGAGCTCGGGCATTTCGCCCTCATCCTGGCCCTGTGCCTGACCCTGGTGCAGGCCACGGTGCCGCTGCTCGGCAGCCTGACCGGGCGGCCGGCCTGGATGGCCGTGGCGCGACCGGTCGCCTTCGGCCAGCTGCTGTTCATGTTGCTGGCCTTCGCCGCGCTCACCTGGAGCTTCGTGGTCAACGACTTCTCGGTGCTGTACGTGGCCAGCAATTCCAACTCCGCCCTGCCGCTGATCTACCGCATCTCGGCGGTGTGGGGCGCGCACGAGGGCTCGCTGCTGCTGTGGGCCACCATCCTCTCGCTGTGGACCGGCGCGGTGCTGATCTTCTCCCGCAGCCTCAACGCCACCATGCTGGCGCGGGTGGTTTCGGTGCTGGGCATGATCAGCGTCGGCTTCCTGCTGTTCATGCTGCTCACCTCCAACCCCTTCGAGCGTCTGCTGCCGCCGGCCGCCGACGGCCGCGACCTCAACCCGCTGCTGCAGGATCCGGGGCTGGCCATCCACCCGCCCATGCTCTACATGGGCTACGTGGGCTTCGCCGTGCCCTTCGCCTTCGCCGTGGCGGCCATGATCGGCGGCCATCTGGATGCCGCCTGGGCGCGCTGGTCCCGCCCCTGGACCAACATCGCCTGGATGTTTCTGACCCTGGGCATCGCCCTGGGCAGCTGGTGGGCCTATTACGAACTGGGCTGGGGCGGCTGGTGGTTCTGGGATCCGGTGGAGAACGCCTCCTTCATGCCCTGGCTGGTGGGCACCGCGCTGCTGCACTCGCTGGCGGTGACCGAGAAGCGCAACGCCTTCAAGGCCTGGACCGTGCTGCTGGCC
>Ga0256832_1001238_pt1 | contig 17103 bp, 15 predicted proteins | sample 134614metaG_FD_190534 | JGI IMG/M metagenome (GOLD analysis project Ga0256832, IMG submission 190534) | Hydrothermal vent microbial communities from Lau Basin, Pacific Ocean - 134-614 | ecosystem: Environmental > Aquatic > Marine > Hydrothermal vents | place: Pacific Ocean: Lau Basin | collected...
CATCACGTCCGTTACGCTCATCGTCAGAATCACAGATTACACAGATTATGGGATTACACAGATTTTTTTATTTCCCCGATTTCCCCGATTCCGCCGATTTTACCGATTCCACCCCCCAACGCTAAACACTAAACGATACACGATACACGACAAACAATAAACCAACACCTCGACAACAGACAACAGACAACAGACAACAGACAACAGACAACATTCCCCCCGATTTCACCGCTTCAACCGCTTTCACCTATTCAACCAAATTCCCTACCTTTGCACCAAAATTCCGCTTCTCAAACCTCAACCAAAAACTAAATGAACTTTCAACTCACCGACGAACAAAAAGCCGTGCGGGATGCCGCACGCGACTTCGCCCGTACAGAGCTCCTTCCGGGCGTTATTGAAAGAGACAGAGAGATGAAATTCCCCCACGAGCAAATACGCCAGATGGGCGAGCTCGGCTTCCTCGGCATGATGGCCTCGCCCGAATATGGCGGCAGCGGTATGGACACCGTCTCCTATGTACTCGCCATGGAGGAAATCGCTAAAATAGATGCCTCGGCAGCCGTCGTCATGTCTGTCAACAACTCTCTCGTTTGCTGGGGATTGGAAAAGTTCGGCACCGAAGAACAAAAACTCAAATACCTGACCAAACTGGCCACCGGAGAATGGATCGGCTCCTTCTGCCTCTCTGAGCCCGAAGCCGGCAGCGATGCCACCCAACAACGCACCACAGCCGAAGACCATGGCGACTACTTCCTGCTCAACGGCACCAAAAACTGGATCACCAACGGCAGCACTTCCAAAGTGCATCTCGTCATGGCCCAGACAAATCCCGAGCTGGGGCATCGCGGCATCACCACCTTCATCGTAGAAGCCGACTGGGAGGGCGTCCAAATCGGAGCCAAAGAAGACAAACTCGGCATCCGCGCTTCCGACACCACTTCCATCATGTACTCCGACGTCAAAGTGCCCAAAGAAAACGTGCTCGGAGGCGTTGGCTTTGGCTTTAAATTCGCCATGAAAACCCTTGCCGGAGGCCGCATCGGCATCGCTGCACAGGCACTCGGCATCGCCTCCGGCGCCTACGAACTGGCCCTCGCCTACTCCAAAGAGCGCGAAGCCTTTGGCAAACCCATCAGCCAACACCAGGCCATCGCCTTTAAACTGGCCGACATGGCCACCGATATCGAAGCAGCACGCCTGCTCGTACTCCGCGCAGCCCAACTCAAAGATGCCGGCGAAGACTACAACGCCGCCAGCGCCATGGCCAAAGTCTTTGCCTCCGAAGTAGCCATGCGCACCACCGTGCAGGCCGTGCAAATCCACGGTGGCTATGGCTACGTCAAAGAGTACCACGTAGAACGCCTCATGCGCGACGCCAAAATCACCGAGATTTACGAAGGCACCTCCGAAATCCAGCGCCTCGTCATCTCGCGCGAAATACTGAAAGGAAAAATATATACCACCGCTTAAAACCACAGCAGTCAATCCGCTCCTATGAACATCATCATCCCCATGGCAGGCCGTGGCTCCCGCCTGCGTCCGCATACCCTGACGACGCCCAAGCCGCTCATCCCCGTGGCAGGCAAACCCATGGTGCAACGCATCGTCGAAGACCTCATCGCTTCCTATGGAGAAACTCCCGAAGAAATTGCCTTCGTCATAGGTGATTTTGGCGAAGATGTGGAAAGACACCTCCTCCAGGTAGCCGACCAACTCGGCTCCCGCGGGCGCATCTACCACCAGGAACAGCCCCTCGGCACAGCCCACGCCATCCTCTGCGCCGAACCCAGCCTCCACGGCCCCTGCCTCATCGCCTTCGCCGACACCCTCTTCAAAGCCGACTTTCAACCCGAGCCCGCCGCCGACGGCACCATCTGGGTCAAAAAAGTCGAAAACCCCGAGTCCTTCGGCGTCGTCAAAACCGACGAAGAAGGCTACATCACCGACTTCGTCGAAAAATCGCCCGTCTTCGTCTCCGACCTCGCCATCGTCGGCATTTACCACTTCAAAGAAGCCGAAAAACTCCGCGACGAACTCCAATACCTCATAGACAACGACATCAAAGAAAAAGGCGAGTACCAAATCACCAATGCCTTAGAAAACCTCAAAAACAAAGGCTTCAAAATCAAAGCCGCCCCCATCGAAGAATGGCTCGACTGCGGCAACCGCCAAAGCGTCGTAGCCACCAACAGCCGCATACTCGAACTTAAACAAGACCAAGAGACCCTCGTCTCTCCCCAGGCCGACATCCAAAACTGCATCATCATCCCCCCCTGCTACATCGGCCCGGGTGCCGTGCTGCAAAATTCCATCGTCGGTCCCTGCGTTTCCATAGGGAGCCGCACCAAAGTGAGCCGCTGCATCCTCAGCCACAGCCTCATACGCGAAGACTCCGAGCTGCAAAACGCCACCCTCAAAGGCTCCATGATCGGCCAACACGCACGCGTAAACGGCCACATCCCCGACCTCAGCATAGGGGATTACTGCGAAACAAACTGCTGAGTAAAACTTACACGCATGTCTAAAAGCCTCATCCCGGCACGAAAAATCCGGCTGCTTCTGCTGCCCCTCGCTTGCTTTTTTATAGGCCTTTCGGCAAATACAGCCCAGATAGACGACCGCCTCACCGAAGGCGAAATGCAAACCGACGGCGCCTTCATCGAAGCAGAAAAATTTCGCCTCACCGGCTTTTGCGACAAGGCCATACCGCTCTATCAGCAAGTGCTCAAAAAAAGACCCCGCGAAACAGCCGCCATGTTTGCCATGGCCCGCTGCTACCAGGATGAAGGAGACAGCGAAAGCGCCCTGCGCTGGCTCAGACAAGCCGTGGAGTACGACCCCCAAAATCCCTGGTATCGCCAATTCCTCATCCGCCTCTTAGATGCCCGCGAAGACTATGCCGCCGCAGCCCGGCAAGCCGGAGAGCTGCTGCGCCTCCAGCCCGACGACCCCGACAACTACTACCAAAAAGCCTACTACCTCGCCCGCAGCGGCGAGTACGACAAGGCCCTTAAAACCCTCGACCAACTCCAAAACCGCATCGGCCTCACCTACGAGCTGCTCGAACGCAAATACCTGCTGCTCATAGACCGCCAGGAGTTCAAAAAAGCAGAAAAAACCCTCCGCACATTCCTCGCTCAACATCCAAACGACATCCCCGCACACTACCTGCTGGCCGACCTCTACCGCAAAATGAACAAAAGAGACAAAGCCGCCGGTGTTTACAAAGAAATCCTCAGGCTTTCGCCAAATGATACAGCGGCAGCAGCAGCCCTCAGCGAGATACAAAGTCCCTCCGCCACAGGCCAAAACGATGCCGTCCAAACCCTCAGCGCCCTCTTCAAACGCCAAGACCTCAGCTATGACGACAAAATGAAAGCCTTCATCCCCCTCGTCCAAAAGGCCTTCGGCAGCGAAGACCCTCAGCTCATGGAAGAAACCACCACCCTGGCCCGACAACTCCTCAACCAATATCCCGAAGAAGCCTCCGCCCATGCCGCTCTGGCCGACCTGCTCTACGGCGCCGACCAACTCGAAGAAGCCCGCAAAGAATACGCCGAAGCCATACGCCTCAAAGCCGGTATCCACAGCGTATGGTTCAACTACCTCGATGTCCTCCAACGCCTCGGCGACTACGCTACCCTCGCCTCCGAAGCCGAAAAAGCCATAGACTTCTTCCCCAACGAATGGCAGTTTTACTACCTCGAAGCCCGCGCCCAACTCGCCCTCAACCGGCCCCGCGAAGCCGCCGACTGGCTGCGCGAAGCCCTGCCGCTCTCCGGCAAAGACACCCAAAAACGGGCCTTCACCCTGGCCCAACTAACCCTGGCCTGCGAAATGCAGAACAAAAAAGCCTGCAGCGACCAAAACCTGCAACAATTGCAAGAACTCACAGGCGAAAGCCCCATCCTCCTCCAAACCAAAGCCTGCATAGCCGCCCTGCGCGGAGAACATTTGGCGAAAGCCTTGGAATGGGCCCGCACAGCCCTCAACCAAGCCCCCGAAAACCCCGACTTCCTCCTCACCTACGCCCGCCTCCTCAGCCTGAACGGCCGCGAAACAGAAGCCCAAAGCTACCTGCAAAAAGCCCGGGAAATGGGAGGGGGTTGGTGCCCTGTTGGGAAATAGTAACTCAACTTAGAAAACGATGAATAAATACCTTTTCAAAGAATTTCTACAAAACAAACGCATCTATGCGTTAAACAAGACCTACTGGCGAAATCAGGTAGCCAAAACGGCTCCCGGCCGGAAAGAAGCGTTGATACACAACCACCTGCAAACTTCATTTGCCAATGGTCAACCCATGCAGGATGGAAACCCAATCTATTCAGCTTTTTCTAAACCACTCAAACGTGCAGTAAGAATCATTCAACAAATGCCCGGGGCAAAGGACAGCCCATTCAGCGCCTGGGTCAAAGAAACGGAATTTAACGGGCAAGACATTCAGGAATTGGTCATAGACCTCCAACTCACTCCTGAAACCAAAGCAAAAGCTTTACAACTCATCCATATCTGGTTCAAGCCCGATATGCCAACGACAGAAGCTGCAAAGCAAATAAAAGAAATACTCCACACGCGCCCCTACGCTAACAGCCTGTAAAAAAGCCCAAAATCACCACCCATCTCCCATGAGCCTGAACAAAATCCACTTTCCCCTCCTCCTGCTCCTCTTAAGCCTGCTGCCCGGCACCACTTCCTGTGGCCTCTTTCGCCATACCACCGGCGAAGATGCGCTGCCGCACAAGCGCTCTGTGCGTTTCCTGAACAAAAAACTGGAGCAACTGCAGCCCGAGTTCAACACCCTCAGCGCCAAGCTGAAAATAGACGCTCAACTGCCCGACCAACACCTCAAGCTCACCGCCAGCCTGCGCATGAAGCGCGACAGCGCCATCTGGATGAATTTCAAAAAATTCGGCATCGAGATGGGGCGCATGCTCATCACGCCCGATTCGGCCTTCTTCATCAATCGCTTAGACCGGACTTATTTTGCCGAAAGGCTGGAAGATTTGGCGAAAGCCTTCCAAATACCCGCCGATTTCGGGCAGCTCCAAAGCCTGCTCATCGGCTACCCCCTTTCTGCCGAACAGGCCGAATTAAGCCTCGTTCCGGGCGCCTACCTGCTCATCCGCAAAGGGCCGGAACTTGAGGACACCCTCCGGCTTGCAGCAGGCTCCTTCCTGCCCGAAAAATGGAGCATTTTTCACCCAAATAGCGGCCTGAGCGCCCAAATGAGCTTCGATAACTACCAAAAACTTGATAAACAACATTTTTTTTCGTACTTTCGCGTATTGGAAGCCGCTGCTATGCCCGGCGAGGACATGCAAATCGCACTCGAATTCGCAAAACTGACTCTCAACGAAGAGGTGAACATGTCCTTCCGCATACCCGGCCACTATGAAAGAACCCGATAGAACCGATGTATGAAAACAAAAACTACGCCCATTAAACGCCTGTCGTTTCTGCTTTTTGCCTTGCTTCTTATCGGATTGAACGCCCCTGCTCTGCATGCGCAAAACTCCGCCGAGCGCCAAAAGCTCGAAAACAAACGCAAAAAGCTCCAAAAAGAAATTGCCTACACCAATGGGCTGCTGGCCAAAACGCGCAAGTCCAAAAAAATTACGACGCGCCGCTACCAGGCCATTCTGCGCCAGGTGGAGGCCCGTCAGGAACTCATCGAAACCCTCCGGGAAGAAGTTGACTGGCTGGACAGAGACATGCAGCGCGATTCCCTCGTAGCTGAAGCATTGAAAGACGACCTCAAACAACTCGAAGAAGAATACGGCCGCATTCTCAGGGCTGCCTTTCGGCAAAAACTAAACGACAACTCCTGGCTGTTCGTCCTCTCAGCTGCCGGCATCAACGAGATGCTGCAGCGCTGGCTACTGCTCCGGCAATACCGCCGCTTCCGCAAACGCCAGGCTGCGCTCATCGCAGATACCCGCGAGATGCTGCAAAGCCGCATCCAAAAACTCGAAGAACGCAAAGCGGAAAAAACAAAACTACTCGAAGAAGAGCAAGCCCAATCCGAGCAACTCGCCCGGGAACTCAGCGAAAAAGACCGCCTGCTGCGCAACCTGCGCAGGGATGAAGCACGCCTCAAAAAAGAACTCCAAAAAAAGAAAGCTGACCAAAAACGCCTCAGCAACGCCATCGCCGACATCATCCGTAAAGCGGAAAACAAACGCAAAAAAGAAGAACGGCCCGCCGCCTCAAACACCACTGCAAGCCCGGCAGCAAATGCCAATCCCGCCATGGATGCTCCCTCCCGCAGATTCTTTAGCTTGCGCGGACGCCTGCCCTGGCCCGTCAAAAAAGGCGTAGTCGTCGAAGAATTTGGCACACACCCGCATCCCACCGTCTCGGGCCTGTCTATCACCAACAACGGCATTGACATCAAAACCGACCCGGGTGCTAAGGTGCTGGCAGTACATCAGGGCGTAGTCGTGGGAGTCCACTTCATCTCCAGCTCCCATTACTTCGTCATCATCCAGCATGGAATATTCTACACCGTGTATTCCAACTTAGAAAGCCTCCACGTGAAAAAAGGAGACAAAGTCTCCAAAGGACAGGCCCTCGGTACCATATATACCAACCCGCAAACCAGAGAGACCGAGCTGCACTTTGAAGTCTGGAGAAACAAAAAACACCTCAACCCCTCTGTCTGGTTGAAAAAGAAGTAAGAAAGAGCCCGGCAGCCATAGCTGCCGGCATAGCAACGCAAGGAGACAAAAAACCATGAACAAAAACGACTGGAACGTAGGGAAGCAAAAAAACACCCTGAAACCGAAAGAAGAAAAAGCCATACTCGTCGGCCTGATCACCCGCGATCAAACCGAAGAGCAACTCGCGGAATACCTCGACGAACTGGAGTTTCTCGCCAAAACTGCAGGAGCCGTTGCCGTCAAGCGCTTTTGGCAAAAAATGCCCCAGCCTCACCCCAAAACATTCATCGGCAAAGGCAAACTCGAAGAAATCAAAAACTACCTCGAAAACCATCCCGAAGTCAACCTGGTGCTCTTCGACGACGACCTCACGGGAAAACAAACAGCCATACTCGAAGAAGCCCTCAAAGTCAAAGTCATAGACCGAAGCAGCCTCATCCTCGACATCTTCGCCCGTCGCGCTCAAACCGCCCAGGCAAAAACCCAGGTCGAACTGGCCCAACTCCAATACCTCCTGCCACGCCTGCGAGGCCTCTGGACACACCTCGAACGCCAACGGGGAGGCATCGGCATGAGAGGCCCGGGTGAAAAAGAAATTGAAACCGACCGGCGCATCGTTCGGGATAAAATAGCCCTGCTTAAAAAGAAACTCGAACGCATTGACAAGCAAAACGCCACACGCCGCAAACAACGCGGACAACTCATCCGCGTGGCCCTCGTGGGCTATACCAATGTCGGCAAGTCAACCCTGCTAAACGTCCTCAGCAAATCCGAAGTCTTTGCCGAAAACAAACTCTTTGCCACCCTCGACACCACCGTCCGCAAAGTCGTCTGGGATACCATGCCCTTCCTGCTCTCCGATACCGTGGGCTTCATACGCAAACTGCCCCACCACCTCATCGAAAGCTTTAAATCCACCCTCGATGAAGTGCGCGAAAGCGATATCCTGCTCCATGTGGCAGACATCGCCCACCCGGGCTATGAAGAACACATCCAAACCGTTCAACATACCCTCAAAGAACTGGGCGTGGAACAAAAACCCACCCTTATGGTCTTCAACAAAATAGACCTCTACAAAAAACTCAACTACGACGAACTGCTCGACGAAGAAGGACGACGCGAAATCGAAGAGCAACTCCACAAAAATATCCGCAACCAATTTGGCGCTGACAGTGTCTTTATATCTGCACGCACCAAAGAAAACCTCGACGAACTACGACAAAAACTGACCCGAATGATCAAAACGCAGTATCACCTCAGGTACCCCCATCAGGTTAGAACATGGTCCTAAAACACAAGCTAAGCATGAACAATTGCACCTTTTTCAGACTTTTCATTAGAAAACCATTGTTTTTCCTTAGCTTTGCTGATGAACCATACCCAACCACCAATGGAACCTATGGAACCCATGGGAACTAAAAACGATAAAACCCAAAAGACGTGAACGAGAACTTTGCCATCTTAGAGCTTAAATACGGCAACATCTACGGAGGTTATCCCAATTACTTCGTCATTGCAGAAGCTTCTGTACTGGCTTTTGAAGTGGAAAGCCGTAAAATCTTTATCGAATCCTGGCGCAATGGCCTCGATATCAATTACGTATCCGTTTATCCCAAAACCGATGAACTGGGACACACCATCGAGCGCGTGCGGGAAGTCGTCAACATGAAAACAGGCCAGACACGCCCCTATCTCGAAGAATACAAACTCGATGAGCGCGCCCTGGAATTTGCCTTCAAGCAGGTGCGACCGGTTCAAAACTGGGTCAAACGTTTCCTGCTCACCAGCTTCAGAAAGTACAATGTGCGCAACCTCCTCATCTTCGACGGGCGACGCGACATCTTCCTCTGCGAACGCGCCGGAGTAAACTTCGGGCGCACCCGCATCATGGACCTCCAAAAGGCCATCAATAAAGAGACCAATTATCTCTTCTCGCTCAACAAGCTGGCCAAAGTGATCAACCTCAGCTTCGACAACAGCTACCTGCGCTCCAACAACCTGGAGTACTGGATACACCCCGTAGCAGCGCGCCAATTGCGCCCCATGTCGGCCGCCTGGGATGCAGCCCGCCTGCTCATGGTACACAACGAATACATGTACCACCACGACAGCTTCCTGCTCGAAGCCGCCAAACTCGTCAATAAAATCGAGGAAAGAAAAAATCAGTGAAAAAGAAGAGGGCAGGTGTTACCTGCCCTCTCCCTCCGCTTAAAGCAGGCCCAGCAGGTATTCTCCATACCCGCTCTTGAGATACTTCTCACCCAAACGGGCCAGTTGCTCCTCATCAATGAAGCCCTGCTGCCAGGCAACCTCCTCTATGCAGCCAATCTTTAAACCCTGGCGCTCCTCAATCACTTCGATAAACTGCCCGGCCTGAAGCAAAGACCTGTGCGTACCGGTATCCAACCACGCCATTCCCCGCCCGAGTACCTGTACGCTCAATTGGCCCCGCTCCAGATACGTCTTATTGACATCCGTAATCTCATACTCACCACGCGCACTGGGCTTGAGGTTTTTGGCAATTTCCACCACCGAGTTGTCGTAAAAATACAAGCCCGGCACGGCGTAATCCGACTTGGGCTGCTCCGGCTTCTCCTCAATGGAAACAGCCTTAAAACTTTCGTCAAATTCCACCACGCCATAGCGCTGGGGGTCCTTTACCCGATAAGCAAAAATAACTCCTCCCTCGGGCTCCGCACTCTGCTTCAGCGCCTGCTCCAAACCTCCTCCGTAAAAAATATTGTCACCCAAAATCAATGCCACTTTATCCGCTCCAATAAACTCCTCTCCCAACACAAAAGCCTGTGCCAAACCGTTCGGCTCATACTGCGGCACATAGGAAAAACGACAGCCCAAAGCGCTGCCGTCGCCCAGCAACTTCTCAAACAAAGGCAAATGCTCCGGCGTGGAAATGAACAAAATGTCCCGTATGCCCGCCATCATCAAAGTGGAAAGCGGATAGTAAATCATGGGCTTGTCATACACCGGCATGAGCTGCTTGCTCATCACCAGCGTCAACGGATAAAGCCTCGTACCCAAACCGCCCGCCAAAATGATGCCTTTCATAAAATCAATGCTTTATGTCTTAATTCAAACTCCCGTCCTCACGGGGCAAAAACACAAATTTTGCTCCGCCTTCATCATCCACCACAAACAAACACAACCACTCAGTCGCATCCTTATACACAGCCTTAAAATCATCTACCTTATCTTCCCGAATGAGCCTCTTCGCCACAAACTCCTCCAAAGAAGAGGCATTCACCGACCAACGCCCGGCCACTTCTTCCTCTTTGACCAAAGGAATGCCCAATTCCGCAACCCCCTTGAATACGACAAAAATCGGATAAGCAGATACCCGCTCATCTATAATCGTATCGGCAGCCTTGCCCAACACCTTCCTGTAAGAGCGCAATTCCTCTTCCAACAACCTGTATTTCATCTGCTCGTCCATGATGCAAAGATAGGTACTTTAAAATTTTTCCCTATCTTCGCCCATCATGAGCAGCTACGTAGTTTCAGCACGAAAATATCGCCCCACGCGTTTTTCCGAGGTCGTTGGCCAGGAGCACGTATCACAGACACTGAAGAACGCCCTGAAGGAAGACCATTTGGCGCAAGCCTTCCTCTTTTGCGGCCCCCGGGGCGTCGGCAAAACCACCTGTGCGCGCATTTTGGCGAAAGCCCTCAACTGCCAACAACTCACCGAAGAACACGAACCCTGCAATGAATGCCCAAGCTGCACGGCCTTCAACGAAAACGCCTCGCTCAACATCACTGAGCTCGATGCAGCCTCCAACAACTCCGTAGAGCACATCCGCACCCTCATAGACCAGGTGCGCATCCCCCCACAGCAGGGACGATACCGCATCTTCATCATAGATGAAGTACACATGCTCTCCAACAGCGCCTTCAACGCCTTCCTCAAAACGCTGGAAGAACCTCCCGCTCACGCCGTCTTCATCCTCGCCACTACCGAAAAACACAAAATCCTGCCCACCATACTCTCGCGCTGCCAAATCTATGACTTCAAGCGCATCGGAGCGGCAGACATCAAAAAACAACTGCAATACATCTGCGAACAGGAGGGCATAGAAGCCGAAGAACAGGCCTTACACATCATCGCTCAAAAAGCAGACGGCGCCCTGCGCGATGCACTCTCCATATTCGACCGCATCAGCAGCTTCTCCGGCAGGAAAATCACCTACCGCACGGTCATCGAAAACCTGCACATACTCGATTACGATTACTACTTCCAATTCATAGAAGCACTACTTAGTGAGGACCTGCCCAAAGTACTGTTGCTCTTTGACGAAATCCTCAGAGCCGGATTTGAAGGCGACCTGTTTATGCAGGGGCTGGCTACACACCTGCGCGACCTGCTCGTCTGCAAAGACCCCGCCACCCGCTCCCTGCTCGAAGTCGGCGAAGCACTGCAAAATCGCTATATAGAACAGGCCCAAAGCACACCGCCCGTCTTCCTGCTGAGTGCCCTCAACATCGCCACCGAAAGCGAATTGCAGTACAAACTCGCCAAAAACAAGCGCCTCCATATCGAAATGGCGCTCATCAAAATGTGCTATATCCTGCGCGCCAAAGAAGCCGCAGAACAAAGCACCTCACCGGAAAAAAAAAGCCCTGAATTAAAGGAAAACCAAGTCCGCGAGCCTGCCAAACCGGCTTACGCCAAATCAAACCCGCGCCAACAACCGCCCCAAAAAACTGCCGAACAAAAAAAAACAACACCAGCATCTCCCCTTAAAACAACCGACAGAAACCATACACCGCCACCTCCGCCACCTCCCAGGGCTTCGGAAGACATCCTCTCCCAAATAGATAAGGCCGTAAGCAAAAAACGACAAAAAACACAGCAGCAAAACACACCCATAACAACCGAAATGCTGCAAACCCTCTGGGATGCCTACTTAGACCAAATAAACTCCGACCTCCTGCGCAACGCCATGCGAAAAGCACGCCTGGAATACAAAAACGAAACCCTCCACGTGCTCGTAACCTCCCCCATCTCCCAAGCCAACCTCCAACAGGAAACCGGCCTCATCGAACACTTGCGCAAAGGCGCCAACAACCCATCCCTCCGCTGGGAAATACACATAGACCAGGAAGAAGCCGCCAAGCTGAAAGAACAAACCCGCACGCCCAAAAAGAAAACGCCCAAAGAAAAATACCGCGACATGCTGCAGACGAACCCCCTCGTCGAAAAACTGCGCCTGGAACTGGACCTGCAAATCGTTCCGGCGGGGTCGTCGTAACGACGACAACCACAACCAAAATGCCCCCTGCTATGTTTCTTCAACATAGACCCGTTTCATCATGAAAGAACAAACCCTCTGGTTTCTCGAAAACATTGACGTAACCGGCATCTTTTGTCCCAAGAAAATGGACAAGGGCCATCTGCATGTCGAAAAAAAGTTCAACAAAGGGGAATACATCTACCTGCCGGATAGTGATGCCAATAAAATCTATTTCATCTTCGAAGGCCGCATCAAAATAGGAACCAAAAGAGAAGACGGCAAGGAACTGACCAAGACCGTACTCGGCCCGGGTGAAGTATTCGGTGAAATGGTCGCCCTCGGTCAGACCAAAAGACACGACTTTGCCCAGGCACTCGAAGATACCATCGTCTGCATCGTGGACAAAAGCGACCTGCGCAACATGTACCGCGAACACGGCCAATTCCAAACCTTCCTGCTCCGCGTCATGGGCTCCCGCATGTTGGAAATGGAACAGCGCCTCGAATCCCTGGTCTTCAAAGACAGCCGCAGCCGCATCATAGAATTCCTCTGCGAACTCGCCCGCAAAAAGGGCAAACGCATCGGCTATGAGGTGCTCATCAAAAAATTTCTCCCCCATCAGGAAATCGCCAACCTCACCGCCACCTCACGCCAAACCGTTACCACCACACTCAACGAACTGCGCCGCGACAACCTCATCACCTTCAACCGCCGCCGCCTCCTCATCCGCGACCTCGACGCCCTGGAAAAACAAATCCGTAGTAGTACAGACGCCCTATAGGGCGTCTCCACTCCACCGCCCTATAGGGCGTCTCCACTCCACTGCCCTATAGGGCGTCTGTACTACCCGTATGGATCAAATCTATACAACTCACGAGACGGTATAGCCGGCCAGGTATGATGCACCAAATGATAGATACAGGCCTCCGTAACTCTGCGACCAAGAATCAGGTAAAAAAACCATTTTAAAAACCCTGGCAAACGCTTCGAAAACCCAAAGCGGTAAATGACAGGCTGATGAACCAGCCAGGAAAAAACAAACCAGGAAGTAAAACCCACCAAACGCATGGCAAGAAAAACCACCAAATATTTCTCAAAACCAAACGCCCAAATAAAAGCAAGCTGCAAAGGCGGGTAAATCAACAGCCGATAAAAACGGTGCCGACTTAAGCGACCATACTTAATGTCCAAGAACAATTGAACCTCCTCATAAAACAAACACGCCAACAAAGAGCCTAAAAAACCCCCCGATTCATACAGCGAGTGAGGATCACTTTCAGGATCAAGCCCCGGTGAAACCTCATGCACATGCGTAGCGTGATGCTTCAAATGCTTCCGCTTCACCGAATCATAAGGCTCATCCCAAGGGGTTACCACTACGGCAAAGCCCTCCGCTATGGCCTCCAACCAGCCCGGAAGACGGCTCCTGTGGTCAGCATGTGTCCTGTCGTGATTGGCCACAAAAGCCCGCGCCGCCAACATATAAAACAACAACAAGAAAACAGGCCACTGCAGGTACCCAAACCCGTAGAGCACAATCAACACATACAAAACCGTATTTAAAAACAAAATCTCAAGGTCTATAGAACTTTTGGCTTCCGGCCTGTAAAAAATCTGCTTATCGCCAAACTGAACGAAATGGCCGCTTTCTGTATTTCTGGCATTCATAATCAGATACACTTTGGTTACTGTCTGCCTCAAATATACGTCAAATATCAATGGTTCTTATATACTCATAACATCCAAACACCTCAAAAGCAACGCAAAAAATCATGTGGGGCCACACATATTGCAGCCCCACATAAGTCCACCCCTCACTCCCGCTCCAAACCAAAAGCAAAAACAATCAAATCCTGAGTCGTAACCATGCCGACCAATTTACCGTCATCTACGATGGGCAAAGCATGGAAGTGATTCCTGGCAAAAATACGGGCGGCCATCTCAACACTGTCTTCAGGGCGGGCCATCACCAAATCGCGAGACATGAAATCCCTGGCCTTAATGCTGCCAAACTCCTTGTCCGTAAACTCCTTGCGCACGGAAATGAGCCGCAAAATATCCTCCTTGCTGATGATGCCCACAATATCTAACCTGGAGTCTAAAATGGGAATATGCCTGAAGTTGTGCTTCTCAAAAGTCTTATCCACAATCCGCAGTGAATCGTCTTCATGCAGGGCGATGACGTGTTTTGTCATCACATCTCTCAGGGGCGTTTTCGGGTCCATAACTTCTTTTTTTAGTCTTTAAACGGATATAACGGTTTGGAAAAACCTGATTCAAGAGCCTGAACCGCTTGCACAGCCCAAGCCTCTTCACCTTGCACCGCTAAATTCGTTGGTCTAAATCCGGAAACAGATGATTTTCCTCACCTCCGAAAATGATTTTCCCCCCGACCCAAAAGGGCCGGAGGGAAAATTACAGCAGAGACGCCCTATAGGGCGTCTCTGCTGTACAATGCACCTCAAAAACAGCCGTGTGCATCGTCATACGCATTCGTAACGATAGTCTTCAAAGAGGTGCCTATATTGGAGTTCACAAAAACCGTTGCCTGCGTATCGTCCGGAAACTTAACTACGGCCGTCTTGAGCCAGTGATCATCGCCATAGTTCCAACCGCCCAGTTTGCAGTAATAGGTACCCCAGGTGCCGTTCTTCACCGTATTCCACAGGCCGGCATAATCATCGGTCATATAAACCCTCATGCCATCGTCAATGATGTCGTCGGAATACCACAGATAAGCCCAAAATTTCGCCAACTCATTGGCCGAAAGACACCAGCCAAAACCACCGGCTACGGAAGAAAAGTCTATGTTGGCACCCTTTCCGTCGGGGTCGTTCGCATCCTGATAAGCCAAAAGCGAATTGTGAAAATTCGTATTCAACCTCGCCGTTACACCAATGGGCTGAAAAACCTCTTCCTGAACATACTGCTCGTACAAAGCATTGCAAGTCGCCTCGTCATAATAACCGGAAGAAGGCGCATGCTCACCCCAAAGGATGGGAATGATCACGCGAAACATGGCGTGATAGGCATTATGGTAATAACCCACAGTAGTCGGACTGGCCCCTGCAGCCACATAACTCTTCAAATTGTCGTAAGTCGTAGCGCTAAAAGACTGCGAACCCGGCTCATTAAAACCCGCCTTGTGCGTCAGCAAATCCAAAAAAGTAACATTGGAAATACCAGGCCCCTGCACCCAATGCGAAGGCAGGTAAGGTGCAATAGAGGCATGGACAGAAACGCCTTTTTCATCCAACAATTTCAAAACCGCAGCAGTGGTGATCGTCTTGCTGACACTGGCCACGTGCATGATCTCGTGAATGTTCATATACTTATACCCATCAGCCACCGAGCGGGCAAGCCCCGAGCTTCCACTGGCCTTGACCTGCCCGTTTCGAGTAATCACATAGGCATAACCCATAGGGTTTTCCGCATCTAAAGAAGCCGTAAGGTTCTTCTCAAATTCCTCCAGGCTAAGAGTGTTGTTGTCACAAAGAACCGGCTCCTTTTCACATGAAGGAAGCGTAGTAAGCACAAAAAGTGCAAAAATACCGGAAAGAAGAAAGAGCTGTTTGGTTTTCATGGTGAGTGGGGTTTTAAAAATCAGAGAAAGTGCTTTCACCAACATATCTCCCTATTTCCCGTATCTTACCTTTTTCATACCTTGCAGGCAGCATGAAAAGCAGAAAAGAACAACTCAAAGGCTTTCGCCAAATGCTGAACGGGCTCAATGACGCCCAACGACAAGCCGTGGACCAAATCGAAGGCCCCGTGCTCGTGCTGGCCGGGCCGGGCACGGGAAAAACCCACATGCTCACCGCCCGCATCGGCCAAATCCTCCTCCAAACCGATACCAATCCCGAAAACATCCTCTGCCTCACCTTCACCGATGCGGCCGCACTCACCATGCGCAAACGCCTGCTCAAACTCATCGGGCCCGTCGCCCACCGCATCCACATCCACACCTTCCACGCCTTCGCCTACGGCATCCTGCGCGACTACCCCCAATACTTCGACTTCAAAGACTGGCAACTCATCACAGAACTCGAACGCATCGAAATCATCCACCAACTGCTCGACGAACTGCCCGCCGACAGCACCCTCAAAAAACAATACGCCGACCCCTATACACTGACCGGCCTGCTCGGAAAACTCTTCATAAACATCAAGGAAGAAGACTGGAACACCAATTACCTCCTTCAACAAACCCGGGCCTATACCGACAGCCTGCTCCAACGACCGGAATTCTACTACAAAAGAAAATCGGGAAAATACAAAAAAGGCGACCTCAAAGTCGAGCTCTATGAAAAAGAACTCGGCCGCATGCAGCTCTTCAGCGAAGCCGTCAAACAATACGACTCCTACACCTCAAAGCTCCGCCAACACAGCCTGATCGAATACGCCGACATGATCCTCCTCGTGCTGAATGCCTTCAAAAAACATCCCGACCTCCTCCTTCTGCAACAAGAAAAATACCTGTATTTCCTCGTAGATGAATACCAGGACACCAACAGCGCCCAAAACCAACTCCTCCTCCAACTCATCAACTACTGGGATGTCCCCAACGTCCTCATCGTAGGCGACGACGACCAGTCCATTTACGAATTCCAGGGCGCGCGACTCAAAAACCTCATTGACTTTTACAAGCGCTACCAAAATCACCTGTCCGTAAGCGTACTCACACACAATTACCGCTCCACGCCCGCCATCCTCCGGGCTGCCGGCAAGCTCATCGAACACAACTCCATCAGACTGATAAAAAAAGCGCCGGAGCTGTCCTTAGACAAAACCCTGCTCGCCGCCCGAGAAGACCTTCCCGACAAAGAAATTCCGGTACAGGTACTGAACTTCCCGACAGAATTGCATGAAGAAACCTGGCTGACCCAACAACTAAAAACCCTAAAAGAACAAAAATTCCCCTTAGAACACTGCGCACTCATCTACGCCCGCCACCGCCAAAGCGAACGCCTGCAAAGCCTGCTGGCCAAAGCCGGCATCCCCTTCCAAACCCGCAAACAAAGCAACGCCCTCGATCACCCTCTGGTACGCATTTGGCGAAAGCTGTTAGACTGGCTGCAAGCAGAAACAAACCATCCGCATCAGGGCGAACACCTGCTGTACAGCATCCTGCAAGCGCCTTTTTGGGGGCTTTCGCCAAATGCGCTCGCCCGCACAGCCCTGGCCCGCAT
>Ga0256832_1001239_pt1 | contig 17101 bp, 16 predicted proteins | sample 134614metaG_FD_190534 | JGI IMG/M metagenome (GOLD analysis project Ga0256832, IMG submission 190534) | Hydrothermal vent microbial communities from Lau Basin, Pacific Ocean - 134-614 | ecosystem: Environmental > Aquatic > Marine > Hydrothermal vents | place: Pacific Ocean: Lau Basin | collected...
AAACGCTTCTGGGTACTCTTCCCCGGAATAAAAAATCTGGAAAAAACGCAGAAGGCTCTCCACGAATACCTGGGCATTTTGTGGTTGAAGATCAAGGGATATTGATACATTCAGTCTGTCTGTAGGGTCACGTACCGACGCAACGATCCCCCATCGCCTCAGGGTATCCACGACCGGTGGCAATTCGAATGGAACGTTCAGCCAGTTGCGCTTCGTCCACGCTTTCCAATTGGGGGATCTGCCAGAGCATCGCTTCGTCCCGAAACTCAAATGATCCTTCACGATCCAGATCCCGCAGGATCTCCCGGGCCATATCGGTCACCGAAGAGACTTTGACGATCTCACAGCGGGCATAGCCCGGCAGCGGGAATGTCACCTCCGCCACCCGCAGCGTGGGATCCTCTCCCGGGATCTGCTGAGCCCCAAAAAGCGGCGGTCCCCCTACCGTCGCCTCGGTGAAATCGGGGAGGAACCGGGCCAGATGCATTATGGCCCGACGGGTGCGCTCATCTCTCTCCTTGGCGCTCCAGCCCTTTTCTATCTTCTCCATAAAGTGTTCCGGCAATTTGGGCTGACTGCTCTCTCCGCCACTTCCGACCAATCCGTCGGAGTAGAGAGTGATCTGCTGCGTCATCCCGTGCAACTGTACGTAGCCTCCCGGATAGGGGGTAAACTGCCCCATCCCTCGGGGGGTCCCCCGCTCCCCGTGGAAGATCACTTCGGGCCAGAGGGGTTCACGATCGCTCCAGCGGGAGGTATAGGCGGCTTTGAACTCCACCATCCGCCGTTCCCGAACCCCCAACATATCGTCGATCTCCCCGGTCCGAAAGCCCGCGGCGTTGATGAGATAGTCGGCTTCAATCTCTCCGCCAAACATCCCTGTGCATTGCACTGCGAAGCCTTGCAAACGCTTCTGCACCCCCGTGACTTTCGTCTCACGTAGAATCGTCACGTTGGGCATCGCCTCCAGAGCCAGGCCTGCCCCGGCGGCGAGACGAAAGAGATTGATCCCATACTCCTGCACCAGGATCAGGGGATACTGCACACGCTCCAGGTCCAGATGTCGCGCCAGAGGTATCATCCATTCCCGGGCGTTTCGGGGCCTCTCCACCGCTTCGGATCGGGCCAGCGTTTCGATCTCGCCACGATCGAAAAGGCGGTAATACTCCTCCGGCTCCCCCAGCACCCCGCACTCCGGATCCTCGGCCACCATCCGGGCATAAGCCTCCCGCAACAGCTCCAGTCGCCTCAGAAGCTCCGTAGGTTTCCCGGAGTCCTCCGTCGGCACGGCGATCACCGTCGGACGGCGGTCGATGGCGAAGGGGTAAAGCCGGGCAAAATCGATCGACTGACGCAGCAGGCTTAGACACTGAGCATCGTCGATCTCCCGGTAGAGATTTCCCCCGGCGTGTAGATGACAAAAAGGTGGCCCCGCCACCAGGGTGGGCTGCCGCTCGATCAGCGTCACTTCCTTGCCCAGCTTCCCCAGCAGCAGCGCCGCACTCACCCCGGCCACTCCGCCGCCGACGATGACGATTCGGTTCCTCTTCATCTCGACTCACTCCCTATGGGATCTTTCAAAAAAATCCAGAATCTCCCCGAAGCGCTCTACCACCGCATCGGCCCCCAGATCCCGAACCTCCCGATCGGCGCTGTAGCCGTAGGCGACGACGACGGAAGGGATCCCAGCCGCCCGGGCCGCCAGGATGTCGTTGGAGGAATCGCCGATCATCACCGCAGCTTCAGGTTTGCATCCCAGCACATCGCAGCTGTGCAGCAGCGGGAGCGGATCGGGCTTTTTTCGGGGCAGATCCTCCCCGCCGACGATATAGTCGAAATGGGATTCGATGGCTAGGTTTTTGAGGATCGGAGCGACGAACTGGGAGGGCTTGTTGGTGACGATCGCCATCCGGTAGCCCTGATCCTCTAACTTCTGCAGCGTCTCTTTGACCTCGGGATAGAGCCCCGTGGCATCGTTCAATACCGCCGCGTAGCGCTTCAGAAAGATCTCCATCGCCCGCCGGAAAAGCACCCCCTCCGGTTCCCGGTCGATCTCCCGTCTGCCCACCAGTCCCCGCTTGACCAGCACTGCAGCGCCGTTGCCGATCCAGGTACGAACCGTCGCCTCGTCGTAGGTAGGCAGATCCAGCTCCCGCAGTGTAGCGTTGAGGGCTTTGGCCAGATCGGGCACGCTGTCGATCAGGGTGCCGTCCAGATCGAAAAGGAGCAGCTCTTTGTCGTGAAACATCTATATTCCTGACATTTTTTGCCAGATTTATATCGAAAATCTTCCCCGGCGGCAAGCCTCTTCACCGTTACACAAAAGCTCCACAGAAGATCCGCTATAATCTCTTATCATGAAAAATAAGGAGAACGGATGAAACGATCTGTTTTCGTTCTTTTGGGGCTCCTCTTCCTCAGCGGATTCGCCACAGCCTCCGGATGGCTGCACGACTACGAGGAAGGACTGGAGAAGGCCCAGAAAGAGCATAAACTCGTTTTGATGATGTATGTCAAAAAGACCTGACCGGTCTGCAATCGTATGGAACAGGCTGTTCTACCACAAAAAGATGTTGCAGATCTGCTGGCGAAGCATTTCGTCACGGTCATTCTGGATATCGACGATCACATGCTGCCTGAAGGCTTCGGCTACTTTGCCGTTCCGACCTTCTACGTCATCGATTCCAAGGGGAAAAAGCTTGACCGGGCAGTCGGCGGTGCCGATGCTGAGACTTTTCTGGAGTTTCTCCGAAAATTCGTCAAGGAGTAGCTCCCAACGGGGACGACCCGTCTCCATGATCTTTTCAACCCACTATGCAGTCAAAAGAGACGTATCCAAGCTCAGTCCAAAGGTCCATCATGCAGAGTGAAAACCTGATCATCGGAGGAGGGGTCATCGGCCTCATGACCGCCTATATGCTAATTCGGGCGGGACGGGAGGTTACCGTCATCGACAGGGGACGGATCGAAAACAGCACATCCTTCGGCAATGCCGGATTGCTGAGCGCTTTCGAAAAATCGCCTCTCTCCGCACCGGGTGTCGTCTCCAAGACCCTCAAACTGATGCTCAAGGGCCAAAGCCCCATGTTTCTCAACCCCACACCGGATCCCCACATCTACCGATGGATTCTGAACTTCGTCAAAAATGCCAACGAAGAGCGCCTGAAAAAGACGTTGGCACTCTTCGAGAAATACGGTGAGATCGCAATGGGGTACTACAGGGAGATGCAGGAGGACCTGGGGCTCGATCTCGATTTCCACCGGGACGGGCTGCTGATGGTCTACACCCTACAGGAGAGTTTCGACGAGCGGCGCCGATCCATCGAAGGAGAAGAAGAGGAAGCATGCGAAGAGAAATACAGCCTCCTCACCCCCTCGGAATGTCGGAACTATCTGCCGCTGCTCAACGACAGGATCGCCGGGGGTATCCTCCTCAAACGCAACGGCCACCTCGATCCCGGACGGATGATGCGAAATCTCAAAGCCTATCTGGAGGGACAGGGCGTGCGTTTCATTCTGGAAGAGGAGATCGTCGATTGGGAGCTGAAAGATCATCGGGTCGTCGCCGCCATTGGAAAAAAAGGCCGTTATCCGGCTCGAAACCTCATTCTCTCCAACGGGGCCGACCGGAGCCTGGCGAAGCAGCTCGGTCGGGATCTGATGATGACCCCGGCCAAAGGGTACAGTATCACTTTCGGGATGGAAGAGTCCCTCAAACCCAGAGTCCCTGCCCTTTTCAACGATCTCTTCATCGCCTGTACGCCCAGGCGGAACGATGTTCGTCTCACCAGCAAACTGGAGCTTGGTTCCAGGGACCCCAGGCCGCTGCAGAAGCGGATCGACAGCTTTTTGAACCATTTCCGGGAATATACCCGGCCTTTCGAAATGCACCATCCCGAAACCTGGGCTGGTTTCCGTCCTCTGACTCCCAACGACCGCCCCCTCGTCGGGCGTGAAGCGCGTTATCCGAACCTCATCTACGCGACCGGTCTGGGCTGGCTGGGGATCACCATGGGACCGGCGGTTGGAGAGATGGTCGCCGATCTGATCCTCCGGGAAGCCCCGGACAAAAAGAGTGACGATATCCTGCTCTTCTCCGGATTCTGGCAGGGTTAGCGCCTTGAAATCCTCGTCGCTTCCGCATCGATACTCTCTTCACGAACCAATTCTGTCAGCGCCTGCTTAAAGAGCTTTCGACTGAGACCAAAGACTTCCCGGATCTCTTCCGGCGAACTCTTATAACCATAGGGCAGCTCCCCTACGGCTTCGTCCAACCTTTCCAGAATCCTTTTCGTCGCTTCCGTCAGTTTCGCATCCCGACCGGGAGGACGAAGGCTCAGATCAAGTTTCTTATCCGGGCGGACCTTGACGATGTAGCCCCGGCGCCGATCTCCGGGCTCGAGTTTCTCGAACGTGTCATTCCCGAAGAGCATCCCTTCGTACTTCCCTTCGACGATGGCTTTGTATCCCAGCGGCGTTTTGGCCAGGATCGTCAGCTCCACCTCCTGACCGGGCTTGAGACCCTTCATCTCCCGGACGAAATATTTCCCCAGCTTCTGCGTCGCGTAGAGCCGCCCTGTCTGCTCGTCCCGACAGACCCGCAGCAGTTTCTTCTCCCCGATGCGGAAGTACTCTTTTTGCTGAGAAAGAGGGACAAAGAGATCCTTGGGCAGTCCCCAGTCGACAAAGGCCCCGTAGGGGCGATAGTCCACCACAGTAAAGAGTCCGTACTCATCCAGCATCGCCCTTGGGCGCTGCGTCGTGGCCACCGGTCGATCCTCCGAATCGTGGTAGAGAAAGACCTCGACCTTCCCTCCCACTTCCATCTCCGGGGTGACATAGGCGTTGGGTAACAGCACCTCCCCACCGTCCGCGGCACGAAGGAAGAGCCCGAATTCACTCCGTTTGTAGATCTCCAGCGTGTTGATCCGCCCGATCTCCAAAGTCTGGGAAAGTGTTTCTCCTCTCTCCTCACTGCTCACTATTCTTTTCTTCTCCACTCGATTTCTCATTTTTCTTTTCTGTTTTCTCATTGGGATCGACAAGATCGCGTCTTCGCCCCTCCTCATCGAACTTCCGCTGAAAATTCCCCCGGACGATCGCAAAAGTGATCCACGCGAAAACAATCATCGCTATTACATATAGAATATCTCCAATTTTCATCTGTATATCTCCGGCACTGTTATTTGTATATTGGTTATTGGTTTATTGGGAATATTTTCAATCCAAAACCTATAATCCCATCATTCTCCATTCTCCATCCTCAATTCTCAATTAAAACTCCCCCGTTCTGCCGTACCCCTTCGTAGGCCACGATCCCGACGGCGACAGAGAGATTGAGGCTCCTGCCCTGCGCTCCCATGGGGATCGTCACACAATTTTGGGGATGATCCGCTATCAGCATTTCGGGAAGCCCCGAGGTCTCCGAACCGAAGAGCAGCCAGTCCCGGGGTCGGTAGCTCGCTTCCCAGTAGGGACGCGTCGTTTTGGTGGTAGCCAGATGGAAACGCTCGCTGATCGGATGGGCCTGCAAAAACTGTTCCAGTGAATCCCAAACCGTCAGATCCAGCTCTTTCCAGTAATCCAACCCTGCTCTGCGCACCGCCTTTTCACTGATATCGAACCCCAGGGGCTTCACCAGATGCAGCCGCGCCCCCAGGTTGACACAGAGGCGTCCGATGTTGCCGGTATTGGGCGGGATCTGGGGGGAGACGAGGACGATGTTGAACATCAAAAAACAATCGTTTTGTTGCCGTGGATGAAGACCCGGTCGTTGAGGACCAGATTGAGCGCCCGAGAGAGGACCACCTTCTCCACATCCCGGCCGGCGCGCTGCATATCCCGCCAGTCGAAGCGGTGGTTGACCGGGATGACATCCTGGGCGATGATGGGCCCTTCGTCCAGATCGTCAGTGACGAAGTGGGCGGTAGCACCGATGATCTTGACCCCCCGCTCGTAGGCCTGCTTGTAGGGATTGGCTCCTATGAAGGCGGGGAGAAAGGAGTGGTGGATATTGAGGATCTTGCCCGGATAGCGGGCGACGAAAGCGGGAGTGAGGATCCGCATATATTTGGCCAGGACGATCACATCGAAATCGTACTTCTCCAGCTCCTCCATGACCTTCGCCTCATGTTCCTCCCGACTCAGCCCGTCCGCAGGGATGTAGACGAAAGGAATGTCGAAGCGCTCTACCAGTCCCCGCAGCACCTCCCGATTGGCAATCACCGCCTCAATATCCGCCTCCAGCTCCCCGTCGGCATGACGGATCAGGATATCCCCCAGGGCGTGGGACTCCTTGGTAGCCATGAGGACGATCTTTTTCCGACGGGGCGTGATGACCCGGACATTGGCCCCCTCGGGAACCACCGCACGCAGATCCTCCTGCAGACGCTCTTCGTCGAAATTTCCGGTGATCACCGAACGCATGAAGAACTTCCCAGCCTCCTTGTCCACGAACTCCCGGTTGCTGTCGATGTTGAGCCCGTAGTCGTAGAAGACTTTGGAGATCCGATAGACCAGTCCCCGCTCGTCGTTACAGTCGATGAGTACCCGCGCCCGTTCCGCCATGGCCGATCCTTGAAGAATTTTATTCGCGATTATATCGAAGATAAGTGAAGAGCTCTCCAAACCACCATCACGCTATAATTTTCCCAAAAAGCGAAGCCGATGTCCCTTTACGATCCCGAAAAACGCAGCCAAAAAGAAAAAGTCCCCACCGAAGACGGCAGCCTCACCCTCTATTCCGCCGAATTTGACGAGTGTTACCACTCCACCCGAGACGGTGCCCTCAGGGAATCCCTGCACAAACATATCCTCCCCGCCTTCAGCCTGTCCGAAACCGACAAAGAGGAGCTGGTGATCCTGGATGTCTGCTTCGGGCTGGGCTACAACACCTTGGCGACACTCCATTATCTACAGGAACACCCCATTGATGCCAAAGTAAAGATCTACTCCCCCGAATTCGATCGGGATCTGGTGGCATCGCTGACCGACTTCGACTATCCCGAAGTCTTCGCCCCGTTTGCCGAAATTATCCACCGGCTGGCCGAGCAGGGATCCTACCGCGATGAAAAAGTCGAAATCACGATCCTCTTCGGCGATGCGAGAGCGACGATCCCGGAGATTCCGGATCGGATCGATATCGTCTATCAGGATCCGTTCAGTCCGAAGAAAAACCCCCTCCTCTGGACCCGTGAATACTTTGCCGACATCCGGGCCAAAGCCTCGAAGGATCTGATCCTCACCACCTACTCCAGCGCCACGCCGGTGCGGATGGGACTCTACGAAAACGGCTTTCTACTTTATGATACCCCCGGCGACGAAGTCCGCACCGGCACTATCGCTTCTCTCAAGCCCCTCGATCTGAAGCCCGTCGATATGGAGCTCAAAAAACAACGCAATCCCCAGGCGGCTTCCCTGCGGGATGGTATGTTCTACTAACGTCCCCGACATCCTCACTATGGTAAAATCTCTCAAATCTTAAATTGACCCCTCAAAAAACTTCATCAGAGAGGTTTCACTCGATGGCGACAAAGGAGCGCTCAACCCGTTAAACGGGCGCTTGCGTTCGCGACTGCCAGAGCCATCGAGTGAAACCGATTCAAGAATACTGAATCGGGTCGGATAAAAAAGGAAAAATCGGAGTGGATCGGGCGACGGAGATTCTCAACCAAAAGGGCAAACTGCTCACCGAAATCTATTTCGAGCTCCAGCGCTACTACGAAGAGCGTTACGGTCCCGACGCCCTGGTCTTCATCGAAGTGGGCAACTTCTTCGAGGTCTACGAGGTCAACAACGAAGAGCTCAAGATCGGCAAGGCCAAAGAGATCGCCGAGTTCCTCAATATCCAGCTGACACGCAAAAACAAAACCATCCTGGAAAACTCCGTCACCAACCCACTGATGGCCGGCGTCCCCACCATCAGCCTGGAGCGCTATCTGGCCCGGTTGGTCCAGAGCCGCAAATATACCGTCATTTTGGTGCGTCAAAAGGGCACGCCTCCCAAGGTCAAACGCTACATCGGCAACATCATCTCCCCCGGCACCAACTTCGACTACCAGAACGACGCCAGGGAAAACAATATCGTCTCCATCCTCGTAGACGAGAACCGGGGGATCTACTCGGTAGGCTACGCCGCCATCGACGTCACCACCGGAAAGACCCTGGTCAACGAGATCCACTCCACGCGGGACGACCGGACCTTCGCCCTGGATGAGCTCTTTAACCTGCTCCAGAGCTACCACAGCTCCGAAGTGACTCTCACTCTGGTCAACAAAGAGATCGACCGGGAGTGGCTGCTCAACTATCTGGAAATCAAGAACCTTCCCCACAGCTTCAACGAGTCCCACCCCCGTATCGCCTACCAGAACGAACTCTTCGCCCGGGTCTTCGAGATCCGCTCTCTGCTGAGCCCCATCGAATATCTGGATCTGGAGCGCTACCCCCTGACCACCGAGGCCCTGGCGATCCTCATCGACTTCATCATCGAGCACGACGAGAGCCTCATCGAAAAGATGAACCGCCCCCAGTTTCTGGGGAACAACCGCTACCTCTACCTGGGCAATAACGCCCTGGAGCAGCTGGGGGTCGTCAGTCGGGATCCCTCGGAGGTGACGCTGCTGGAGCTTATCGACCGCAGCTCCACGGCCTTTGGCAAGCGGCTGCTCAAGGAACGGCTCCTCAACCCCATCTGCGATCCGGAGAGCCTCAATGCCCGCTACGACCTGAGCGAGCGGGTCGCACCGCGCAGTGAGCAGTTCGCCACCCGTCTCAAGCAGATCTACGACCTGGAGCGCCTGGCACGGCGGATCAAGCTTCGCCGTCTTCATCCGGTGGAGCTGACATATGTTGCCATGTCCATGGAGGGGATCGAAGGGCTCTTCAAGCTCTGCCGGGAGTCGGGGATCGAGGTGGATGACGCCCTGGAGAGCGAGAGCCGGGAGTTCTCCCGCTATCTGGAGCAGAGCTTCGATCTGGAACGCTGCGCCCGCTTCCGCCTGGATCAGATCGACGACAATATTTTCTGTGAAGGGGTCCACCCCGCCATCGACGAGCTGGTGGAGCAGCAGCAGCGGGAACTGGAGAAGATCGAAGCCGTCGCCCGTCACATCGAAGCGCTCTTCGACCGGGACCGGCTCCTTGCCACCACCAACGGCTCGGTGGTCCAAACGGGCTACCTTGAGAGCGAGGGATACCACCTGGTGCTCACCAAAACCCGTTTCAACCAGATCGAGAAGGAGCTCAAAGAGAGCTACGTCACCCTGGAAGGCGAGCATATCTTCCTGAGGGATTTCCGCTTCAAGGTCCTCAAGAGCGTCGTCAAGATTCACGCTCCCGTCTTCGAAGAGATCACCAAACGGATCGAATCGGCCCGGGTCAAGCTGGTGGCCCTGGTCAAGGAGCGCTATCAGCTCAGCCTCGAAGAGATCGAGCGGCGACACTCGCTGCTGCTGGAGCGGTTGGTCGCCTTCATCGCCGATATCGATGTGGCGGTCAGCAACGCCCGCTGTGCCCGCTGGATGCAGCTGAGCCGCCCTATCCTCGAAGAGGGGAACTTCTTCGAAGCCGTCGCCCTGCGCCACCCCATCATCGAAGCCAATGAAAAACACGGGATCTATATCCCCAACGACGTCTACCTGGGAGAACCCAACGGCACGGCCCACGACCACATCATGCTGGATGCTTCCGGCGGCGAAGAGGTCCGGGGGGTCCTGCTCTACGGCATCAACTCCAGCGGCAAATCCTCTCTGATGAAGAGTGTAGGCCTGGCGGTGATCCTGGCCCAGGCGGGCTTTTTCGTCCCGGCGGTGGAGCTGCGGATGGGGATCTTCCGCAAACTCTTCACCCGGATCGTCAGCCGGGACAACCTTTACAAGGGGCTTAGCACCTTCAGTGTGGAGATGTTGGAGCTCAAAAACATCTTCAACCGGGCCGACGAGCGCTCCATTGTCCTGGGCGACGAGATCAGCCAGGGGACCGAAACCCTCTCGGCCCTGGCGATCGTCAGCAGCGCCATTCTGCGCCTGGAGGAGTTGGGGGCCCGTTTCATCTTTGCCAGCCATCTACACCAGCTGGCTGATGTGGAAGCGGTACGCAAGCTCAAGCGGCTGATTTTCCTCCATTTGGGCGTGCGCTACGACGCCGCCACCGATCGGCTCATCTACGACCGAAAGCTCAAGATCGGTCTGGGGGACTCCCTCTATGGCCTGGAGTTCGCCCGCAGCCTTCATATGGACGAGACCTTCCTCCGCCGGGCTTCCGAGATTCGCGAGGAGCTGGTCTCCGGCGGCAGCGAGCTCAAGAAGCTCAAAAAGAAAAAACGCAGCAAATACCACAAAGAACTCTACGTCGCCCAGTGCGCCCTTTGCGACGCCCCCGTGGAGGAGGTCCACCACATCACCCCCCAGCATCTGGCCGACGACGCCGGCCACATCGGCCACTATCACAAAAACCACCGATACAACCTCATTCCGCTGTGCAAAAAACACCATGAGATGGTCCACAAAGGCGAGATCGTCATCAGCGGCTTTGTCATGACCAGCAAAGGATTGCAATTGCATTATGAAGAGAAAGATAAAAGATAGTGGGTAGTGGGTAGTGGGTAGTGGGTAGTTTATACTACCTTATAAAAATTGTCAAACCATCCTCCATCCTCAATTCTCAATTCTCAATTCTCAATTCTCCATCCTCAAAAATCCCCCTCTCAGCCCCCTTTGGATAAACTATCTATTGATTTTTCCGGGATAATCCCGGGACTTTTATATTGGGAGTATGAGAATGACAGAAGCGAAATATATCTGGATGGACGGGGAGCTGGTTCCCTGGCAGGAAGCCAAGGTTCATGTCCTGACCCATACCCTCCATTACGGCAACGCCGTCTTCGAAGGGACCCGGGCCTATCAGACCGCTGACGGTCTGGCGATCTTCCGTCTCGAAGATCACTGCCGCCGCCTTTACAACAGCGCCAAGATCGTCGCCATCGAGCCCAACATCGACTACGAGACCGTCCAGCAGGCCCACATCGACCTGTTACGGGCTAACGAATTCGCCGGCAACGTCTATATCCGGCCCCTGATCTATCTGGGCTACGGCGTCATGGGGCTCTACCACAAGCATGCCCCCGTCAACACCATGATCGCTGCCTGGGAGTGGGGAGCCTATCTGGGTGAAGAGGGGCTGGAGAACGGGATCAAGGTCTGCACCTCCTCCATCACCCGCAACCCCAACCGCTCCACCTTCGGCAAAGCCAAAGCCGCCGCGAATTACCTCAACAGCCAAATGGCCAAATACGAAGCGATCGAAAACGGTTTCGAGGAGGCCCTGATGCTGGACGAGAACGGTTTCGCGGCTGAAGGAACCGGCGAGTGTCTCTTTATCGTCCGCGATGGCAGACTGATCTCCCCTCCCAACGACAACTCCCTGGAGTCCATCACCCAGGCAACGGTCCTGGAACTGGCCCGGGATATGGGGATCGAGATTGAACGGCGCAATATCACCCGGGACGAGATCTATATCTGTGACGAAGCCTTTTTCACCGGAACCGCCGCCGAACTGACCCCCATCAATTCCCTGGATCACAGAGTCATCGGCAACGGCCGCCGCGGCCCCGTCACCGAGAAACTCCAAAGCGCCTATTTCGACGTGGTCTACGGACGCAACGAGAAATACAAGAACTACCTGACATTCATCTAGATGCATGTCAGGTAGTTCAATGAATAATTAATAGTTAATAATTAATAATTTCGGGTGGTGTTTCTTCGAAGCACTTCTTTGCAATATTATTTGAAAAATAGCGTTGCCACCGCAACGCATACCCCAACCATTCACTATTAATTATTAACTATTAACTAAATCCAAAGGATTCCCATGCCCGCCGATCTCAACGACTACTTCAAAAAACGTAAATCACCGGGCTCCGAACCCGAACAGGACAACTCCGGCAACGGAAACAACGGTGGCGGAGGACCAGACTTCCAAAGCCCCTTTTCCGGCGGAGGGAATACCCGCCTTGTCATCATCTTCGGGATCGTTCTGATCCTGATCCTGGGCTTCTTCACCTTCAAACCCTTTACCATCATCAATTCAGGTGAAGTGGGGATCAAGGTCACCACCGGAAAATTCCAGGAGAAACCACTGCAACCGGGACTCCATTTCTTTATCCCCGTTTTCGAAAAGATCATCCCCGTCAATACCCGGGTGCGGATGATCACCTATTCCAACCAGACCCGCCCCAATGTCAGTGAAGGATACTCCCGCTACGAAGGGGGTCTCAAGCGCAATCCCGCGATCCGGGTGATGGATTCGAGGGGACTGGATGTCGATATCGACCTGGCGGTCCAGTACCACCTCCGTCCCGAGACCGCTCCCCAGACCATCGCCACCTGGGGAACGGCCTGGGAGGACAAGATCATCAACACCAAAGTCAGGGAAATCGTCCGGGATGTCATCGGTAAATATGCTGCCGAGAATCTGCCTCAGAAGCGGACCGAGATCGCCAAGGAGATCCAGGAGCGGGTCCGCAAAGCCGTCGAGTCCATCCCCGGCAAACCGGTGGTCCTGGATTCGGTGGAGCTTCGTAATATCGAACTGCCCCCCAAAATCAAACAGAAGATCGAAGAGCTCCAGGCCGAAAAACAGAACGTCATGATCGCCGAGCAGCAGAAAGACCGGGCCAAACGGGAAGCGGAACGCAAAGCGGAGATCGCACGGGGTGAAGCCCAGAAGAAACGGATCGAGGCCCAGGGATTCGCCGACAAAATCCGGATCGAAGCCACCGCCCAGGCCAAGGCCAACAAACTGATCTCCGAATCCCTGACCCCCGCCCTGCTCCAGCTGGAGCAGATCAAGACCCAAAAGGCCTTCAACGACGCGCTGCGGGTCAACAAGGATGCCAAGATCTTCCTGACCCCCGGCGGTGCCGTCCCCAATATCTGGGTCGACACCAAAGGCCGGGAGCAGAAGGCGACATCAACTCAAGATCAGTGAGGAGTGAGGAGTGAAGAGTGAGGAGTAGATTGAATTCTTCTCAACACTCAGCACTCAACGCTCAACACTGATGATTTCGGAGAAATCATCATGAACATCGACTGGAACAAAACTCCTCTCATCCCCGCCATCGCCCAGGAGGCCGACAGCGGCGAAGTCCTGATGCTGGCCTATATGAACGAAGAGGCCTACCGGCTCACCCTGGAGACGGGCTACGCCCACTACTTCAGCCGCTCCAGACAGCGGATCTGGAAAAAGGGCGAGAGCTCCGGCCATACCCAGAGGGTCCGGGATCTGCTCATCGACTGCGACGCCGACACGGTCCTGCTGAAAGTGGAGCAAAAAGGGGTCGCCTGCCATACCGGCCGCCCCAGCTGTTTCTTCACCTCCGTCACCCAGGGCAAAGTGATAGCGGACAAAGCGGTAAATACCGACGCGATCTACAGCGTCGTGGACACTCTCTATCACACCATTCTTGAGCGCAAAAGCTCCGGTGGAGAGAAATCCTGGACCCGCAAGCTGCTGAACGACAAAGAGCTGCTGCTCAGCAAGATCCGGGAAGAGGCCGACGAACTGGCCACCGCCATCGACGAGGAGAGCGACGAGCAGGTGATCTACGAAGCCGCCGACCTGCTCTACCACGCCCTGGTCGGCCTGGGTTATCGGGAGATCTCCCCCGACCGGGTCAAACAGGAACTCGCCCGCCGTTTCGGAATGAGCGGGATTGAAGAGAAGGAGAGCCGCAAAAAATAATTTTGCGGCTCTCCTTTGTTATTAGTTATTGGTGTATTGGTTATTGGGAGCGCCTTCGGCGCAGATGTAGGTTGGGCTACTGCCCAACCTACACAAACATACGGTTGGAACACACAGGGTCTTGCGCCACACATGGCACACATTGAAAGACGGCAGTATTTCGCGTTTTCTTTTTCTTTGCTTCGTTTCTCTTTTCTTTGTCGCGAAACAAAGAAAAAGAAATGAAGAGGAAACCTGACAAAGCTCAAAAATTACAAAAGGAACTATATTTATTCTATGAGATATAAAATCATACTACTGACCCTTGCCCTGTTTATCGGAAGTCTGAACGCCGACGAACTCTTCCACCCTTCCCAGCTCAAAGATACCTCGGAAGAGTATCGAAAACCCGATGCCTACGGCTCCTTCGGTTTCGGAATGCGCTCTGAGGTCCGGGCCCTCTACCTCAACCGCCATACTGCCAAACCCAGCACCCCGCAATTCAGGCGTGCCCTCAAGATCATCGAAACGACTCCGATGAACGCCCTGATTATCGATATGAAAAACGTCAAAGGTGATCTGACCTATCACAGCAGTTTTTCCGAAGCCAAACGGGCCAGAGCTTCCCGATATGCCACGATACACAATGTCCGTGCTTATGTACAAAATCTCAAAGCCAGAGGGATCTATCTCATCGCCCGCATCGCCGTCTTCAAAGACAGGCGTCAGGCCCGTACCTACCCCTCCCGCGCCGTCCACGGCCCCGGCGGCGGGGTCTGGCGGGACCGGCATGGGGAGATGTGGGTCGATCCTTTCGACCCGAGAGCGAGGAACTACACGCTGGAGATCGCCGAAGAGGTGGCCCGTCTGGGCTTCGACGAGATCAACTTCGACTATATCCGTTTTCCGGCCCACAAGGGACTGCGCTACGATCGGGCCGATACTCAGGCCAACCGGGTCGCCGCCATCGACACTTTCCTCCAGGAGGCCGAAAATCGGCTCCATCCTCTCGGCGTCAAAGTCTCCGTGGATGTCTTCGGCTATGTCCTCTGGAACCGTACCGACACCCATATCGGTCAGATCCTGGAGCGGATGGCCCCCCATGTGGATTATATCTGCCCCATGCTCTATCCGTCAGGATTCCGGCGGGGAAGCGTCACCTTCTCCAACCCGGCGGCCCATCCCTACGACATCGTTCGCATCAGCCTCCAAAAAGGGATCGCCCGCGGTGTGGCTCCTTCCAAATTCCGCCCCTGGCTCCAGGCTTTCCGGGACTATGCTTTCAGTCGGCACCAATACCGGGAACACGAGATCGCCGCCCAGATCCGTGCCGCCGAAAAACTGGGAGCCTCGGGGTGGCTGCTCTGGAACCCCTCCAGCCGATTCTCCTATGTCAACGAACGGATGTTCGCCCTCATAGGATATGACGGAGTGGAAGCACCCAGCGCCGCCCGCTACACCCCCCGAACCACCCGTACCGAAAGGCGAGAAATCGCTGCGTCGAACCGTCGGAAAAGAAACATCAGGAAAAAGGCGGGGGCTCCGGCAAGACCTTCGCCTCTTGAGATCCTTCGGGGACACTGACCCATGTCTTACCGGCTCAACAACCTCAAAAATGCTCTCCATGGCTTTTTCCTCTCGGTGGCCACCACCGTCGCTGAACCCACGACGATCCTCCCGCTGATCGTCCACCACTTCAGCTCCAACCTGATCCTGGTGGGGCTCTTCGCTTCGCTCCTGCGCGGCGGGGCCATCGCCGTGCAACTCGTAGCCGCCTTCTACGCCCAGAGCTATGCCCGGGTCATGCCACTGATGCGCCTGGTCTTTCTCTTTCGTTTCCTCTTCTGGTTTCTCATCGGGGCGGCGATCCACTTCGTCGGCGACCGCAACCCCACCCTCACCCTCTGGCTCATCGGGATCGGACTCTTCGGATTCAGCTTCGTCGCCGGCTTCGGCGGGATCTATTTCAAAGAGATCATCGCCAAGGTCTTCACCAGGGAGCAGCGGGGACGCACCATGGCCGACCGGCAACTCTGGTCGTCGGTGGGTGCCATCATCAGCGGCGGCATCGCCGGCTGGGTCCTGCAGCGTTTTCAAGCCCCGGAGAACTACGCCATGCTCTTCATGCTCAGCGCTTTTCTCATGGCCATCGGATTGATCGCCTTCGCCACCATCGAGGAGCCTCCAAAAGCCAAGGTGAGCCAAAGAGAAGAGAGTTTCCTCCATTTTCTGCACAATGCCTGGGGCATCCTGCAAGGTGACCGGAGGCTTCAGATCCAGATCGCAGCCTCGCTCCTGGGGTACTCCTTCCTCCTGGCCATGCCCTTCGTCATCCTCCAGGCCAAACAGACCATCCATCTCAGCGGCTGGCTCGTGGGAAGCTTCATCACCGTTCAGATGATCGGCAGCGTCCTGGGGAACTTCTTTCTCTGGAAACGCTTCAGCGGCCGCTATGTCCGAATGCTTCAGACCGCCTACAGCCTGATGATCACCGCTTTTCTCCTGGCCTTTTTCGCCGACAACGCCTGGCTCTACGCGCTGATCTTTCTGCTCTTCGGCATCGGTATCGACGGCTTCCGCAACGCCGACATGAACCTGGTCCTCGAGATCGCTCCCGAGGAGAAGCGCCCCGTCTATGTAGCCATCCAATCCACCATCGTTTCGGTGGGACTTTTCTTTTCGATCCCCGGAGGTTTCATCCTCGAATGGTTCGGTTACCCTGTCCTCTACAGTGTCACGTTGACGATGCTGGGATCGGGTCTCTATTTCGTCCATCGACTCAAAGAGCATTTGCCGCAGGAACGGTGATTCAGTCGCAAGCACGGCCCTGCGGGCCTCACGTTGCAAGTCACAGGAGAGGTTCTAGTGTTAGGTGCCATGTGTTACAAAAAGTGTTGACGCAACACATGGTAGAACAAAAGTGACGTCAGTCTTTCGCGTTTTCTTTTTCTTTGCTTCGTTTGAAGTGATATTAACACTACGTTAAACTTGAGTCTATATCCTTCAAGTTGAAGAAGATTGAAAACCTTCACACATCCAAAAGAAAGGAGAATCTCATGAAACGTTTCAGCAAGATACTCCCCCTGCTCATCGCCGGTACGACCCTCGGTTTTGCCAGTGCCACCACCACACCCGCCACGGCCCAGAACCCGGCAACTGCCGATCCTTTCGCCCAGATGGAACGGATCTTTCAGATGCAGATGAAGCAGATGGAACAGATGCGCCGTCAGATGGATGCCATGTTCCGTAACTTCGAGCGGAACTTCCAGGCTCCCTCCATCGTCAACACCCCGATCCTGGTCCACTCATCAGGGGTCCTCAGCTCCGGGTTCCAGGACAAAGGGGACCATTACGAACTGCAGATCAAAGTGGGAGATCTGAAAAA